>Ga0209254_10003155_pt1 | contig 15038 bp, 15 predicted proteins | sample FrelakmetDIP11DI_FD_187148 | JGI IMG/M metagenome (GOLD analysis project Ga0209254, IMG submission 187148) | Freshwater lake sediment microbial communities from the University of Notre Dame, USA, for methane emissions studies - DIP11 DI (SPAdes)... | ecosystem: Environmental > Aquatic >...
CGCATCGTTGAAACCTGATTTAACAGTTCGCAGTATCACGGGAATTAAACACTGGCTGGTCGTAATCCTCAGGAAGAAAGCACCCGGGGTTCTTTCTTTTCATTGTTGTCATCAACGGGCCCGAGACTCTCAGACCCTCAAATGATCCGCTGGATTGTTTTATTGCAATCTCAGAATTTTTAATTGTCTTTCAATTTCTTTTTGCTCGGCTTCTTCCATCATCATAAAGTAAATATTATTAATAAAAGCTTTTCCTGTATTCGTCAATACAAATGAGTCGGGCGTTTCCTCCAGCATCCGCATATCAATCAACTCCCTCAATTTATCCCCATATCTTTCTTTCATCTGTCCGGAAAGAATGTCTTTAGGCAATCGCAGCAACCTTGGAAATCCTACGATCGGAATCCTCTGTAATTCATCTTCCGTCAGCTTTCTTAAGGACAGGATTGCCGGCACTTCAGATTTAAGATATTGAGCATATCGTTTGTTTCTGTACTTGTATCCGTTTATTATACCCAACGAGCCAGAGCCAACCGCGATACAATCGGATTCCCCAAAATATGCTTTCTCAAGGAGTATCTCACCTTTCTTGCAAAACAAATACTCTGTGGCTTGTACATATCCTGAAGATTCCAAGACAGAGGTTGCAGACAGAATAACCTTCACCAGGTCTTCGCTCGTGGGAAATGGAAGCCCTTCTTTGCTGATCCTCTGCGCCAGTGGGTTATGGAATGGATAATACTGTGAAAAATCAACGCCATCGACCCCCAGTTCTATCGCTTTATGAACATCAGATTCCACGGTTTCTAACAGGTTACCGGTGCCGAGGTCCGGGAATCCGTACATTATGTCCACGTACGTAATAATCCCGGCGCGTTTTAATTTTATTAATGCCTCAAGTGTATCATCAAGAGAGGAACGTATATTGAGATGCCCCCTCAGCAGAGGATCAAAAGTCTGGACCCCGACACTGACTCTTGATATCTTCTTATCCTTGAGCAGGCCAATCATTCCGTCATTAAGAGTTATGGGCGAGCACTCGATATTCAATGGAACATGATCGGCCCTGAATCGATTTCTGACATCATCAATCAAATCACCGAGGATATTTTCCGGGAGAAGACTCGGAGTCCCGCCTCCTATGTGTATACCGGTGATTTCCAATCCTATTACATACCGTTTTTCGGCATAATGATCTATTTCGGACATCAAAGCGTGAATATATCGGGTCAGTCCAGCGAGATCGTACGCTTTGTCAAAGCCACAAAATGAGCATTCGGAATTGCAGAAGGGGAGATGGACATAAATCAGGCTTTTCCTGGGGGCACTTTTTGCCAAAGATAACTCAAATGCACTTAATTTCTCCTGAGTGGCCCTTTCCCTTGCAATATCTAAATAGGGGAAGTAGAACTGATGCGGTAACAATATTTTTTTCATCTCAGCAGTCCATCCTTAGAAATAGAGAGCAAAAATTCACCGTTGACTTCTTTTTTCGGAAAAATTCTTTTTTGCGATATTGTATACTAATCGAATTCTTATAGTGCAGCAAGGAGACATTCGTGAAAAAATCTGAACCCCGGATACTGTTTGGATTTCCTCAGGATCTCGGTTATACAAATATTGGCCTTCAATCAAACACCAGCAAAGAGATCCTCGAAAGATTTTTGCTGATGAATTCCGTGTTGATGGACAACGCGCCGTTGCATATCGCAGTACATTTGATAAAGAACATCGATACCCCCCCAGACCCCTATGCTCAAATCCATTGCCATCCCGAGTGTGATGAAATAGGCCTGATCATAGCGCCAAAAGACGAGCTTGAATATGAAATTATCCTTGATGGAAAGGAAACCCGTGTGAAATCTCCTGCCGCGGTTTACATACCTGCCGGCACTTACCACAGGGCCCGTGCCGTATCCGGAACCGGAGCCTATGTTTGTATCATCCTTGATCCGCGGGGCCCCCTCGCTGACAATATTACGGTAACCGGCTGATTCCCGCGACGAACCACCAAGAAGCAGCCCTTGTTCCCTCATCGAGGCCGTTGAGATAATAAGCCACCTTTTCTCGTGTGCTATTCCGCTACCAGGGACCGAATGACTTTACCCATGACATCGACTGGAATGGTGTCTGTGAACTCTATAAGCCGTGGTATTTTAAAGGCCGCCAGCCGATCCCTGCAAAAGGTTAATATTTCCTTTGCCGTACAGTCCGGATGAGCGACAATTGTTGCCTTGATGACTTCCATTCCTTTCCTGTTCCTGACCCCGGTAACATAGGCATCCTTAACTTTGGGGTATAATAATAAAGTATTCCTGATTTCAGCAGGATCTATCTTGATCCCGGCCGTATTGATAATTGCCTTGTTTCTTCCGACGATATGCAGATTGCCCTCTGAATCGAGCATCCCAAGATCGCCGGTCCTGAAATAACCACCCGAAAAAGCCTCACCACTGAGCTCAGGCTCATTCAGATACCCCTTTATCATCGAAGTGCTGCTGACGAAAACCTCGCCTGTTATGTCAGGAGGAAGTTGCCTGCCTTCTTCATCAAGTATCATTACCTTCACGTTATTCAAAGGCTTGCCAACTGCTCCTATCTCATCAGCGTCTTCAAATTGAACCGAAATAGGGCCAGTCTCTGATGCGCCATAGTGCTCCCTGACCTTGATGCCAAATGCATCATCAAATTTTTTCTTCAGTTGTGCCGGCAAAGGCGCACCTGCAGAAAGGCAGCAACGCATGGCTGAAAAGTCATAGGCCTTGTCAGCACAATCACAGAGGGCACTGAAGATAAAAGGCGAACCTATCAAGACAGTGATTTCCTCTTGTTCCAAAAGATCAAGCATGCTCCTTGGTGAAAATTCTCCCATGAGCACAAGCGATGCCCCCTTGATTATCGGAAGAAACATGCAATTCTCAAAGCCGTTCGCATGAAAGAAGGGCGTGACGCAGAGAAATCTGTCCTGACTTTTGACGTCCAGAGCTGTACCTAAATTTTCCGCCCCCGAGAATAAAAGATCAGGTGTCTTGGGAATAATCTTGGGTCTGCCCGAGGACCCTGAAGTACAAAGATAGAGTATATCTGAATCGATGGTTTCTGCATCGGGAGAAATGGGACTGATTTTGAGCAGGGAGTCGGCCATGATATCCGCTATCGGCAACTGAAGTTGGTCCATGAGCACAAACGTCAGTGTTTTATCCTTTAAAGGCGTCTGTCCCCATCGCGCAAGCAAATCACTTTGCGTGATTATAGTCTTGATTCCGCACTGGCTTATGTAGTATCGGAGTTCGCTTTCTTTGAAATTGATGTTCAAAGGAATGGTAACCGCACCTATTTCTGCAGCAGAAAAAAAGGAATAGATAAAATCAGGACAGTTAGGAAGATACAATGCTATTTTGTCGCCATTTTGTATGCGTAATTCCTCGGCGAGATATTTCTTGACTCTATCCTTCATAATGAACAGCTCTAAATAGGTAAGCGTTAAATCCCCACACCTGACCGCCTGTTTCAGGGGATGCGCAGCTGCCAAGGCACTTAAAACATTTTTTAGCATTGTGTTTTATCCTGTCCCTCTATAGACCCGGTCGTTTTGCCATGCAGTCGTTTCTTCACATATTCAGTCAGTGTCTCTAAATCCTGGAATATTTCAACAGAAAGGTCCTCTGCGGGAATCTTTATGGTAAATTCCTTCTCAATGCCTATTATGAGTTCGGTGATGGCTATGGAATCCATACCGAACAAGTCATCCAGTCTGCTTGTGCCATGGACTTCTTCTGGATTTAAGGTCAATTCAAGTTCACGGATCATTACTTCTACAATCCTGTCTTTTACGTCTTCAATAGACAAGTGCACCCTCCAAGAATAATTTTTTAGATCAAAAGCCAGTGAGCTGGATCTTTCAATATCTGCGATTCAAGAATCCTGACAAGTATATCGATATTTTTTGCAACAAACTCATCCTTGCGGGCAGCTTCTCTGAGATTGACAGCTTCTTCAAAACATATAGTGAAGGCTGAGCTATTGCCGATGCCCACCATGGGGACAACAGCAGCTCCGGTTGAATAGACTATCCTGAGAAAACCGACAGGGAAGGCCTGTTCATATCCCAGGAACGGTCGCGTCAACAGATGTTGGGAGAACGGGACATCAAGAGAAATAATAACTATGCCATTTTCTCTCAGTCGCTTCATGATTCTTAAGCCCAGATCTTTATCTTCAACGAAGACAGGCACACGTCCTTTTTGGTCAATAACTTTAGACCAATATGACGAGAGATATCTGTTCTCGAGCCAGCTCGCTCCAGGATCATCTGCATGTCTCTTGACTATACCAAAGTGCGGATATCCCGATTCATGTAAAAAGCGGCATGCGATTTTAAGGCCCGTAAAATGACCGGTAACCAGCAAGACCCCTTTCCCTTTCAATAACGCATTTTTAAAATGTTCCAAGCCACTGACTTTACCGTTTGCGAGTAATGCCTGAGTGCCGATTCTATTCAAGATAAGGGCATCCACATGGCAGGCAACAGCGTTGAGCAAGCACATGCGAGATAATTCCATGATTTCATCATTAGTGGTGGAGTTCCCCAATGCCGTCCTTAGCCGCTGCTGAATTCTGCGCTTCCTTCTATATGCCAGCGCGCTGTATACATGACCCATTAACAAGCCAAAAAAACGGATAGCCCCAATCGGGAGGACTGACGCTGCCATCCTGAATGGGACAAGATAAAAGAAAATGCCGATATCACGAATACTGAAAAAACGATTAGAAGTTGTCATTTGTAATCTCAGACAATTATCACAGACATCCTGGTATCGGCGCTATTTCGCTGTATATAGGCCTCTTTATATGGCCTTGGCAGTTCAATGTCGCTCTTATTATTCTCGTGTATTAGGGCCTGAATTCTTATTTCGAGAAGAGTTCCAGAAGCATGGCTTCCCACTGAAAGTATTCTTTATGCAAGATGCAAAGTTATTGCGAACCTTAAACGACCCCCTTTTGCAAAAAACCTTATCTTTTTCTGCACAGTATATCACACGCTACATAATTTAAGAATTGGTTAATGAAGAACCCCGCAGCAGAGCTGCGAGGTATCTTATCGTAAGGAGTTATTATTGCCATATTCGCTCGCTAACCCTTCAGCAAGCTGCGAGGAATGCGCTCGCTATCCGATTCAAGTCTATGGCAGTGCTGAGATTGAAGATTACTTTCGTTAATCTTCAATGTTGTGTCTTCTCGAAACGCGAGGAGCCGCAGGTGCAACAAATAGTCTGCAAGTTAGTCGAGAATAACTATTTTCATTGATCAACCTACAGCATTTTTACCTATTGCATCTGAAACACGGATTTTTTGAAAGTAAGCCTTTATTTCTTCATCAGTAAATTGGAAATGTTTCAATACCACGTAACTGTCTTTCCCTATTTTTTTCGAAGCCGCACAAACAATCTCTATCATTTCTGCTACCGGCATATGAGTAGGATAGTTCTGTTCAATCTCAATGGGTATGTCTTTTGTAAATTTCTTTTTAAATGATTCTTTCAGGTTTTTCATCTTAAAACCCCTTTTCTTGCGTCGACATTAATTCGGCTTTTTTTATAAACTCATAGTATTATTTTGTACCTTTTAAACACTAAGGGATAGCGGATTCCGTCTGATTTTTTTGTACGTACTTGTCTCTTTATTTTGTCAGTGCCTGTCCTACAGGAGATGGGCACAAATCTGAGCATTCGGGATGAAGCAATCTATTTACTAAGTATTGAGATTGCTAAGTGCCGCTCAGGCTTGATGAAAATACGATTGAGCAACTGAAGAAAATTGCAGAGAGTAAGGGAATTGGCTATCTGGAGCTTGTGCGAATGTGGGTTCTTGAAAACCTTAAGAAGACTAAAGCTGCCTAAATATTTTAGCTCTCTTTTTATTACGAAGACGAAGAAGCCGGCTATACCTGCAGTATAGACAGTGCCTGACGGGGCAATACTCTTTTATAAAATCTTCCTGATTTTTGAAAAGGCCTCTTCTATGATCTGTGGCTCCGGCAGAAACGTAGTCCTGAAATACACCCCGTCCTCCTGCCTCCCGAACCCTGAACCAGGGACAAAGACAACCCCTTCCTTCAGCGCGGCGCGCACGAACTCCAGGTCCTTCTTCCATTTCGGCGTCTCTATCTTGATAAATGCATAGAACGCGCCGTTCGGAACCGGGTATGAAAGCGGCATCTCCCTGGTAATCTTCATGAAAGCGTTCCTTCGTTCCATAAGCTTCTTCTTTATATCCGTAATGTACGCCGGGTACGATGGGTCTGCTATCGCTGCTGCCGCCGCTTTCTGATACTCCCAGTTTACAGACAGCCGCTGGTTGCACAGGAGGAAGAAAGCATTCTTGACTTCCTCCCACTTATCTCCGTGGAATGACACCCATCCTATCCGTGCGCCGGGATAGTTGAAGTCCTTGGAAAGCGAGCTCCCGTATATGAACGGGACCTTGTTCCTGGCTATCTTTCTGAAATCTATAGGTTTGCCCTCGAATATGATCTGGTCATAGGATCCGTCATAAAATATGGGGACATCATATTCAGCGCAGAGCTTAACGACTTCTGAAAGATTCTTTTCCGAATAGACCGCTCCCAGCGGATTGTTCGGGTTGATGATCACGATCGCTTTTGCACCTTCAATTTTTTTTGACAGGTTCCCCACGTCTATCTGCCCATCGGCATCATGGCGGTAGAATACACTGTCGCCCTCGAACTGCTTTGCCTTGCTCAGGTAAAGCGGATATACGGGATTGGGAAGAAGCACCTTCTCCCCGAAGCCTATGAACGAATGGAAGAAGAAGTCTATGCCTTCCGTAAGCCCAGTAACGACGAACACGTCCTCAGGCCTGCACTTTTCAATCTTCGCCACCGTGTTCCTGAGTTGCTCATCACCTTCGGAAGGCGCATATCCCTGGCAGTTTTCATCGAGTGCGCTCTTCACCCGCTCAGCTATCACTCTGAATGACTTGAAACCATATTGGGGCGGGTCTCCGATATTCAGATAAATCATCTTCTTGCCTTTCGCCTCTTCGCGCTTTGCCTCCATCACGATGTCCCTGATCGGATAGCTCACGACGTTCATCCTCTCTGTAGGCTTGTAAGGCAGCTTTCTTTTCAGTTTCAGGTGTATCATGTCATTAACCCGTCAATTTCAGACATGTACAGGAATTTGTTTTGAAACATGAAAAAGAATAACACTTGGAAAGGAAATTAACAAGGGGCGTAGCCGGTCGAGACTCTGCGTTATTTGACAAACTTCGGTATTTCTTTTATTTTTAAAAGGCTGCTGAAAAAGTCCTAATTCAATGAAGGGGAGGGAATTATTTGTGAGCCCCGATGCAGAACATCGAGGAATTCTTTGATTAAACGGAGTTTATAGTGCGGCTGCCGGAATGGATAAGGACAAAGAACCCCCGAAGGCTCCATGATACAAAACGGATATTGAGAAGGTATAGCCTTTCAACTGTCTGTGAGGAGGCGAGATGCCCGAATGTGGGTGAGTGTTTCCTAAAACCAACCGCTGCATTCATGATCATGGGGTCAAAGTGTACAAGAAACTGCGGTTTTTGCTCAGTAAAGTCCTCGGTCCCTGAACCGCTGGATCATGATGAGTCTGAGAGAGTCGGCATGGCTGCAAAAGATATGGGGTTGCGCTACGTGGTCATTACTTCGGTAACACGTGACGACCTCTCTGACGGTGGTGCAGGACACTTTGCCAGGACTCTCGATGCCGTCAGGAGATATGCATCCGGCGCAAAAGTTGAGGTGCTCACCCCTGATTTCAAAGGTGCCCGGATCAGCATCAATACTGTTCTGCATGCACGACCAGATGTATTCAACCACAATATTGAGACCGTTCCGAGACTGTATCCTGTCGTCAGGCCGCTTGCTGACTACCGGCGTTCCCTCTCGTTATTAGCACACATAAAGAACAAAGCTCCGGAGATGCGAACCAAGTCAGGGCTTATTCTGGGTCTTGGCGAGCGATTGAATGAGGTTATGGGGGTTTTAAGAGATCTGAGAGACACAGGTTGTGACATCGTCACCATAGGTCAGTACCTCAGACCCTTGAGATCAAACCTCCCTGTGGTCGAATACATTGAGCCCGAAACATTCGAAAGACTCCGTTTGACAGCTCTTTCGATGGGGTTCACCTATGCCGCGTCTGCTCCCCTGGCAAGAAGCTCAATGAATGCAGAGGAGATGTATAATAATGAGGACACCAAAATATAACCATAGAGAGAAAGGCGCGAAGAAATGGTAAACGTAGGAATTATAGGATTCGGGATTGTGGGAGCCGGTACTGCAAAGATTCTCCTTGAAAACAAGGATATCCTGCGAGAACGGGTTGGTTTTGGGATAAACCTCAAGAGGATTGCTGATTTGGACATCAAACGTGACAGGGGGATAAAAATTCCTGAAGGGGTACTGACAACAGATGTGAACATGATTTTTAATGATCCGGACATTCATATCGTCGTTGAACTGATCGGTGGCATCAGACCCGCAAAAGACTTTATCCTGAAAGCGATCCAAAACAGGAAGCATGTTGTAACAGCCAACAAAGCACTTCTTGCAACCGAGGGAACTGACATATTTCATGCAGCAGGTGAGGCAGGCGTTGAAGTCGGATTTGAGGCGTCCGTGGCTGGTGCTATCCCTATTATAAAGGTCATGAAAGAAGGTCTGATCGCAAACAGGATAAAGGCGATTTACGGAATCATCAACGGCACCTCAAATTATATACTCACGAAAATGACAGACCATAACGTAGAGTTTTCAGATGCGTTAAAAGAGGCCCAGGCGCTCGGATATGCTGAAGCTGACCCGACATTCGACATTGAAGGGATTGATACGGCGCATAAACTTACCATCCTCGCGACCCTCGCTTACGGGATTCCCCTCTCGTTCAATTCTGTATATATTGAAGGTATTTCGAAAATCTCCGCGCAGGACATCAGTTTTGCAGCAGAGCTTGGATACAAAGTAAAACTGCTTGCCATCACCAAAGAAGCAGAGGGGGAAATTGAACTCAGGGTTCATCCGACTATGCTTCCCAAAGAGTATCTGATTGCAAAAGTAGATGGCCCGTTCAATGCTATCTATGTGGATGGTGATGCAACAGGCTCAACCCTCTACTACGGAAGAGGCGCCGGTTCAGTGCCCACAGGAAGCGCCGTGGTAAGCGATATAGCTGATATTGCGAGGAATATTCAGAAGAATGCAATAGGGAGAGTTCCGACAATTCCAAAGATTCTCAGGGATATGAGAGTCAAAAAGATTGATGATGTGGTGTCCAGGTACTATTTCCGGTTTTCCGCGCTTGACAAACCTGGTGTCCTCTCGAAGATTTCAGGGATACTCGGTAATTACAATATCAGTATCGCCTCTGTTATCCAGAAAGGCAGAAGGATTGGTGAAGCGGTTCCTCTTGTGGTACTCAGCCATGAAGCAAAAGAAAAGGATATGCGGCAGGCTATCGAGGAAATAGATCGTTTACCGGTCGTCATGGGCAAGACCGTTTTTATTCGGGTTGAAGGGAAAGAGGAGAGTTAAGTAAAGAACGAAGCATGAAATTCACCGATGACCAGCTTCAGCGATACAGCAGGCATTTAATCCTGCCTGAAGTTGGAGAAGAAGGGCAAACCAGGCTTTTAAAGGCAAGGGTATTCATCGTTGGGGCTGGGGGACTTGGGTCATCTGCAGGATATTATCTTGCCGCAGCCGGCGTCGGCACCCTGGGGATAATCGATAACGATGAAGTCGAGCTCAGCAATCTCCAGCGTCAGATCGCCCATTGCACCAGGACAATCGGGGTACCCAAGGTTGAATCTGCAAAAAATACCTTTGAATCCCTCAATCCCGATGTCCATATTATTCCTGTCAAAGAAAGACTGACAAAACAGAACATCCTGAAATTCATAACGGACTATGACATTATTGTCGATTGCAGCGATAATTATGCAACGAGGTTTCTCGTAAATGATGCATGTGTCATGAACAGGAAGCCTCTGGTTACCGGTGCCATATCCAAGTTTGAGGGCCAGATGACAGTCGTCATACCCCTTGAAGGCCCGTGCTACAGATGTCTTTTTGAAGACCCCCCACCTCCTGATGTCTTGCCCTCGTCACAGGATGCCGGTCTCCTTGGCGTTATTCCTGGTGTCATCGGTACGCTTCAGGCTGCGGAGGTTCTAAAACTCATCATAGGCACAGGAGAGATTCTCAAGGGAGAACTTCTCATTTACCATGCCCTGAAGACATCCTTCAGGAAGGTGAAAATACCGAAGAATCCTGAATGTCCGCTATGCGGCGAACATCCGATCATTACTGAATTGATAGAGTACAGATAATCTCTGTTTCTCCATATCTTTGAATTGTTCTCTGTTTTGCAGTAAAATGGTTACTGAAAAAGCCACCTTCATAAGGAGGGGCTAAGCTACGGAGGGGACAATGAAGAAGCGTGCTAAGCTGACCTTTCCCCAGCATCTTATTAAAGAGCCTGTCATCTTTACGATGGCCAAGAAACATGATGTGATGCCGAATATCAGTCGGGCAAGGGTCACGGAGACAGTTGGAGAAATGGTTCTTGAACTTGAGGGGACAGAAGAGAACCTCAACAAAGGCCTGCAATGCCTCAAAGACCAGGGAGTTACGGTTGAGCTTCTCGAAGGAGATAGCATAGAATAACAGTATGAAATATATTGTCATGATTGGTGACGGCATGGCCGACAGGCCTTTGAAGGAGCTGAACGGAAAAACGCCCTTGCAAAGTGCTGCAACACCCAATATGGACAGGCTTGCCCGCGAGGGAATTATCGGAAAGATCAGAACCATCCCTGCCGGTTTCCATCCCGGTTCTGATATTGCCAATTTAAACATCCTTGGCTACAACCCTCAGGAGTTCTATTCAGGCAGGGCTCCTCTTGAAGCAGCAAGCATCGGGATCAGCATGAAGGAACATGACGTTGCCTACCGGTGCAACCTTGTCACCCTGAAATATAACAAGGACAAAACAAAAGCTGTAATGGATGATTACAGCAGCGGCCACATATCGACCGATGAAGCAAAGGAACTCGTTCTCGAAATTCATCAAAGGTTCGGCAACAAAGAGATCAGCTTCTATCCAGGGGTGAGTTACCGGCATATCATGCTCTGGTCCTCAGGCGAAACGAAAATTGAATGCACTCCTCCCCATGATATTACCGGGAAAGAAATTGCAGACTACCTCCCTGTTGGCAACGGGGAAGACATGCTGAGGGAGTTGATGCTGAAATCAGCAGGCATTCTTGAAAACCACCCCGTCAACAGAGAGCGGATAAAAAGAGGCGCCAAGCCCGCCAACAGCATCTGGCTCTGGGGACAGGGCAAAAAGCTCGGCCTCCCGACTTTTAAACAGAAATACGCGCTTGATGGAGCACTCGTTTCTGCTGTTGACCTCATGAGAGGTTTAGGGATAAGTGCAGGGTTTGAAATTCTCGAGGTGCCCGGTATCACAGGGTATCTGGATACCAATTACGAAGGCAAGGCAGAGAGTGCCTTGAAGGCTCTCGAACGGGTCAATATCGCTTACATCCATGTCGAAGCACCGGATGAAGCAGGCCATTCAGGGAATTACGGGGATAAGATCCGGGCGATCGAGGACTTTGATGCACGCGTTGTTGGGAATGTACTGAAAGGGCTTGTCTCATTCGATGAATACCGGGTACTTATCCTGCCTGACCATGCAACCCCAATCGCAGTCAAAACGCATACTGAGGAACCTGTGCCCTTCGTGATATACGACAGCCGCATACAAAGGAAAAATGAGAATGCATCATTCGATGAATCGATCACGGAAAGGGATGATATTCTTGTTTTTGAGGAAGGACACAGGCTCATGGACTATTTTATCAGAGGCGAATGAATACAAAAGAAAAAATTATCGATATCATCACACGTTTGAAAAAAGAATACCCTGAGCCGAAGACAGCCCTCCATTTCAGGTCACCATTTGATCTCCTCGTCGCTACAATACTGTCTGCACAGGCGACCGATGTGCTGGTAAATAAGGTAACCAGGGACCTTTTCACGAAGTACACGTCAGTCAAGGATTATGCAGATGTGCCATTGGAGAGACTCCGGAAAGATGTGAGCTCAATAAACTTTTATAAGACAAAGGCAAAAAATATCCAGGCTTCTGCACAGATAATCGTCGAGAATTTCCATACAAAAGTCCCGAAGACCATGGAGGAACTCACATCTCTGCCCGGTGTTGCACGGAAAACAGCGAATATCATTCTCTCCAATGCATATGGGATCAACGCGGGGATAGCTGTTGATACCCATGTAAAGAGGCTTTCATACCGGCTCGGCCTCACCCAGAACGAAGACCCTGTCAAGATAGAAAGAGACCTGATGGAATCATCCCCCAAAGAGGATTGGGCTAACCTCTCTCACCTCCTGATATCCCATGGCAGGAAGATCTGCCAGGCAAAAAAGCCAAAGCACCAGGAATGCGTCCTCTCCGATATCTGCCCGTCGAAGGATAAATAACACTATTTTCGTGGAATCAGAATGCCCTTTTATGAATAACGTTATTTAGTCAAATGACATGAGTGAAAAATATTTCCAGATATTCCGTTCAGAATCGGGTGAAGGCTATCTTGGCAAGGGCCGACTGTTCCTCATTGACAGACCCGGTTCATTGGCCGAGCTTGCAAGCATATTTGCAAAGTACGGCATGAATATCATCTTTTTCCACTATAACCGTTCAGAGCACCCAAATCGTGTCCTGCTCGAAGTGCGCAGTAACACGCTCAATGCGCTTCAGCAAATCTCCGGAGAGCTGGTTCTCCTGAATGCAACAGGTGGTCAATTTCCTGCTCCCCGGATCGAGCTCGGCATTGTTGATGCCCGCAGCATTCTGAAGATTGAGGTTCAGCTTCAGCACAGGCCCGGCACGTTAGGCGAATTTGCTCGTCTTCTTTCCAACCATAATGCAAATGTAATCTATATGGCATACCACGAGGATATTTCTGCAACCTCTGCACATTTTTCCCTCGTCGCTCAGGATGCAGGCGAGGTTGACCGGCTGCTTAAGGATATCAACGAACACGGATATTATTACAGCCTCATCTGCCGGGGCGCAGAGCAGAAAGAGATAAACGACATCATCGGACTCAATCTCGTTGAACGGTTTTTCTTCCGCCTGAGGAAACTCCTGGACACGGATGATATAGAACGTCTAAGAAAAATCGTGAATTCCTCACAAAGGATATCCGACAGCTTACTACAGTTCAGTAGGGAGGCAGGCAAGCATTTTGAGATAGGCGATGTAACCACAAATATACTCGCTTTTGCTTCGGCCTCGCTGATGAAAACTGGGGAAAGATTCTCCTACCGACGTCTTCCTACGCTCGATCTCGAAGACACCCGGTTCCATGCCTTCAGGCTGCCAACCGGCGGGAATTTATATATCCTGGAAGGTTATGGAGAGCTTGTTATGATCGACGGCGGATACGGAATCTATTATAAAGATGTGAAAACTATGCTCAGGGAAAACGGACTCGAACCGTCGAAGGTAAAGAGGATCTATCTCACCCATGCAGATTCGGATCATGCAGGTATGAGTGGCTACTTCGCAGAGGAATACGGCAGTCACGTTTATCTGCATGCAGACGCGCGGGGCATTCTCAAGCATCAGAACCGTGCGTGGGGAAGCGATACGCCGCTTGCCGAACTAAATCACTGTTACACCCTCCTGGTAAATGAGTTCACCAAATTTCATATTTCCAGAGACTGGGTTCCATACAAAAGTGAAAATCGTGAGAGGATAAACGGGTTTCGTGTTACAGACATGTTCGATCTGGCGGGACATGTCTACAAGGTTCTGGAGAGTGAAGGGGGACATGTTCCCGGGCAGGTCTTCTTCGTCAGTTATGACTCGGGACTTATTTTCACAAGCGATTACCTTTTACTTGTCGAAAGCCTGGACGCAGAGGAACGGGAAATACTGAACCTTCCAAAGTTCATGATGACGAGCACAAATGTGAACAGTTCATTGTTCCGTCACGAAATGGAGATGCTGAAAGAGTTTATCTTCAGCTTTGATGCCGAGATGCGCGGCCGCAACCTCAGGGCAGTCATTGTTCCCGGCCATGGAGACTATTATTCCTGTGAAAGGTTACGATAACTACTGAAATGGAAACGAATACGTTCATCATTGCGGTAGCAGTAATGTTCCTGGTTTATATCATCATCAGATTGTTGATGAAAAGATAACAGGACAATCCTGTTGCAGGGAAAGCTCTCCAACGATTCCAAGGAGAGAGCCTTGTCATGCCAGCTACATCTGTCTTCTCCTCAATCGATTTCGAATCTCGCCTGCCGGACTTGAATCTTTGAACCTTTGCCCCACTTTTTTTCAAAGATAGCAATTTTACCAGGGAAAATAGCAAGAATCCCATAGCAGAATTAAAACGATTCGGATATAGTAAAAATAGGTTAATAATATAATGAGGAGGTAAAAAATGAGACCGAAGTTTTTTTCATGGGTTCTATGCATGGTGGTAATGAATATGTTTATCCTTGCCGGGATTGCCCGTGCTGATGAGATGATCAAAATGTGTGTTATCGATGCCAATGCGGAGTATAAAGAGTGCAGGCTGTATTGTCTTGAAAATATGCAGGCAGATAAGGATTCTTGCCGGAATATCGATCACGCATGTGCGGAGGCCTGCCGTGAAGGCTTCGATACATGCATTGAAAACCCATTCAGTGCGCTCGACGCCTGCAAAGCTTTCTGCATGTCAGATCTTGATGTTGCGAAGCAACAGTGCCGTGTGAATTTCGGAGCAGGCACAGGGGTATTGGATACTTGTATCGACCAGGCTCAGATAGGTGCATTTATCTGCAGGGATGCATGCAGGGAGAGTATTCACCTCGCTGCTGTGCTCAAACAATGCCGCAAAGCAGAACGGGCGTGCATAAAAGCCTGCCCGCCGGCAATTACACAGCCGTAAAC
>Ga0209254_10003156_pt1 | contig 15036 bp, 13 predicted proteins | sample FrelakmetDIP11DI_FD_187148 | JGI IMG/M metagenome (GOLD analysis project Ga0209254, IMG submission 187148) | Freshwater lake sediment microbial communities from the University of Notre Dame, USA, for methane emissions studies - DIP11 DI (SPAdes)... | ecosystem: Environmental > Aquatic >...
ACCACCTTGCCGAAGAACGGCCCCGATACGCCGCGCAGCACGGCCTTGGGCGGCACCTGTCGATAGCGGGTTTCGTTGTCGCCGTCATCCTGCGCGGACATCGATGTCTCTCCTGCAGGCGGCGGCACCTGCCCGGTGATGCTCTCGTCGTGATCGGGCTTGAGCACCACGTTGGTGTCGCTGAGGCTGACCACGTCGCCCAGCCGCAGCAGCGCCACTTCACGCACGGGTCGCGCATTGACATGGCTGCGTGCGTCGCGATCGCGCACGAACAAGGTGTAACCGCGCTGGTCGACCACGATGCTGGCGTGGTGGGCCTGGATGCCATCGCGGGCGATCACGACCTGGTTGTCCGGCGCCGAACCGATGGTGACATCGCCCGGCTGGACGATCACGTCCTGGTGCTCGCCCCTGGGGAAGCTCAGGCGCACGCAACGGCCCCCGCTCGCACTGGTTCACCGGAATGTAGCATAACGTCCTGCCCGCCCTACCAATTCGCGACCAGGTCGAGCAGCACGCGCTCGACATGCTGGGACTGGCCGTCGCGGCGCTCGCGGAACCCGGTCAGTTGCAGGCTCCAATGGTCGGTAAGGCCATAGCCCGCCCAGACCCCGTATCCGCGCACCCAGCTGTGGAACCACCAGTCGTCCGAGTTGAATGCGGCCATGGCCGCGTCGCGCTGGATGCGCTGGTAGGCGTAGCCGAGCTCCCAGGCACCGCGCCGGGCGGCATCGCCCCAGACCAGTTCGCCGCGGGCGGCGTCGCCGAGGTCGTCGGCGCCGAAATTGTGCGCGAGGTCGAGCGTGGCGTGGAACGGCTGGCCGGCAAGTTCGAAGCCGAGGCCGAGGTTGAGGTCGAGCACCCGGAAGTCGCTCACCAGGCGCCCGCCGCTGACCCGGTTGGTCCGCGCCAGCCCCTTGCGCGTCAGCGTTTCCAGGTCCGAGTAATCGAGGTAGGTCGCCACCGCAGCAAGGTTGAGCGGCTCGCCCTCATGCCACGCCCAGGTCGCCTGCAACGCCCCGATGCGCGAGTCGTCGCCGTACAGCAGGTCGCCCAGCACGTACCCGGCGCCCAGCCCGATGCGCTGGCGTTCGCCCAGTGCGAACGACTGCGTGAAGGTCACGCCGGCCGGACGCAGGTCGCGATCCCACAACATCGAGCCCAGGGCCAGTCCGAATTCCGATTTGCCCAGCAGCAGCGCGCCGTCGTCGCCGAAATTCCAGCGCAGCCAGGCCTGGTCGAGGTTGAAGTCGTCGCTGCGCTCGTTGTCGTTGTTGCGCACGTTGTCGCTGTTGGCGTCGCTGCCCAGCGCGCCCTCGGCGGCCAGCCCGAATTGCAGCGATGAACCCGTCCACAACGCGCCCAGGCGCGCGCGGCTGCGCCAGCGCTTGACGCCATCGGGCCGGTTGGCGAGGCCAGTGACGCGGTCGTAGCGCAGCAGCACGTCGCCGAACAGGCTCCAGGCGCTGGGCTCGGGCTCTGCCTCCGCGGCCAGCAGCGGGTCCTCGTCCTGCGCCGCGGCCGATGCGCAGGCCAGCGCCAGGCCGGCCGCGAGCAAGCCGTGGCGTTTCACGCGCGCAGCTCCGCCAGGGCCTGGGCCAGCGCTTCGGCGTCCTGGAAGCGCCTGGCCGGGTCGCGCTCGATGCAGCGCAGGATCGCGGCCTCGAGCGCTACCGGAATCTCCGGCCAGTGTTCGCTCGGCCGCACCGGCTGGCTCTGCATCTGCGCGAGGTAGATCTCCATGGTGTTCTGGCCGCTGAAGGGCAGCTTGCCGCAGAACATCTCGCACAACAGCACGCCGCTGGCGTAGATGTCGGCGCGCTGGTCGACCTCCTCGCCGGCCAGCTGCTCTGGCGCCGAATAGTGCGGCGTGCCCACGTACATGCCGGGCTGGGTCTGGCCCGGCTCGGAACGCTGCAGCGGCCGCGCGATGCCGAAGTCCATCAGCTTGGCGTTGCCGCTGGCCTCCAGGATCAGGTTCTCGGGCTTGATGTCCCGGTGCAGCACGCCGACCGCGTGCGCGGCGCTGAGCCCGGCCGCGAGCTGGCGCGCAATGCGCAGCCCGGCCGAATAGGGGATCCGCCCGGCCTGGCGCAGGAGATAGCGCAAGGTCATGCCGCGCACGTACTCCATCGAGATGTACGGGCGCCCCTCGGATTCGCCGAAGTCGAAGGTGCGCAGCACGTTGGGATGGGTGATCTTGCGCGCCAGCTTGATCTCGCTCTTGAGCCGTTCGAGCTGCTCGCGGTCGAGCAGCGCGCTGGCCTTGAGCATCTTGAGCGCGACCACGTCGTCGAGCTCGATGTCGCGCGCCTTGTACACCACGCCCATGCCGCCCTCGCCCAGCACCGCCAGGATCTCGTAGCGGCCGCCGAAGCGTACGCCCGGCGCCAGCTCGCCGTCGCCCCTGGGCGCTGCCGGGGCCGCAGCGACCAGCGGTCGCGCGACGGTCGCCTGCGCGGCATCCGGTGCGCTCGCGATGGCCTTCGTCGGCGCCGGCGGCAACAGGGCGAACGCGTGCGCGCCGAGCCCGTAATAGGGCTTGCCCGAACTCGCGCCCTTGACCACGGCGACCACGTCCTCGCCCACCAGTGCCTTGATCGCGTCGCCCAGCGGACGCGGCAGCAGCAAGGCGCCGGTGCCGGCCTCGACCAGCAGCCGATCGACCGCGAAGCAGGCCGGGCCGATCGCCACGTGCAGGGAGGCTCGCCCGGCGGGCACGCCGCCCCAGGCCACCTCGCCCTCCATCAGCGCAGCTGCCGCGGCGGCGTCCGCCGCCAGCAGCTCGCGCGCGATGTGCAATGCCGCCAGCAACCGGTCTGCCCCGCCGACCCCGACCGTCAACTGCGAACCGGAATGGCGCAGCAGTTGGCCGCCGTAGCGCGTGGCGGTTGCGACCACCGCCGCCGTGCGCGCCGCCATCGCCGCGAGCACCGGCTCGGCTGCACCATCGGCCAGGGGACGCGCGAATGTGCGCAGGTCGAGCCCGACCAGCACCAGCCTTTCGCGTTGCGCCGCCGTGGTCGCGACCGGCTCGGTTTCGGGCCGGGTGACCAAGCTGGGAACCATCGGCTCCTGACCCGGATCGGGCAGGAAGCGCGAAAGGTTGGAGACGTAGCCCGCCATGTCGTTCTTTTCGCGCAGGTCGGACAACAGGCGGTCGAAGGCCTGCGAAAGCGTCGCCAGCTCGTCGCTGCCGCGCAGGCCCAGCCGGGCCTGGTAGTTGCCGCCCGCCGCGTCCCGCGCGGCGCTGGCCATGGCCTTGAGCGGCCGCAGGGTCGCCTTGGCGAGCAGGAACGACAGCGGCAATGCGGCCAGCAGCGCGGCCAGGCCAGCCAGGCCCACGGCCTTGAGGATCTCGCGATAGCCTGCGGTGGCCTGGTCGGTGGAACTCAGGGCCAGGGTCGCGCCGAGGCGACCACCGCCGTTGGCATCGACCGGGTTGAGGCGCCCGACCCAGGCGCGGCCGAGGAACTCGAAGGCCACGCGGTCGAGCGCGCGGCCCTCGAACACCGCGGTCAAAATGCCGCCCGCGCCAGCACGGATCGCCACGGCCAGCGACTTGGCGTCGTCGGGCGCGAGCGAACTGCCGATTACCGCCACCTGGTCGGCGGTCGGCAGCAGGAAAGCCTGGTCGGCGCCGCTGGCGCGGCCGACCCGCGCCGCCAGTTCATCGTCGACCTCGAGCGCCACGAGCAGGAACCCGATCAGGTCCTGGTCCTGGTCCAAGGGCATCAGCGCGGCCTGGTAGAGCTTGCCTCCGTGGCGCCAGAATCCGGCAACCGGCGTCAGTTCGCTCAGCACCTGCTCGATGAAGGGATCGCCGGCGAAGCTCTCCTCCAGCGCCTCGGCGCGATCGCTGCGCGCCAGTACCCGGGCCTGCGCGTCGAGCACCATGCCGAGGTCGAAGCCGTACTGGGCCTGGCGCTCGGCCAGGAGGTCGCCGATCGATCCGCTGTCGGCAATGTCGTCGTTGCCCAGCCCAAGTCCGCCGCCGGTCGCCGCGCTCACGTAGCGCGGCGTCGCCGGGTCATTGCCAATCAGTTGCGCCTTGAGCTCGACTTCCTCCAGGCGTCGCGCGGTGAGCTCGTCCTGCACCTCGGCACTGGTCGCCAGCGCACGCTGCACGGCCGCGTCGGCGATCCGTGCCGACTGGCGTTGCGCCACCCAGGCCGCAGCGCCGACCACCATGCCAATGAGGAGCAGGAACAGCAGGAAGATCCGGATCGCCAGCGGTACCCGCAAGCCCCCGCCCTCAGTAGCCGCTCGCATTGGACGCCCTCCGGTACGGCTTGCCGAACTTGTTGTGGTGCGCGGGCACCTTGCGCTTGTCGAGGTCCAGCCGTACCGAGATCTCGGGCGTCATCTGCGGCAGCACGCGCTGCCGCCACGGCTGCGCGCGGTCGTGGAACACCACCAGTTCGCCCTCGCCGTCCGGAAGCCCGCGCAACTCGAAGCGGCCCTGCACATCGGGCCGCGCGTAGTGCGGCGTGTCGAGCACCAGGATGTAGCCGAACATCGAGTGGTGCACGTTGCAGTAGACCTTGACCAGGCCGGCGTGGTCGAAGGTGTGGGCCACGCCCGGGCCGGTGTGGTACTGGCCGGCGTCGAAGCTGTTGTCGGTCGAGGTCGAGAACACGTTGTGCAGGATCGGGTCTTCGTTGGGAAAGCGCACCGTCGATCCGACGGTGACCGCCAGCACGCGTGGCACGAACTGCTTGCGACGCGTGATCATGGTCGCGTTCACCGGCGCCGGCGACGCCGCCTGTACGCTGCGTGGACGGAAATACACCATGGCGTCGACGGCCTCGGCGGCGCGCAGGGCCCGGCCGCCCGAATACAGCTCGACCTGCCCGCCCAGATCGGCTCCCGCCGCGGAACCTGCGGCCAGCAGCGCGACAATGGCGAGCCCCATACCCTTCATGCAGTCTCCCCTGCCCGGCGTGGCATGATCTTACAGGGCTGGCGCCCTGGCGGGCGCTTCCGCCCCGCCCCCCGAAGCTGCCGGACCTGGCCATGCCGAGCATCGAGATCAGCCGCAAGCACGACAAGCCGATGGCCGAGGCGCGCAAGTCCGTGGAGAGGGTCGCCAAGGCGGTGGCGAAACGCTTCGACGTCGAGTACGGATGGGAGGGCAACACGCTGCACTTCGAACGCAGCGGCGTGAACGGCCACATCGGACTGGCCAAGGGCACGGTCAAGGTGGCCGTGCAACTGAGCTTCCTGCTGCTCGCGATCCGGGGCGCGGTCGAGCAGGAAATCCGGCGCCACCTGGACAAGGAGTTCGGCTGAGCGCGGGCCGGCGCCTGCCGCTTCAGGGCGGTCGGAACGGATCCGGATCAGCCGCGAACAGCCGGCGCATCGCCGCCCGTTCGCGCGTTGCCACCTCGGCGAGGAACTCGTCGGCACCGCGCATGCTGCGGAAGGCGGCGAAACCCCGTTCCAGGAATGCCTGCATTTCGCCCAGCCCGGCCGCCAGCGCCGGCGCGCGCGCAATGCGCAGCACGCCGGCGATCATCGGCAGGCGCACCACGCGGTCGAGGTCGCGCCCCAGGTCCACGATCAGGTCGATCTGGCGCCCGCGGGTTCCGGGGGTCCCGGTGGCGCGATACGCGCGGGCATAGAGGCCGAGGTCGAGGTCGACCCCGGGGCCGGCGATGGCGCGCAGCGCACCGCCCATGGCGAGGTCGAACTGGTGGCTGACGAGATCGAGCTCGATCGCGTCGCCGACCGTGCGCAGCACCGGCTGCGGCAGCCAGCGCGTAAGCGTGGGCAGCATGCGGTTGAGGTCGCGCGCGCGCCAGTGCATGTCGTGCGCGCCGTACAGGTCGGCGAGGAAATAGGCCGTCGCGGTCTGGTAGCGCGGCTGCAATGCGAGGTCGGCGAAGCTGCGGGCCAGGCGCGCGCCCTGCCAGGCGCGCACGGCCTCGAGCCACGGCTCGAGGTTGAGCGGCTCGTGCGCGGGATCGCGTGCGAGGCGCAGGCGATCGGACAGCGCAGCGACGCGCTCGGCTTCCAGCGAGCGGCTCATGCGCGCGTGTGCGGCCGCAATGGCCGCATCGATGGGCAGCGAATCGACACCCGCGTAGCGTAACCGCAGCCCGTGCTTGTGGGCGCGGGCGCGGCGGCTACAATCGCCGCTTCCGCATCGCCTGCGATACCCGCCGGACCGCCCTCCCGCATGCTCGTCATCCAAACCGCAGCCCGCCCGCGCAAGGGCTCGCCCAGGAAGGCCCGCATCGGGCTCGCGGTTGCCGGGGGCGGTCCGATCGGCGGGATGTACGAACTCGGTACCTTGCGGGCGCTCGATGAAGCGCTGGAGGGGGTGGACCTGACCCGGCTGCACGTCTATGTCGGCGTCAGCTCGGGCGCCATCCTCGCGGCGAGCCTGGCCAACGGCATCGGTACTAGCGCCATGTGCCGCATTTTCCTGACCGGCGAATCGGATGCGGTGAAGTTCCGGCCCGAGACCTTCCTGCGCCCCGCTTTCAAGGAATACGCGCGCCGCGCCAGCGGCCTTCCGCGCCTCCTGATGGGCTGGCTCGGCGACTTCGCGCGCCACCCCTTCGACTCCAACTGGAGCGACGTGCTGGGCCGTTTCGGCGCCCTGGTGCCGGTCGGGCTGTTCGACAACTCGGCCCTGGAGCGCTTCCTGCGCGACGTGTTCGAGACCCATGGCCGCGGCAACGACTTCCGCAAACTGCGCCGCAAGCTGTACGTGATCGCGGTCGAGCTCGACAACGGCGAGGTGGCGCGCTTCGGCGGCCCGGGCCTCGACCGCGTGCCGATCTCGCGTGCGGTGCAGGCCAGCGCGGCACTTCCGGGACTCTATCCGCCGGTCGAGATCGACGGCCGCTCCTACGTCGACGGCGCGCTGCGGCGTACGCTGCACGCCTCGGTCGCGATGGACGAGGGCGTGGACCTGGTGCTGGGCCTCAATCCCCTGGTGCCCTTCGACGCCAGTCTCGCCACCGCGCGCGGCAAGGCGGTGCCCGATCGCCTGGTCGATGCCGGGCTGCCCGCGGTGCTCTCGCAGACCTTCCGCACCCTGCTCAAGTCGCGCATGCAGGTCGGGCTGGAAAAATACCGGACCCAGTACGAGGGCTCCGACATCGTGCTGTTCGAGCCCAATACCGACGATCGCGAGATGTTCTTCACCAACATCTTCAGCTACCGCTCGCGCTTCCGCCTGACCGAGCATGCCTACCGCGCCACCCTGGACGACTTGCGCCGGCGCCGGGCCGAAATCGAGCCGGTCCTCGCGCGCCACGGCATCCGCCTGCGCGACGAGGTCGTCGAGGACCGCAAGCGCACCATCCTCACCGGACTGCGCGAGCGACCCGGTCGCCTCTCGCGCCCCACGGCGGACGTGCGCCGGGCGCTCGACGAATTGCAGGATTCGATCGAGGCCGCCGGCCTGAGCCGCACGCCCCGGAAACGCCGACGCAACCCGTCCGCGGTCTGAGCACGCCGCCAGTCCTCCCGCGTAGTGTGATCGCTCTATGGCGCATGCCTAGATTGGCCTCACCGCCGTCGCGCACGCGACGCACCCACAAGACGATCGGGAGGCTCACCCCATGGCCACCAAGCCCAAGTTGAAGAAGAAGTCCGCTACCGAACACGCGCAGGCGAAAGCCGGAACCCTGATGGATTCCGCACAGCAGGTCTGGATGGCTGGCCTGGCAGCGTTCAGCCGTGCCCAGGGCGAAGGCGGCAAGCTGTTCGAGAACCTGGTCCGCGAAGGCGTGACGATCGAGCAGAAGACGCGTCGCTTCGCGACCGGCAAGGTCGACGAAGCACGCGACGCGGTCGAAACCAAGGTCGCGCAGGTGCGCGAGCGCGCGCACGACACCTGGGATCGCCTCGAGAAGGTCTTCGAGGACCGCGTCGCGCGCGCCCTGACCAAGCTCGGCGTGCCGGGTCGCGACGAGATGCAGGCGTTGCTCGATCGGGTCGAGGACCTCAACCGCTCGATCCGCAAGGGCGTCGCCAAGTCCGAGGCGCCCAAGGCCAAGCCGGCGCGCCGCGCGCCGCGCAAGACCGCGCGCAAGACCGCGCGCAAGGCCTGATCGATTTCGATTCACGGGGTCGCCGGGCATCGCGCCCGGACGATCCCGGGCCGCAGGGCCCGAAGCGGATGTTCTAGCCCGCCAGCCACCAAATTCGCCGTTAGATCCCTCCCCTACGGCCGGCTGGCGGGCTTCTTCCTTGCGCGCAGCGCTAGTGGATACGGTCCAGGAATCCTTCGAACGCGTCGCGTCCGTCGCGCATGCGCGCCCATAGTGCGGGCCAGCATGGCGCAACCGCCGCCGCCTGATCGAGCGCGGCGCGATGCTGCGCCAATGCCAGTGCATCGATCCCGGGTGCGGCGCTGCCGCGATTGGCCGCCGCAATCGCGCCGGCGATCTCGCGCCACGCCGGGTCGGCAGACGGGTGCCGCTGCAGGGCCGCGTCCAGGTGTCCGACGAGCCGCCCCCTCAAGCCATCCCGGAACTCGCACACCCGCGCGGCCAGGACCCGGTCGGGTTCGGTCGCGAGCGCCGCGCAGCGCGCGCCGATCGCCTGCAGTCGATCGCCGCGGGAGCCTTCGACCGCGTCCGCGCTCCAGCGCAGGAACAGGTCCGCCATGAAGGCGTTGGTGTCGATCCGCAGCGGCGCGAGCGCCTGGGCCAGGCGCTGCCGCGGCGCCAGGTCGACGTGTCCCAGGGCCACCGGCAGGTGCACGAACCACAGCGGGCCGGCGATCGCGCGCAGCAACATCAGGAAATAGGTGTCGTCGACCCGGCCCCAGGTGCCGGCGAAGGGCAGCAATTCGCGCGCATCGAGCAGCAGCGGCGTATACGTGGCGTAGGAGACCAGGCGCGGCGCCCGGTAGCCATGCCACAGGTTGTCGCCTTCGAGCCGCCCGCGCCGGAACGGGTCCTGCCACAGGCTGGCCTGGCTCCAGCGGTTGCTGTAGGCGAGGTACGCGCTGTTGTCGTACGCGATCCCGCCGTAGAGTCCGGGCACCGCCGCGGCCACGGTCGAGTCGCGCAGGGCGGCCAGTTCCGCCGGTCGGCGCCCCTGCAGCAGCGCCGGATCAAAACCCGCGCTCGACATCAAACGCCCCGCACTGCAGCCCAGCCACCGGCCCAGCCAGCGGTAGGGGTCCTCGTCCAGCGCGGCTTCGGCGCGCCAGCCCTCCGGCTCATCGTAGAAGCGCGTGTCGGGCTCGTTGCTGTCCCAGACCTGCAGCGTCGAGCCTGCCTCCGGTGCGTGCCGCAGCGGGAACAACACGTCGTCATCGAGGATCGACAGGCTGGTGCCCGCGGCGGCGAGCACGGCCCAGTTCCAGGTCCGCGATCCGGTATGCGCGCTCGGATGGTCCGGATCGAGCATCGGGCGCAGCGCCTCGTGCGCGGCCGTCGGCACGGCGTCGAGCAGCCATTCGATGGCGGCGCCACGCTGCGCCGGCCCGAGCAGGCGCAACTCCGCGGTGGCTTGCGCCGCGCATGCCGCCAGCACCGCGATCGTGCGCTGCGCCGCCGCCGGATCGGTGGTGTCGTCGACCACCAGGCAGCGATGCCGCGCGCCATGCCGGCGCGCATCCGCCGCCAGCGAATCCAGCAGGCGGCGCAGTCCCTGCGGCCGCTCGTAGGCGCGCACCACCAGCAAGGGATCGGGCAAGGGGCCCGGACCGGATTGCGCAGCGCCCGCCAACCACGCGCGCGCCTCGATCCCGACACCGCATTCGAGCCATGCACGCACGCGCTCGCCGGCCGCATCCGCGGACAATCCCAGCGCCAGCCGCACGCGGTCCGCATGGTCCGCCAGCGGCGCGAAGCGGTCGCAGGCCGCGGCGACCCGCACCACGTCGTCTTCGAGCTCGCGAGCCACGCCATCCGCGCCATCGACCCAGCGCCAGCGCCCGCCGTTCGCGCGCTCGATGCGGCCCGGACGGGTGGCGTAGAGCAGCGCGTCCGGCACGACCGGAGCGCGCTCGATCATCGTCCTACCAGTGCACGCCGCGCATCAGCGAGGCGAAGGCGATCTGCTCGTTCGACGGCGCCTCGTCACGGCCCTTCATGCCCTTGGCGGCGGCCGAGTCCGGGAACAGGTTATAGGCGGTGTTCATCACCACCTCGTAGGCCTTGGGCGCGAGCGCGTTCAGGACCGCGGCGAAGGTGCCCAGGCGGGTGGCGACGCGGCTGGGACGTTCGATGATCGCCTGCACGATCATGTCCGCGGCCTCTTCCGGCGAGAGCGTCGGAACGCTGTCGTAGATCTTGGTCGGGCCGATCATGGGCGTGCGTACCAGCGGCATGTTGATCGTGGTGAAGGTGATGTTCTGGTCGCTGAACTCGGCCTGGGCGCAGCGCGAGAACGCATCCAGCGCGGCCTTGGAGGCCACGTAGGCCGAGAAGCGCGGCGAACTGGCCTGCACGCCGATCGAGGAAATGTTGATCACGTGGCCGCGCCGGCGCGCGGTCATCGAGGGCAGGAAGCCCATGATCAGGCGCAACGAGCCGAAGTAGTTCAACCCCATCGTGCGTTCGAAATCGTGGAAGCGGTCGTAGCTCAGCGCGACCGAGCGCCGGATCGAGCGGCCAGCATTGTTGATCAGCACGTCGACCACTTCGTGCTCGGCCAGCACCTTCCTCACCAGCTCGTCGCAGGCCGGCATTTCGGCCAGGTCGGCGCTGTAGGTGAAACAGGTGCCGCCCGCCTTCTCGATCTCGGCCTTGACCGTGTCGAGCTCGTCCTGCTTGCGCGCCACCACGATGGTGCGCGCACCAGCCGCCGCGACCTTGATCGCGGCGGCACGGCCGATGCCGGACGATCCGCCGGTGATCAGCACCGTCCGTCCCTTGATCTTGCCACTCAGCGAACGGTCGACAAAGAGGTCCGGGTCGAGGTGCCGTTCCCAGTAGTCCCAAAGTCGCCAGGCGTAGGTCTCGAGCTTCGGCAACTTGATCTTCGAGCCTTTGAGCGCGCGCTCGGTCTCGCGGCTGTCGAAGCGGGTCGGGTAGTTGATGTACTTGAGCACCTGGCGCGGGATGCCGAGGTCGCGCAGCAGCATGCTCGAGAAGCGCTTGACCGGCGGCAGGTTGAAGATTGCGCCGCGCACCATCGGCGGGATGAAGGCGAACATGCGCGCATCCACGCGCATGGTCATCTGCGGCGCGTTGGCAGCGCGGGCGAAAGTGTTGAGCGCCTCGCCCACGCGCTGCGGCGCGGGATCGGTGAGATGGAAGCAATGGCCGTCGAGGCCCGGCTTGTGCGCGATCCAGTCCATCGCATCGACCACGTAATCGACCGGCACCATGTTGAGGCGGCTGCCTTCGATGCCGATGGTCGGAACCCACTGCGGCAGCAGCTGGCGCATGCGCTTGATCAGGCGGAAGAAGTAGTACGGACCGTCGATCTTGTCGATCTCGCCGGTCTGCGAGTGGCCGAGCACCATCGCCGGGCGGTACACGCGCCATGGCCGTGCGTACTCGCGCCGCACCATGCCCTCGGAATCGTGCTTGGTGCGGAAGTACGGATCGTCGAGGCCCTCGGCCTCGTCGAACATGTCCTCCTTGAACACGCCCGGGTAGTAGCCGGCCGCGGCGATCGAGCTGACCTGGTGGAAGCAGCCGGCCTTGACCGCCATGCCGAGCTGCATCGCGTGCTTGGTGCCGTCGACGTTGGCGCGGATCTGGCTTTCCTCGTCGGCGGTGAGGTCGTAGATCGCCGCGAGGTGGAACAGGTGCTTGATCTTGCCGGTCAGCTGCTTGAGCTGCGCCGGCGCCACGCCGAGTTTGGGCTTGCCGAGGTCGCCATACACCGCGACCACCCGTTTGGGGTCGGCATGCAAATGGGCCAGCAGGGCGTCGAACTTGTCCTGCGAGGCCTTGCGCACCAGCACGTAGATCGTGCCCGGCCGCGCCAGCAGCTTCGCGATCAGGTGACGGCCGATGAAGCCGGTGCCGCCGGTGACGAAATAGCTCATGGGGTGTCCCCTCCCGCTGCGGCCGGAATCCCGGCACCGTTGTCGTCGCCATCGTCGCACGCGGGACCCCGCTTGCGCCGCCCAACGATAGCCCCGACGGCGTCGCGACTCCAAGTCCTGCGGCGCTGCAGCAGCCCCGGCGCGCGACCGCCGGATCGCGTTGACCGCCTTCGAAGTCCCATGCTACAAGCCCGGCTCTCGCGTTGCCGCCCCGGAGCCCGCCCATGGCCGCCAAGAAGCCTGCCGCCAAGTCCGCCCCTGCCAAGGGCGGTGACATCGCGGCCCAGTTCGAAGCCGCGTCGGTACAGGCCAAGCAGCTCAAGGAGCGTCCGGACAACGACACCCTGCTGCGGCTGTATGCGCTGTACAAACAGGGCGCAGAGGGCGACGTCAGCGGCGCCCGGCCCGGCATGTTCGACTTCGTCGGGGGCGCCAAATACGACGCCTGGGCCAAGCTCAAGGGCACCGCGCCGGACGAGGCGAAGCAGAAATACGTCGACCTGGTGAAGAAGCTGTCCGGCTGAGCGGGATCCGGCCCCGCGCCGGCCCTCGACGCCCACAGCGCCGCTGCGCCCATGGCTCCCAAGACCCGCGAGCGCATCCTCGACGTCAGCCTTGCCATGTTCAACGAACGCGGCGAGCCCAACGTCACCACCAACCACATCGCCGACGAGCTGGAAATCAGCCCGGGAAATCTCTACTACCACTTCCGCAACAAGGAAGACATCGTCGAGCACCTGTTCGCGCGCTATGAATCGCGCATCGACCAGGCCCTCACGGTGCCGGAGGACCGGCTGCCGAACCTCGAGGACATCTGGCTGCAGTTGCACCTCGCCTTCGAGGTGATGTGGGAGTACCGCTTCATCTTCCGCGACCTGGTCGACATCACCAGCCGCAACCGCAAGTTGCGCATGCACTACGCGCGCACCCTGCGCCGCGCCACGGCCAATGCGATGGCCGTGCTCAAGGGCCTGACCGAGGCCGGCGTGATGCGGGCGAGCCGGGCCGAGATCGAGGCCACCGCCAACAACATCCTGCTGGTCGCGACCTTCTGGATGAACTTCAACACCGTGCGCGGCGGCACCACCGAGAAGGTCGCCCAGGACCTCACCCAGGGCATCTACCAGGTGATGATGCTGATCGCGCCCTTCCTGCGCGATGCCGAGCGCCTGCACCTCAACACCCTTGCGCAGGCCTATATCCGCTGAGTGGCGTTACGGTGGGCCATCCCGAAAAGAAAAGCCCCCGGCAGCTTGCGCCACCGGGGGCCGGATCGGGCACGGCGCCATTGCGGCGCCGTTGGGTCCTGCGGCTCAGGCCGCGCGGCGGCTACGGACCGCAGCCTTGCGCGTGCGCGCCGGCTTGGCGCGGCCACGCACGGCAGTGCCGCGCCCCAGCAGCTTGCGCAGCTCGGCCTTCGACGGCAGCTTGACCCGGCCGAGCACGTCCGACAGGCGCTCACCGAGACCGCTTTCGAGCTCGCGCACGCTGCGCAGCGCATTACGGCGGATCGGATCGACGTAGGCCTTGACCTGCTTGCGCGCGTCGTTGGCCGCGCGGCGCAGGTCCTTGGCCAGGGTCCGGGCCGCCTTCCCGCTGCGGGCGCGGAACTGCTCGCCCTCCGTCACCAGCGTGGCCACGATGTCGCCGCTGTGCTTGCGCGCCAGCGAAACCGCGCCCAGGCTCGCCAGCCACAGGGTGCGGGGAAGGTCCTGGCGCTGGGCGCGGGAGGTCTTGCTGTTTCGGGTTGCCATGGTATCCGCCTCGTTTTCGACTGGGATGGGGCGCGCGGGTGGTTGCGCGTGGCATTAGTGTGTGGATCGGGCCTTGAGCATTCACACTAGGCCGGCATGTCGCACCGCAGGTTGCATCGCGGGCCTCGATTGGCGTTAGCTAGCAACCACACCATGGGAGGAAGCTGCGATGGCCAAGGGCAAGTGGGCTGCATTCCCGCACGCCAGCAAGGCGTTCGAGTATCCGGGCGACAAGCTGCACACGGCCTGGGCCAAGCTGCATGCCGGCGACCAGGAACCCTTGCCGGACGCGACCCGGATCGCCGCGTTGATCAAGGCCAACCCGAAGCTCGGCAAGGCGGCCGACGCGGCCAGGATCGCGGCGCGCCTCGAGGATGCCTGGCGCCACTACCACGCCGGCGAGTTCGAGGCCGCCGATGAGGCGGGTGCAGCACTCGGGGCCCTGGGTGCGGTGGTCGCCAACAAGGCCATGGGCATCCATGCCACCTACCTGGTGACCGACGAAAAGGAGAGGATGAAGCGCTTCCAGCTCGTGGCCGAACGCGCCGAGGCGGCGATTGCGGCCTTGCCCAAGGAAGCCAACGCGCACTACTTCCGTGCTTTCTCCATCGGGCGTTACAGCCAGCTGCTGTCGATCGCCAAGGCGCTTTCGCAGGGCCTCGCGGGCAAGGTCAAGGCAAGCCTGGACGCGACCCTCAAGCTCGCGCCCAAACATGCCGAGGCGCACCTGGCGCTGGCGCTCTACCACGCCGAGATCGTGGGCAAGGTCGGCGGCATGCTGGCCACGCTGACCTATGGCGCCAAGGCCTCGACTGCGGACGATCTCCTCAAGGCCGCAGCGAAGCTGACGCCCGATGCGCCCATCGTCTACGTCGAGCAGGCCAACGCGCTGCTGTTGCTGTATGGCGACAAACGCGAAGACGATGCAGCAGCGGCCTATGCCAAGGCGGCGAAGCTCAAGCCGATCGACGCGATGCAGGCGCTGGATATCGCCTTTGCGAAGGACCAGTTGGGCTGAAGCGCGGCATCTGGAATCGTGGGGGTCCGGGACCGTCGGCATCCGGTTGGCGGCTCAGACATTCAGTGGAACTCGCCTCCAACCGGATGCCGACGGTCCCGGACTCGCTTCGATCGGGAGCGCAAAGCAGGTCATCGCCCTGCAGGAGCGGCTTCAGCCGCGACCGGCGCTGGTCGCGGCTGCAGCCGCTCCTACAGGGCGACGGCGCGCCTTGGGCTTCCTCTTGACCGCCTTGCCCTGCACCTCGGCCATGTGGCCGGCGAATCGTTCCAGGGTCGCGGCGGCATTCG
>Ga0209254_10003157_pt1 | contig 15035 bp, 12 predicted proteins | sample FrelakmetDIP11DI_FD_187148 | JGI IMG/M metagenome (GOLD analysis project Ga0209254, IMG submission 187148) | Freshwater lake sediment microbial communities from the University of Notre Dame, USA, for methane emissions studies - DIP11 DI (SPAdes)... | ecosystem: Environmental > Aquatic >...
GGGGAGTACCGGATTCCCTTCTTGGTGGTCTGTGACACCTTCGCCTCCGAGACGGTGGCCTTCGCCGATCTGGTGCTGCCCGACACCAGCTATCTGGAGCGCCACGACGTTCTGTCCATGCTCGATCGCCCCATCTCCGAGTTCGACGGCCCCGTGGACTCGGTGCGCATCCCCGTCCTTCCGCCCAAGGGGGAGTGCAAGCCCTTCCAGGAGGTGCTGATCGAGCTGGGGTCGCGTCTCGGGCTCCCCGCCTTCGTGCGCGAGGACGGCAGCCGCAAGTACCGGGACTACCCGGACTTCATCGTGAACTACGAGACCTCGCCCGGCTCCGGCATCGGCTTCCTGGCGGGTTGGCGGGGTAAGGGGGGCGAGAAGTTCCTCAAGGGGGAGCCCAACCCCCGCCAGTGGGAGCAGTACGCCAAGCACGACTGCTTCTATCACCATGAGCTGCCCCGCTCCTATCAGTACAACCGCAATTGGAACAAGGGCTATCTGCACTGGGCACGGGCCCACGGCATGACCCGCTATGCCGAGCCCATCGTGCTCAATGTCTACTCGGAGGTGCTGCAGCGTTTCCGCCTGGCCGCCCAGGGCAAGCGCCCGGGGCGCCAACCGCCGGAGCGGCTGCGCCGGCGCGTCGAGACCTACTTCGACCCGCTGCCCTTCTACTACGAGCCCCTGGAGACCCGGCTCACGGATACCCAGCGCTATCCGCTGAACGCGCTCACCCAGCGTCCCATGGCCATGTATCACTCCTGGGACAGTCAAAATGCCTGGCTACGCCAGATCCACAGCCACAACTACCTGTTCGTCAATCCACGGGTCGGGGCGGCCAACGGTTTCGATGATGGGGACTGGATCTGGGTGGAGTCTGCCCACGGCAAGGTGCGCTGCCTGTGTCGCTTCTCCGAGGCGGTTGAGCCGGGTACGGTCTGGACCTGGAACGCCATTGGCAAGGCTGCCGGGGCCTGGGGCCTTTCGGCCAAGGCGGACGAGTCCCGCAAGGGGTTCCTGCTCAACCACCTGATCGCGGAGGAGCTGCCCCCGAACGAGTGCGGGGAGCACATCTCCAACTCGGACCCCGTCACCGGCCAGGCTGCCTGGTTCGACGTGCGGGTGCGGGTCTATAAGGCGGGGGCCGAGGAGCCGGCGATCACCTCACCGCAGTTCGACCCCATGCCACGACTGCCCGGTCAGGAGCGGCGGCGCGGCCGCTGGCAGGCCTATGTGGCCGGCCTTTTCACCAAAACGACGCGCTAGCGCCACGTCGATGGATGCAGAGCACACCACCCGAGCAGGAACCCACCATGAATGACCCGAACACCCAAGCCGAGGAGAACCATGAGCGCTTCATACGCGACGTCCGGGAGAGCGGGCTGGTCTGGGGACTTAGGTCCGACCAGGGCTGGGCGGTGTGCGAATCCAACGAGTACGAGGAGACGGACGTCTACCCCTTCTGGTCCGACGAGGCGCAGGCGCGCAGTCACTGCCAGGACGACTGGGCCAACTTCGTCCCCGATAGCCTTCCGCTGGACGTCTTCATCGACACCTGGCTCGCCGGCATGAGCGAGGACGGGGTCCTGGTGGGGACCAATTGGGACGAGGAGCTGTCCGGATTGGAGCTGGAGCCCGACGACCTGGCCCAGGAACTGCTGGGCGAGGGGGGAGAAGGAGAAGGCGAAGACGAAGACTACGACGAGGTTGAGGAAGATGGGGACGGGGAAAACCGGGTCTAACCCGCGGCCCCGTCACCTCGATGCAGACTGACCTCCTGGTGGAATCAGATGACCCAACTGGCCCTGGTAATCGACCTCAACGTCTGCGTTGGGTGCCATGCCTGCGTGACCTCCTGCAAGCAGTGGAACACCTCCGGGTGGGCGGGACCGCTGACGGATCTCAACCCCTACGACGCGGATCCTACGGGGGCCTTCTTCAATCGGGTCCAGACCTTCGAGGTGGGGACCTTCCCCCATACCGAGACGGTGCACTTTCCCAAGAGCTGCTTGCACTGCGAGGATCCGCCCTGCGTGCCGGTATGCCCGACCGGCGCCTCCCACAAGCGCCCGGACAATGGCATCGTCCTGGTGGACTATGACAAGTGCATCGGCTGCAAATACTGCTCCTGGGCCTGTCCCTACGGGGCCCGGGAGCTGGACGAGAAGCAGATGGTGATGAAGAAGTGCACCCTCTGCATCGACCGCATCACCGATCTGACCTTGCCGGAGCGGGAGCGCAAGCCGGCCTGTGTCCTCGCCTGCCCCACCAATGCGCGCCTCTTCGGAGATGTCCATGATCCGGATTCGGAGATCTCCATCGCCATTCGGGAGCAGGGGGGCTACCAGCTCATGCCCGAGTGGGGCACCAAGCCGGCCAACCATTACCTCCCTAGGCGCAAGACCCGCATGCACATCGACCCGGACGAGCTCAAGCGGGCCGACAACCCGCTGCGCAAGGAGGACCTCACCACCTACACGGGCGAGGAGGCGCTGGACGATGTGGCTTGGTAGGAAGTGGCGAGTGGCGAGTTGCGAGGGCCGAGGAGGAGGGCGGACTTCGCCCGCTGGTTTTGTCCCCCTCGGCCATTGCCTAGTCTTCCTCGCCACTCGCTACTCGCAACTCGGAACTTCCCCATGCACCCCGCATTCTCCGTCATCTTCCTGACCACCCTGATCGGCGCCGGCCAGGGACTCTTCCTGGCGCTGGTTACCGGCCAGCTCTATGCCCTGGCGAAGCTGCTGCCGGTCCAAGGGGGCAACTTCTATGCGCTGGGAAGCCTGATTGCGCTGGCCCTGCTGGTGCTCGGTCTCATCGCCTCCTTCTTCCATCTGGGTCGCCCGGAGCGGGCCTGGCGGGCGGCGAGCCAATGGCGAACCTCCTGGCTGTCCCGGGAGGTCTTGGTCCTACCCCTGGTGATGGTCCTGGTGGCGGTCTACGGGCTCGCCCACTGGCTGGGTTGGACCCGGCCACTGCTCACCCTCGGCGATGCGCTCCCAGTGGATCCGACCCTCATCATCGGACTGCTCGGTACCCTGGCGACCTTCGCGCTCTTCGTCTGCACCGCCATGATCTACGCGAGCGTCAAGTTCCTGGAGGAGTGGCACTCACCCCTGACGGTCGCCAGTTTCACCCTTTTTGGGATCGCCTCCGGCTTCATGCTGGGCGCCGCCTACTCGGCCTGGCTCGGCAACGAGCTCGTGACCTTCTTTGGCACCTGGGCAGTGGTGGCCACCTTTCTCGCCCTCATCACCCGCGGGGCCTCCCTGTCACGAAATGCCCGATTGAGGCACAAGAGCACCGTCCAGACCGCCATCGGGGTGCGACACCAGGCCGTATCCCAGAAGGCCCAGGGGGCTACCGGCGGGTCCTTCAATACCCGCGAGTTCTTCCACGGGCGCTCGCCGGTCACCCTGCGCCAGGTGCGGTGGCTCTTTCTCATCCTGGTCTTTCCCCTGCCCGTCCTGTTGGTCGCCGCCGCTAGCGGCATCCAGTCACCTACGCTGCCCATGGCCGCCTTTGCCGTTCAATTTCTGGGGCTACTGGTCGAGCGTTGGTCCTTCTTCGCAGAGGCCCGCCACCCTCAGAACCTCTATTACCAATCCGTGGCCTGAGTCCGTCGGCAGGCACCCGCCAGGGTGGGGCTGGTATAACGATCAGTAGCGAGCTTCGAATTGTGAGCAGCGGGGATTGCTAGTCTGGCTGGATGCCTAGGTATGGAGGAAGCGAAAAGCGGGGTGATGCGGGTATACAATCCAGGGCCTCGATTCGACCGACGCTCAGGAGTCTCAGGTCCATGAAAATTCTGATCACGGGCGCTGCCGGGTTCATCGGCTCCGGCCTGGCCCTGCGGCTGCTTGAGCGGGGTGACCAGGTCATCGGCGTCGATAATCTCAACGACTACTACGACGTCTCCCTCAAGGAGGCGCGTCTGGCACGTACCCTGGCCTACCCGGCCTTTGTCGACGTTCGAGCGGACATTGAGGACGGGGCGTGCATGCAGGAGCTATTCGCCACCCACAGGCCGGATCGGGTAGTGAACCTGGCCGCCCAGGCGGGCGTGCGCTATTCGATCGAGAACCCCATGGCCTATGTCCGGACCAACCTGGTGGGCTTCGCCAATATCCTGGAAGGGTGCCGGAATACCGGCGTGGGGCACCTGGTCTATGCCTCCAGCAGCTCGGTCTACGGGCTCAACACCCGCATGCCCTTCTCGGTCCATGACAACGTGGACCATCCGGCTAGCCTCTATGCCGCCAGCAAGAAGTCCAACGAGCTCATGGCCCACACCTATAGTCACCTCTATGGCCTGCCCACCACGGGTCTGAGGTTTTTCACCGTCTACGGACCCTGGGGGCGGCCGGACATGGCGCTCTTCAAGTTCACCCGGGCGATCCTGGCGAGCGAGCCCATCGAGGTCTTCAACTACGGCAAGCATCGGCGGGATTTCACGTACATCGACGACATCGTCGAGGGGGTGATCCGGGTGCTGGACCGCGTCCCGCAGCCCAACCCCGCCTGGTCTGGGGAGCACCCGGATCCGGCCTCGGCGCGGGCCCCCTACCGGCTCTACAACATCGGCAATCAGGAGCCCGTGGAGCTCACCGAGTACATCGCCGTGTTGGAGCAGTGCCTAGGCAAGAAGGCCCAGATGAACCTGCTCCCCCTGCAGCCCGGGGATGTACCGGACACCTACGCGGAGGTGAGCGACCTGGTGGCGGACACGGGCTATCGACCCAGCACCCCCGTGGCGGAGGGGATCGCCCGCTTCGTCGCCTGGTATCGGGCGTTCTACGGGGTTTGAGAGGAGTGGCGAGTGGCGAGTGGCGAGGATTTCCTCCCGGCGGAGCAACGACAGGGCTCTCGCCCCAACAGGAACCATAAGCCCAGGGTTACGATTGCTTGCTACTCGCTACTCAGACTCAACCCTCGTCATCCAAATACCCCTCCTTGAATAGATAGAGCAGGATGGCTTGGGCGGCCTCGGTGGGAGAGAGCTGGCTGGTATCGATGCGCATCTCTGGCTGCTCGGGGACCTCATAGGGGTCGCTGATCCCTGTGAACTCCGGGATAAGCCCTTTGCGAGCCTTGGCGTAGAGGCCCTTACGGTCGCGGGACTCGCAGACGTCCAAGGGGGTCGAGACATGGATCTCGATGAAGGCACCCTGGGCCTCGATCATTTCCCGAACTGCCCGCCGGGTCTCCTTGTAGGGGGCGATGGGTGCGCAGATGGCGATGCCCCCGTTCTTGGTGATCTCGCTGGCCACGAAGCCGATCCGCCGGATATTGAGATCCCGGTGTGCCTTGGAGAAGCCGAGCTCGCTGGAGAGGTGCTGACGCACGATATCGCCGTCGAGCAGGGAGACCGGCCTCCCGCCGGCCTCGACCAGCTTGGCATAGATGATGTTGGCCAGGGTGGACTTTCCCGATCCGGACAGGCCCGTGAAGAAGAGGGTGATACCCTGGCGGCTCCGCGGCGGGTAGACGCGGCGCAGCTCATCGAGGACCTCCGGATAGCTGAACCACTCCGGTATCTCGCGGCCCTGGAGCAAGCGGCCGCGCAGCTCCGTCGCGTCGAGGGAGAGCGCCTCTAACGCCTCCTGTCCGATACGTTCGGTTGGAAGGAAGGCTTGCTTTGAAGGCACATAGCGGTGCTCGGAAACGGGAACCAACTGGATGCCCGTCTCATCGCCGAAGCCTTGGACGTACTCCGCCGCCGCGTAGCGAGGATAGAAGCGACCCTCCCCCGACTTGGCCGGGGGAGGCGAGCCATGGTCCGGCCCCATCAGCAGGTGGGAGCAGCCGTAGTTGCGGTTGACCAGGGCGTGCCACAGGGCCTCGCGGGGTCCGGCCATGCGCATCGCCAGCGGCAACAGCGACAAGGTGCTCATCTCGTGCGGCAGATGGCGGGCGATCTCCTTGTAGCAGCGCACCCGCCCGTAATAGTGGATATCCCCCGGCTTGGTCTCCCCCACCGCAGGATGGATCAGTATATGCGCCTGATGGGCCTTGGCCGCGTCCACCACCAGCCGGCGCTGCAGCTTGTGAATCGGGTTGGTGGTCTGAAAGGCCAACACCTTCCGCCAACCGGTCTTGGCGAACTGATGCCGCAGCTCCTGGGGCGTGTTCCACAGGTTCTCGAAATCGTGGTGAGCCGGCAGTTGGATCCCTTCCAGGGCGCCCGCCACGTACACGCCCTTGACCCGGGTCTTGAGGTAGCGCACGCCGGGATGGTCGAGTGAATCGATGCCATAGACCAGTTGGGCCTCGCGGTCCTTGTCCGCCTCCCAGAGCCCCGAGACCGTCAAGACCGCGGGCATGAAGCCCTCGGGGTCGCGCAGGGCGACTTGTTGACCGGGGGTCAGCTTGTCCGCGAGATCGGGGCCGATATCGAGGACGATCGGAATGGGCCAGAGGGCCCCCCCGGGGAGGCGCGCCTGCTCCAAGACCGAGTCGTAGGTCCGCTGGTCCATGAATCCGTCCAGTGGGGCAAACCCACCGTTGAGCAGCAGCTCCAGGTCGCACAGCTGACGCTGGGTCAGGGTCAGGGACTGAAAGGACAGGGACTCCTGCCGCAGGATGCCCGCCCGGTCTTCCCCCACCAAGAGCGTCCTTGGGGCGGCAGTATGGTCGGTCGTGGGATTGCTCGTGGTCATGGGGGTACCCTAGTCAGTGACAAACTCCATCAGCTGACCTGCACGGACTCGTTGTCGAGCCCGAAGAGGGTATCGAGCCGTGCAATCAGCTCCCGTAGCTGGAGGGCCATGATAGCGAACTCGGCGTCCAGGCGGGCGGCGGGGCTCTCCCCGTCCTCGATCTCCTCCAACAGCGTCGTATCGAGCCGTAGGCGCTTGACGGACAGATCGTCTGCCAGCACGAAGCTCAGGTGCTGGTCCCAGTCCAGTGCCAGCTTGACCACGCGCTTGCCGGCACGCAGGTGGTTCAGGATCTCCTCGCTCCCGAGATCCTGTCCGCTGCACCGGATGACCCCCGGGGACTCCTGCGGATCCCGTAGCTCGCAGGCGTCGGCCGGGAGGAAGTCCGCGGGTGCCTCGCCGGTCAGCAGCCAGCCGGTCAGGATGTCGCCGGAGGAACGGGTGGGGGCCGGCGGCTTGGCGGGCAGGCTTCCGAGGGTCTCGCGCAGGAGCGAGACCACGTCCTCGGCCTGGCGATCGCTCGCCGCGTCCACCACCAGCCAGCCGCTCTGGGTATCGATGTAGAGCAAGGTGCGGCGCGAGCGGGTAAAGGCCCGCGGCAGCATCTCGTTGACGACCTGCTCCTTGAGCCGGCGGCGCTCGGCGCGTCCCAGGTCCCGGGCCTCCCGGGATTCGATTTCGTTGATCCGCTCCTCCAGGGCCTCCGCCACCGCGGAGGATGGCAATAGCCGCTCCTGCTTGCGGGCGCACAGGAGCAGGCAGCCGCCGACCTCGTGCACCAGGGCGGCGGTCTCCTCGCCCAGGGGGGCGGACCAGCCGAGGGTCGCGGTCTCCACCGGGCCGCAGGGGCGAAAGGGCCGGCTCGCGAGCTGGGCCTCGAGGCCGGCGGCATCGAGCTCAAAGGGCGATCCCAGACGAAACAGCCGGGCATTCTTGAACATGCGGGCACCCCCCATCCAAAAAGGGCGCGATTATGCCCGAGGCGGGCCTTCGGTGGAACGGAATGTCGCAGGCGGGGGATATGCCCCGCCCGGCCCAAATCGAAATACTCAGTGTCTTTCGATGTGTCCGATCTCCACCGGTAGCCTCCGGCTCCCCCAGGTGCCGGGGCGTCCCTCGAAGACCCCGGCGCAGGGGGTGCCGCAGGCGCCGCAGCGTCCCTGGGCATCCAGCCCCCAGTGGCCCAGACGGTACCAATCCCGTTCGATCAGCAAGGCGCCGCACTGGTGGCAATGGGTGCTGCCACCATCGGCGTCGTGGACATTGCCCGTGTAGGCATAACGCACCCCGTTGCCTCGGGCGATGGCTCGGGCGCGGGTCAGGGTCGCGGGTGGGGTGGCGGGGGCGTCGCGCAGCTTCCAGTCCGGGTGGAAGGCAGTGAAATGCATGGGGACATCGGGTCCCAGCTCGGCCACTACCCAGCGGGTCATAGCGTCGATCTCCGCGTCGGAGTCGTTATAGCCGGGGATCAGGAGGGTGGTGAGCTCGAACCAGACCTGGGTCTCGTGCTTGAGGTAGCGCAGGGTCTCCAGCACCGGTTCCAGATGCCCGCCGCACACCCGGTGATAGAAGTCGTCCGTGAAGGCCTTGAGGTCTACGTTCGCGGCGTCCATGGGGGCGAAGAAGGCCTCCCGGGCCCCCGGGCTCACATAGCCCGCGGTGACGGCGACGTTGCGGACGCCGAGGCGCCGACAGGCCAGGGCCGTGTCCACCGCGTACTCGAGGAAGATCACGGGATCGTTATAGGTGTAGGCGACGGAGCGACAGCCGAGGTCCACCGCGCGCCGGGCGATGTCATCCGGCAGGGCGCTGGCGGCCAGGGTATCTTGGTCCCTGGACTTGCTCATGTCCCAGTTCTGGCAGAACCGGCAGGCCAGGTTGCAGCCTGCGGTGCCGAAGGACAGGACCGGTGTCCCGGGAAGAAAGTGATTGAGGGGCTTCTTTTCGATGGGGTCCACGCAGAAGCCGCTGGAGCGGCCGTAGCTGTCCAGCACCACGGCCCCGCCACGGCAGCTGCGCACGAAGCAGAAACCCTGCTGACCCTCCTTTAGACGACAGGCCCGAGGGCAGACGTCGCACTGCACCCGACCTTCGGGGAGGGGATGCCAAAACTCGGTAGGATGGTGGTACATGGGACTTGCACTCTCGGTGGTGTCACCGGCTCAGACGGCTTTCACTAGAATGTTAGTCACTGGAACCGAGTTGATCTCCTTTGCCGCCATGAATACCGACCGTGAACCCGCCGTGGCTGGACTCTTCTATCCGGCCAGCCCGACGACCCTACAGCGTCACGTGCAAACCTTGATGGCCGCTGCCGAGCCCGGATCTCTGATGGACCTCAAGGCCCTGGTGGTCCCCCATGCGGGCTACCAGTACTCTGGGCCCATTGCCGCCTCGGGCTATGCGCAGCTCGCCGCCTTCGCCGGGCGTATCCGACGGGTGATCCTGTTTGGACCTGCCCACCGGGCCTATTTCCGGGGGCTCGCCTATCCGGATGCGGCGCGGCTCCTCACCCCCCTGGGGGCCGTCGCCTTGGACCGGGAGGCCCTGGAAGGGCTCGCGGATCTGCCCCAGGTCAAAAGAATCGACCGTGCCTTCACGGGGGAACACTGCCTCGAGGTCCAACTGCCCTTCCTCCAAACCCTGCTACCCGATTTTTGCGTGGTCCCCCTGCTCGTGGGCGATGCCACGGCACAGGAGGTCGCCGAGGTGATGGAGCGGCTCTGGGGGGGGCCCGAGACCCTAATCCTGGTCAGCTCGGACCTCAGTCATTACCTCGACTACGAGACCGCGAAACGGACCGATCTGCGCACCACCCAGGCCATCGAGCGACTGGACCCCGAGGCCCTCGACCACCACTGCGCCTGCGGTTGCACGCCCTTGTGCGGGTTGTTGCTGGAGGCGCGCCGGCGGGGCCTGAAGGAGCGCACCCTCGATTTGCGTAACTCCGGGGACACTGCCGGGCCTCGCGACCAGGTGGTAGGCTATGGGGCCTATGCGTTCTACTAAGGCGATTTCTGTCAAATCATGCACCATCTCACTCGTCTTTTCGCCCGCCTTCCGCGTCGCGCCGATAGTCACATAGTCCGACTATGCTCCTATCGGCACTCCTTGAAGGCAGACGAAAATCCTTCGCGATCTGGTACATGATTCTCCGGCAATCGCCTAAGGCCCCTCCCCTGGATGACGGCGAGCGGCGGCAGCTGATCGATCTGGCCTGGGGATCCATTATCCACGGACTCGCCCAGGGCTCCCCGGCCCGGCCCGATCCCGATGGTTTCAACGGTCGACTGAAGCAGCCCGGGGCTGCCTTCGTCACCCTGCATCGATTGGGGGTGCTGCGGGGCTGTGTCGGCCACTTGGAGGCGATGCAGCCGCTGGTGCTCGATGTGGCCGACAACGCCTTTGCCGCCGCCTTCCGCGACCCGCGTTTCGAGCGCCTCGAGGACTGGGAGCTGGAGGGTCTGGACCTGGACATCTCGGTCCTGACGGCTCCCCGGCCCATGGAGTTTCGCGATGAGCCGGACCTGCTGGCTCAGCTGGTGCCGTGCGAGGACGGGCTGATCCTGGAGGAGGGTGGGCGCCGGGGGACCTTCCTGCCCGCCGTCTGGGACAGCCTTCGCGAGCCGCACCTGTTCCTCGCCGAGCTCAAGCGCAAGGCCGGGCTGCCAGCGAGCTACTGGAGCCCGACCCTCAAGGTCTCCCGCTACCACACCGAGACCTTCGGCCGCTGATTTGGCGAACGGGGCCCCAGGGCACGGGCGGGGATTCCTCCCTCAGGGCCGCCGGGCCCTGCAGGACCCCCGCAGTAGGAGCGTTACCGCCCGTGAGTGAGATTCCGCTGTCTGGACTCTTTCTGCTCCTGATCCTGCTGCTGCTCCTCTCGGCCTTCTTCTCCGGCTCCGAGACGGCCCTGCTCACCATGAACCGCTACCGGTTGCGCCACAAGGCGGATCAGGGGCACGGGGGTGCGCGCCGGGCCCGCGCCCTGCTGGAGCGTCCCGACCGGCTGATCGGGCTCATCCTGCTCGGCAACAACTTCGTGAACATCCTGGCCTCCTCGGTCGCCACCATCATCGCACTGCGTCTCGGGGGGGAGGCGGCCATCGGTATCGCGGCCGGCATCCTCACCCTGGTGGTGCTGATCTTCTCGGAGGTTACGCCCAAGACCCTGGCCACCCTGCGCCCGGAGCGCCTGGCCTATCCGTCCGCCTATGTCTACGGCCCGCTGCTCAAGCTGCTCTACCCCCTGGTCTGGCTGGTCAACCTGTTCGCCAACGGTCTGCTGCGGCTCATGGGGGTGACTACGGAGGGGGGCAGCGGCACCGCCCTCAGTCGCGAAGAGCTGCGCACCGTGGTCAGCGAGGCCGGGGCCATGATCCCGGAGCGCAGCCGCTCCATGCTCCTCGGCATCCTGGACCTGGAGCGGGCCACGGTGGAGGACATCATGATCCCCCGCAACGAGGTGGAGGGGATCGACATCCAGGACGACGAGGCCGAGATCATTCAGGCCATCCGCAACGCTGGCTACACCCGTCTGCCCCTCTTCGACGGGGGTATCGATAACGTCGTCGGCGTGTTGCACTCCCGCGACGCCCTCCATGCCCTGCTCGACCGGGGGCTGGGCAAGGAGTCCCTGCCCACCATCGCCCGGGCGCCCTATTTCGTCCCCGGGGGGACCCCCCTGTACCAGCAGCTCCTCAACTTCCAGCGGGGGAAGCAACGAATCGGCCTGGTGGTGGACGAGTACGGCGACTTCATGGGGCTGATCACCCTGGTGGATCTATTGGAGGAGATCGTCGGGGAGTTCGCCACGGACCCCTCCGACAGCATCTCCGAGATTCATCGGGGCGAGGACGGCAGCCTCACGATCGACTGCGGCATCGGGGTCCGAGAGCTCAACCGGGCCCTGCGCTGGGACCTTCCCACCCGGGGACCCAAGACCCTGAATGGGCTGATCCTGGACTATCTGGAGACCATACCGGAGCCGGGAACGAGCTTGCGGCTGCACGGGCACCCCATGGAGATCATCCAGACCACCGAGAACTCCGTGAAGACGGTGCGGATCCAGACGCGCGTGCCACGCAAAGGCCGGCGCCAAGAGCTCTCAGCTCGGGCCCGGCAATAGAGCGGTAGGATTTCCGTTTCGTGCGTTGTTGCTCAGAGGTTGCCGAGCCCCTGGGCGATGCTGGTCCCTGCCAACCATCACCCAGCGCCGCTGACCTGCTCCGCCCGAAGTCGAGCCGTCCGACCATGTTCCAGCTCGCACTCTCCTTCAAGGGCCGCTTGTTGTCGGTCCACCCGCTCGGTGGCCGCCGGCTGATCATCGGTCGCGACTCCAGTTGCGACCTGGTTATCGACAGTCTGGCCGCAGCGCCCCGGCACGTGGCGCTCGAGGTGGTCGAGGGCCAGGTCGTCCTCACCGCCCTGACGCAGGAGTTCCCGGTGCTGCGCAACGGCGGTCGGGTGCAGGACGCCCTTCTAAAGGCGGGGGACCGGGTCTTGTTGGGAAAGCACACCTTGACCCTGACCGATGGGAGCGAGCAGGCGATCCCCGAGGCGAGGATCACCCCGCGTGGGATCCCGCCGCGTGAATCGGTGCGCGAAGCGGCGAGGCCAGCGGCCTATCTACAGGTCCAGAGCGGCAGGCACATCGGAGAGATTCTGATCCTAACCCGCGCGGTCACCCGCCTCCGGCGGATCGGCGGGAGCGAGGTGATCATCAGCCGCCGGGACTGGGGCTATGCGCTTTCGGTCATGGGGGAGGCCAACCGGGCCTACGTCGGGCCGGACGAGGTCCTGGGCGACCAGGAGGTCCCGCTCACCCATGGCGCCCGTATCGAGATCGACGGTGTTCACTGCCAATTCTTCCAGACCGCTACGACATCCGTTGCCCAGGTGCCCCGGGCGAGCACGGATCAGGCTCGGGTCCCCGTCAATCCGGCAGCGAGGGGCTTAAGAGCGTAGACCAGGGCCGTGTAGGACAGGGCGGCCCAACCAAGCGTGGTCAGCAGGGGGCGGGCCAGGGTATAGCCGCCATCCCAGTACGTCAGGGTCAGGGTGAAGAAGCAGGCGAGGGTGACAAAGGCCAGGTGCACCCCGCCATCTACAGCCAGGCTCGACCAGCGGGCCGCGAGCCTGGCCCCCACCCAGGCGGCGGCGACACCACCCAAGAGCCCGAAGGCCACGTCCACCGGCCAGTGGACCCCAATGGCCACCCGGCTGAGGCCCGCCAACAGCGCGACAGCCATCCAGAGGGCCCGGATCTCGGGCCGGCGGGCATAATAGACCAGCACCCCGAAGAAGACCCCGGCGGTGACGCTGTGGCCAGAGGGGAAGCTCGAGCGCCGCAGGGCGGGCCCGATCAGGTTCAGCTGGTCCGGACCCAGCACCGCCAGCGGCCGCGGCATGTCGAACAGGGGCTTGAGCCCGCGACTGTAGGCCGTGGCTACCAGGGCGGCCAGTATCAGGGCCCAGAAGATCCGCGGACGGTGCCGCGCGAGGAAGAGGCTGAGCGCGAACGGGACCCGCTCGTCACCCAGGACGGTCAGCCATTGCCAGACCCAGGCCGGATGGGTGCTCGCCCAACCGTTGACCCGCGCGAAGCCCGCCTCGTAGCCGCAGGCGAGCAGGAGCGTCAGTCCAGCCACCAGGCAGGACCCGGCCCAGAGGGCCAGCCAGGTGGACCCCCCCGGTGGATCCGAGGGGGTAAGCGCCGCGCCCGCGCGGAGTGCCCCGTTCAGGTCGTCGCGCAGGTAGCCGAGGAGTGAGCTAGCCATCCCGCGGCTTCGCTGGGGTCAGGTCCTCCCTGTCGGGATTCCCAGGGGGACGCACCTCCTCCCCCACCCGCACCAGGGCCACGGGCCCACGCCGATAGATCAGATCCTGGCGCAGATCGGGAAGCTCCCGGGCCAGCAGCGCCAGCTTGTCCACCCGCAGGAAGACCAGCTCCCCTGGACGGGGGATGCGGTCCGGGGTGATTGCCTCCCGGTAGACGCTGAAGCTCGGCATGGAGGTGCGAAAGACCACCGTGGGCAGATCCAGTTGGCGTGCCAGCAGGGCCGCTTCCTTCACCGGCCCCTGCATGACCTCCAGCACTCGTGGCGCCAAGACCCCGTAGACCACCAGGGTCTGGATCACTCCGACCAGGATCAGACGCTGCCAGAGGGGTGGGCGTGACCAGTAGGCCAACACCAGGGCCCCGGCCACCGCCGCGAGCACCAGCGTCAGATAGGGCCAATCCAAGACTGTCCGGGCCTCCTGAAGCATCGCGACCTCATGGGTCTTATGGCTCTGGGACAGGGCCAGGTCGACCACCCAGGGCAGTGCCACCAGGAATCCGAAGAAGACGATCGGTGGGGTCCAGGCCAGTAAGCGCGAGCGAAGGAGTCCCCGGTGGCGCGCCATCAGGATGAAGAGCGGCGTGGCGCCGTAGAGCAGGTAGTGGGGCAGCTTGGTCCCCGAGAAGGAAAAGAACAGGAACACCACCGCGAACCAGATCCACAGGAAGCGGTCCAGGGGATCGGCCCAAGCGGCCTTGACGGCGGGGAGCAGCCGCAGGAGCCAGCCGCTGAAGGGCAGTAGGATCACCGGCAGGAGGACCACATAGTAACCGAAGAAGCCACTGTGTCCGTGCATCGCCTCCCCGAAGCGCCCGGCGTTGTGCTTGAGGAAGAAGCTCTGGAAGAATCCTGGGCCGTTGTCCAAATAGATGGCCAGATACCAGGGCCCCGCCACCAGGACGAAGATCAACCAGCCGAGGGGTGCCAGGACCGCCCGCCCCCAGTGCTTGATGGCCGCCTGGGACCAGAAGAAGAGCAGGCTCACCACGAGGGGGAAGAACACCGCCACCGGTCCCTTGGTCAGGAAGCCCAGGCCCATCCACAGATAGGCGCGCAGGACGAAGCGCCGGCCCTGGTCGCGGGTCCCCCCTTCGGCCCCGCCGGCAGCCAGGTAGTAGCGGTAGATCTCGAAGAAGGTCAGGGCCATGAAGAGGTTGAGCAGGGCATCCGCTACCGCGGCCTTGGCGATCAGGGAGACCTGCAGGGAAAGGGCCATGACCAGCCCCGCCACGGTGGCGGTGGGTGCATCGAGACGTTCCCGGACGAAGATCCACAGGACGAGCACCCATTGGGTGGCGGCCAGGGCGGAGGGCAGGCGCAGGGCGAGCTCGTTGAATCCGAAGAGCTGGGCGGACAGGGCCTGGAGCCAGTAGATGAGTACCGGCTTGTCGTAGCGGGGCTCCCCGTCCTTATGGGGGGTGATGTAGTTACCGCTCGCGATCATCTCGCGGGTGGCCTCGGTGAAGGCCCCCTCGTCGAGGTCGTAGAGGGGTACGGCCCCAAGCTGCCAGAAGAAGGCCAGGGCCAGCGCCGCGGCGAGCAG
>Ga0209254_10003158_pt1 | contig 15034 bp, 15 predicted proteins | sample FrelakmetDIP11DI_FD_187148 | JGI IMG/M metagenome (GOLD analysis project Ga0209254, IMG submission 187148) | Freshwater lake sediment microbial communities from the University of Notre Dame, USA, for methane emissions studies - DIP11 DI (SPAdes)... | ecosystem: Environmental > Aquatic >...
CGGCGTGGCGATCGCCATCGCCTTGAGCGCGCCGGCCTGGATGTGCGGCGCGAGCACGGACGGCGCGTCGAACGTGTAGGTCAGCCGGCCGGCGAGCATGTCGGTCATCACCGGCCCGGTGCCCTTGTACGGCACGTGCTCGACCTTCGCGCCGATCATGTCGGCGAACAGGAAGCACGCGATGTGGCCGGACGTGCCGTTGCCCGCGCTGCCGTAGTGGTACTTGCCGGGGTTGTCGCGCAGCAGCTTCATCAGCTCCTGCAGGTTCGCCACATTGAGCGACGGGTGCGTGACGAGCACCAGCGGCACCATCACCGTCATCGCCACCGGCGCCAGGTCCTTCTGCGGGTCGAAGGGCAGGCTGCGGTACAGCCCGACGTTGAGCGCGTAGGTCGACAGCGTGCTCACCAGCAGCGTGTAGCCATCCGGCGCAGCCTTCGCGACGATCTCCGAGCCGATGTTGCCGCCGGCGCCGGGGCGGTTGTCGAACACGAACGGTTGCCCGAGCGCGGCCTGCAGCCGCGCGGTGATCAGGCGGCCGACGACGTCGGTGTTGCCCCCGGGCGGGAATGGGCACACCACCCGCACCGGGCGATTGGGCCAGTCCTGCGCCTGCGCGCGGGAGGAAGTCGCGTAGGCGGCCAGCGCGCCGGCGAGCGGCGCGGGCAGCAACTGCAGGAAACGGCGGCGTCGCATGGTGTGTCTCCTCATGAGTCGTCCATTCGCGGCCAGGCGCAGACCCTGGTACAGCGACATGCAATCATCGAAACGCCGGCGCGGACACAACATCGTCGTCCCCGCGAAGGCGGGGACCCAGCGTCTTTCGTCGCAAAGTCGCTGGATTCCCGCTTGCGCGGGAATGACGCCGGGAAGTGCAAGCCGTCAGTCATCAACGCGAGCGCAATCAGGAACGTCCGCCGTCGACCGAGAGTATCTGGCCCGAGACCCAGCCGGCCTGCTCGCTCGCGAAGTACAGGACCGCGTTCGCGATGTCCGCGGCCGAGCCGAGGCGGCGAGTGTGGATGCCCTCGAGCAGGCGCTGCTGTCCGGCCGCGCCGTAGCTCTCCCACTGGCGCTCGGTGGACGGATTGGAGCGCACGAAGCCCGGGGCGACCGCGTTCGCCGTGATGCCGTAGCGCCCGAGGTCGTGCGAGAGCTGTTTCGTGAGCCCCACCAAGGCGTGCTTGGCCGAGGTGTAGGCCTGGATGCCGGTGAGGCTCGGACGCAGACCCGCGCCGGAGGCAATGTTGACGATCCGTCCGTAACCGGCATCGCGCATCGGCCGCGCGGCAGCCTGCGCGAGCCAGAACGCGCCGTCGACGTTGGCGCGGAAGATCACGTGCCAGTCGTCCTCCGCGACGTCCTCGATCGGGCGGCCGACCTGCCCGCACACACCCCCGGCCGCGTTGACCAGCACGTCGAGCCGGCCCGCTGCCGCGCAGACTTCCGCCACGGTCGCGTGCGCCGCCTGCCTGTCGGACACGTCGAGCACGTGCGCGGGCAACCGGTGAGCGTCGGCGAAGCGGCGCAGGCCCACCGCGTCGAGGTCGGCCAGGTGCACGCGCGCGCCGGAGGCGACGAGCGCGAGCGCGATGGCCTGCCCGATGCCCTGCGCCGCGCCGGTTACGAGCGCGGTGCGACCGTCGAAGGCGAGCTGCATAGGTCGATCATCTCCTGCATGTTGGCGTAGCAGAGCTCGCGGCGGCCGTCCTCGACGTCGTGAACAAGCTCCACCAGTCGGCGGATCGCAGGGGTGGGCACGCCAGCCTCCTCGCCCAGCCGCGCGATGACGCCGATCTGCGGGTCGATCTCGGTGCGCCGGCGGCGCACCGCGAGGTCGCGGTAGATGCCCGAGTGCGTCTTGGCGGTATGGCGGTTGAATTCCGCGAGCGCGGCGATGCTCTCGCGCGAGCGGCGCTCGTCGGCGGCCGCCGCGAACGCCGCCGGATCGAAGCCGTTGAAGCCGACCGCGCGCACGCCACGCGCCGCTGCCACCGCCATCACCTCGCGCCCGAGGCGGTCGAACACGGGGAAGCGCCGCGGGTCGGCGAAATTCTCGGTCATCGAGTCGCGCGTGAGCGCGGTGGCGAAGAGCATCGCGCCGTAGGCGAGCTTGCCCCACAGGTAGCCCCAGATGTTGTCGGTGAGCACGGCTTGCGGCTCGAAGTTCCGCAGCAGCTCGTGCATGTCGCGCGTGCGCGGCCGCATCGTGCCGTCGATCTCGCCCACAACGACTGCGGCGCGGTTGCCAAACAGGATGCGCCCTGGTCCCAGCCAGTCGGCACCGAAGTTGACGAAGCAGCCCATCGTGCGCTCGGCGCCCACGCGCGCGGCGATCGCGAGCTCGTTGAGCCCGTTCTGCGCCGAGAGCACGTACCCGTCCGCTGCCAGATGCGGCGCGAGCGCGTCGAGTGCGGCTTCGGTAGCCTGCGCCTTGACCGCGAGCACGACGCGGCGGTAGCTGCCGCGCACTTCCTCCGGCGTTGCGGAGGGCACCACCTGCGTGAACGCCTCGACCGGGCCCTCGATGGCCAGGCCGTTCGTGCGGCAGGCCGCGACGTGCTCGGCGACCACGTCGACGAGCAGCACCGGGATGCCCGCGCGCGCCCAGTAAGCGCCCAGCGTTCCGCCTATCGCACCCGCACCCCAGACGAGCACCGTATCGTCGCTGTCCCCGCTCATGCCGGCTCCATCGCGAAGAGCTCGGCATGCGTGCCGACGCGCATCGCGCCGTCGACGCCGATCCAGCCGCGCGCCATGCCCAGCGTGTTGTACGGCGCGGCCACCTCGCCTCGCGCATCGACCGCCACCAGCCCGGCGCCGATGCCGTGCGAATGCAGATCCTCGAAGACGACGGCGCGCGTCGCCTCGGCGAGCGTCGCGCCGGCATAGCGCATGCGCGCGGCGACGTCGTAGGCGGCCACGCGGCGCATGAAGATCTCGCCCTGACCGGTGCCGGAGACCGCGCACACGCCATCGCGCGCGTAAGTGCCCGCGCCGATGATCGGCGAATCGCCCACGCGTCCGCTCGGCTTGTTGTTGAAGCCTCCGGTGGACGTGGCGGCGGCGAGGTGGCCATCGCGGTCCAGCGCGACCGCACCGACCGTGCCGTGGCGTTCCGCCTCGCTCGCCGGCGCGATCGTCCCACGGCGCGCGCGGGCCTTCAGCAGGGCGAGAGCCTCGACCCGCCGTGCGGTCGTGAAGTGATCGTTGGGTACGACGTCCAGCCCGCAGCGCCGGCCGAATTCGTCGGCTGCCTGGCCGGTGATCAACACGCAGTCCGAGCGCTCCATCACCGCGCGCGCCGCCCGCACCGGGTTGCGCAACGCGCGTACCGCGCACACGCCGCCGGCAGCGAGCGTCGCGCCGTCCATGATCGACGCGTCGAGCTCGTGCTCGCCCGCCTCGGTGAGCGCGGCGCCATAGCCAGCGTTGAAGTGCGGGCTGTCCTCGAGCACGACCACGGCCGCTTCCACCGCGTCGAGCGCCGCCCCGCCGCGCCGCAGGATCGCCCACGCCGCGCGCAGCGACGCGGCCAGGTGCTGCCGCGTCTCCTCCCACTGTGCCTCGCCCTGCAGGTCGCGGGCGAGCGTGCCGCAACCGCCGTGGATCGCGACGGCGAAAGGTCCCATCGTTGCGTTCCTCCTTGCCTCGTGCCTGCCCGCCGGCGATCCGGCGGCCGCTGCAGCCGGCTCGCCGGGTCGCCGGTCCCGCCGCTAGCGCACGGGCCGGATGTTCATCGCCAGCGTGTCCTCGTCGACGCGCGGCTTGATGGTCACCTTCGACTTCTGCATCGCCCACGCGGTGCTGACGGCGACGATCGCCAGGCGCGGCCGGTCGGTGGCGACCAGCTCGTTGGACTGCTCGAGGAGCGAGCGGCGCTTCGCCTCGTCCATTTCGACCGCGGCGTCCTGGATCAGCTTGTCCATCTTCGGGCTGACGTAGCCCAGCACGTTGAACGCGCCGAACCTCCTCTCCTTGTCGTTGGAGTGCACCAACGACGAGAGCGTGTAGTGCGCCTCGCCGGTGAGCGTGCCCCACCCCGACATCGACATCGAGAACTCGCCGCGTATGCGCGCCGGGAAGAACACCGCCGCGGGCTGCGCGTTCGCCTGCGCGTCGATGCCCACGGCGGCGAGCATCTGCGCGATCGAGGTGCCCACCTGCCTGTCGCCGGGCAGCCGGTCGCTGGTGAAGCTGAGCGTGGTCTTGAACCCGTTCGGATAGCCGGCCTCCGCGAGGAGCTGCTTCGCGCGCGCGGGGTCGTAACGGGGCGGCGGGATGCGCTTGCTGAAACCGAAGATGCTGGGCGTTACCAGCTGGTTTTGCGGCGAGCCAAGGCCCTCCATCGCGATCTCGGCGAGTGTCTTGCGGTCGATCGCGAGGTCGATGGCTTCGCGCACGCGCGGATCCTGCATCGGGTTCTTCGCGAGCGGCGAGCCGTCGCGCGCCGACACCTGCGGTGCCTTGTCGCGCATGTCGAGCTCGAGGTTGAACACGTACACGGTGGGCTGCTTGACGACCGTCAGCTTGGGGTCGCGCTCGAGCGTGGGCACGTCCGAGGCGGGCGCGCGCACGATGAGGTCGACCTGCCCGGCCTTGAGCTGCGCCACCCGCGAGGCGTCGTTCGGGATCTCCTTGCGCACGTGCCGCTGCCACGGCTCGGCGGGCCCCCAGAAGCCGTCGAAGCGGTCGAGGACCAGCTGCTCCTTCGGCGTCCAGGAGACGAACTTGTACGGGCCCGTGCCGATCGCGGCCTTGCCGCCGTTGAACGCGGCGTTGGCGGTGTCCTTGGTCAACCCCGCGGCGGCCTTCGACGAAACGATGAAGAGCCGGATGAAGTCATTGGGCAGGTTCGGCGCCGGCCCGTCGGTGATCACGTGCAGCGTGTGCGGATCGACGATTTTCGTGTCCTTGACGCGGCGCACGTAGATGGTGGTCGGGTTGGGCCCGGCGACCATCGGGATGCGGTTGATCGAGAACACGACGTCCTCGGCGGTGAACGGCGAGCCGTCGTGGAAGCGCACGTTGCGGCGCAGCTTGAATTCCCAGGTCGTCGGGTTGATCGCCTTCCAGCTCTCGGCCAGCCGCGGCTCGAGCTCCAGCCCGTCACCGGACCACACCAGCGTGTCGAACACGTGCTTGAGCGCCTCGGCGTGGGTGCCCGTGGCGGTGAAGTGCGGGTCGATGGACTCGGGCCCGGCGCGCACGCCGATGGTGAGTGTCTGGGCCGCGACAGGCGCGGCCAGCGCGCTCGCCAGCGCGCCTCCGAACAGGATCGCCCGGACAATTCGGTTGCAGGTTTTCATGCCAACTCCTCCTCTGCGAAAACGTGGGGGGGCCAACGCGGGGAATCAACGACCAGCTTCGCCAGCAGCGACGCCAGCTGCTCGCGCTCGCCGGAGGTCAGCGGCGCGAGCATCGTACGCTCGCGGCCGATCAGCAGCGGCACCGTGTCGTCGAGGATGCGCCTTCCGCGCGCGGTCAGGTGCAGCACGTAACTGCGCCGGTCCGTGCGGCTGGCGGCGCGGCGGATGATGCCCTGCCGGAGCAGCTTCTGGATGGCGCGGCTCAGCGTGTTCTTGGGAAAGCCGGTCGACGCGACGACGTCCTTCGCGGCGATGCCGTCGCGCAGGCCGAGCGAGTACAGCACGACGTACTCCGGCCGCATCAGGCCGTGGCGCCGCTCGATCCAGCCGTAGATCGGTACGTTGAACTTGAGCGCGAGGAAGTTGATCCGGAAGGAGAGCCAGCACGGATTCTTCCACAGCTTCACGCCGATCAGCGGGTGCAGCGCGACGGGGGTCTGCGCGGGCGCGGATGTCCGCGCCGCCGCCGGCGCAAGCCGCCTCGTTCGCCCTGCACTCCCCCCCGATGTCGCCATGGCGCCTGGACAATTAGTTCTGAATGGAACTAGACTCCAAAGTGCGCGCCCGGTCAAGGGGTCCCCGCGACGCGGGTGTCCGCCGCCACAGCTGCCGCCCGGTGCGCGCAGGAAGGGAGCCTCCGATGCGCATCGCGCAGATGAACTGGATGCAGGTCGAGGAGCGGGTGCGCTCCGACGACCGCTGCGTCCTGCCGATAGGCAGCGTCGAGCAGCACGGCTACCTGAGCCTGTGCGTCGACATGATCCTCGCCGAGAAGGTGGCGGTCGACGCCGCCGAGCCCCTCGGCGTGCCGGTCTTTCCTGCCGTGCCCTACGGCATGACCCCGTACTTCTCGGCATTCCCCGGCACCGTCACCCTGCGCACGTCCACTTACGTGGCGCTCGTCGAGGACATCCTCGACAGCCTGCACCGCGCGGGCTTCCGGCGCATCGTGGTGGTCAACGGCCACGGTGGCAACGGCCCGGTGCTCGGGCTGATCAAGGAGTGGATCGTGCGGCGCGGCGATGCGTGCGTGAAGTTCCACGAGTGGTGGAAGGCGCCGCGCACCTGGGCGAAGACGGTCGCGATCGATCCCGAGGCCTCGCACGCAAGCTGGATGGAGAATTTCCCGTGGACGCGGCTGCCGGGCGTGGCGATGCCCTCGGCGAGCAAGCCGCGGATCGACGCCGCGCGACTGGCGATGTCCAACGCCACGGAGGCGCGCCGGATCATCGGCGACGGCAACTACCACGGCCTCTATCAGCGTCCGGACGAGGACATGGCAGCGCTCTGGGCCGTGGCCGTCGACGAGACGCGCGAGGTCATCGAGCATGGCTGGCCCTAGTTCGGCGACTTGCGAGTGACGAGACGTGCCGGCACGGGCACAACATTGCGTCGTCCCCGCCCCCGCCTTCGCGGGGGCAGGCTCCGGCGGGGACCCAGTGATTCTGAACGACGCTGGACTCCCGCTTTCGCGGGAATGACGCCGAGATTGAATGCGCGTTTGCCATTTCATGAGTCTGTCAACTAGGGACGCTGCCGTCGCCGACCCCACTCCCTGCGGCCACCCGTCATGCTCGGCTTCCTGATCCAGCGGCTGCTGCAGGCGGCGGTCGTCATGCTCGTCATCTCCGCGCTGGTGTTCATCGGCGTGTTCGCGATCGGCAACCCGATCGACGTCCTGATCTCGCCGGATGCCACGCAGCAGATCCGCCTGGACACGATCGCCCGCTACGGGCTCGACCAGCCGCTGTGGCGGCAGTACCTCGCGTTCCTCGAGCGGCTGTTGCACGGCGACTTCGGCCGCTCGTTCGTCTACAACATGCCGGTCCTCGAGCTCATCCTGTCGCGCCTGCCGGCGACCTTCGAGCTCGCGCTGGCAGCAGTGCTCGGGGCCACGCTGATCGGCGTGCCGCTGGGCATGTTCGCCGGCTACCGGCCGGAGCATCCGTTGGCCCGCATCGCGATGGGCGTCTCGGTGCTGGGCTTTTCGGTGCCGACGTTCTGGATCGGGCTGGTCCTCATCCTCACGTTCGCCGTGTGGCTGCCCTGGCTGCCCGCCGGCAGTCGCGGAGCCACGGTGAGCGTGCTCGGCGTCGGGTGGAGCTTCCTCACCGTCGAAGGATTGCGTCACCTCCTGCTGCCCGCGCTCAACCTGTCGCTGTTCAAGCTGGCGATGATGATGCGGCTCGCGCGCGCCGGCACGCGCGAGGTGATGCTCACCGACATGGTCAAGTTCGCGCGCGCCTCAGGCCAGTCGGAGTGGACCATCCTGCGCCGGCACGTGCTGCGCCTCATCTCCATTCCGATCGTCACCGTGTTCGGCCTCGAGTTCGGCTCCACGCTTGCCTTCGCGGTGGTGACCGAGACGATCTTCTCGTGGCCTGGGGTGGGCAAGCTCATCATCGACTCGATCCAGTCGCTCGACCGGCCGGTGATGGTCGCCTACCTGATGCTCGTGGCCCTGCTGTTCATCCTGATCAACCTGACGGTCGACGTCGTCTACGCGCTGCTCGACCCGCGCTTGCGGACACGCAACCGATGAAGCCGGCCGCCACGCCTGCCGCGCAGTTCTGGGAGGAGTTCCGCGAGAGCAAAGTCGCGCTCGTCGCGCTGGCGGTCGTGGTGGCAGTCGCAGCCGCGGCGCTCGCCGCACCGCTGTTCGCGCCACAGGATCCCTACGACATCGCCAAGCTCGTGCTGGCGGACGCGCGCAGGCCGCCGGGCCACGTCGGCTCGGCCGGATACGTGCACTGGCTCGGCACCGACGCGCAGGGGCGCGACCTGTTCTCGGCGATCCTCTACGGGCTGCGCATTTCGGTACAGATCGGCGTGGCCGCGGGCGCGATCGCGTTCACGCTGGGCGCAACGCTCGGCACGACGGCGGCGTTCGTCGGCGGTCGCGTCGAGTCCCTCATCATGCGCACCGTCGACCTGCAGCTGTCGTTTCCCGCCATCCTCCTGGCACTGGTGCTGTCGGCAGTCCTGGGCCAGGGCAAGGCGCAGCTCATCGTCGCGCTGGTGACCGCGCAGTACGCGTACTTCGCGCGCACTGCCCACGGCGCCGCCACGGCCGAGCGGGTGAAGGACTACGTCGAGGCTGCCCTCTCCACGCCGCTGCCCGTGCGCACCGTCGTCTTCCGCCACATCCTGCCCAACTGCATGCCGCCGCTGATCGTCGTGGCCACGCTGCAGGTCGCCAACTCGATCGCGCTCGAGGCGACGCTGTCGTTCCTCGGCCTGGGGCTGCCGGTGACCGAGCCCTCGCTCGGCATGCTGATCGCCAATGGCTTCCAGTACCTGCTCTCGGGGCGCTACTGGATCTCCATCTACCCGGGAGTCGCGCTGATCGTGCTCATCGTCGCGATCAACCTGGTCGGGGACCGCATCCGCGACCAGCTCAACCCGAAGCTCCGGCGATGAGCAGGGAAGGCGCGGGATCCTCAGGCAGCGCACTGCTGCGCGTGCGCGACCTCGCCACGCACTTCTTCACGCGCACCGGCGTGGTGAAGGCCGTCGACGGCGTCTCGTTCGACGTCGATGCCGGCGAGATCGTCGGCCTGGTCGGCGAGTCGGGCTCGGGCAAGAGCATGACCGGGTACTCGATCCTCGGCCTGGTCGACGCGCCGGGCCGCATAGTGCGCGGGTCGATCCGCCTGGAGGGGCGCGAACTCACCGAACTGCCCGAAGCCGGGCTGCGCGCCCTGCGCGGCAAACGCATGTCGATGGTGTTCCAGGACCCGATGACCACGCTCAACCCGGTGCTGACCATCGGCGAGCAGATCCGGCTGGCGATCGAGGCGCACGAGCGGGTGAGCCAGGCGTCGGCGCGCGAGCGGTCGGCCTCGGCGCTCTCGCGCGTGGGTATCCCGGACGCCCTGCGACGGCTCGACGCCTATCCGCACCAGTTCTCCGGCGGCATGCGCCAGCGGGTGGCCATCGCCATCGCGCTGCTGAACCGCCCGCGCCTGATCCTGGCCGACGAGCCGACGACCGCGCTCGACGTTTCGATCCAGGCGCAGATCCTCACCGAGATCAAGTCGCTGGTGCGCGACCTCGGCACGGCGCTGGTGTGGATCAGCCACGATCTCGTCACGGTGTCGGCGCTCTCCAGCCGCATCCTGGTGATGTACGCCGGGCGCATCGTCGAGCAGGGCCCGACGGCGGCGGTGCTGCGCACGCCGCGTCACCCGTACACGCGCGGCCTGGTCGACTCGCTGCCGTCGCTGGGCGCGCCTGGGCGCGATCTCGCGCAGATCCCCGGCAACCCGCCCTCGTTGCGCGACCTGCCCGAAGGCTGCAGCTTCCGCCCGCGCTGCCCGCGCGCCAGCGATGCGTGTGCGATCGCGCCGGAGACGAGCGAGGGCGTCGCGCGCAGCTGGCGCTGCCACCATCCGCTGGACCTCGCTCCGTGAGTGATGCCTTCGTGCGCGTCGACGCGGTCTCGCGGGTCTTCGCCCCGCACGTCTCGCTCGGCGATCGCATCGCCGCCGCGCTGGGCAGCGCGGTCGACCGCAGAGCGGTCCGCGCCGTCGACGGCGTATCGCTCGACATCGAGCGCGGCGAGGTCCTGGGGCTGGTCGGCGAGTCCGGGTGCGGCAAGAGCACGCTGGGACGCATGATCTGCGGGATCCTGCCCCCGTCCAGCGGGACCGTGCTCGTGGGTGGCGAGCCGGTGATGAGCGCCGGCCACCGACCGCGCAAGCGCACCACGCGCGTGCAGATGGTGTTCCAGGACCCGTACGCATCGCTCGATCCGCGCATGCGCGTGGGCGACACCATTGCCGAAGGGCCGCTCGCGCACGGCATCGTCACGCGCGCGGCGGTGGGCGAGTACGTAGCGGCCGAACTCGCGCGGGTCGGCCTCGAAGCGGACGCCGCGCGGCGCTTCCCGCACCAGTTCTCCGGCGGGCAGCGGCAGCGCGTGGCCATCGCCCGGGCGCTCGCGATGCGCCCCGAGGTGCTGGTCTGCGACGAGCCGGTGGCATCGCTCGACGTCTCGATCCAGGCGCAGGTCCTGAACCTGCTGATGCGCCTGCGTCGCGAGCTCTCGCTCACCATGCTGTTCATCAGCCACCACCTCGGCGTGGTGCGGCACCTCTCCGATCGCGTGGCGGTGATGTACCTGGGCCGCGTCGTCGAGGTGGGCTCCGCCGCGGCGATCTACGACGACCCCAGGCACCCGTACACGCGCGCGCTGCTGGCGAGCCTGCCCAAGCTGATCCTGGAGGACGACATCGTGGTGACCTTCCAGGCCATCGAGGGCGAACTGCCCTCACCGCTCTCGCCGCCGCCCGGCTGCCACTTTCACCAGCGCTGCAGCATGGCGCAGCCGCAGTGCGCGCAGCTGGCGCCCCCGATGCGCAGCGTTGGCGGCGGACGGATCGCCGCCTGTCACCTGCTGCCGGAAGCGTGAGCGCGGATCGAAGCGGTGGCGTGCGGCAGTGGCGCGGCAAGACCAGGTCAACCCAGCGAGGCGTGCGATGAGCGAACGACAACCCGGCACCCAGGACGTCCTGCAGCCATGGCAGTGGCCCGAGGCGGAGTGGCGCCGCCGCGTCGCGCAGGTGCGCGCGGGACGCTCGCTCAAGCCAGCGTCGTGGCCGGGCGGGGCGCGCTGCGCCGTGGCGCTCTCCTTCGACAGCGACCACGAGACGAACGAGCTGCGCGACGGCGGCGTGTCGATCGGCCGCCTGTCGTGGGGCGAGTACGGTGCGCGCGTGGGCGTGCCGCGCATCCTCGGCATCCTGGCGCGCAACGGCATTCGCGCGTCGTTCTTCGTGCCCGCCGTCGCCGCGCTCCTGCACGAGGACGAACAGCGGCGCGTGGTCGCCGAAGGCCACGAGATCGGCCTGCACGGGTGGATCCACGAGGTCAACTCGACGTTGCCGGCGGTGGACGAGCGCGAACTCCACTTCCGCGCCGCCGACACGCTCGAGCGCATCACCGGCGCGCGTCCGGTCGGCATGCGCACGCCATCGTGGGACTTCTCCCCCGCGACCCTGGCGATCGAGCGGGAGCTGGGCCTGCTCTACGACTCCTCGCTCATGGCCGACGAGGACCCCTACGAGCTGCTCGAGGACGGGAAGCCCACCGGCATCGTCGAGCTGCCCGTCGAGTGGGTGCGCGACGACGCCGTCTACTTCAACATGAACCGCTTCCAGGCGCTGCGGCCGTATACCGCGCCGGAGGCCGTGCTCGGCATCTTCCGGCGCGAGTTCGACCGCGCATGGGCCGACGGCGGCCTCTTCCAGCTCACGATGCACCCGCACGTGATCGGCTACCGCTCCCGCATCTTCATCCTCGAGGAACTGATCGCGCACATCGCGTCGCACGCCGGCGTCTGGTTCGCCACCCACGCCGACGTCGCGCGGCATGTGGCGCAGGCGGCTTCGCTCGCCCGAGTCGACAAGTGATAATCTGACTCGAGGAGACCCCGCAATAGTGGGGATTCCGGCAACCTCAAGGAGGGCGCGTGATGAATCCGACCCCCGTCGTCGCGATCGCCGTACTTTCGTTGTTCGCGGCAGCCGCCCTTGCCCAGGGCACCAGGCCCCCGCCGCCGATCACGCACCCGATCGACGGCTACCTTGTCACCCGAGCCGAGAACAACTGCCTCGAGTGCCACGACAATCCGAAGGACATCGGGAAGAGGCGCCAGAAGGGCGCGAACGTCCCCGCACCGGCAAGCCACTACGGCGGCAAGGTCGAAGGCAAGCCCGAGGTCGTCGCTTCGCACTTCATCTGCACGACCTGTCACGCGAAGCGCTGACGGAAACGGGGCCGGACGCACAGCCGGCCCCGAGTAGAATCGGGCGATGGGCGCCCACCCGTATGCATCGCTGACGCCCGAATTCGTGCTCGACGCGCTCGATGCCGTCGGCATCCACGGCGACGGGCGGCTGCTGGCGCTCAACAGCTACGAGAACCGCGTCTACCAGGTCTGGCGCGATGAGGCCCCGCCCGTGGTCGCCAAGTTCTACCGTCCCGGGCGCTGGAGCGACGCCGCGATCGACGAGGAGCACGCGTTCGTGCTGGAACTCGCGGAGCGCGAGGTGCCGGTCGTGCCGCCGTTGGCGATCGACGGGCGCACGCTGCACCACAGCGACGTGCACCGCTTCGCCGTCTATGAGCGCCGGGGCGGACGCGCGCCCGAGCTCGACCGCGATGACGTCCTCGAGTGGATCGGCCGGTTCCTCGGGCGCATCCACGTGCTCGGCGGGCGCTTCGCGCACCGCCCGACGCTGGACATCGCAGCATTCGGCGAACAGCCGCGTGCGTTCCTGCTCGACGAAGGCTGGGTGCCGCCCGATCTCGCCGATGTCTACGCGGGCGTGTCTGCGCAGGCGCTCGACCACGTGCGCTGGGCGTTCGACCGCGCCGGCGACGTGAGCGCGCTGAGGCTGCACGGCGACTGCCATGCCGGCAACGTGCTGTGGACCGACGACGGCCCGCACTTCGTCGACTTCGACGACGCGCGCAACGGCCCGGCGGTTCAGGACCTGTGGATGCTGCTGTCGGGCGATCGCCTCGACATGGGCAGACAGCTGGGACACGTGCTGGACGGCTACGAGCGCTTCCGCGACTTCGACCGGCGCGAGTTGCACCTGGTCGAGGCACTGCGCACGTTGCGGCTGCTGCACTACTCGGCTTGGATCGCACAGCGCTGGGAAGACCCGGCGTTTCCCGCCGCGTTTCCGTGGTTCGGCGGCCAGCGCTACTGGCAGGACCGCATTCTCGAACTGCGCGAGCAGATCGCGCTGATGGACGAGGCGCCGCTGGTCGTCGATTAGCCCTTCCGGCGGCCTTGCTCCGGGGCGTCGGTTGCGACCCTGAGCGGACGTGCACGTTCGAGATTGTCGGTGACCGATGTCGCGAGCCACCCTACGGTGACGCAGACCGGCACGTCTTCCCCATGTCGTTCGCCATCCGCTATCCTCGCGGCGAGCCCCCACCCATTCGGTGTCGATAGGATTCAAGCCATGATCCTTCCCCTGTACCGCGCTCTCGGGCCGCTTCTCGTCCTGTTCGCCATCGCAGGCTGTGCGACCCAGGCCCCGAATCCATCCGCCGCACCAGCGGTCCCGAGCGGACCGCCGCAAACGCTGCTGTGGGTGGGCAACAGCTTCTTCTATTACAACAACAGCATGCACGGGCACGTCGCACAGCTCACGCGCGGCGACAAGTCGATCACGCACCGCGGCGTATCGGTGACGATCAGCGGCTCGGGCATCGACTGGCACGACGTCGCGAGCTATCTCGGGCCCGACCGCATCGGCCGGTACTCGTTCGTCGGCGACAACGAGATCAGGTTCAACCCGCCCGGGCGGCAGTTCGACGCCGTGATGATCATGGACTGCAGCCAGTGCCCGATCCACGAGAAGCTGAAGTCCGTGTTCCACGAGTATGCAAAGAAGCACGCGGATACGATCCGCGCCAGCGGCGCGCGCCCGATCCTGTTCATGTCGTGGGCGTACAAGGACAAGCCCGAGATGACGGCCCAACTCGCCGAGCAGTACACCATCGCGGGCAAGTCCAATGGTGCCCAGGTCGTGCCCGCGGGACTCGCATTCGCGAAGTCCGTGGCGCGCAAGCCGGACCTCGAGCTCTACGCGCAGGACAAGCGGCACCCGAGCCTCGCGGGGACCTACCTGGCCGCGTGCACGGTATACGCATCGCTCCTTGGCAAGTCGCCCGTCGGCAACGCCTACACGGCCGGACTGCCCGCCGATGTCGCCGCGCACCTGCAACAGGTGGCGTGGGAAACGGCTCAGGAATACGGCGTGAAGTAGCGATGCTTCAGCGACATCCAGTTGATCGCGAGCTTGAACCGGGTTGGCTGACCGACGGATGACGTTTTTCGGAACGTCGACTCATCCGGCACGTCCTCGACGAGCGACTGTGCGGTGTAGGTCGCCTGCGAAAGTGGTACAGTTTTGGCATAACATCGCCTCCGGCCGATGCCGGGCGCGCACAGAGGAGCCATCATGCGTCTTGCCGGTTTCGCCTCGGTCGTCGCAGCGTTCGTCGCTGCCACGCTTCTCGTTCCCGCCGCGCTGGCGCAGGGCGCCTGCAAGAATCGCGGTGAACTGGACAACCTGTACTGCGACGACAACGCCGACCTGGTCGCCGACGCGCCCAAGGACGCGAAGCGCTGGAAGAATCCTTCGACCATCGTCTTCACCTACACGCCGGTCGAGGACCCCGCCGTCTACGAGAGCGTCTTCAAGCCGTTCACCGACCACCTGTCGAAGTGCATCGACAAGCGCGTCGTCTTCTACCAGGTGCAGTCGAACGCCGCGGAGATCGAAGCCATGCGCTCGGGGCGCCTGCACGTCGGCGGCTTCTCCACCGGCCCGACCGCGTTCGCGGTGAACCTCGCGGGCGCCGTGCCGTTCGCGGTCAAGGGCTACGAAAAGGACTTCCAGGGTTACAACCTGATCGTGGTCGTCAAGGCGAACTCGCCCTACCAGAAGCTCGCCGACCTCAAGGGCAAGAAGGTCGCCCACACCTCGCCATCGTCGAACTCCGGCCACCTTGCGCCGCTCTCGCTGTTCCCGAAGGAAGGTCTCGTCCCCGACAAGGACTACAAGATCCTGTTCTCGGGCAAGCACGACCAGTCGGTGATGGGCGTGAATTCCGGTGACTACGACGCCGGCGCCGTCGCC
>Ga0209254_10003159_pt1 | contig 15034 bp, 7 predicted proteins | sample FrelakmetDIP11DI_FD_187148 | JGI IMG/M metagenome (GOLD analysis project Ga0209254, IMG submission 187148) | Freshwater lake sediment microbial communities from the University of Notre Dame, USA, for methane emissions studies - DIP11 DI (SPAdes)... | ecosystem: Environmental > Aquatic >...
GGAGCATCGGGTGGAGGTCAGCGCCGAGGGCCACCAAACGGTCAGCGAGCGCCACGGGGTGGCCGCGGGGCGCTGGACCCAGGTTTCGGTGGCGATGCAGCTCACCGCTTCGGTGGGGGCGCTGACGGGTGTCTGGCAGGCCCTGACCGCGGCGGTTGCGCAGATGCCGCCGCTGTTCGCCTGGTCTGCGCCGCTGGTGGTCGCTTTCCTGGTCGCGGTGAGGATCCGGGCCAGCGCACGGCGGGGCGAGCAGCCGGTCGTGGTGCCCCCGCGCCACCCAATGGATCCCGAGATGATCGCCCTGCGCGGCGGTCGCTTCCGGATGGGCTCGCCCGAGGCGGAGCCGGAGCGCTTCGAGCACGAAGGCCCCACTCACAGGGTCACAGTGAGTCCATTCACGATCGCCAAGACCGCGGTCACCTTCGACCAGTACGACAGCTTTGCCGACGCAACCGGGCGCGCCAGGCCCGGCGACGGCGGCTGGGGCCGGGGTGAGCGCCCGGTGGTCAACGTCACCTGGGAGGACGCGACGGCCTACGCCAAATGGCTGTCGGAACAGACTGGTACGGCCTACCGTCTGCCCAGCGAGGCGGAATGGGAGTACGCAGCCCGGGCGGGGACGCGCACGCCTTTCTCCACGGGCCGCTGCATCGACGCGGACCAGACCAACTACGATGGGACCCAATCCTATCCCGGGTGCGGCAAGAAGCCCAGGCTCAACCGACGCATGACAGTTCCGGCGGGCAGCCTGCCACCCAACCCATGGGGTCTATGCGAGGTCCACGGCAACGTTGAGGAGTGGGTCCAAGACCGCTGGCACTCGGGCTACTCGGCGGCGCCAACGGACGGAAATGCCTGGGAGCAAGGCGGGAGCAGCGACAGAGTCCTGCGCGGCGGGTCCTGGGCGCTGGGAGCGAGGATGGCGCGCTCGGCGATGCGCCGTGCGGCCAACCCTGATCGGGTCCAACTGGATCTCGGGTTTCGGCTGGCCGGCACCCCGCCGCCGGGGCTGCGGTCGCGGCAAGGAACCTCGGCGCCGGCGAGGACCGTCCGCCGCCCAACACCCCTTGCCCCCTCCCGTCCCTTCGAGCCCGAGATGATCGCCCTGCCCGGTGGCAAATTCCGGATGGGCTCGCCGGACAGCGAGGCCTACAGGGACAAGGACGAGGGCCCGCGGCACAAAGTGCGCGTAGCACCCTTTGCCATCGGCAAGACCGAGGTGACCTTTGCCCAGTACGACGCCTTTGCGCAGGCGACGGGGCGCGACAAGCCGGGCGATCAGGGCTGGGGCCGCGGGGACCGCCCGGCGATCAACGTGAGCTGGGAGGACGCGGTGGCCTATGCCGCCTGGCTGTCGAAGGAAACAGGGGCGAAGTACCGGCTACCGAGCGAGGCGGAGTGGGAATATGCAGCCCGCGCCGGCACCGAAACGCCGTTTTCGACCGGCAAGTGCATCCACACCGAGCAGGCGAACTACGACGGCAATTACGACTACAACGGCTGTGGGGCCAAGACCGGGGTCTATCGGAAGCAGACGGTGCCGGTGGGGAGCCTGCCGGCGAACCCTTGGGGTCTGCACGAGGTACATGGAAATGTGCGGGAATGGGTGCAGGACCGGTACCATGACAGCTATACGGGCGCGCCGACGGAAGGGAGCGCCTGGGAGTCTGGGGGCAGTACCGCGCGGGTGGTGCGGGGCGGCTCTTGGTACAACGAGCCGAGGAACCTGCGCGCCGCCAAACGCTTCGGGATCGAGCCCATCAACCGCTACTACAACATCGGGTTCCGTCTCGCCAGGACTCTTTCCCCTTAGATTCCTTACCCCTTTACCCCGTGGAAAAGACAGGGCCCGGCGGTGAGGCAGGGTGCCAGACAGGCGGGGGGTCCAGGGGGGCTTGCCCCCCCTGGTCGCGGTTTTTCCTGTTATCCGCGTGGACAAACACAGAATAACTGGCGCCTTCCTGCCGTCAGCCGACGCCTGGCTACGGCACCACCGTTTGAGGATCGCTCAGGTCTCTCGCAGGCTCTCCGCGGCATCGACCCGGCTGGCGCGGTAGCCGGCGGCACTGGAAGCGAGCAGGGCGACAGCGAGGGTGATGCCGGCGGCATAGAGCAGGTGCTCGGGCCCGAGCCGGCAGACGAACCCCTGACCGGAGAGATTTCTGCCAAGGACGTTGTTGAAGGCCGTGGCCCCGGCCAGATAACCGCCAGCGGCGAGAATGAAGCCACCGGCGGCGATGGCCATGGACTGGGCGAGCGGGACCAGCACGACGGTGAGGGTGCCGAAGCCGTAGAGGCGCAGCAGGGCGAGGCTGCGGCGCCTGCGATCCACATTGACCCACAGGGCGCCGCCAAGGGCCAGCACGCCGCCGAGGGTGCCGATGATGGCGACGACGCGGAACACGAAGGCCAGGGTATCGGCCAAGGCCAAGACGCTGCGGATCTTCTCCGCCTGGGTGCGTATCTCGATGCCATCAGCGCGCATGGCCGCCGCCAGGGTCTCGACGCCGGCGAGGTCCTTGGCATAAACCCGGGCGTTGGCGAAGTGGGTGCGAGCAGGGGCCAGGGTGCCGCTTAACTCCGCTGTCGCGAGGGTCGGCCTGAGACCATCGCGGAAGTCCTCGGAGGCGACCAGCAGGTCGAGGTGACCGAAGACGGCGTCGCCGGCGAATCGGTCCTCCGGGACTATGCCGGAAACCCGCAGATCCAAGAGTGCATTCTCGCGGTTTCCGCCGCTGCCGCGGCGCACGACGCCGGTGGCCGGGTCGCCCGGGGCCAGGCCGAGCTTGGTGGCTAGGGTCGCGGTGAGGAGCAAACGGCTTGGTTCGAGCGGTGCTTCGAGGTGTTGCGGCAACAGCGGGTCGCCCGCGGCGGAGGGGATCAACTCGACCGCCGCCTCCATCCGTCCCGCCGCATTGGCGAGGTCGATGGTGGCGTTGATGGTGCGCGTCCTTGGCAGGATGAAGCCGAGGTCCGGGCGGGCGGCATAACGTTCGAACCAGGCGCGCTCCAGACGGGTATTGCCATAGACCGTGACTTCAAGGTTGCTCGGCTCTTTGAGCAAGGTCTCGATCATGGTGGCGACCACACCGTTCTTGAGCCCAAACAGCAGCATGACCGGGGCGACGATGGCGGCGACGGTGAACAACAGGACCAGCGTGGTGCGGCGGTCGTGGGCCAGGTCGCGCAGCGCAAGGCCAATGCCCTCGCGGCCCCGGCGGCGCAGACGACGGATGCTTGGGTCTTTCCTGGCCATGGTCATCCCGAAAACCGCCAGGCGTAGCCGGTCCGCGGCCTCAAATCGCATCCGCGGACGGTTCGCAGGCCCATCTGGTCGACGCGATCCACCTCATGGGTGGCGATCAGAACGGCGATCCCGTGGGTGCGGGCTTGCTCTAGGAACAACTCCATGACCCGGTCGCCGAGGCCGGGGTCCAACGCCGAGGTGGGCTCGTCGGCCAGGACCAGGGCAGGGCGATGGGCGAGGGCGCGCACGATGGAGGCGCGCTGCTGCTCCCCGACGGACAGCTCTTGGGGCTTTTTGTGGAGCTTACTGCCGATCTCCAGCCGATCGATCATGGCGTCGAGGTGGGGATCTCTCGGCGGCAGGCCAAGCGATCGGCGGATGAGGGCAATGTTGCCGGCAATGGTCAGGAACGGCAGCAGGCCGTGGGTCTGGAGCACGAAGCCCATGGAGGTACCGCGGATCTGCGCCAAGGCGCCATGGGCGCGGCGACGCCAGAGCCGACCGATATCGATACTGTCGCCGTTCCCGCGCCAGATAAAGCGTGCATTGGGATGCGGCGCGCTGAGGAGGCCGAGCAGTTCCAGCACGGTGCTCTTGCCCGATCCGCTACGCCCGGTCACGGCGACCAACTCGCCTCTGCCTAGCCTGAGGGTCTTCAGATCGACGGTGAAGCGCTGATCCCCAGTCCCGCGGCTGAACGTCATCCCTTCAACTTCTAAGAGCATCTTCGCCTCCAGACTCACGGCATGTCCACGAGGGGGACCGGATAGACGAAGTCTCCGGTTGCGTCAGCCGTCTGGGCGGGGTTGACCCAGCCCTCCCAGTCCTCGTTGTAACGTGCGTACTGGCGCAGCTTACGTTTGAGATCGTTGGTGAACTCCACCTGCTTCTCTGGGCCCCAACGGGTCCAGATGTCCTGGCTCAAGGCCATGACCTGGCTCTGGTAGGGAAGATCGCCGAGGTATTCGTCGAGGAGTCCGAGGTCCGCCAGCTTCTTGGCCTTCTCGCTCTTGGCCAGACTGGGGTCGCGTCCAAACTGGGCGGCAATGGAACGGAGGGTATCGAAGAACTGGTCTGGTTTGAGCATGCCTTTATCCGCAGCATTGACGATCTTCTGGAGGATCATCTGCAAATCGCTCAACTGGTCCTTGGTGAGCAGGACCCGGACCTCGACGGTCTCTTTGGTCGGATCGGCGAAATCCCGGTCGCTGATCCAGGCGTCGAAGACGGTAGGTGCGCGGGTGTCGGCCCGGTTACCGAGGTAGCGCAGGCGCATCGCGTGTCCCAGGGCATTGGCGATCTCGCGGATGTTCCGCTCGGTCTCGTCCGTAGCCGCCGGCACCCGGGCGACCGGGCGTGGCTTGATCTCACCGCTTGGCGCTGTACCCGCCTGGGCCTCCCCCACGTTGGCAATGATCGCATCAGCGAGGGCATCGACAGCCCGGCGCAAGTCCTTCTCCGACCCACCGTTGATGGGCAGATATGCCTCAGTCTGGAAGCGCGAATTGCGGGCCAACTCGCGGTACTGGCCCTCAGCACGCTTGTGGTTCGCTGAGCCCTCATGGGTCTTGAGGTGAAGTACGGTGATGGCGACCTGCTTCTCGCCGGCGGCGGAGGCGATGCGCGCCCCATCCAGACCGGACTTGGATTCCACCCGGCGGCCGTCAGTAGACTGGACGCTGCCGTCCAAGGCCCCGGCGTCGGTGATCAGGACGATGAAGCGGGCGTCGAAGCCCTGCCAGGCCGTCTTGTCGAGTGCATCCGCCACACCGGCATAGGCGTCCTCATCGAAGTACTGGGTGGAGGTCTTGGCTTCCTGGAGGGTCTTGACGCGGGTCAGAAAGGCCTGGTCGTCGCCGACTTCGGAGGGATCGACGAACTGTCGGGCGACATACTCCAGGCTGCGATTTCGGCTGTCGTCGTTGGTCTCGGCGCGAAAGGCGACCAGACCGAAGCGCACCCGGTCTATGGCCTTGGCATCGCGCAGGCGCTTCAAGACCTGGGCAACCGCTTGTTTGGTCTGATTGATGTACTTCCCCATAGAGGTCGTGGAGTCGATCACAAACACGACCGCGGCACGGTACTGGCGATCGGGTTCAGGGCTGGCCGCCGGGGCGCTTGGGTTTTGGCTAACGACGGGGGACGGCGCCTTTTCAGACTCCTGCTCGGTGACCGAGGCGATCCTCAGAAGCCGCACGGCATCGCCGGAGGGCAGGGTCGTCTGGGCATGCTCGAGTACCGGAAGCAAGTAGAAGCGCTCCCGGATGTCCACATAATTCTCGGGCTCTAGGGCGACCACCCGCTGGTCTCGGTTGCCCTGCTCGATGCGGCTGATGATCGGCTGGGCGATCTCTGCCGGCCGGGGGGACCTCAGCATGGTCTCCAGGCTGGCCCGAGAGTCGAAGAACAACAGGCGGCCGCGAACCGACCCAGGGTTGGTCAGGACCAGGATAAGCTGTTGTTTCCAGGGGACGGTGTCCTTCTCGGCGATCCAGCCCTGGATATTTCCCTTGGTATCGACGCCGGTCCGCAGCCAGCCCTCGCCACCGGCCTTACGACGCTCATAGACGTAGAGTTGGCTAAAGGCGGCGACGAGGGGGCTATCGCCTTTGCCGACCTCCCCCGGGACCTTGGCGACACGCGCCCCCGGTCGGGTGAGCACGCGCTCGTAGAGGGCTTTCTTGCCGGGCTGAAGCAGGGGTGTATCGGTATTGGCCGCGTGGGCCAAGGGGGGTACCAGCAGGAGCGCTAGCACGGCGACGACGAAAGCAGATGCGATCGATCTCGGGCACATCTTTTCATGGCTCTTTGGGTACTTGGCTTGAGGCGGCCCTTTCGCACTGGCCGCCGGCGCCGCGTTGCCGGCACAATGGGTCACTGACGATTCTCCCAGGTGCGATTGGCCGGAATGGGTGCAACTGAGGGGGCTGATTCTTGGCCGCGGCTCAGGATCTCGTTCAGGCGTGGCTGTACGTCCTGAACCCCCCCATCACCGGCCAGTTCGTAGTATTCCCGGGCGTTGCTGGGGCTCGGCTGGTCGATGCAAGGCGAGGGTTGAAAGCCCACGGGGTCGTAGAGCCGCGCGACTTGGGCGGCAACCTCGGGGCTGGAGCGGGCGGCACGGTCATACAGCAGGATCACGGCCGGACAATCTCCCTGCCTGGCACGACGCTTGGCCTGCGATTGGTAGGTCGTCGCATCCGGGGACTGATCAACCAGCCAGCTCACGTAATCTCGGCCCCGGAGCTGAGGCGCGTCATAGGGGGTGGGCTCGGGTTGGGGTTCGACCTTAGTGACAGCCCCGGTCTCGACTTTAGAACCGGCCGCAACACCCGGACTGGGCGCCGATGCGTTCGCCGCAGGATACGACTGAGTGCGCGTGTCCCGCGCCGGGTCCTTGGGCTGGCCGGGTTGGGTATCATCCTCCAATTCGATGTCTGGTTGGCGGTCGGTTGGGATCCTCGGCGCTGCTGTTAACCCGTCGGCCTGGGTTGGGCCAGCCCCTGGTATCGCCCCGGGGTGATCGCCTTGTGGGTATGGCGATTGCCCAACGTTAGCACCGCTGTTCGACGCGGTCTGGGACGCCCCGGCATCGCTCGACTGACCGGTACCGGGTTGGTGCGCCTCGGTGCCTTGCGGTGCCAGCGGCTGCGGAGGATCGCTGGGGCCAAATACAAGCCAAAGCGCGGCCGCGCTCGCAAGGGCGACGAATGCCCCGCCGACCGGCAGGACCCAGCGGAAGGGTGGGCGACTGTTCTGGCTCCCATCCGGGGATATAAGAGGCACGGGCGGGATGGGCCAAGGCCGGGGCAACGGACTGTGCCCACCCCCGTCATCCACCTTCGGGGGTTCCCGCTTCAGCCCGGCGGACCCGATCAGCTCCCCGACAATCCGGAGCACGCCCTCCCCTTGTCCATCCTTCCACCGGGCAGATGCGCGAAAGCTATCCGCACGGGATACGTCCGCCAGGGCATCGACGACGCCTGACCCGACGAGGAAGGCCGTCGTCGCTGGATCGGGAATCCGCCCCAACCGGTGCCACCCGGGATCACTCTGCCAGGACCCGTCGCTGCCGATATAAAGTTCGTCGGAGGCACGCTGGAATGCGATCTTCGGACCCTTGTCTTTCGCCGGGATCTCGACGCCCGTGATGTCGATGCGGGCTTGCCCAGGCGAGGTGGAAATCAGGCGGAAGTTCGGTGCCATAGTCTGGGCATACCTATTGGCTCTCGGATGGAGCCGTTATCCAAGGTTCGGAGCAATGATCGGGTTGGCCCCGACGGTCGGTGGGGACTACCCCCCCACCGAGGGACGCACGCCACCCATGAGGTCCGCCAGGACTACGCCGAGACGACGGTTCTGATCTGGCGGGATCTCTTGGCCTACCGCATGGCCGCTGTTGTTCACCGCCAGGGCGAGCAGGGCACGGAACCAGTCCGTGACGTAACGCATCGTGAAAGGGTCTGGGGTGGGCGACAGGTCCGGTACCTGACCGGTCGTGATCGGAGGGGGTGGCGCAAACCAGGACGGGGTGGCCTGGCGGTTGGCCCCCGGTTGGCCACCATCGCCCAACGTCAGGCCGGGGACAGCGTTACCCTCTGCCCGGGGCTCGAATGCCTCCAAATAGTCGATGAAGGCGGAGATGACGAAAAAGACGGCGTCCGCCTGACGGGAGGCAAGCTGTTGGCGCAGGGTGCCGGGGCGATTCTCGTTGTCGCGGAGGGCGGAGGCGATGACCTGCTCCAACCCATGACGGTCGGCGCCGGTCACCAGTTCCTCAATGAGGTCGTCGAACCGCTCCCGTGGCAAGCCAAAATAGGCTTGAATCTTCGCCTGATCGGACAGCTCTTTGATCTGTTGGATCCAGGTTCGCATCGCGTCCCTGGCAAATCTGGCAGCCGGGTCTGGAGGCTGGCTTACCGGCAAGTTCCCTTGGGCGACGGGTAGCGGGTCGTCGAAGATTGTATCCAGGTCGACGACAATACCGCCCGCTGGCGCCGCCGGCCCCAGGTCGGTACGCAGGTACAGGGCGCGCAACTGATCGCGGGACGGCTGTAACAGGAGCATCAGGTCGCCGATCAGGTTCGCACGCTTCGACAGCGGCCCGACAATGCCCTTGACCAGAGCCTTCTTATCGGTAGCCGCTTCCTCTCCGTCCGCATGGTAGAAGCGTTTCAGCCACTTGTCGGCAATATCAGCGGCCAAGGTATCGATCTGGTCGCGGATGCGGCGGATGCGTGCCTCGTGGTCCACCACCAGAGAGAGGTGCTCCATCAACCGGGACATGCCCCCGTCGTTGAGCCTGAGCATCTCGTCCCAGGCGACATCCGGCTCGCGGATGTGTTTCCGAACCAAAGGGTGCTCGCAGAAGGTCTTGCGTAAGCGGACCAAACGCTCAGCCTGGGCAGGGAGCAGATCCATCTCGTGCTCGCCATCGGTGCGCATCACCGCGCCGGCCTTGCCAGGCTTGCGCACCGGAAACAGGTTGTCGAAGCATTGACCCGGCGTCCACTCATGCAGCCATTCGTATTCCCCAAAATGCTCCAGCAGGGCGAGCTTGATCATGCCCTCCCAGCCACTGAGCATGCCCTCGTCCGTCTGGCCGGGGACCACGTCCAGACGTTGGTCGAACTTGGTCAGTGCCCACACCAAACCAGGACGGTGCAAGGCACGCGTGACGGGATCGGGTCCCTGAGTGGCGACGATCCAGGATGCGAGTACCTCGCCGAGGTCGCTAACATCGCTCTGCTGATTGGAGGGGGTACACAGGACCAAGGCATTCATAGCCTGGCCCTCGGTATAGCGCTCGAACAGGTAGGCGACCTTGCCGCGCAGAACAAGCTGAGCCACCGGATCGAGCTGATCGTCCCGAAGCTGCCGGCGGACCTCCGAGAGGTTCGCGATGGCCAGGCGCCCGCGATAGCCGGGGAAATCAAGCAGATCGACTTGTCTCAGCAGTTCCGCCTTGGGAGGGTCCGCGAGGACCAGCTCGATCTCAGCGGTGAGGGCGGCCAGAACGGAGCGCGGGATAGAGACGGCGTCGGCCGGCCCGGCAGCGCCTTCCGGGAGGACACGCAAGGTATCGTTCAGGTCCTTGCCCAGGCGGTCGAGAACGTCCACATCGACGATGCTTCCGGAGGGGGTCCACCCGCCATCCGGGGCTGGGGCCACCAGGGCGGAGATCTGGCAATCGACCGTGGCCGCAAAGCGCAGGGCCCCCAGAGCATGGCAGAGCAATCGATAGGTCGCGGTCAGTTCCGGGACCCCGCCCCAGAGCAGCGAGAAGAGCTCGGCCCGGTCATCGGCATTCAGATACGCCACCAGCGGGCCGGCGGTGGGCCAGAAGTCCGCCTTCAACGGATAGGTGCTGTGCGGAAACCGCTTCTCGAAATAATCCTGAATGTCGACCACATCGTCCGCGTCCATCCCGAGCACGGGCTGTGACTGGCGGCGCGCCTCCAACCCGGCGAGTTGCTCGCGGACCTTGGCGCCATCGACATTGAAGGGGGCCCGCTCGCGGTCGAAGTCGTTGAAGAAGGCATTGCCGAGGACCTTGACGAGATCGGCCTCGGAGAGCAAGTGCAGACGCACCGGGAACCCAGCCGGCGATGCGACCGGGCGCCGCGTCAGGCGGGTGACCAGCCCGGTCGCCTCCTTGCCCCCGCCGGGCGGATTGATATGGGTGAGGAAACTCAGCCGCTCGCCGCCCAAGGCGATGTCGAGCCGGCCCGATGGGGTTGCGGCCAAGGCGGAGATCAGATACGACTTGCCAGCCTGGGAAAGACCGAAGAAGCCGACCGCGAAGGGTCTGTCGGCGGTACGCCCCAGCGCACGCGCCGTGTTGCGTGCACGGCGCAGATGCAGCGTTAGGGCGGCGGACTCCTGGTCGAGCCGAGGGGACTTGCCGCGGTTCGCTTCGACCCAGGCCATGGCCGCGCCGCAGGCTTCACGAATCTGGAGGCATCTTTGCATGGCGGTCTTCTCCGTGGCGGCTACTGGTAGATACTGCCGCTGTCCAGCCAATAGTTGTCGTCGTTCAGACCGACGGTGGTCAGGGTGTTGAGCTGGAGGCGAACGGCGTCCCGACTGACCGCGTGGCCGCTTGCGTCCTCAACCCTTGAGACGCACAGGTACTCTTCCCGGCCCCGGCCCGGACAACGCTCCAGCCAGACCAGAAGTTTCTTGCCGATCCGGTTACACAGTTCCTGATCCACCTCGACCAGATACAGTGGAGAGGCGGCCCAACGATCCACCGCGATCTGTCGGTAGCCGATACGGGTCGGCCCAAGGACCTTGAACGGGCGGGATGGCAGCTCGTAATCCTCTTGATCCAGCCTCAGGTCTGAATAAAGTACGTCCTGCGCCACAATGACCATGTTGTTGTCCATAACGCCGAGGTGGCGAACGATGGAGTAGGGGTTGAACTTGGCGGCGTCGAGGAAGAAATTGGTGAGACGCCCCTGTCCAAGCATACAGAGCATGGCCCCGACCGCGGCAGTCGTCTTCGGGTCTTCAATCAGGCCACCTCGGTTGAAGGGATACCAACTGCCGGTGTGGTAATGGTGGAGCGGGATGATCCGATCCGGTGGGACCGGCAGCAAGGAGCGAATCAGAGACTGAATCCCAGGCAGGCGCGATGGGCGCCCGGTCAGCAGCAGGACATCACAGTCGTACCGGTTGATGACCTCGCACAACGAGCGGATGGGTTTGCCCAGCTCGAACTGATCGCCAAGGAACAACTTGTGCACCCCGGCCAGATCGACGCCAACGCTGACCGTCATTGGATCGAAGGCCGCGCCCACGGCGCCGGCCTGACCACCCATAATGCCCCGGATAAAGTCGAGCACCGCCTGGGAGGGACCCCCGCCGCCGCCCAGCGCGACCAGGTCGCCGAGTGTCAGAGTCCGCGTGTCGGCGCCGCGCAGCGGATCGTATTCCTCGCAGAGCCCAAGCAAGGCCAAGCCGGCGGGATAGAGCAACTGCACGACGAGCTGTTGCCGCAGGACCCTGTCGCGCACGTCCAGGTGCTCTGCACCCATCATGCGTGCGAGCAGGGGCTTGTAGTCTCCGACGCCAATGGCCTTGAGGGCACTCTCGAATGCCGGCATCAGCAAGGTGCGAATGAGCTGGAGTACAATGTCGTCTCCGGCGATTCTGAATCCGTCCCGAAAACGCTGCTCCGGAATCAGGTAGGCATTTTGTCCGCCGCCCTCGTTGTCATAGAGGTAATCATTGATCACGAGATCGGTGGTGCCGCCGCCGATATCCACCGTGGCGACCGTCAGGCGACGGCCTGGATCCGGGGATCGGCGGCGGGCGGCGCGGAGAAAGAACTCGGTGGTCCGACCGCCGTAATTGTTCTGGGTCTCGTTGTACAGGTAGACGACCTGGCCACAGGTCGCCTCGTCCCAGCGGACTTCGGTGACCGGCAACGGGGGCCAGGCGGTCAGCGCGCCTTCCCCCTCAATCGGGTCGTCCTCCGGGTGCCAGCGCAGGGCCTTCCAGACAATGCCCACGGCGTCGCGGACGCGACTCTCAAAAATATCGCGCTCCTGCTTGGGCATGGAGGGGGGGATGGTCAGAATAATCGAACGTAGGTGTCGCGGCAGGTCCGCATTGGGCATGCGCAACCGTTGATCGGCGCTGTTGATCTGTCGCAGCGCCTGAGCCAGGACCTCGGCGAGCATAAAGGTCATCATGGCACTGCGCGAATAGTGCGGCTTGAATACGGGGATGCGCTCGTCTTCCGGGAGATCGAAGAGTGCCCGACCCTCCTCGTTGACCAACATCGAGACGGGGGGGGCGACGGCCTTGGGTTCCGTCGCCGCACGGACAAAGGCACTGTTGAATCGCCAACCCGTCGGGAATCGCTCCGTGTCCCACAGGTAGCGCTTGGGGCTGGAGATGCCTGTCGCCCCCTCGGTGCCGCGACGGGCCCCGGCCAGACGGGCCGCCTCAGGTCCGACACGTCCGATAGTGGGCCACTGGAAGGCCCCGCTGCGGCCGCTCCTGGCGGCCCAGTTCTCCTTGCCGAAAACCGGCTGGGCCAATTCGACACGACTCTCGAAGGGCTCGCGATAGATATGCTCACTGCGCGACAGGTCGCGCAGTTCCAACTCGTATCGCCACTTCAACCCGTCCGGTTCCCGGAGGTGCTGCTCGACCAGAATGCCGAAGGACCGCGAGTTGCCGATATCCAAGACCATGTCGACATTGAGGGCGATGCTCTGGTCGTCGCGGCGATTGCTGACAAGCCGTATTCTTGGGGCTGTGACATGCTCCCCAAGCACGGCAAGAAGGTTGAGATGGTGCGCCTGGTGAATCAGAGTATTCTTCGCCTGCTCCAAGTCGTTCGGTGCCAGGTGCAGCACCGTCTCCGCCCCCTCGTCCATACATTCCCGCAGCCAGCCATCGACCCACGGCAAGGCCGAAAACCAGCCAACATGCTCCGAGGCGTGCGCCAACTCGAATGCGGCGCCTGCCTGGACATCCGGATTGGTTGGCGCCAGATAGCGGCGCTCTGGGTCGTCCTCGAACACGGTGGTGTCGATCGCAACGGTGAGGCGATGGGTATGTCCGTCGGCATCCTGCTCGGACGGGGTGAGTTTGACCAGTCTGGCGCGCGCCCAGGTCTCCGGACCGTTGGCGTAGCGGTAGGGAGGGTTCAGCCGCAGCATCGGCACCGGTAACCAAGCCCCATCGAACAACCCCAGCGAATCGTCGAGTGGCACCTCAAGTTGCGCTCTGGCGACCTGGTCCGGCTTATCGGGACGGTGAAAGGTGCCGCGCCGGGCATCGGAGACCAGTCGCAGTAACCCGGGCCCACCCTCGTTGAGGATGAACGACCCGATCTCCCGGCGCGGGTCCAGGGTGAGGCCGAAGTCCAAAAACTGCACGCCGCTGTTCATGATCAGCGTGACCCTTTCCTCGAATCGTTCCAATCTGGCAAGCATGCTCTTAGGTCCGGGTTTGTTTCCCGCTCCCTTCTATTGGTGTCTGCCGAGATCGACATGGAAAACCTTTCCGTTCGGAAAGCTTCCGGTACATACGGCGCGACGGTCGGTGCTGGGCCGGCAGGTAACGGTGACGCCGTAGAACGGCGCTCGATTGGGACAACGTATCGCCCCGCGGGGGGTCAGGGTCAGGGTCTCGCCATCGAACGCCGCATCGACGGGAGCCCGGCACACTACGCCCGACTGCTCCGTGATCGTCACATCCCCTTCACCCTGGTCGAGTTCAAAGGCGAGTGAGATAGGGCGCTTGGTGTCGGAGTCGACCAGTTCGTCACCGCTCGCCTGCCAGCGACCCGTCAGGAAGTTGGTAGAGCCGGTCTCGATGACATCGGGGGGGAAAACGAGGGGCTCCAGGGGCGTGTCGGCGGTCGGCGCCTCGGTGGTCGTGCCGGGAGCGGTCGTGGTGCCCTCGTCCGGCGGCGATGGAGGCGGCATTCGGTGCCACAGGATGCCAGCGACCAGCGTGGCGATTACCGCGGCTGCCAGCAACCACCAGCGGCGGCGCGCCTCGACCCTGGGCTGCGCGGACGCATCCTGTGGAAGCGAGGGGTCAAGCTCTGGGTTCGGCTTTTTGTCATCCCGCTTCTTACCGCCGTCGCGGCCCACAAGCGGTGGTTTAGATCCGCTCGGCACGTCGCTGATCGAGTCCTTGCCACGCAGGCGAAAGCCCCAGAATGCCAGCACCGGCTGGTCGCCGACGAGGAAGATATGGGAGCTGTCAGGGATGGTAGCCGCGTGTTCAAGCAGGCGGCCGAAGATCTGCCGGTCGCGCTTGTCCTCCTGGACAAGCTGCCCGCTCAACTCCAGCAGTTGCCCGCGCAATGCGTCGACGTGCTCCAAGACAGCGCTGCGCTGCTCATCAGAAAGCGTCGCCCAACGGGTTACCGGTCCAGGCTGGGGCGCGTACCAGTCGAGGGTATCGGCGTAGGCGTTCTGCTGTGGCACGGCAAGACAGGCAGCGGCGTCCACCCCGAGCCGGCGCTGGACAGCAACGCGAAGCTCGGACGCCGAACTGAACAGGGTCTCGCCACCCGCTCCGAGCGGCTCGAACTCCGTCAGGGTACCACTTTCCAGAAGGGGTCCGGTCATGTCGCTCCGCATCTACCCACAGGTGACGTCCGTCGCAGTGTCCGGCGCCAATTAAACCACAAATATCCTTGTTTAGACCTCCCGGAACTGCCCTGAAACCCCGCAGATTGTGGACGGCGCGTGCAGTCGGGCTCCGTCAGAGCGTTGAGTCGCAGACCTCGATGCACAACTACAGCGTCGACTTCAGGTAGCGCATGCTTCAAGCGCGGAGCCGGATGCGGTGATTCTGCGCACATGGAACCTTGGGAGCCACGGGCGAGCAATCACCCTGATCAGCCCCGAAGCTGGCCCCTTGTTACGGGCATGTCTCAGCCGTCTGCCAACATCCCACGTGCCAACTGCGCATCCAGGACGCACCGGGTCGCATGTGCGCCGACAATGAGGGCCTGGGCCAGCGCCACCTTGACTCCGGTCAACACGAGCAAGACCTTGCCGGTGTGAAACAGGTGGCCGAGGATGTTCCAGTCCGGCTGAGGCTGGATGAACCACTGGATGCGTTTTGCCGCTTCGCCTTCCGGCGGAACAGGATAGCCCCGTGCGTCGATGAAGTGGAAGGCGATGTCCCCGATGGCGCGTTCGAGTGAGGTCCGGGTCTGATCAGGATACGTGTAAATTTTAGTAATCTCAGCCAGCAGCCTCGTCAGCGATCCCAAGGAACCGTAGCACCAACGGCGGTGGCAGGTCG
>Ga0209254_10003160_pt1 | contig 15033 bp, 15 predicted proteins | sample FrelakmetDIP11DI_FD_187148 | JGI IMG/M metagenome (GOLD analysis project Ga0209254, IMG submission 187148) | Freshwater lake sediment microbial communities from the University of Notre Dame, USA, for methane emissions studies - DIP11 DI (SPAdes)... | ecosystem: Environmental > Aquatic >...
CCGATCGCGGCAACACAGAGGAGAGTGATCAGCAGCACCGAGCGGCGGTTGCGGATCATCATCGACCAGCCACGGCGTGAACAGCCTCCCATCGACTCGGACGAGGTCTCGACCCTAGTCACTCGGGAGTGGGTTCACACCTGCCAACCGATCCGCCGGAAGAGGCCGTTTGGTTCCTCCCGGTCCACGCCGGTCCTGTCGATCCCGGCTCGCCGGCCAGTAGGGTGACGGGGTCGGTTCGGTGCTCCGATGCACCATGCCGGAGGAGCCTGAAATGGGCTGTGACGCCCGAGAGTGCAGATAGAGGAATACGAGTCGCAGGAGTCTCCCCAACCGGTGCCCCGTCAGGGGCGTGTCGGTTCGAATCCGACCTCGCCTACCAGGTCCGGGTGGTCAATCCGGCCCCGCGGTACTTGGATCCGATCCCGCGGGACTCGAGTTCTGCCCCGTGGTGCCGCCGAGCCGGGCGCGCACCCCCTCCAGTCGGGAGTCGTAGTCCGTGCTGTCCGTGGCGAAGATCTGCTGGGCCAGGTGCTTGCTGTAGCGCAGGACCAGCGGCCTGATGAACGCGATCGTCACGATGGTCATGGCACCGCTGAAGTCCCGGCGCTTGCGCGCAGGCTCCGTCTGCACGAGGTAGGCCGCGAACTCGTGCTCGAGGAGGCCACGCACCCTCTCGCCGTCCTCGCCCAGCTTCCGCAGCGACGCGTCGATCTCCTTGGGAAGCATCGACTCGGGAAGCGGTTCGGGCCTGCCGAAGACGGCATGCCGGGCACCGCGCAGCACGCGACGCGGCCCGCCGAGGACCACGAACGCGGCACCACCGGCCAGCCCGGCCGCCTTGACCGGGCTGCGCTTGATCTTCGCGGGGATGTCGACAGCCGCCCGGACGGACGCCTCGAGGCGGACGAACTCCTCGTCCAGCGCCTCGCGGGCCGCTAGGACTTCGGCTCGCGCGACGCTCGTGCCTTCGCCCACTCGATGCTCTCCTTCGTTGTATCGATGGTCACCTGCGGCCAGAAGCGCGCCTTGAGCTCCTCGAGGTCGATGCCCTGGCGCTGGACGCGCATGCCCATGAGGATCGGCCACGCCACCAGGAGGACGGCGACGCCGAGCGCGATGCCGACCCGCCATCCGAACGTGATCGAGAGGAAGGCGCCCAGCAGGGCGCCGAGAAGCGCCCCCGCGAAGAGGCCGCCGATGGCCGCAGACGCGCTGTCCCCGGCCCGGGCCCCGACGAACAGGCCGACGACCGCGCCGATGACGCCCAGGAGCACCACGCCGACGACCAGCGGCAGGACCGCCGCGTCGACGCCCACGCTCGCCGCCTCGCCGATCGCGCGGAACAGCTGGTTGGGCAGCGAGGCGCCGAGCACCAGTCCGACGATCAGGCCGAGGATCACCGCGATCCCCAGGTCCTTGCCGAGGCCCGGCACCCGGAGCGCGACGAGCACGGCCGCCACGGCGACCGCGATCAGCAGCTCCGTCCCGTGCAGGAGCCCCCACCCCATGGAGCCGAAGACCCACTCGCCGTAGAACAGGATCCCGCCGATCGGGACCAGGAAGCCGAGGAGGATGACACAGGCGATCGCCGCGGCGGCGAGCGCCGAGGCACGCGTGGCCTCGGCCTTGATTCCCTCGGCCTCGGCCTTCGCCAGCTCCACGTGGGCGCGCAGGAGACCCGCGATGGCGTCCTTCACTGCCCCCAGCTGCCGGCGAACGCCGGGCGGCGGGGCGGGGCGGGGCGGGTTGGGGGCGGGCCGCGATTGGTCCAGCGGTCGGGCTCCGGGCGGGATGTGGGCGATGGTGAGGGAGCGCGGCCATGATACCAGCGGGGATCCCGGGATCACACGGCGCCTGCGTGGACGGGTTCGCGGAGGTAGGCTCCGTCCTATGCCGGACGTCCCCGCGAACCCCTCCCCTGCCCCCCGCCCGATCCTCCGGGCCGAGCTCCTGGCCGTCGGCACCGAGCTGACGGTCGGCGAGACGACCGACACCAACAGCGGCGACCTCGCGCGCTCCCTGGTGGCCCGGGGCGTCACGGTCACCCGAATCGCGAACCTCCCCGACGACCTGCCGGTCGTGGTCGCGGCCCTGCGGACGGCCCTCACGCGTGCGGACCTCGTGGTGACCACCGGCGGCCTGGGGCCAACCCCCGACGACCTGACCCGCGAAGCGGTCGCCGAGGTTCGTGGTGAGGAGGTCACCGTGGATCCCGGGACGCTGGCCTGGCTCGAGGGACTGTGGGCCCGTCGGGGTCACCCGTTCCCGGGCACCAACGTCAAGCAGGCCTGGGTGATCCCGTCGGCCGCGACGCTGACCAACGCCCACGGGACGGCCCCCGGCTGGTGGGTGGACCTTCCCGACGGACGCGTCATCGTGAACCTGCCCGGACCCCCGCGGGAGATGCGCCCGATGTGGGCCGACACGGTGCTGCCGCGGCTTGCCGAGCGCGGTGTCGGCGGCGACAGCGACGTCCGGACCCTGCGGCTGTTCGGCATCGGCGAATCGCAGGTGGCCGAGATGCTGGGTGAGCCGCTCCTGCGTGCGGCCAACCCGATCGTCGCCACGTACGCCCGCCACGAGGCGGTCGACGTGCGGGTCTCCGCGCGCGGCGAGCACGGGCGGACCGCCGCCCAGCTGGCGGACGAAGCGGAGGCGGCCGTCCTCGCGATCCTGGGCGAGTTCGTGTGGGCGCGCGGGGACGCGACGTGGGCGCGCTCGCTGGACGAGGCCCTCGGCGCCCGCGGCTGGACCCTGGCCACCTCCGAGACGGGCACCGACGGCGCGCTGGTGGCGCTCCTGCGCGGCATGTCGGCCATGCGCCACGCGGAGGTCGCGGTGGACCTGCCGGAGGCCGGTGGCCTGGCGCGGGCAGCCGTGGGCGACGGTCAGCCGGAGCTGCGCGAGGCAGAGCGTGTTCGCGCGGAGGCGGGCGCCCACGTGGGGCTCGCGATCCGCGCAACGACGGACGGCAACGATACCCCCGTCACGGTGGCGGTCGTCACCCCGGCCGGACGTCACGCGGAGCGGCGCCTCGCCTTCCAGCGCGGCCGGCAGGGCGCCGACCGGGCCGCCATCAACGGGGCCGCCGTGCTGCTCGCGTTCCTCCGGGACACCCCGGGCGCCTGACCGACGAAGGCGGCGGCGCGCGAATGCGGCACCCGGGAACGCGCGGGTGGGGCCTAGGTGATCGACAGGATGGGCGCCTGGACTGACTCCGCGCGAACGCTCATCCGTGCGGCGACCAGGCCGGCCATGACCTCGAGCGCCTGGGCCGCGGGACCCGGCTCGCGCTGGGCCACCGCCGGCACGCCGGCGTCGCCGCCCTGGCGCACCGTGACGTCCAGCGGGATCTTGCCCAGGAAATCCAGGCCGTGCTGCTGCGCGAACCGCTCGCCGCCGCCGTGTCCGAAGATCTCGGTCACGTCGCCACAGTGCGGACACACGAACCCGCTCATGTTCTCCACGATGCCCACGATCGGAACGTTGAGGCGGCGCAGCATCGCCAGCGCCTTGGTCACGTCCGAGAGGGCGACGTCCTGGGGCGTGGTGACCAGCACCGTGCCGCTGATCGGGACGGCCTGGGCCAGCGTGAGCTGCGCATCCGAGGTGCCGGGCGGCAGGTCCACCACCAGGTAGTCCAGCTCGCCCCACTCGACGTCGCGCAGGAACTGCGAGATGGCCCCGCCGACGAGCGGGCCTCGCCACACGATGGGCTGACCATCCGGGACGAAGAACTGGATCGAGATCGCCTTCACGCCGTGGCGCTCCAGCGGGACGATCTTGTTGTTCGGGCTAGAGACCGGCTGGCCCACGATCCCCATCATCATCGGGATGTTGGGGCCGGTGATGTCCGCGTCCAGGAGCCCGACCGTGGCGCCTGCCTTCGCCAGGGCGACGGCCAGGTTGACGCTGATGGTGCTCTTGCCGACGCCGCCCTTGCCGGAGGCGACCGCGATGATGTTCTTCACGCCCGGCACCAGCTGCTCCGCGGAGCGCGGAGAGGAGCGCCGGACCATGGCGCCCCAGGTGATCGTGACGCCCGCCACGCCCACGGGAGCGAGCGCGCCACGCACCTCGGCCTCGATCTGGTCCTTGAGCGGGCAGGCGGGTGTGGTCAGCTCGATCGTGAACGCGACGTCCGCGCCATCGATCGCGATGTCCCGGACCATGTTCCGGGTGACCAGGTCACCGCCCAGCTCGGGCTCCTGGACGGTGCGGAGGGCGGCTAGGACGGCAGCCTCGGTGATCACGGTCATCGCGTTGGATCTCGCTCCAGTGACACGGGGGACGTGCGGCGGTGGGCCACGCGGGTCGCCGGTATCGTACCCGCGCCCTCGACACCCCGCCTCGGCGGCGGCAAGCGGTCCGTGTCGGCAGCCCGGGCCCGCGGACCCCGGGACCGAAGATGCTAGAAACCCCGTGCGAACATCGCCGGGACCCGGCCGACGAGGTGCGAATATCGCAGGTTGCGGGGAACGATCAGCAACGACTTCGTCGCCTTGACACCCGTAACCGCGCACCCTATCGTGCGTGCGGTCATAGGGGCGCAACGCCCGCCGTTGCGACAAGCGCCTGGGACCGTCCCGCTCGCGCGCCTCCCCGCGCCACCCCGCGCTGGAGCGATCCCTGCCCGTGTCTAGCGTCGATGTCCGACTTGTCCAGGTCGCGAAGGCTTACGGGGAGGTGCTGGCCGTCGACCACATCGACCTCGAGGTCCATCAAGGCGAGTTCTTCAGCCTGCTCGGACCCTCGGGGTGCGGCAAGACCACCACGCTGCGGATGATCGGTGGCTTCGAGCAGCCGACGTCGGGCCTGATCGAGCTGCAGGGCCAGGATGTCACCTGGCTCCCGCCGTACAAGCGCAACGTGAACACGGTCTTCCAGAACTACGCGCTTTTCCCGCACCTCACCATCTTCGAGAACGTGGCGTTCGGCCTGCGGCGGAAGGGCGTCAAGGGCGACCAGGTGAAGGCGCGTGTCGGGGAGATGCTCAAGCTCGTCCAGCTGGAGGGTTACGAGCGGCGCAAGCCCACCCAGATCTCGGGCGGGCAGGCGCAGCGCGTCGCCCTGGCCCGCGCGCTCATCAACCGCCCGGCGGTGCTCCTCCTGGACGAACCCCTCGGCGCACTGGACCTCAAGCTCCGCAAGCAGATGCAGATCGAGCTCAAGCGCATCCAGCAGGAGGTCGGGATCACGTTCATCTACGTGACCCACGACCAGGAGGAGGCGATGACGATGTCCGATCGCATCGCCGTCATGAACAGCGGCCACTACGAGCAGCTCGCGGAACCGGAGACCCTCTACGAGCGCCCGACGACCCGCTTCGTCGCCGGCTTCCTGGGCGTCAGCAACCTGCTGACCGGCCAGTCGGACGGGGCCGACGGCGACCACGCGCTCGTCCGGCTCGCCGACGACACGGTCATCCGGGTGCTGCGCAGGTACGTCACGGTGGCCGGCCCCATCCATGTCGGTGTGCGTCCTGAGAAGATCCGCCTCCGGGACCCGGCCGACGCCCCTCCCGAGCACCACAACCGGCTTGCCGGCACCGTGCGCGATGCGTCGTACATGGGCGTCAGCACCCAGTACCAGGTGGAACTAGCGAACGGAAGCCGGATGACGGTCTACGAGCAGAACGTTGAGCGCGCCAAGCATTCGGAGCTGTGGGCCGCGGGCGAGCAGGTCGTCCTCACCTGGTCGCCGGATCACACCTTCGTGATCGTCGAGGAGCCACAGGCCACCGACCCGACGGCCGGCTGAGCACCAACCGAGAGGAGACAGGACGTGACACGAGACGAACTGGCGGCGCGAACGGTCAGCCGGCGAGCCGTTCTCCAGGGTGGCTCGCTGGTCGGCGTGTCGGCCTTCCTCGCGGCGTGCGGCGGCGGTTCGACGGCGACCGGGGCCCCGGCGTCCGGCGGCGCTGCGACCCCCGCAGGAACCCCGGCAGCAACCCCAGCGGGCCCCCCGACCGCAACAGGCCCGCTCAACTTCGCCAACTGGGACGCCTACATCGACCTGACCGAGGTCGGAGACGGCGAGTACGACCTTCCGTCACCCACGCTTGACGACTTCGCCAAGGCCCACGGCGTCGAGGTCAACTACGCCAACGCCAAGATCGAGGACAACGAGAGCTTCGTCGCGACCATCCAGCCGCAGCTGCAGGCCGGTGTCTCGACCGGTTGGGACATGGTCGTCCTGACGGACTGGATGGCGGCCAGGATCATCGATTCCGGGTGGGCCGAGGCGATCGACCCGACGAACGTCCCGACCGCGATGGCCAACGTCCGGGACGAGCTCAAGGGCATGCCCTGGGATCCTGACCTGAAGTACCACTTCCCGTGGCAGTCGGGCGCGACGGGCGTGGGCTACAACGTCAAGTCCACGGGACGCGACCTGACGAGCCTGGGTGACCTGTTCGATCCCGCGTTCGCGGGCAAGGTCACCATGCTGACCGAGACGCGCGACACGTTCCCGCTGATCCACCGCTACCTGCAGAGCCAGGGCAAGGCGTCGGACACCCCGGCCGAGGAGATGACGACCGCGGACGCGCAGGTCGTCTACGACTTCCTGAAGCCGTACGTGGACAACGGCCACATCAAGGGCTTCACCGGCAACGAGTACCTGCAGGACTTCGGGTCCGGCGACGTGTGGGTCGCCGTCGTGTGGTCGGGCGACCTGGCGTCGTCGGGCGGCGAGGACGACCGGTTCGTCTACCCGTCCGAGGGCTCGGCGATCTGGACCGACAACATGATCATCCCCAAGGGAGCCGAGAACAAGTACACCGCCGAGTTGATGATCGACTTCGTGTACGACGTCGACCGGGCGGCCCGGCTGGCCAACTTCATCTACTACATCTCCCCGGTGAAGGGCGTCGAGGAGGCGATCAAGAAGCTCGATCCCGAGGCCGCCGAGAACCCGCTGCTGTTCCCGCCCGCCGACGTGGTCGCCAAGCAGATCCCGCAGCCCGCCTGGGACGAGGAGACCGAGAAGGCCATCAACGAGCTCTTTGCCAGCCTGTCCGGCGTCTGAGCGTCCCGGACCCACCGGCCCGACGTCCTCGCAGCGATGACCAGCCCGCAACGCGCCCGCCGCCGGCCCACCCGGCGGCAGCTCGCGCCGTACCTGCTGCTGGCGCCGGGGTGCCTCTGGCTGACCTTGTTCTTCGTGCTCCCGAACATCCAGATGTTCCTCATGTCGCTGTCGGAGGGCTCTGTCAAGCAGGGCTTCGAGCTGACCTGGGCGTGGAGCAACTACACGGAGGCGATCGCGCGCTTCCAGCGCCAGTTCGGCAACTCGCTGCTGTTCGGCGGCCTGGCGACGCTCACCTGCTTCCTAGTCGGCTACCCGCTCGCGTACGGCATCGCCTTCCGCGGCGGGCGTTTCAAGAACCTCCTGCTGTTCCTGGTCATCGCGCCGTTCTTCACCAGCTTCCTGCTCCGGACGATCTCCTGGAAGATCATCCTCGGGGAGCGCGGGCCATTCCTGAGCCTCATCCACGGGCTGGGGATCGTGCCGGACAACTTCTCTATCCTGGGCACGCCCCTGGCTGTCGTGGCCGGCCTGACCTACGAGTTCCTGCCGTTCATGGTGCTGCCGCTCTACGTCGCGCTGGAGAAGATCGACCGGCGGCTGGTGGAGGCCGCCCAGGACCTCTACGCCGGGCCGTGGCGCCCGGGCGGGGCGGTGCTCGGAGCGCTGTCGGGTGCGGCCCTGGCCCTCATCAGCATGTCCGTCCTGGGCTACCTGCCGCTGGACCGGGCGGCGGACGTCGCGTCCGGCCTGGTCACCGTCGCCCTCATCGGCGGTGCGCTGGGCGCCCTGGTCGGCTGGTTCCTCATCTCGCAGTCGTTCATCCGGGTCATCTGGCCGCTCTCGCTGCCCGGCGTCTTCGCGGGCTCGATCCTGTGCTTCATCCCGGCCATCGGTGACTACGTGAACGTCGAGCTGCTGGGCAACCCCAAGACACAGATGATCGGCAACGTCATCCAGAACCGGTTCCTGAGCCAGAACGACTACCCGACCGCGGCCGCCCTGTCGTTCATGCTGATGGCCGGCATCCTGGTCGCCCTGTTCTTCTACGCCCGCTTCCTCGGCACGGACGAGCTAACCGCGGCGGCCCGGGTATGAGCGCCCAGGTGGCGGCCACCGACCCCGGCCGCCGGGCGAACCGGAGCTGGGGCGCCCACATCGCCCGCCTCGTGGACCGGTGGGCGGTCCCCGTGTTCACGGTGCTGGCCATCGGCTACCTCGTCCTGCCGATCGCGGTCATGATCCTGTTCTCGTTCAACGACCCGCCCGGCAAGTTCAACTTCGTCTGGGGCGAGCTGTCCCTGGATGCCTGGCTCAACCCCCTCGGGCGCCTCGGCCTCGCCTCCGCCCTGGGCACCAGCCTGATGGTCGCCTTCAGCGCGACGATCGTCGCGACCGTCCTCGGCACGATGATCGCCCTGGGCCTGGAGCGCTACCGGTTCCGCCTGCGGGGGGCGACCGAGACCTTCATCCTCATCCCGCTCGCGACCCCGGAGATCGTCATGGGCGCCAGCCTGCTCACCCTGTTCGTGGGGACCGCGCAGGAGCCGTTCCAGACGCTCACCGGCGGGCTCTTCTTCCCGCTGGGCACCCAGACGATCCTGATCGCGCACATCCTGTTCTGCATCAGCTTCGTCGTGGTCACCGTCCGCGCACGCGTCGCCGGCTTCCCGCGCCACCTGGAGGAGGCGGCGATGGACCTCGGGGCGAACGAGTGGGTGACCTTCTGGAAGGTGACCTTCCCGCTGATCTTCCCGGGGATCATGGCGGCGGCGCTGCTCGCGTTCTCGCTGTCGATCGACGACTTCATCGTGACCAACTTCACGGCGGGGACCTCCAACACCTTCCCCATCTGGGTCTGGGCTTCGATCCGCAACAACCTGCCACCGCAGGTCCACGTCATCGGCACGATCATCTTCACGACCGCCGTCGCGCTCGTGGCCGTATCGACGTTCCGCAGCCTGTGGATCGAGCGCAAAGCTGCCCGCTACCGGGCGGAACCGTAGGAGCGAGAGACCATGATCGGGGCACCTGACACGACAACTCCACCCGAAGCGGGCCAGGCTCTCCCCGACCGGTCGGTCGTCCCCCCGGTGTGGGGCCGGATCACCAACCTGGTCGTGGACCATGGCGCAGGGTCGTGGCTCGTGACACAGGATGGCGAGCGGTACCTGGACTACACCTCGGGCATCGGGGTGACCAACACGGGCCACGCCCATCCGCGCGTGGTGGCCGCGATCCAGGCCCAGGCCGCGAAGCTGCTCCACGGCCAGCAGAACATCGTCTACCACGAGCCCGGGCTGCGACTGTACGAGCGCCTGGCCAGGCTCCTCCCCGGCGGGCCGTGGAGCGCGTTCCTCGCCAACTCCGGCGCGGAAGCGGTGGAGGCGGCCGTCAAGCTGGCCCGGGTCGCCACCGGTCGCCCGGCGATCATCGCCTTCCGCTACGGCTTCCACGGCCGAACGGCCCAGGCCATGGCCCTGACGGCCGCCAAGGACGTCTACCGCGGCGCCTTCGAGCCGCTGCCTGGGTCCATCTACCACGCCTCGTACCCGTACTGCTACCGCGCCGCTGGCGGCCCGCACGATCCGGCCGACTGCACCTGCGACTGGGAGGCGCAGCTGGACCTGCTGTTCCACCAGCTCGTCTACCCCGACAAGGTGGCCGCGATCATCATCGAGCCGGTGATCGGCGAAGGCGGGTACATCGTGCCGCCGCCCGGGTTCCTGCCGCGCCTGCGCGAGATCACCCGTGAGCACGGCATCCTGCTCATCGCGGACGAGGTCCAGACGGGCTTCGGCCGGACCGGAGAGCTGTTCGCGGTGCGCCACTGGGACGTGGAGCCGGACATCCTCGTCATGGCCAAGGGCATCGCGTCGGGGATGCCGCTGTCAGGGATCCTGGCCCGGCAGGACGTCATGGACCGGCTGCCGCCGGGTTCGCACGGCGGCACGTACGGCGGCAATGCCGTGGCCTGCGCCGCGGCGATGGCGACCCTGGACGTCATCGAGGACGAGGGCCTGGTCGAGAACGCGCGGGTGCGCGGGCACCAGCTGTTGGACGGCCTGCGCGAGATCACCGCGGGACGCGCCGCGGTCGGCGACGTGCGGGGCCTCGGCCTGATGGTGGCGCTCGAGTTCGTGAGGGCCGGCGACGGTGACGGGCGCGTCCCGGACGCGGCGCTGACCAAGCGCGTCCAGGCGGCGTGCTTCGATCGCGGCCTCCTGCTGCTCACGGCCGGCACGTACGTGAACGTGATCCGGATCATCCCGCCGCTGGTCACGACCGCAGAAGAGGTCGACCTGGCCCTCGGGATCATCGCTGAAGCACTGGACACCGCGGGCGCATAGGCGCACCGTTCGGGCGAGGTGAAGGCGCGTTGACGGACGGCGAGGCAGAGGCACGCGCCCGGCTGGAGGCGCTGTTCACGACGTTCAACCTGCTGACGCCCGACGAGTTGGGGCACATCGGCCTGCGCCGGGATGACGGGCAGGCGCGCGCGGGTCTCCTGGCGACGGTCGAGGCCGCCGCGCGTCGGGCCGACCGGTCGGTCCTGCTGGGCGAGGCCCGGAGCGAGGCGGCCGAGATGGTGATGCGCCGGTTCTCGGAGGGGTCGCTGCATCCCACCTGGGTCGGCCTCAACTGGGGGCTGTCCCAGGGGACGACCGACGACCGGGTGGCGATCGTGGAGGCGCTGGCGGACGCGGCGGCGGCCGCGGTGGTCGAGGACATGGTGGACCGGTCCGTCGTGGAAGCCCTGGAGCTCGACGCAGGTCACGTCCTGGGGCTGTCCTCAGGGGAAGCGTCCGAGGGCGCCCTGGCGCATGCGATCGAGCCACCGCCCGCCGGGTTCCGGGACACGCCGGGACGCCGGATCGCGGTCGTCATCGGCGCGATCGTCGTCGGGCTGCTGGTCTTCGTCGTCGGGGCGGTGATGCTGGATCCGCTGGTCGGCCTGGCCGGCGGGATCGTCGCCGCCGGGATCGAGATCGCGCTGGCCCGGCGGGATCCCGGAGATCGGGGCGCGGGCGATGCCGCGACGGTCGAGGGAGCCGACGGGTAACCCGAGGACGCCCCCGACAACGCCCCGGCACCGCTCGCCCGGGACCCTGTGACGGAGGTTCAGCCCCCCGCGCGCAGCCGGCGCAGCAGCTCCTCGTGCAGCAGCCCGTTCGAGCCCACGAAGGACGGGGCGTCGATGCGCCGCTCGCCGAAGACGTCCGTGACGCGGCCGCCGGCCTCCTCGATCACCACCAGCGGCCCGGCCAGGTCCCAGGTGCTCATGCCCGTCTCGAACATGGCCTCCGCGGCCCCCTCAGCGACCAGGGCATAGCCCCAGAAGTCGCCGAAGCCCCGCTCCCGCCAGGCGGCGGCGACGGTCGCATCGAACCCGGGCATCAGTCCCGAGGCCACCGTGTCGGTCCGGCTGCCGTACAGCAGCTGCGCGTCATCGAGCGCCGCCACCCGAGAGACCCGGATCCGCCGCTCGCCGTCGGGGCCCCGGCTCCAGGCACCGCCGCCGCGGTAGGCGAACCAGCGCTCCCGCATCGCAGGCGCGGAGATCACCCCCAGCTGGAGCTCGTCCTCGTGCTCCACCCCGAGCAGGGTCCCGAACAGCGGCACGCCGCGGATGAAGTTGTGCGTCCCGTCGATCGGGTCGATGTACCAGCGGGTCACGGCGTCGCCGGCCTCGGTGCCGTACTCCTCGCCCACCAGCCCGTGCTCCGGGTAGCGGGCCAGGATCCGCGACCGGATCTCGCGCTCGATCCCCTGGTCGGCGACGGTCACGAACGTGCGATCCGGCTTGCGCTCGAGGTCCAGGTCACGCCGGAAGTGGCCCAGCGCGATCTCGTCGGCGGCGTCGCAGGCCTCGAGGGCGAAGGCGAGCCACTCCCTTAGGGTCGCTTCCGGGACGCGGGCGAGCGAGGCGGACCAGTCGGGTCCGAAGGCGGGCGATGTCATGGGACCATGATGCCGTGCCTCAGGCGCGGATGCGCTCGCCCGCCGGATCGAACAGGGGCTCCCCGGCGACCCCGAACCCCGTCCACGTCCCGAATACGTCGATCTCGCCACGGGCGCCGATCAGCACCCCCGGCGGCAGGTAGGCTTAGTCGATGCCTCGCCCGAGGGTGAACCCGTAGCCGCCGGACGTGACCCTCCCGACGACCCGCCCGTCCACCCGGACCGGTTCGTTGCCGAGGCAGGCCGAACGCGGATCGTCCAGGACGAGGGGCTCGCCATCGACGATCCAGGTGGCCATCTGCCTGCCGATGCCGCCGGCGCCCGCGATGCCGTGGGCACAGAACCCCGCCGCGACGAAGAGCCCGCGGACCTCGCGGACATGTAGTCGTGCCGCGCCGCCCGCGCGCCGCTCTCTCGCTCAGTGGCAGGTGCCGTGGCCCTGGTCGCTGAAGGACCCGTCCGTGGACACGAACCGGAAGCCCCAGCCGGACGGCTGGAGCGTCAGCTCGATCACGCCGTGGGCAAGGCTCGACCGCACGATCGAATTGGCCGCGGACGTCTCGAAGTCCTCGAGCCCGATTCCGCCCGTCCCGACGACCATCTCGGTGATGCCCCGCGCCCCGTCGGCGTTGCCGTCCGGGTCCTGGGGAGCGAACCGCTCATAGTCGTGATCGTGGCCGTTGAGCACGAGGTCCGCTCCGACGGCGTACAGCGCGTCCCAGAACGGTGCAACGGCCCTGTCGTTGCCGTGCTGGCCACTGCTGAACCGCGGCTGGTGCCACATGGCGAGCGTGCAGCGGGCGGTGCTCGCGGCCAGGTCGTCCCGCAACCACCGGACCTGGGGCGAGTCCGCACCACAGCGTCCGCCGAGGAGGCCGCAGTTGCCATCGAGGACGATGACGTGCCAGGCGCCGACGTCCTCCGAGAACCAGGTGACGCCGTCGCGGACGGCCGCGTCGCCGAAGTAGGCGGCCTCGGGGGCCCCGTCGTCAGTGTGAAGGTCGTGGTTGCCGGTGACGACGAACCGGGTTCGGTCCAGGAAGCGTCCCCAGGACGGTCCGTAGCAGTCCCGGAGCTCCGCGGTGCTGCCGTCCTCGTACGCGTTGTCGCCCAGCGTGAACACGATGCCGGGCAGACCCTCGAGGAGGGCTGCGGTAGCCTCGTCGTCCGTGCCGTCACAGCGAGCGATGTCGCCTGCCCCCAGGAGGACCGGGTCGCCGGACGGCGAGGGCGTCGGGGCCCGGGCTGTCGCCGGTTCGACGCCCCGGGTGGCGGCGGGCGACGCCGCAGCGACGCCTGAGCCAGGGGACGCCGCAGCGACGTCTGAGCCAGGCGCGGAGGCTCCCGGCCCGTCCGAGGGTGCCGGTCCGGCCACGTTCATGAGCCCGCCCACGACGAGCACCGTCCCGACCGCCGCCAGGATGACGGCCAGCCCCAGCCGGACCACGGACGCGGTACGGCGAGGCCCGGCGACTGGCGAGGGTCGAGGCTGCACGCCGTCAGCCTACCGTCCGTGGGCGGATCACCCTCCCGCGACCTCCTGCAGGGCGCGCTCGACGTACCGGTCCACCAGACCGGCCGCGTCCACGCGGTAGTTGCGGTTGGTGATGCCCCCGGACAGGGCGGTGAGCACCAGCTCGCGGCCGGCGATGTCCGGCACCCGCTGCATCGCTGTGACGAGCTCGTCGTGGAGCTCTCCGTGCGGGACGTCCGCCGCGCCGTCGCTCACGTGCCCGGCGGATCAGGCCAGCGGCTCGAACGCATCCGGGTAGCGGACTGTCCCGCGCAGGGCGTCCGTCCAGGCGGGCAGCAGGCGCGCCATCCACGCGGCGTCCGGCCAGGCCTCGGCGGGCGGCAGGAGGCCGACTTCCCATGCCGGCTCGAACCCGAACCGGGGGTAGTACGACGGGTGGCCCAGCAGCACGACCGCCGGCACGGCCCGGGCCACGGCCAGGCTCATCGCCGTCGCCATCAGCGCCGACCCGACGCCGCGGCGCTGGACCTCGGGCACGACGGCGATCGGCCCCAGGGCGAGCACCTCCCCCAACCGATCACCGTCTTCGCCCTCGACGGCGCACGGCGACAGGAGCACGTGCCCGACGATCCCGCCGTCGGCCTCCAGCGCCACCAGGGACTGCCAGCCCGCGGGCGCCTCGCGGCGGATCCGGTCCACGATGTCCGCCTCCTCGGGACCGGTGAACGCGGCCTCGTGGACGTGACGGACCCCCGGCTCGTCGCCGGGGGTCTCGAGGCGGATGGAAACGGGAAGGGGTCCGGCCCCGCCGGTCGCGACGATGCCGCCGGGGTCGCCCGTCACGTCAGCCCGCGACCGCGGCCTTGAGGACGGCGGGGATCGGGCGGGCGACCGGCACCGGCTTCACGTGCTTCTCGACCACGGCCATGGTGCCGGGGACGCGAAGCTGCTCGAACAGGAAGCCGATCTTGGCGCCCTGCGAGGCGAGGATCTCGTCCTTCGTTGGCAGGTCCCAGATCGGGCGCTTGAACGGGCCGATGGCCTTCTTGCGGGTCGTATACAGGAACTGGTCCTCGGTCTGGCCGTCCTTGCGCTCGTCGGCGGCGTTGACCTGGCACCACGCGTAGATCTCGTCCATCAGCGAGGACGGGAACGCCGGGTGCTCGTAGAGCGCGTTCTGGAAGCCCGTGGCCAGGTGGATCTCGGCGGTCTCGACCTCCGGGAACCGGTGGAACAGCGCGTCCGGCAACGTGGAGGCCCCATGCTGGACCGCGCCGGCCAGGCCGTACGTGCGGGCGACCTCGCCCAGGCGGGCGAGCACCGCGAAGTCGAGCTTGACCTCGGCCACGCCACCGCCGGGGAGCGGGACCCCGCCGTGGCTGGTGCCGGTCTGGACGCTGACCTTGGACAGGCCCCTGGCGCCCGGGGCGCGCGCCTCCAGCTCGCGCGTGTAGCCGTCGAGGTAGGCCCGAAGCTCCTCGGGGGTGGAGTTCACCTTGCCGACCTCGCCGATCTCGCCGCCGACGCTGACGGTCACGCCGTCGATTTCGAGGCCGCGGATC
>Ga0209254_10003161_pt1 | contig 15033 bp, 8 predicted proteins | sample FrelakmetDIP11DI_FD_187148 | JGI IMG/M metagenome (GOLD analysis project Ga0209254, IMG submission 187148) | Freshwater lake sediment microbial communities from the University of Notre Dame, USA, for methane emissions studies - DIP11 DI (SPAdes)... | ecosystem: Environmental > Aquatic >...
CACGCACTACGGCCAGGCGATCGCCGTCACCGGCCGCCTGTCGTCGAGCGACCCCAACCTGCAGAACATCCCGATCCGCACCGCCGAGGGCCGCCGCATCCGCGAGGCCTTCATCGCTCCACCGGGACACCGCATCGTGTCGGCTGATTACTCGCAGGTCGAGTTGCGCATCATGGCGCACATCTCCGGCGATGCCGGTCTGCTCGACGCCTTCGGCAAGGGAGAGGACATTCATCGCGCGACGGCCTCCGAAGTGTTCGGCGTGCCGCTGGGCGAGGTCACGAGCGAGCAGCGGCGCTACGCGAAGGTGATCAATTTCGGGCTGATCTACGGCATGAGCGCGTTCGGCCTGGCGTCGAACCTCGGCATCGAGCGCGATGCCGCGAAGACGTACATGGAGCGCTACTTCATGCGCTACCCCGGGGTGGCGAAATACATGGAGTCCACGCGCGCGCTGGCCAAGCGGCAGGGCTATGTCGAAACGGTGTTCGGTCGCCGCTTGTGGCTGCCCGAGATCAATTCGCCGAACGGACCGCGGCGCGGCGGCGCGGAACGGGCGGCGATCAACGCGCCGATGCAGGGCACGGCCGCCGACCTGATCAAGCTGGCGATGATCGCGGTGCACGGCTGGCTGCTGCGCGAGCGACTGGCCACCCGGCTGATCATGCAGGTGCACGACGAACTGGTCTTCGAGGTGCCGCGGGCCGAGCTCGACCTCGTCCGCGCGCAGGTGCCGGCGCTGATGAGCGGCGTGGCACAGCTGAAGGTGCCGCTGCTGGCGGAGGTCGGCGTGGGCGAGAACTGGGAGCAGGCGCACTGAAGTCCGGCATGGGCCTCACCGACTACCACGCCAAGTACATCGCCTACGAGCTGACTCGCCGCTTTCCGCCGGGCAGTGCGGAGAAGCTGGCCGGCGCTGTGGCCAGCGCGCAAGTCGACCTGAACCCTCATCAGGTCGACGCGGCGCTGTTTGCCTTCAAGTCACCCCTGTCCAAAGGCGCCCTGCTCGCCGACGAAGTCGGCCTCGGCAAGACGATCGAAGCCGGGCTCGTGCTGTCGCAGATGTGGGCCGAGCGCAGACGGTGCATCCTCGTCATCACGCCCTCTAACCTGCGCAAGCAGTGGTTTCAGGAACTGACCGAGAAATTCTTCCTGCCCTGCCACATTCTCGAGGCCAAGTCCTACAACGCCGCCATCAAGCAGGGCCACTTTCGTCCGTTCGAGGCACCGGACATCATCATCTGCTCCTACCAGTTCGCCAAGAGCAAGGCAGCCGATGTCCATGCCCTCCCATGGGATCTGGTGGTCATTGACGAGGCGCACCGGCTGCGTAACGTCTACAAGCCGGCCAACGTCATCGCCAACACGCTCAAGATGGCGCTCGCCGGCAAGCACAAGCTGCTGCTCACCGCGACGCCACTGCAGAACTCCCTGCTGGAGTTGTTTGGTCTGGTCAGTTTCATCGACGAGCACACCTTTGGGGACCTGAAGAGCTTTCGCGAGCAGTTCGCCAATCTGAATCAGGACCAGGTGTTCGAGACTCTCAAGGCGCGGCTCAGGCCGGTCTGCCATCGCACGCTCCGCCGGCAGGTCACCGCGTATATCCCCTACACGAGGCGGCTGCCACTGGTGGAGGAGTTCACGCCAGAAGAAAGCGAAGACCGCCTCTACGCACTGGTCTCCGAATACCTGCAACGAGACAATCTGCAGGCATTGCCAGCCAGCCAACGTTCGCTGATGACGCTGGTGCTGCGCAAGTTGCTGGCATCGTCGACGTTCGCCATCGCCGGTGCTCTCACATCGATCTCCAACCGCTTGAAGGCCAAGCTCCGCAAGCAGGAGCTCGCCGAATCACTCGAAGAAGAGCTGGACCAGGACTACGAGGCGCTGGACGAAACCGCGGAGGAATGGAACGAAGACGAACCGACGGAAGTCTTGACCCAAGCCGACCGCGCTGCCCTCGAGCGGGAAATCGCTGACCTCGACGGCTTCGCGCAGCTCGCGACTTCGATCGACCACAACGCCAAGGGCAAAGCGCTGCTCAAGGCGCTCGACATTGCCTTCGCCAAGGCCAAAGTGCTGGGCGCCGATCAGAAAGCCATCATCTTCACCGAGTCGCGCCGCACGCAAAGCTATCTGCTGCGTGTGTTGGCCGACAGTCCGTATGCCGACGGCATCGTTCTCTTCAACGGCTCCAACACCGACGATCGCTCCAAGCTGATCTACAGCCGGTGGCTCGAACGCCACCAGAGCACGGATCGCGTTACCGGCTCGCGCAGCGCGGACCTGCGCTCGGCGCTGGTGGACTACTTCCGCGAGCAGGGCCGCATCATGATCGCCACCGAGGCTGGTGCCGAGGGCATCAACCTGCAGTTCTGCTCGCTGGTGGTGAACTACGACCTGCCGTGGAACCCGCAGCGCATTGAGCAGCGCATCGGCCGCTGCCACCGCTACGGCCAGAAGCACGACGTCGTGGTCGTGAACTTTCTCAACCGCAAGAACGCCGCCGACCAGCGCGTGTTCGAATTGCTGTCCGAGAAGTTCCACCTCTTTGAAGGCGTTTTCGGTGCCAGCGATGAAGTACTGGGAGCGATCGAGTCCGGCGTCGACTTCGAGAAGCGCATCGCCGCCATTTATCAGCGCTGCCGCAAGCCGGAGGAAATCCAGACTGCGTTCGACCAGCTACAACTGCAGTTGAGTTTCGAGATCAACGCGTCCATGACGCGCACGCGCCAGCAACTGCTTGAGAACTTCGATGACGAAGTTCGAGAAAAGCTCCGCATTCGCGACGAGGCGTCAAAGGCCTATCTCGGCCGTTATGAACGCCTTCTCATGCAACTCACTCAGCACGAACTCAAAGGCTATGCCGAGTTTCTTAGCGACGGCTCGTTCCGGCTAAAGGCGCTGCCAATCCCGGAGAGCAGCGCCGACATCCCGCTGGGCCTCTATGAGCTACCGCGCCGCTCAGGCGAGGCGCACCTTTACCGTCTCAATCACCCGTTGGCTGAGGCGTTGATGGCGCGTGCAAAGACGCGCGATCTGCCGCCCGCAGCGATTCATTTCGACTACGGAAGGCACGACGGCAAGGTCAGTCTGCTGGAGCCACTGATTGGCAAGTCCGGCTGGCTCGCGATCTCACTCTTCTGTGTCCAATCGCTTGACCAAGCCGAGGACCACCTGATCCATGCAGCGACCACGGACGACGGCGCGCTCGTGGATGAGAACACCGTTATGCGCTTGCTCACGTTGCCGGGATCGGTCAGCCATCTCCCCCCAGGAGAGGGGCCGGGTGTGAGGGCAACAGCCCTTTCTGCTCAGACCGAGCAACACCAATCGGCAGTCCAGCGCGCAATCTCCGAACGCAACGCCCGCTTCTTCGAGGCCGAGGCAGAGAAACTCGACGGTTGGGCCGATGACTTGAAGATCGGCCTGGAACGCGAAATCAAAGAACTAGACCGCCAGATCAAGGAGGCCCGGCGCGCGGCGACAATCGCCCTGCCTTTGGAAGAGAAGCTTGCCGTTCAAAAGCAGATCAAGAGCATCGAGGCGCAGCGCAACCAGAAGCGCCGCACACTCTTCGACGCGCAGGATCAGGTCGATACGCAGCGCGACGCGTTGATCGAAAGAATCGAAGGGAAACTCTCGCAGGCCACAAGTCTTGAGCGACTCTTTGTCCTGCGCTGGTCCTTGGCTTAGTCGGCGGGAGAGTGCAATGAGGACTCATCAATGACAGAACCGACAATCATCTGCCCGCACTGCAGAAGCGAGATCAAGCTAACAGAGTCGCTGGCGGCGCCATTGCTAGAGGCCATCCGCCGCGACTATGAACAGCGTCTCGAACAGAAGGATGCTGATGTTGCCCAGCGCGAAACCGCTTTGCGCGATCGCGAGGCAGCACTGCTAAAGGCACAGGACTCTCTCGACGATCAAGTCGCCGGGAAACTGAAAGAGGAGCGCGGAAAAATCGCCGCCGAAGAAGCGCGCAAGGCAAAGCAGGCGCTATCGGCCGACCTCGATCAGAAGGATCGGGAAGTCAAGGACTTGCAGGAGGTCCTAAAGCAACGAGAAGCCAAGCTTGCGGAGGCGCAGCAGGCCCAAGCCGAATTGATTCGCAAGCAACGCGAACTGGATGACGCCAAGCGTGAACTGAATCTCACGGTCGAGAAACGCGTCCAAGAGGGCCTGACTGCTACCCGCGAGCAGGGCCGCAAGGAAGCCGAGGAACAACTCAAGTTCAAGGTCCAAGAGAAGGAACTGACCATCGCTTCGATGCAGAAGCAGATCGAAGACTTGAAGCGGAGGGCGGAGCAAGGCTCACAGCAGTTGCAAGGAGAAGTGCAGGAACTGGAGCTCGAAGCCATTCTGCGCGCCAGGTTTCCCCGCGACACCATTGAACCGGTCCCGAAGGGCGAACACGGCGGCGACGTGCTGCACCGTGTGCTTGGCCCGTTGGGTCAACTGAGCGGGACCATTCTTTGGGAATCGAAGCGGACGAAGAACTGGAGCGACAGCTGGCTCACGAAGTTGCGCGAAGATCAACGCACCGCCAAAGCGGAGATTGCCGTCATCATTAGTCAGGCGCTGCCGAAGGGTGTCGAGGTGTTCGAGCTGATCGATCACGTGTGGGTGGCGCACCCACGCGTTGCCATTCCGCTAGCGACCACATTGCGTCAATCGCTGATAGAGCTGTCCTTGGCCAGGCAGGCGAACGAGGGTCAGCAAACTAAGACGGAGATGGTCTACCAGTACCTCACTGGCCCGCGCTTCCGTCAACGAGTTCAGGCGATTGTCGAAGCATTCTCTTCGATGCAGGAGGATCTCGACCGGGAGAAAAGGGCGATCACAAAGCAGTGGGCGAAGCGGGAGGAGCAGATTGAACGCGTCATGGGTGCGACCGTCGGAATGTATGGGGACCTGCAGGGTATCGCAGGGAAATCGCTCCAAGAGATTGAGGGACTCGAACTAAAGGCGCTTGGTTTGAACGAGCATGAGGCGTGACTGATCCATGCCCGGCGGAGCGATCTATGTCGGCTAAACCACTCGCCAAGCCACTGTCCGCACTTCACGATATTCTCACGTGGTCCTTCAACCGTCCTGTATGGCAGCGGGACGCCCTTCGGCGAATTATCGTGAAGGGCGCCATCGAGGACACGGACCTAGAAGAGCTTGAGCGCCTGTGCCGCGGCAAGCACGAGGTCGATAACAGTAGTGGCCCTGCTCTTGTAGCTGAACCGCTCGCGGGTACACACCTGCCTCTTGCGCCGGGCTCGGAAGAATCGGTGTCACTGGTTTCGGTGGGTGCCCTCAAGCATGTCGATCGACTCCCATCGGATCAGGTCATTCCGTTTGGAGCGTCACCTGGGTTGACTGTCATTTACGGCGACAATGGTTCCGGTAAGTCCGGTTACGCCCGCGTCATCAAGAAGGCCTGTCGCGCTCGGGGCGCGCCTCCTGTTATCCGCCGAAATGTCTTCGCACCCGCCTCTGCGACAAGGGCGTCGGCTTCTATCGTTTTCGTGGTGGCTGGGAAAGATGTTTCCATCACGTGGATGGACGGCGTCACGTCCGATCCCAGACTTGCCAATGTTTTCGTCTTCGACGCATCTTCCGCAGGTAACTATCTGAATGAGGACAGCCCAGCTGAGTTCACCCCTCATGGGCTCGATGTGCTGCCGATGCTGTCAAAGACATGCGACGCAATCCGTGACCGGCTTGAGGCGGAGGTCAATAAGATCAGTGCGTCGATTACAGGCGTCGCTGCCAACTGGAAGTACGACGCCGCTACCAAGGTCGGAAAGCTGGTGGCAAACCTAACGGCCACGACTAAGCCTGCCGATGTAGATGCTCTTGCGGGCCTGGATGTCGAGAAAACGCAACGCCTGCAAGACCTTTGTGAGGCGCTGAAGTCAGACCCAAAGCAGAAGGCCAAGGAAACGCGCGCGGCTGCCGCTCGCCTCGATGCCTTTGCGGCGCAAGTTGCGAGTGCTGCGACCGGCCTAGCAGACGAAAGAGTCGAGGTACTGCGATTGTGGGTAGGTGAAGCTAGGTCGACCAATGATGCTGCAAGGGCGTTTGCTTTGGGCCGCTTCGACTCGACGTATTTGATAGGAACCGGTACGGCACTTTGGCGCACGATGTGGGAGGCGGCACGGGATTTTTCTGCCTCAAGCACTTACGTGGACCAGACGTTTCCATTTACCGGTGACGCCGCTCGCTGCGTGCTTTGCCAACAGGACCTTGAGGCGGAAACCGTCGAGCGACTAACGGCATTCGAGGCGTTTTGCACGGACAAGAGCCAGCAGATTGCCGAGGAATTCGCAAAGCGCCTCAAAGTTGCCGAGGACAAGCTCGCGACGATCACAGAGCTTGTCCCCGAGCTTGAAAAACTCGATGCCGATCTGGTGGGGATGAAGCCTGAGCGACGCGCTGCCGTTGCCGCGTTCGCGAAGCAGGCGGACGAACGGCTCGGAGTGCTCAGGAAGAATGTAGCCGAGCAGATATGGAAAGCCCCGTGCGCCATTCCGAAGTCTGCCGAGGCGTCGATCAGGAACACCAGCACCGCCCTCGAAGCCCGCGCCAAGACTGAAGAATCCGCGCACGATCCGGCGACGCGCAAGAAACTCATGGATGAACGTAGTGAACTGGCAGCTCACGAGTGGTTAGTGGGCGTGAAGTCTGATGTGTTGGCACAGATCGAGCGCCAGAAACTCATCAACAGATTGAAGGATTGCCAGAAGGACACGCACACCGCTGCAATCACGGCAAAGAGCACGGATCTCACCAAACATTTCGTGACGGATGCTTTTCGTGACCGGTTCCAGACGGAGACGAAAGCTCTCGGCCTTCGTACGTTGGAGGTCTCGCTTGAAGCCGTCCAAGGCAAGAAGGGCGAGACCAGGTTCGGTCTAAGGTTGGCGCCTGCGACTGGGCACAAGGTAATCGAGATCGCCAGCGAAGGTGAGCAGCGTTGTGTCGCCTTGGCGGCTTTCATGGCAGAACTCTCGCAAGCCTCACACCAGTCGTCTCTGGTCTTTGACGATCCAGTTTCCTCCCTCGATCACTGGCATCGCGAAATGATCGCAGCACGCCTAGTGGAAGAAGCGACGAAAAGGCAAGTCATCGTCTTTACGCACGACGTCGTATTCCTAAATGACCTGCTTGCGCTCTCGGAAGAGGCGCCGACGCCGCCCCATGTTCTTTCGCTCGAATGGAATGACGGCACGCCGGGCAAGTATGTGAAAGGGCTTCCATGGGACTGCAAGCCGCCGTTGGAGTGCCTGAAAGAGCTGGGACAGGACCACAAGAACATCGCCGCCACATGGAATCCCCAACCGAATGCAGCGAATGTGCAAGCGATGCGCCAGGTCTATTCGCGCCTGCGCGCGACACTGGAACGGATCATCGAACATGACCTTCTGGCGGGAGTCGTCTCGCGCTTCAAATCCCAGATTGTTACCGGCAAGATCAATGAAGTAATCTGGATACCCCCGGCCGAATGCGATGAAATGCGACGCCTCATCAAGAGATGCCATGACATCACTGGGGCACATACTCCAGCGCCCGGGAAGCACGCTTTGGTTCCGGCTCCATTCGAGCTTGCCGCAGACCTCGCGGCCACGAAGAAGCTCTTCGACACAATCAGAGCACGGAAGAAGGCGGCGAAATCTAATCCTGGGGATGCCATAGGAACGGCACCGCAAACATGACCAGGAAACAAAGACTCGAACTCACTTGGATTGGGAAGGAAAACCGACCCAAGCTGGAGCCGCGGATTCTGCTGGAGGACACGAGCAAGTCGTATCACGGCAAGCACCGAGTGGCGGAGAACGACATCTTCGATAACCGGCTTATCTTTGGCGACAACCTGTTGGCTTTGAAGGCAGTGGAGCCAGAGTTCGCTGGCAAGGTGAAATGCATTTACATAGATCCTCCCTTCAATACGCAGCAAGCGTTTGACCTCTACGACGACGGTGTTGAGCATTCGTTATGGCTGTCGTTGTTGCGTGATCGATTGGAGATTTTTCGGAAGCTGCTATCTACCGATGGAACTCTGTTCGTTCACATCGACGACAACGAACTCGGCTACCTCATCGTCCTCTTGGATGAGATCTTTGGTCGCGCAAACCGGCTTTATGTCGTTACGTTCAAGCAGGGTTCCGCAACGGGGCACAAGGCGATTAATCCTGGCTGCGTTAGCACGACGAACTATGTCCTGATTTATTGCAGGGACAAGACTCAGTGGGTGCCGAATAGAGTATTCACCGGCCGCCAGCGGGACACGCGCTACGGCCAGTTCATTGTGAACATTAAGGATGATTTTGCCGACTGGGAACTCGTGACGCTAACTAGGGCGTTCGCAGCAGCCCTTGGTGTTGCGGAGAAGGAAGCTCGCAGAGTCGGCAAGGATGACCCAGGTCGTCTCGACGACTTTGTGCTGTCGAACGCGCGCAGCGTGATCCGTACTGCTCGCCCCGACTATGAGGGGGTAGGCGAATCCGTACGCGAGATGATCGACGCTTCGAAGCGAAGGCCAGCAGCGATCCTGAAGCTTGAAAGGCCGGGCTACTCCGACATGTTTTTCAAGAACGGTGAGCGGATTCTTTTTTACGCAGACAAGCTGAAGCTTGTTGACGGACATTACGTAGCTGGCGAACCGCTTACGACGCTGTGGGACGACATTCTTTCGAACAATCTGCACAACGAGGGCGGTGTCCAGTTCCCCAAGGGCAAGAAGCCCGAGGGTCTTATCAAGCGCTGCTTGGACCTCGCAACGAAGCCTGGTGACCTCGTCCTCGACTCGTTTGCCGGCTCCGGCACTACCGGCGCTGTTGCACACAAGATGGGCCGCCGCTGGCTCATGGTAGAACTCGGTGAGCATTGCCATACGCACGTCATCCCGCGCCTGAAGAAGGTAATCGATGGCGAAGATCTGGCTGGCGTGACAAACGCCGTCGGCTGGAAGGGCGGCGGCGGCTTCCGCTACTACTGCCTTGCACCGTCACTGCTGGAGAGAGACAAGTGGGGCAACTGGGTCATTAGTCGCGACTACAACGCCGCGATGCTGGCGGAGGCACTGTGCAAGTTGGAGGGCTTCACCTACGCGCCGTCGGACTCGGTGTACTGGCAGCAAGGCCACTCCACTGAGCGGGACTTCATCTATGTGACCACCGCCAGCCTGACGCACGAACAACTGCAGCAGTTGAGCGACGAGGTCGGGGCGGACCGCTCACTGCTCGTGCTGTGTACCGCGTTCCGTGGGCGCGGCGATTACGCCAACCTGACGGTGAAGAAGATCCCCAAGCAAGTGCTGTCGCGCTGCGAGTGGGGCCATGACGATTATTCGCTGCAGGTGGAGAACCTGCCGAAGGCGCCGCCCGCGGCCCTCACCCCGGAGCTCTCTCCCAGAGGGAGACAGGGGGCAAAGAGTCCGGGCCAGCAGGGGCTTTTCGGCGAGGAGTTGCCATGACGGCGTCTCGCAAGGCACCTCGCGTTGACTTGTACGGTCGGGTGCGGGGCATCCTCGAATCCGCGCGCGTCAGCTTGGCGCGCACGGTCAACACGACACGGGTGGTGGCCAACTCGCTGATCGTGCGCGAGATCGACGAGGATGAGCAGAGCGGCCGCCGCCGCGGCGGCTATGGTGCCAAGGTACTGGCCGAGCCTTCAGCACGGCTTACGCAAGAGTTCGGCCGCGGCTATTCCGTGGACAACCTGGAGGCCTTCAGGCAGTTCTATCTCGCCTATCCGCGGCTGATTTCCGAGACAGTGTTTCGGAAATCTCTCACCCATGCGCTGCACGCAAGAGAATCCGCCATATCGTCCAGGCGCCCTCCCACTGCTGCTGTCGCAGGTGCATTGCTGAGCGGCAGGGAGAATTGCAGCATGGGTCGCCGACGCCACGCCCTCGCGCTCGCGCAAGGGGTACACGCGATGTCACTGGGTGCAGCGTTTGCGCACGACTAAGAGGTCATCATGTCAGCATTGCAGATCACTGAGTTCGGGCAGATCAAGCGCGCCGACTTGCGCTTCGGCGACTTGACCGTGCTTGTCGGCCCGCAGGCCACTGGCAAGAGCATCACGCTGCAATTGCTGAAACTGATGGTCGATACCGGCGCGGTGCAGGAGGAGCTTCGGCGGTACGGCATGGACTGGGGCGGGAAGCTGCCGGAATTCCTTGACCTGTATTTCGGTGAAGGCATGCGATCGCTGTGGCGTGGGGGGAAGACCGCAGTTGAGTGGAACGGTAAGCCCGTCGACATGGTGGCGCTGGCCAAGCGGAAGAAAAGAACGGAGGACGAGGAGCTTTTCTTCATTCCCGCGCAGCGCGTGTTGGCACTTCGTGACGGCTGGCCCCGGCCCTTCACTGACTACGCACCGGGCGACCCGTTTGCGGTTCGCGAATTCAGCGAGAAGCTGCGCGGGTTGGTGGAGCGCGAGTTCAAGGCCGACAGCCTGTTCCCGCAAGAAGGGCGCCTGAAAAAGCCGTTTCGCGATCTCTTGGAACGGGATGTGTTTTCCAGCTTCAAGCTGCGGAAAGACAGATTTCGCTCGCAGAAACGGTTGGTGCTTGGTGTCGGCGACGATGGCGACTCGCTGCCGTACATGGTCTGGTCTGCCGGCCAGCGCGAGTTCGTTCCGCTTCTGCTCGGGTTCTATTGGCTGATGCCGCCGACCAAGGTCGCACGGCGCGCGGCCATCGAGTGGGTAGTCATCGAAGAGCTTGAGATGGGTCTGCACCCGCGTGCGATATCGGTGGTCATCTTGATGATCTTTGAGCTGATGCGGCGCGGATACCGCGTGTGCCTCTCCACCCATTCGCCGCAGGTTCTGGAGTGTGTATGGGCGCTGAGACATCTGAAAGAGAACCACGCGAAGCCCGAGGACTTGCTGCGAGTTTTCGACGTACCCGGCAGCTTCGGAATGGCTGCAGTGGCGAAGAGCGCTCTCGCTAAAGACGTGCGTGTCTTCTACTTCGATCGCGCGACGGAAACGACGCGCGACATCACGGGCCTGAACCCGGACGAAGGTGTCGGCGACGGCGACGGGTGGGGCGGCCTGGCGGAATTCAGTGACCGAGTCAGCGAAGCGGTTTCGCGTGTGATGGCCAATCGGATGCCCGCCTGATGTCGAACATGTTCAAGGCGGCGGTGGGATCGACGACCGTTCTCTCGGGCGCTTTTTGTGCTGGGTTGGGCGCGGTGCGTCCTGCGGACCGGGCCCGTATCAACGCTGCTCGGCCGCGCGCGCTGCGCGGCAGCGTCGATCTCGACGCAACACTGAAGAAGCTGCTACCGACCGACAGCCGCTGGGACTACGGGGTCGGCCTTGCGGAGTCGAAAGCGGAGCGTGTCTTTTGGATCGAGGTGCACCCCGCCACGGAGCGCGGTGCGGCTGAGGTCGAGGCGAAACTGGAGTGGCTGAAAGCGTGGTTGCGTGAGCACGCGCCAGCGCTTAATGCGCTCGAACGCACCTTTGTCTGGATCGCGAGCGGCGCGGTCGGTATTTCGCCAAAGTCTTCAATACGGCGCCGACTCGCCACTATGGGGCTCAGCTTCTCCGGCGGCCATTTGCGGCTGCCGTAGTAGCTGACTGGAAAGAAGAGTGATTCAGTCGAAGCCAAGAACGCGCGAGTAGAAGGCGATGAACTGCCACATCGACACCATAGCGGGCCGCCTGCGCCGCGGCGGCCGCAGCGCTGTTCGCTGGAGATGCTCGTCCAGAGAATGGGCGTCAAGCGGTGGAGCTTTTACGTGGCCGGGCATCCATGAACGTCTATGAACGCCTATGGACGTCGTCGCGCCCAAGTGCTTGTTTCTGCGCGTGCCTTTAGTGCGCCTATGACCCGCCTATGAACCGTCACGTCAATGCAATCGCGGGCCGGCTGAGCCTACGTCCGCCGCAGCGGCGGTCGCTGGAGATTCTCGATCGCATCACCGAGATCGCGCCGCCGGGCAAGGACGCAGACAGCAATACGGCACTGGAGGCGATCCGCCGCGAATTCCCGTCGGTGGCGGACTTCGAGCGGGAGTTCCCATCGCTGTGCTTCGCGCTGGCCACCGGCGTGGGCAAGACGCGACTGATGGGCGCCTTCATCAGCTACTTGCATCTGGCGCACGGCATCAACAACTTCTTCGTGCTGGCGCCCAACCTGACCATCTACAACAAGCTGATCGCGGACTTCACGCCCAACACGCCGAAGTACGTGTTCAAAGGCATCGCCGAGTTTGCAACCGATGCGCCGGAAATCATCACCGGCGACACCTACGAGTCGCGTGCGCGGACGCTGTTCGACGCGCTGATCCGCTGCAAGGTGAACATCTTCAACATCTCGAAGATCAACTCCGAGGTGCGCGGCGGCAAGTCGCCGCGCATCAAACGGCTGTCGGAGTACATCGGCGAGAGTTACTTCGACTATCTGGCCGGGCTGCCCGACCTGGTCCTGCTAATGGACGAGTCGCACCGCTACCGGGCCAGCGCCGGAGTGCGGGCGATCAACGAACTGAAGCCGATCCTCGGGCTGGAGTTGACCGCAACACCTTTCATAGAGACTAGCAAGGGCGCGGTGGCCTTCAAGAACGTGATCTACGACTACCCCTTGGGCCGCGCAATGGCCGACGGCTTTGTGAAAGAGCCGGCCGTCGTCACGCGCAAGAATTTCGATCCGAAGGGAATGTCGGCGGAGGCGATCGAGCGCCTGAAGCTGGAAGACGGCGTGCGGTTACACGAAAGCGTGAAGGTGGAGCTGGAGACCTTCGCTCGTGAAACGGACAACCCGATCGTCAAGCCGTTTCTATTGGTGATTGCGCGCGACACGACGCACGCTGGGCAACTGATGGCGCTGATTCAGTCAGATGGGTTTTTCGAGGGCCGATACAAGGGCAAAGTCATCCAGGTCGACTCCAGCAAGACCGGCACCGAAGAAGAAGAAATGATCACGCGCCTGCTCAAGGTGGAGCACACCGAAGAGCCGACCGAGATCGTCATCCACGTCAACATGCTGAAGGAAGGCTGGGACGTCACCAACCTCTACACGATCGTTCCGCTGCGCGCTGCCACCGCGCGCATCCTGATCGAGCAATCGATTGGCCGCGGCCTGCGCCTGCCCTACGGCAAGCGCACTGGCGTGACCGCTGTCGATCGGTTGAACATCGTCGCTCACGACAAGTTCCAGGAGATCATCGACGAGGCGAACAAGCCGGACTCTGCGATTCGCCTGCAGACCGTCGTCCTGGTTGCAGACCAGCTCGGTCAGAAGACGGCGACGGTGGTCTCGCAGTCGCAGCTATCCAACAAGCTTGGGTTCAAGCCTGCGCTGGTCACCACCAGCACGTCGATCGCCGGTCAGGATGAACCGCCCGCCTTCTGCAAACCGGAGGAACAGAGAGTCGCGCAGATTGCCTACGAAGTGATCCGCAAACTCGAGAGCCAGCCGCAGACGCTGCCAACGATCGAGCACCTGAAGAAGCCGGAGATCCAGGCGGCGATCGTCAAAGCGGTCGAGGAACAGCGCGCGCCCACGCAACTGGAACTGGAGGGTGTCACCGAGAAGCCGGACATCGCCGCAGTAGTGGCGAAGACGGTGAATCTGGTTACGCAACAGACCATCGACATTCCGCGCATCTTGGTGGTGCCGAAGGGCGAAGTGAAGTCGGGCTTCAAGCCGTTCACGCTCGACCTTCGCACTCTGCGATATCAGCCAGGCACCGATGAACTCTGGGTTCAATACCTCCGTACACGAGAGACGGAGACGGTGGTCATGGGGCGAGGAAGTGCGCGCGAGGCGCGGCCTGAGGACTACGTCGTTAGCGGGTTGGTCGACTTCGACGACGTTTCGTATGACGACCATGCGGACTTACTCTATGAGCTCGCCGGACAGGTCGTTGCGCACTTCAAGAGCTACCTCAAGGACGATGAGGTGACGGATGTCTTGTGCTGCTATCAACGTCCAATTGCGCAGTTCGTGCACGCGCAGATGCAGGGGCACTACTTCGAGGACGTTGCCGAATACGAGACGAAGATCAGCAAAGGCTTCACGGAGTTGAAGGCAAGCGCGTACACATACGCGGTGCAAGAGCCGGCCGCCGATTACCGTGTGGCGCCCGAAGACAAGAGCAACATGGCGAAGTATCTGTTCGGCGGGTTCAAGAAATGCTTGTACGCTGTCCAGAAATTCGATTCGGATGCCGAGCGCAAGCTCGCCGCGATCCTGGAGCGCGACGCCATCAAGTGGTTCAAGCCGGCGAAGGGGCAGTTCCAGATCTTCTATCGGCAGGGCGCAGATCACCTCGAATATCAGCCGGACTTTGTCGCTGAAACGGCCGATGCGATCTACATGCTCGAACCCAAGATGCGCAAGGAGCTCGACGACCCGCTTGTGCTGGCGAAGAAGGAGGTCGCCATCAACTGGTGTTCCAATGCGACGCGGCATGCGCTGTCCCACGGCGGCAAGTTGTGGCGCTACGTACTCATTCCGCACGACGCGATCGCGGAGAACATGACGTTGCGCGGCCTGTGCGAGAGGTTCGCGCAGGCTGCGACGCTGGCGCAGTAGAGGGATCGCCCGCCAGGGTGAGCTCTACTGGAATTCGGAGTGCCAACGCCAGAGCTAGTGATGACCCCGCGAGACAAGGAACCCTACGACCTGCTGATCGTCGGCGGCGGCATCAACGGCGTCGGTATCGCCCGCGATGCGGCCGGCCGCGGCCTGAAGGTCCTGCTGGCAGAGAAGGACGACCTCGGCGCGCACACCTCGTCGTCATCGACCAAGCTGGTGCACGGCGGGCTGCGCTACCTCGAGCACTACGAGTTCGGCCTCGTGCGCAAGTCGCTGGCCGAGCGCGAGGTGCTGCTGCGCAACGCGCCGCACATCGTCTGGCCGCTGCGTTTCCTGATCCCGCACGACCCGTCGATGCGGCCGGTGTGGATGATCCGCATCGGCCTGTTCCTGTACGACCACCTGGCCCGGCGCGAGATCCTGCCCGGCTCCGAGACGGTCGACCTGCGCCGGCACGAGGCCGGCCGGCCGCTGAAGGA
>Ga0209254_10003162_pt1 | contig 15025 bp, 16 predicted proteins | sample FrelakmetDIP11DI_FD_187148 | JGI IMG/M metagenome (GOLD analysis project Ga0209254, IMG submission 187148) | Freshwater lake sediment microbial communities from the University of Notre Dame, USA, for methane emissions studies - DIP11 DI (SPAdes)... | ecosystem: Environmental > Aquatic >...
CCACTCAACGAGGAGCCTCGGTGCGGCCCGCGGCCCTCTTGCCGATCGAACAGCGGGAGGTGGTTCTTTCCGGCGGCGAACGCCTGCCGTATCGATCAGCTCGTAATGGACGCCGTCACGCTCGAACGGCACATGGACTGCGTCGCGCGTCGTGCCAGGCTGGTCGAATGTGATGAGGCGATCCTCCCCCACCAGCCGATTGATCAGCGTTGACTTGCCGACGTTCGGACGCCCGACGACGCAGACTCGGACCGCACGCTCGGATTCCTCGGCCGTGGCGGCAGCTGGCTCGATCCCGGCCAGCGCGACTTCGACGAGATCTTCGACGCCCCGCCGGTGGGCGGCGGAGATCGCGACGGGCTCGCCGAAGCCGAAGCCGTGAAATTCCGCCGTGACGACGCCCGGGTCACGGTCCTCGCACTTGTTGACCGCGACGGTCACCGGCTTGCCGCTCCTGCGCAACACGTCCGCGACAAAGCGGTCGGCGGCGTCGAGGCCCGACTGGCCGTCCACCAGGAAGACGACCCGGTCGGCTTCCTCGATGGCGCGGGCAGTCTGCCGCGCCATCAGTTCGTGCATGCCGCGCGGCGTCTCCACGAGGCCGCCGGTATCGATGACGATGAAATGGTGCGGCTCGGCGCGCCCGTAGCCGTACTTGCGGTCCCGGGTGAGGCCCGGGATATCCGCGACCAGAGCGTCGCGAGTGCCCGTCAGCGCGTTGAAGAGCGTCGATTTGCCGACGTTGGGCCGGCCCACCAGGGCGACGACGGGGAGCATGGCATGTGTCGCGGGGCGGGCTCAGCCCGTGGCCCGCGCCTGGGCGCGCCACGCCTGGACGTCGCCGGAATCGGACTGCAGCAGCAGCAGGTCGCCGGCCACGAGCGGGGCGTTGCTCATGCGCCCGTTGCCGGTCTTGCCGCGCGCCAGCATCTGACCAGTCGCAGCATCCAGCCAGTGCACGTAGCCCTCGAAATCGCCGACCACCAGGGTGTCGCCCATCAGGACAGGCGCGGTGAGCGAGCGGCGCAGCATTGCGTCCTGAGTCCACACCGGCGTCCCGTCGCGCCGGCGCAGCGCAACCACGCTGCTGTCGGCGGCCGTCACGTAGATCGTGTCGCCGTCCACGGCAAGGCCACGGGCACTCGACAGCTCGCGGCCCCACCAGAGCTGGCCCGTGTCGCGCGCGAGCATGGCAATGCGTCCCTGGTAGCCGACCACGAAGATGTCGTCGCCGACGACACGCACGGCAGAGTCGATGTCTACCAGCCGCTCGATCTCAGTGCGGCCCTTCGAAGGCGCGACGGTCGTTGACCAGAGTAGTTCACCAGTCGAGAGTGAGAGCGAGACGACCTTGCCGTTGTCGAGCCCGGCGATGACCATGTCGCCGTCGATGACGGGAGACCCATTGCCGCGCAGGGTGAGTCGCGGTACCGGCTGCTCGTAGGTCCAGACCTCCTTGCCGTCGGCGACGCCGAGCGCCCGCAACCGGCCGTCCACGGTGCGCAGCACCACGAGCCCGTCTGCAATCGCCGGCGCCGTGAGCACTTCTCCCCCGGACGCGACGCGCCAGCGCTCGGTCCCGGAGGCGGCATCGAGGGCGACCAGGTTACCGCCGGTAGCGCCGACCACGACGATGCCCTCGCCGACGGCCGGCCCGCCGGACAGGTCGAGCTTCGTATCCGTACGCCAGATCACCCGGCCATTGGCAACTTCGAGGGCCTGGACGTCGCCGCCGTGCCCGGCGACATAGACCCGTTCACCTTCCAGCGCCGGACGCAGTCCAAGGCGCAGCACGTCGTCGCCGCCCTTGGTGCCCGCGCTCCAGACCCGATCGGTGCGCACCAGCGGCTCGAAGTCCACAAGCTCCGCGGGTGGCGCCACATCGTCTTCCTTGCTGCAGCCCGTTGCCAGGACCGCTACCGCCACGAGCATGAATATTCGCTTCATCCTTGTCCTACTTCGCTTCCGGGACCGCGCCCAGTTCGTCGATCTTGAGCCGCAGAAGTTCCGCGTCCAGCTGGCCGGCTGAAGCGGGATCCGCGGCCAGGGCAGCGTCGGCGCGCCGCCACTGCTCGAGCGCCCCCGGTTTGTCGCCCTGCGCGAGTTTCACGTCGCCCTTGAGCTCCAGTACCCGGGCTTCGACGGACGGCGCCAAGACCTTGTCGAGCGTCGCGAGCGCATCGTCGTAGCGGCCCTGGGCAAGCTGCACGCGCGCGAGGCGAATGCGTGCAACGGTGCGCAGGTCCGGGTCCTTCGATCCATCCGCGACGCGGGCCAGTTTCGCCTCCGCCGCCGCAAACTCGCCGCCATCGACGTCCATGCGCGCAAGCACGAGCGTCGCCTGTTCCGCGTAAGGCGTATCGGCATATTCGCCGGTCAACTCGGCGGCGATCTTCACGCCGTCCTCGCTGCGGCCGGCGCCAACGGCCTCGAGCATCGCCGCGAAGCGCTCGCCCGCCGTAACCGCGCGCGTTGCCTGCCGCGACTCCCACCAGCGGTAGCCGTAATAACCGGCCAGCGTCAGCGCGACACCCGCGACCAGCCAGATCCAGTTTTCGCGCAGCCAGCGCCGGAGTTGGTCCGCCTGCTCGCGCTCGGAGAGGTATTCATCGACCATCGCTGCTTCCTGATGTTTCGCCCGGCCTCAGCAGCGCCGCCAGCCGGCGCGGCAACTCGTCCAGGGGCCACTCCTGCTGCGCCGCAGCGGTGCGCAGCGACTTCACTGCCACGACCTTGCGTGCGACCTCGTCGTCACCAAGGATCACCGCGTACGCGGCGCCGCTCCGGTCCGCGCGCTTCATCTGCGCCTTGAAGCTGCCGCCCTCCATGTTGGCGAGCACGCCTCTGCCCGGCAACGCGTCGCGCAGCTGCTCGCCAAGCGCGGGTCCCGCTCGCTCGGCATGCTCACCCGACAGGACCAGGTAGACCGCCGGAGCGGCGTCTGCGACGCCAGGCCCCGCAACCTGCATCAGGCCGACGATGCGCTCGATGCCGAGCGCCCAGCCAATGGCCGGAGTCGACTCGCCGCCCAGCAACTCGACGAGCCCATCATACCGGCCGCCCGAACAGACGGCATCCTGCGCACCGAGTGCCGTCGTGCGCCATTCAAATACGGTGCGGGTGTAGTAGTCGAGACCGCGTACCAGGCGCGGGTCCACTTCGGCCGCGATCCCGGAACATGCCAGCAGCTCGAGAAACCCGTCGAAGTGCCTGCGCGATGCGTCGTCGAGGTGATCGACGAGGCGCGGCGCGGCGTCGATCAGCGATCGCAATGCCGGATTCTTGGAATCGAGGATCCGGAGCGGATTGGCCTCCAGGCGCCGCAGGCTGTCGGCGTCCAGCTCCGCCCGGCGGCCCGAGAAATAGTCGACCAGGACTGACCGGTAGCGTTGCCGGCATTCCGGCGTGCCAAGGGAGTTCACGGACAGCACGAGACCGCGAATCCCGAGCTTGCGCCAGAGTCGCGCGGAGATCTGGATGATCTCGGCGTCGATGTCGGGGCCCGCATAGCCGAAGGCTTCGCAGTCGATCTGGTGGAACTGCCGGTAGCGCCCCTGTTGCGGCCGCTCGTGGCGGAACATCGGGCCGGAAGTCCAGAGCCGTTGCCGCTGGTTGTGCAGCAGACCGTGCTCGATCGCGGCGCGCACGAGGCCTGCCGTTGCCTCGGGCCGGAGGCTCAGGCGGTCGCCGCCGCGATCCTCGAAACTGTACATCTCTTTCTCGACGATGTCGGTGTGCTCGCCGATCGAACGCTGGAACAGTTCGGCGCGCTCGACGACCGGTACGCGCATCTCGCGGTAGCCATAGTCCGCGAACAGTTCGCGCGCGGTGGCCTCGACCTGCTGCCAGTACGGCATCTGGTCGGCGAGCAGGTCGTTCATCCCGCGGATGGCCTGGAATTTCTGCGCCATGGGGTCAGCTTCGCGTCAGCCACCAGGCGACGCCGCCGGCGACGGCGGCGGCCAGCGCAACGATCGCGGCGACCCAGCGGCCGCGCCCACGCGCAACGGGCATGCGGTCCCCGGTCGGCAGGAATGTCGGTTCAGGCAGGTCGCCGACGTCAAATGCGTCCAGCACTGCTTTTTCAGCAGCACCGACCAGAGCTGCGTAGTTGCGCAGGTGACCGCGCGCGAAGACCGGCGCGCCGAGCAGGCCGAAACGGTCTTCTTCGATCGCCAGCACGAGGGCCTCGTTGAGCCGGAGCCGGTCCGCGACTTCCTCGATCGAGAGGCCAAGCCCTTCGCGGGCCTGGCGCAGCTGAACGCCCGGCGAGCCGGGGCCCGGGCGCGCGCTCATCCGGGATTCCGGTTCGCCAGTTCCTGGGCCTCGCGCGCCTGGCTGGATTCCGGGAACTCGTTCCTGAGCCGATCGCGGAAACCCGCCGCCGCACCCGTGTCCTTGAGTGCGACCTCGATGTTGTGGCCGAGCAGCAGCATGTCCGGTGTCGCCGGGGCAACCGCGAGGAAGCGCTCGACGAAGGCGCGCGCCTGCAGGTCGCTGCCGCGCTCGTGCAGCACGCCCGCAAGCTGCGCGTAGGTTTCGGGGTAGTCGACCTGGAAGGTCAGCGCCTGGCGCAGGTATCGCTCTGCCTGCTCGAGGCGGCCGGCGCTGCGCGCGCAGACGCCCGCGTTCGTGTAAGCGACGAACGGCGTGCGATACAGCGGGTTCGCGGCGGCCTTCAGGAACATCTCCTCGCCCTTCGCCTGCTGGTCGTTGCGGCACAGGAAGGTCGCGAGTGCGTTCAGCGCCTCGGGGCTCTCCGCATCCTCGCGCACGGCCTGCCGGTAGTGCTTTTCGGCCTTCTTGTTGTTCAGCAGCCGCTCGTAGACGAGTCCCGCCGACAACTGCACGTTCACGTCGTGCGGGTTCTGCTGCAGGGCCTTCTCGATCTTCTCCTGGGCGACCTGCAGCTGGCCGCGCTTCAGGTACTCCATCGAGAGTCTCGCATTGATGCGGCCCGCCTCCTTGATCGGGTCCGGGGACTGGCTCTGCGCGCCCGCGCCGGATGCGGCCAGCAGCGCGATCGCGAGCGCCAGCGCGCGTGCGCTCATGCGCGCACCGCCAGGCTGAAGAGCTTGCTGCCGAGACGCACCTGCGTGCGGTCGAGGACCTGCCCGCGGAGCTGTCCGCAGGCCGCGTCGATGTCGTCGCCGCGGGTCTTGCGAATGGTCGCCATAACGCCTCCCTGCATCAGCAGGTCGCGAAACCGCCGGATCGCCTCGGCGGGTGACCGCCGATACCGGGTGCCCGGAAATGTGTTGAACGGTATGAGATTGACCTTGGCCTGATGACCGAGCAGCAGTCGCGCGAGTTCCCGCGCGTGCTCCGGCCGGTCGTTGATGCCGTCCAGCATCGTGTATTCGAAAGTCACGCTGCGTCCGTTCTGCCGCTCGAGGTAGTGCCAGCAGGCCGTGAGCAGTTCCGCGATCGGGTGCTTGCGGTTGATCGGCACCAGCTCGTCGCGCAGGCGATCGTTCGGCGCATGCAGCGAGACCGCGAGCGCGACGTTTGCGTCTTCCGCCAGCCGGTAGATCTGCGGCACCAGCCCCGAGGTCGACAGCGTCACGCGGCGACGAGAAAGATCGTAGCCGAAGTCGTCGAGCATGATCTGCATGGCCGGCAGCACGTTCCGGTAATTGGCGAGCGGCTCGCCCATGCCCATCAGCACGACGTTGGTGATGATGCGCTCCCCGTCCGGGTCATGGCCCAGCTCGCGGTTCGCGAGCCAGACCTGGCCGATGATTTCGGCTGCGGTCAGGTTGCGGTTGAAGCCCTGGGCGCCGGTCGCGCAGAACGAGCAGTCGAGCGCGCAGCCGATCTGGCTCGAGATGCAGAGCGTTCCCCGGCCCGGCTCGGGAATGAATACCGTCTCGACCACCTGCTCGTTGCCGGCGGCGCCCGGCATCCGCAGCAGCCACTTGCGCGTGCCGTCAGAGGCCGTGCGCTCGCTCACGATCTCGGGTACGGCGACTACGGCGCGCGTGGCGAGCTCGGCCCGGAAATCCCTGGCGAGGTCGGTCATGCGCGAAAAGTCCGCCTCGCCGCGGCGGTAGATCCACTTGAGGAGCTGGCGCGCGCGGAACGGCTTCGCGCCGAAGCCGGCGACGAAACCCTCGAGTTCGGCACGCGTCATGCCGAGCAGGTTCACGGGCGGTGCCGCCTCGCTCATCGTCCGGGGCCGTTCAGCGCGTGCGCGGACACAAGGAGGTTTCGGCGAAGAAGTAGGCGATCTCGCGCGCGGCGTTCTCGGCGCTGTCGGAACCGTGCACCACGTTCTCCTCGATGCTGGTGGCGAGGTCCGCGCGTATCGTCCCCGGCGCCGCCTTCTTCGGATCAGTCGCACCCATGACCTCGCGGTGGCGCGTCACGGCCGACTGGCCCTCGAGCACCTGCACCATGACCGGACCGGAGGTCATGTAGGTGCACAGGTCGCGGAAGAAGGGGCGCTCGCGATGCACGGCGTAGAAGCCCTCCGCCTGGCGCTGCGTCAGGTGCAGCATGCGCGCGGCGACGACGGAAAGGCCCGCCCGCTCGAAACGCTGGTAGACGTCGCCGATCAGGTTTCGCGCCACGCCATCAGGCTTGACGATGGACAGGGTACGTTCGAGCGCCATGGGTTCCTCTGGCTCCAGGGGTAGAAATCAGCCGCGTATTGTACCTGCCGGCACCCTGCCCCGGCAAACGCGATTCGCGCGGAAGTCCCCGTCCGGAAAGGAAAAATCAGACGCTGAAGCTCTCGCCGCAGCCGCATTCTCCGCGCATGTTGGGATTCCGGAAGCGAAACGCCTCGTTCAGCCCCTGGCGCACGAAATCGACCTCGGTGCCGTCAATGAGCTCGAGGCTCTGACGGTCCACGAGCACCTGCACGCCCTGGCTCTCAAAGACGCGGTCCTCGGGTTCGACGGAATCCGCGTAGTTGACGACGTAGGCAAAGCCAGAGCATCCGGTCTTGCGAACGCCAAGGCGCAAGCCGACGCCGTGCCCACGCTCGGTGAGGAAGTGCCGGACGCGATCGGCAGCGGCGGGAGTGAGTGAAATGGCCATCGGGCTCGCTATTGTACCCGACCGAACTCGGCAAGCAGCGCCCGCAGCGCGTCCTCCACGACCAGCAGTCGACCCATCTTTTCCGCCGGCGCCTCGAGCTCTCGCGCGATGCCCGCGGCATCGATCGAGTAAGCCGCAGCGAGCGGCGCCCCGCGCAGGCGACCCGCCACGAGCGACGCCGCCGCCAGCGTGTGCGGGCAGCCGAAAGCGCGAAAGCGGCAGTCGGCAAACCGCTCGCCCTCGATACGCGCCGCGAACCGGACCCAGGCGCCGCGATCGAGCGCGGCGGCCTCGCCGCTGACGGCCTTCCCGCCATCCGCCGCAAGGTCACCGGCGCCAGCAAGCTCCCTGAACAGCGTACGAACGGTCTTCGAGTAGCGTGTGGTCACTGGGATCATGCGATCCGTTCCAGCGCGCCCGCCGGCAGCACCGCGCGCAGCCTCGCAACGGCTTGCACGAGCATTGCGGCGGCCCGGTCGACGTCGGCCACAGTGATGCCACGACCGAGGCTGAGGCGCAGCGACGCCTGGATGGCCTCGTCGGAGAGTCCGAGGGCACGCAGCACGTAGGACGGTTCTCCGGTCGCCGAACTGCAGGCAGCGCCACTCGTGGTGTGCAGCGCGCCATCCAGCTCGAACAGCAGGCTCTCGCCCTCGATGCCCGCGAAGCCGACGTTGAGGATTCCGGGAGCCGAGGGATCGGCCGCACCGTTTCGCCACAAGGGTGCCGCCGGCTGCAGCGCCTGCCAGAGGCGCTCACGCAGCGAGCGCACTTGCGCGGGTTCCTCAGCGAGCGCTGCACCCGCGAGTTCGCAGGCGAGCCCGAAGCCGACCAGCTGGTGCAGTGCAAGCGTGCCGGAGCGCAACCCGCGCTCATGCCCCCCGCCGAACTGCAGCGGCTGGATTGCGGGTCGCGGACGCCTGCGCACATAAAGTGCGCCGATGCCCTTGGGGCCGCCGAGCTTGTGTGCGCAGAAGCTGAGCAGCGCGATCCCCGGCAGCGCGACATCGACCGGCATCCTGCCCACGCTCTGTGCGGCATCCGCGTGGAAGACGATTCCACGCGCCTCGCACAGGCGCGCTACGGCGGAAATGTCGGTTACTGCGCCGATTTCGTTGTTGGCGTGCATCAGCGTGACAAGCGCCGTGTCCGCGCGCAGCGCGGCCGCAACCTGCTCGACCTCGATGAGACCGTCCCGGCCCGGCGCGAGCCAGCTCACTGCATGGCCTTCCCGCTCGAGCTGCCGGCAGGCAGCGACTCCCGCCCGGTGCTCGATGCGGGACGTCACCACGTGCCTCCGGTCCTTGCCTGCAGCGCGCACCGCGCCGAGCACTGCAAGGTTGACGCTCTCGGTCGCGCCCGAGGTGAAAACGATGGCTTCCGGTTCCGCGTTCACGAGCCGTGCGACCTGCGCTCGCGCGGCACCCACGCGTTCCGCAGCGGCCTGGCCCGCGGCGTGCGTGGACGCCGGATTCGCCTGCAGGGCCGGGTCTGCGAGGCAGGCGGCCATCGCCGCGGCCACGCGGGGATCGAGCGGCGCTGCTGCCGCGTAGTCCAGGTACACCGCTTCCTCGCCAGGCATGTGCCTCATTCCGGCGCCCGCAGGCCGCGCTCGAGCGCTGCCAGCCAGCCGCGCAGGATGCGCACCTCGCCGTCGTCCGGCGCAGCTCGCGCGATGAGCCGGCGCACGCGGGCGCCGAGTTGCCCGGCGTTGCCCTCATGCATGAAGCCGCTCCGGCACATCACGCGTTCGAGGTGGACCTCGAGCGCGCGCATCTCGTCCGGGGTCGCGGGCGGAAAGGTTGCCGCTTCACTGTCACCACCCGCACGCGCCATGCGGATCTCGTAAGCGATGACCTGCACCGCCTGGGCGAGGTTCAGGGATTCGTAGCCGGCGGCGCAGGGAATGCGGACCAGCGCCTGGCAGCGTTCGAGCGCCTCGTTCGCGAGCCCGTTGCGCTCACCGCCGAAAAGCACCGCGGCCGGCCGCGTCGCCGAAGCCGCAACCAGGTCGGCAGCGGCTTCCCGGGCGCCGATCACGCGCCAGTTGGCGCTGCGCGGGCGCGCCGTCGTGCCAACCACCAGCCCGCAGCCGCCGATCGCCTCGTCGACCGTCGCGACGATGCGGGCGCGCGCGAGCAGGTCCGCAGCGCCCGCGGCACGCGCCGCAGCCTCGGGATCCGCGGGCGCCCGCGGCCGCACCAGCACGAGCGACTCCAGCCCCATGTTCTTCATCGCGCGCGCGCTCGCGCCGATGTTGCCGGGATGCTGGGGATCGACGAGCACGATGCGGATGGCGTCTGACATCGCGGTTCCGTGGGACTAGCTGCTATTCTAGGTCATGCATCCACTGCTCAACATCGCGATCGGCGCCGCGCGGCGCGCTGGCGACGTGATCGTCCGCAGCCTCGATCGCGTCGGCGCGCTGGTCGTCAGCGAGAAGGGCCGTAACGACTTCGTCAGCGAGGTCGACCGCGCAGCCGAGCAGGCCGTCATCGCGGCGATCCACAAGGCCTACCCGTCACATGGCATTCTCGCCGAGGAAAGCGGGGCACAGCCCGGCGACGACTACACCTGGGTCATTGACCCGCTCGACGGTACCACCAACTTCCTGCACGGCTTTCCGCAGTTCGCGGTCTCGGTGGCCTGCCGCCATCGCGGACGCGCGGAGGTCGCCGTCGTGCTGGACCCGACGCGCGGCGAGCTGTTCACCGCCGAGCGCGGCGCGGGCACGATTCTGGACGGTCGGCGGCTGCGCGTCTCCCAGCGCCTGGGACTCGAGGGAGCGCTGATAGGCACCGGTTTCCCATACCGTGAAAACAAGAAATGGCTCAAGCCATACCTCGCGATGCTGGAACGCGTGATGGACGCGACTGCAGGCGTGAGGCGGCCCGGTGCGGCCTCGCTCGATCTCGCATACGTCGCCGCCGGACGTCTCGATGGATTCTGGGAGGTCGGCCTCTCGCCCTGGGACACGGCCGCGGGCAACCTGCTCATCACCGAAGCGGGCGGCCGGGTCGGCGACTTCACCGGCGGCGAGTACCGCGACGGCGGCAACCTGCTGGTCGGATCGCCGCGCGTTTTCGCCGCGCTCGCGGAGACATTCGCGCCGCTGCTCGACGACGAGCTGCGCAGGTGAATTCCCGCACCGGCTCGCAATAACGTCGGGGCTGGGTTAGAGTCCCAGTCGGTTTTTTGCCGGGGGAACGCGCATGAACCTGTTTCGCACCAAGCCCGCCCAGTCGATCATGGACGCCGACACCGCGGCGCCGGGAGAGGTCACGCTGAAGCGGGCTCTCGACGCCCGGCACCTCGTCGCGCTCGGCATCGGCGCCGTAATCGGCGCCGGCATCTTCGTGCTGACCGGTCACGCCGCCGCCAATCACGCCGGCCCGGCCGTGGTGCTCTCATTCGTGATCGCCGGCATCGCCTGCGGGCTCGCCGGCCTGTGCTACGCGGAGTTCGCGTCGATGCTGCCGGTTTCCGGCAGCGCGTATTCTTACGCCTACACGACGCTCGGCGAGTTCGTGGCCTGGTTCATCGGCTGGATGCTCGTGCTCGAGTACACCTTCGCCGCAGCCACAGTCGCGGTGGGCTGGTCCGGGTACTTTACGGGCCTGCTCGATTCGATCGGCAGCGCCCTTGGCATGACGCTCAGCCTGCCGACGGCGTTCACTTCCGCACCGCTCAACGTCGTCAATGGTCGCCTGGTCCCGACCGGCGCACTGATCAATCTGCCAGCAGTCGCGATCGCGTCTGCGATCGCCGCGCTCTGCTACCGCGGGATCACGCAGTCGGCATTCGTCAACTCGATCATCGTCGCGATCAAGCTGGTCGTGATCTTCCTGTTCATGGGATTCAGCATTCAGTACATCGACCCCGCGAACTGGATCCCCTTCATCCCGGAATCGCAGGGACCCGAGCGCTTCGGCTGGGAAGGCGTGCTGCGCGCCTCCTCCATCGTGTTTTTCGCCTACATCGGCTTCGATGCGGTCTCGACCGCCGCGCAGGAAGCGAAGAATCCCCAGCGGGACATGCCGATCGGCATCCTGGGTTCGCTCGCTATCTGCACGGTGATCTACATCGCGATGTCCGCCGTCATGACCGGCATCATGCCGTACTCGCTGCTGGGGACGCCGAAGCCCGTGGCAACGGCGCTCGAGACCTACCCGAGCCTGCTGTGGCTCAAGACGCTGGTCGAAGTCGGCGCCATAGCCGGCCTGTCCTCGGTGATCCTCGTGATGATGATGGGGCAACCGCGCATCTTCTATTCGATGTCGCGTGATGGCCTGATTCCGCCGATGTTCGGCCGCATCCACCCAACCTACCGGACCCCGCACATAGGGACGGTGGTCGTCGGCGTGAGCGCCGTGCTTCTCGCGGGGTTGCTGCCCATCGGCACGCTGGGCGAACTCGTCTCGATGGGGACGCTGCTTGCGTTTGCCACGGTCTGCATCGGCATCCCGGTGCTGCGCCGCACGCGGCCGGACCTGCCGCGCGCGTTCCGGGTCCCGGCGGCGCCACTGGTCGGCATCCTCGGCGCCACGGCCTGCCTGTACCTGTTCTGGCAGTCGTTCAAGGCCAACTGGCACTGGATGAGCGGCTGGATCTTGATCGGCATGCTGATCTACTTCGGCTACAGCCAGCGCCACAGCAAGCTCAACAAGTAGCCGCCGAAATCACGCCCGGCACGCGGAATCCGGCGCGTGGCCAGCGCGCGGACTTCGCCTGCGGGACTCTCCTCGCTCGTTCCGCCCGAACTTAGTCACTTCGCTCGGAGGTCCCGCACCGGCTCATCCGCGCGCGTGTATGCCGCGTGTCGATATCGAGCGCCGGGCGTGATGCGCCGCGGTCATGCGCGCGCGGGCTGGACGCCGGGACCCGCGAGTGAGCGACTAAAGTTCCGGCGGAGCGAACGAGTGGCGTCCCGGCGTCCAGCCCGCGCGCTCCAATTCAACGCTTGCGGGGTTTCTCGTCCGGCAGTTCCGGGCCGCGCAGGTCGACCGGCGTGGAGCGCTGGCGCAGGCGGATGTTGATCATCTCGACGCCGATCGAGAAGGCCATCGCGAAGTACAGGTAGCCCTTCGGGATCTCGAAGTCGAAGGACTCCCCGATCAACGCCACGCCGATCAGGATCAGGAACGACAGTGCCAGCATCTTGATCGTCGGATGGCGCTCGATGTACTCGTGGATCGGCCGCGCCAGGAACATCATCACCAGCACGGCGATGACAATGGCCGTGACCATGACCGGCACGTGGTTGGCGAGACCGACCGCCGTCAGCACCGAGTCCAGCGAGAACACGATGTCGATCAGGCCGATCTGGATGGCCACGGAAAGGATCTTCGCCCGCAGCTTGACCTTGCCGTGAACCTGTTCGACGCCTTCAAGGGCGCCGTGTATCTCGCTGACGCTCTTGGCAAGCAGGAACAGGCCGCCGACGAACAGGATGAGGTCACGGCCGGAGATTTCCTCGCCCAGCACCGTGAACCAGGGTGCCGTGAGGCCGGTAAGCCAGACCAGTGAGAATAGAAGGCCGATGCGCGTGATCATCGCGAACGCGAGGCCGAGGATCCGGCCGCGGTGCTGCAGCTCGCGGGGCAGCCTCGAGACCAGGATCGACAGGAAGATGATGTTGTCGATTCCGAGGACGATCTCGAGGAAAGTCAGGGTCAGCAGGGAGATCCAGACTTCCGGTTGGCTCAGCAGCTCGATCAATCAAGACCTCCGTTGCACCGCGCTCAGGGCAGGTCGTCGACGTCGCCGCGCTTCTCCGGCGGCATGAAGTCGCGGGCGGAGGCGCCGAGGTCCAGCGCAATCGCTCCCGCGACGTAGATCGAGGAATAGGTGCCGATCACGATGCCGATCGAGAGCGCGACCGCGAAACCGCGCAGCGTCTCGCCACCGAGCACGGCCAGGAACAGGACCGAAGCGAGCGCGCAACCTGCGACGATGATCGTGCGGCCGAGGGTCTCGTTGATGGCGCGGTCAATCACCTCGGCGGGTGTCGCCTTGCGCATCGACCGGAAGCGCTCACGAATGCGATCGAAGATGACGACCGTGTCGTTGACCGAGTAGCCGAGGATCGTCAGCAGCGCCGCCACCACGTTGAGGTCGAACGGGATCTGCAGCAGGGCGATCGCGCCGGCGGCGACGATCGGGTCGTGCAGCGAAGCCACCAGCGAGCCGACGCCGAATCGCCAGCGGAACCGCAGCGCGATGTAGATCAGCACCAGCAGCAGCGTCATCAGCACCGCGAGCGCCGCCTGTTCGCCCAGCTGCCGGCTGACCTGCGGGCCCACGGATTCCGTGCGCCGCAGCTCGGCGGCGGCATCCAGTCCCTGCATCGCATCCATGACGCGGGTCGCGATCCCGGCCGCCTCCCCGGTCCCGGCTGGCGGCAGCCGCACTTCCAGCTCGCTGGCAGTGCCGAAGTTGCGCACCTGGAAGTCCTCGAACCCGGCCGTGACCAGCGCCGCCCGCGCACGCTCGAGGTCGATCGGCTGGGAGAAGCCCACCTCGAGCACGGCCCCACCCGTGAAGTCCACGGTCAGGTTGAAACCCCGCACCAGGATCACCGCGATCGATGCGACGATCATCGCCGCCGACAGCCAGTACCACTGGTGGCGGCGCTGCATGAACCGGATCGAAGGGACTGCCTTGAGGAACTGCATCATGACCGGTTCTCAGATCGCCAGCCGTTCGACCCGGCGACGACGGCCGTAGAACAGGTGGATCAGCGCGCGACTTCCGACCAGGGCGGTGAACATCGAAGCCACGATGCCGATGCACATCGTGACCGCGAAACCGCGCACCGGCCCGGAGCCGAACATGAACAGCACGACGCCGGCCAGGAACATCGTTACGTTGGAATCGGCGATCGCCGAGAATGCCTTGTCGAAACCGGCGCTGATTGCGGCCATGGGCGAGGCGCCGATTTCCAGTTCCTCGCGGATCCGCTCGTAGATCAGGATGTTCGCGTCCACCGCCGTACCGATCGTCAGGACGATACCCGCGATGCCGGGCAAGGTAAGCGCGGCATTGAACAGCCCGAGCGCGGCGATGATGAGGATGACGTTGGACGTCAACACGATGCAGGCGATCACGCCGAACACGCGGTAATAGACGATCATGAACGCGAAGATGGCCAACGCTGCGACGGTCAGGGCGAACGTGCCATCGTCGATGTTGTCCTGCCCCAGGCTCGGCCCGATCACGCGTTGCTCGACGATGTAGACCGGCGCCGCCAGTGCACCGGCCCGCAGCAGCTTGGCAAGCTCGGTCGCCTCCACGGCCGTGAGTCCGGTGATATTGAAGTTGTTCGAGAACACGCCGCGGATCGTGGCGACGCTGATGACCTCCTCCTTCGAGCGGTCCACGACGACCTGGCGCCCGTCGCGCTCCACGAGATCGCGGTCGCGCTCGATGAACACGACCGCCATGGGGCGGTTCAGGTTCTCGCGCGTCGTGCGCAGCATCTCTTCGCCGCCGCGGCTGTCGAGCCGCACGCTGACTGCCGGCTCTCCCTGGGCAGGCGTAAAGGACGCATCGATCAGCTGCTCCCCGGTCGCGATGACGTCGCGCTTCAGCAGCACCGGGGAACCGTTGCGCTCGCGGTACAGCCGGGACCCGAGGGGCGAACGTCCGGTCCGGGCCGCCTCGGCCGGGCTGTTGACCGTGTCGACCAGCCGGAACTCGAGTGTCGCGACCTTGCCAAGCAGTCGCACGACCTCGGAGGCATCCTGCACTCCGGGGAGCTGCACCGCGATCCGGTTGAGCCCCTGGCGCTGCACCACCGCTTCGGCGACCTGGTCTCAATCCCGTGTGCTGTCGGGAGGGCGTTGCAACTTGGCGTGGCGGCAGTCGTCGGACGGAAAGTGGATTGTCTCAATCCCGTGTGCTGTCGGGAGGGCGTTGCAACTTGGACGCGCAACACTCGTCGATACGATCAGCGATCGTGGCGTCTCAATCCCGTGTGCTG
>Ga0209254_10003163_pt1 | contig 15021 bp, 15 predicted proteins | sample FrelakmetDIP11DI_FD_187148 | JGI IMG/M metagenome (GOLD analysis project Ga0209254, IMG submission 187148) | Freshwater lake sediment microbial communities from the University of Notre Dame, USA, for methane emissions studies - DIP11 DI (SPAdes)... | ecosystem: Environmental > Aquatic >...
CCACAACCTCGAGACGGTGCCGCGGCTCTACCGCGAATCACGACCGGGCTCCGACTACCAGCACTCGCTGACCCTGCTCAAGGCGTTCAAGCAGCGGGTGCCCAAGGTACCGACCAAGAGCGGCCTGATGGTCGGACTCGGCGAGACCGACGACGAGATCCTGCAGGTGATGCACGACCTGCGCGCCCATGACGTTGACATGCTGACGATCGGGCAGTACCTCGCTCCGACCAGTCATCACCTGCCGGTGCGCCGTTATGTGCATCCGGACGTGTTTCGCATGTTCGAGGCCGAGGCGGCAAAAATGGGCTTCACCCACGCCGCGTGCGGTGCGATGGTGCGCTCGAGCTACCACGCCGATCAGCAGGCTCACGCGGCCGGCCTGCGGCGCGCGGACTAGGACGGATGTTCGGGATCCCGGTCGCGATCAGCGGTGCAGTCACGATTGCGCTGATCGTTGTGCTCGGCATCTTTGTCTACCCGCTGCTGCTGCGCCGCCCCGGGGGCCGCGTGCTCGTGACTCTGGCCACCGTCTTCCTCGTCGGCCTGTTCACCGCGTTCCAGGGCGCGACCGACGACGCCAGCGACCTCAGCATCACCGTTGCCGGTCTGCTGGCCCTCGCTCCGCTGGTCGCCGGAATCATCGTCGCGCGGCTGCAGAGCCGCTGAGCCGGGGTCGTTCTCCGCCTGAATTGCCGTCAGATCGCGCGCTTTTTCGTGCGCACGCGATCCTTGGTTCGCGACGCCGGCTGGACTACGCTGAGCTCATTCACAAGAGGACGCCGAGATGCTTCCCTGGCAGGAACTCGCCCTGAAGGTGGCCGTGACCGCACTGGTGCTGGCCGTCGTTCTGCCGCTTGCCGGCTTTGCATTCACGCGCAGCGGCTCAGGGGCGCTGCGCGCACTTCGCACCGGGGCCATCGTCCTCGGCGTGCTGGCGCTGCTGGCCGGAGTGACCGCGCTGCTTGGCGAAATCTGGCGATGAGCGCCTAGCTGCGCTCTGCCTCGATGATCTGCGGTGGCAGCGGTGCATCGAGCGCCGCGCAGATCATGCGCAGCGCGCTTGCAGCTTTCCAGTTGGTCGTGTCGTCGACGAATGCAACGGCGGTCGCCGCCTTGATCAGCTGCGGCTTGGCGAGCGGCGCCAGCTGATTCAGCCGGTCGAGCGCACTTGATACGGCATCCAGCCGGATCGCGTGCGACGCGACGAACCGAAGTTCGGCATCACGAACCTGGACGGCGCCAGCGTTGAAGGCGTGCTCGGGCCGCTCGGGCAGGCGGACCGCAGCAACCAGCGACAGCACCAGCGCCGCCTCCTTCGCCAACTGACCCAGCAAGGAAAAGCTGACCGGGACGGCGCGCCCGGCGTCTCGATCCAGCCGCCGCTTCAGCAGCGTGAACAGCAGATACTCGCTGACCGTGAGCCGGCCGTCCGCAGCGATCAGCAGGTGCGCCGTGCGCAGCAACGCCTCGCGCGCCCCCAAAGGCAATCGACGCAGCGCCGGCATCGCCACGTCGGCAAGTGGTTGCCGTGCCCCAGGCGGCAATCTCTGAACCTGCTCGTGATACGACACGGTGATCTCCGCCGCCTCGCTGCCGTGCACCTCGGTCACCAGGGCAAGTTGCTGGCCGCGGAGGTCGCGATCCTTGTCGATCAGCAGCGCCAGCACCAGCAGCTGGGCGCGCGTGCCGTCCGTGGCCGCGCGGCGCAGCGACTGGAGCAAAGCCTGTTGCGCATCGTCGAGGGCAAAGTCGCGGTGACGCGACCGCACCGTGCCAATGTCCGAGGTCACCTTCGCTGCCATGGCCGCGGCACCGCTCACCAAGGCGACGCCCTGCTCCACCAGTCCGGCGACCGGGCTCGCGCTCTGGGGCAGCGCAGTCGTACTTGAAAGCGCCGTGTCCGAGGGGATGAACTCGATCGGCGATCGCGGCCGCTGGATCTCGGCCGGACTCAGACCTCCCAGTGCCAGCGCCACGGCATTCTCCGGCGCAGCGATCGGTTCGACCGCGCGCCCGTAGATTCGTCGCAGGCGATCACCGAGCGGCGGATGCGTCGCGAACATGCCGCGCACGAAGCTCGGCCGTGCGGCGCCGAGGAACAGGTGTGACAGCGATTCGGCCTGTGGATGCTCGATGCGCGTGCCGAGGCCGGTCTCCTTTGAGAGCCCGGCAATCTTGCGCAGCGCACCGCCGATGCCTTCGGGATTGCGCGTGAACTGCACCGCGCTCGCATCGGCGAGGAATTCGCGCTGGCGGGAGACGCCGGCCTTGATCAGTCGACCGAAGAAAACGCCGATGTAGCCGAGGATCCACAGCAGCAACCCGGCGGCGAACAGGACTGCAATCGCGCTGCCGCTGCTGCGGCTGCCCCCGCCGCGGCTGCGACCGCCGAGTTCCAACAGGAATCGGCCGGCGAGCGCGACGATCAGCAGGCCGTAAAGCACGCCGATCAGCCGCAGATTGAGCTTCATGTCGCCATTGAGGATGTGCGAGAACTCGTGCGCGATGACGCCCTGCAGCTCATCACGCGACAGCCGCGTCAGCGTGCCGCGCGTGACGGCGACTACGGCGTCGTTGATCGAATGCCCGGCGGCGAATGCGTTGATTGCGGTCTCGTTATCCATCACGAACACGCGCGGCACCGGCACGCCCGAGGCGATCGCCATCTCTTCGACGACGTTCAACAGCCGACGATCGAGCAGATCGCGCGTCGAGGTGTCCACTTCGCGCGCTCCGACCATCCGCGCGACGGCGGAACCGCCCGCCTTGAGACGGTTCATTTCCAGCCAGGTACCCCCGAGGATCAGGCCGAGCACGACCACGGTGTTGGTGAAGTAAAAGCCGTTGGGCAGCTGGGCTGCGCCCCAGCGCAGACCGGTTGGCACGATGAACAGGTGATAAAGAACCGTGGCCGCCACGTTGACCGCGATGACGATCGCGATGACGGCCAGCACGAACAGCACGACCAGCCGCTGGCTGTTGCGCCGGGCGAGTTCCTGGTGCTCGAAGAAATTCATCGTGAACGGAGCGCGACGAACGACCCCGGCGCGTCAGCGCAGCTCGCCGGAGCGAGCCGCCCGCTGCGCGGTCCGATCAGAACTGCACGCGGACCGGCTTGCGCTCTTCGTCGCCTTCGGTCGCCTGCAGCAGTTCCGCCGGGGCAAAGGAGAACATGCCGGCGATCACGTTGGTGGGGAACTGCTGTGACGCGGTGTTGTAGCTCATCACCGAGTCGTTGAACGCCTGCCGCGCGAACGAGATCTTGTTCTCGGTCCCGGTCAGCTCCTCGGTGAGCTGCATCATGTTCTGGTTGGCCTTCAGGTCGGGATAGGCCTCGACCAGCGCGAACAGCCGCGACAGCGCGCCGGAGAGCGCGCCTTCGGCGACGATCAGCCCCTGCATCGCGCTCGCACTGCCCGGGTCGGCCGCGGCCGCCGCGTTCGCCGTCACTGCGGTGTTGCGAGCGGCAATCACCTTCTCGAGCGTCTCGCGCTCGTGCTTCATGTAGCCCTTCGCGGTCTCGACCAGATTCGGGATCAGGTCGTAACGGCGCTTGAGCTGGACGTCGATCTGCGCAAAGGCGTTCTTGAACTTGTTGCGCAGGCTGACCAGACGGTTGTACGCCCCGACCGCCCAGAAGACGACGACCGCGAGAACGGCGAGCACGATGATCCAGCCCATTTCACCCTCCATCAGGAAAGTCGGAGCTCCCGCAGGCCTTCAGGCCTTCGGGAGCGGCGCACTATAAGTCAAGGGCCCGCGCGCGCAATCGAAGAAGTGACCGTTGATCACCTCGTTTCCGCCGGCGATGACACGTCGTCGCCGCGGTCGCGGCTACTTTGCGGCGGGCGGCGCGGTGGACGGCGTCGCCGCCGGAGCGGTCGGTGTGGCGCCGGTGGTCGCGGCCGCGCGCCGCCGCTCGATCTCTTCCTTCGACGCGTAGTCGAACACCTTCACTACCTGCTTCACGCCGGACACCTTGCTCGCTACCAGCGCGATGATCTGGCCTTCATGCTCGGTCACGAGCCCGAGCAGGTACACGATGCCGCGCTCGGTGACGATCTCCACCGAGTTGAAGGCAATCTCGCGCGTATTGACGAAGGCCGCCCGCACCTTGGTCGCGAGCGCGGTGTCGGCGGTGCGGTCGGACACCGAACTCGGCGGCAGGATCGCGAGCTCGTTGACGACGGTGCGTACGTTCTGCGAAGCCGTCGCAATTGCACCGGCACGCGCCTTGGTGGCTTCGTCCGGAACCTCGCCGGTCAGCAGCACCTTGCGATCGAAGCTGTTGACGTTGATGTGCACAGGCAGCTTGCCCAGCGCGGCCGACAGTTCGTTGGCGACACGCAACTGGATCGTCTGGTCGTCAACCTGCGATCCGGTGGTGCGCCGATCGGTAACAACGAGCGCGGTGCCGGCAACCACCACACCGACGAGCAGGGGGGCACAGGCGCCCGTCGTGGCCGCGATGAGCGCGGCGCAGGTGAGACGCACGATGATGCGGTTCATTCCTACTGACTCCTATGCCGCGAAGGCGTCGCGGATCCACTCGATTGTGCCATCGCCATCGACGCTGACGACGTCGAAGCGGCATGCCGGCCAGCGCTCGCCGTAATGCTGAAGCAGCCAGTGCTGGGCCGCGCGCATTAGCCGTTTCTGCTTGAAGCGGTCAACGCTGGATGCCGCTCCACCGTACGCCGCGCTGCTGCGCATGCGTACTTCGACAAAGACCACGACGTCGCGTTCGCGCATGATCAGGTCGAGTTCGCCCTCCGGATAGCGGGCATTGCGGGCAATCAGCGTGCACCCGTGCCGAGCGAGGTGGCGGGCGGCGGCGTCCTCCGCCGCGTCCCCGGCGCGCTGCTTCGGAGTTCGCACCGACGGACCGGGCCGCGCGCCAGCGCGTCCTCGAGTCGCCATCAGCGCGCGATGTCGATGCGCCGCAACTCACCGCTGCGGTAGGTGGCGAGCACCGGCGTACGGTCGACACGCAGGGACCGCGACCGGTCGATTCGCAGCCGCCCGGTCACTCCGTCAATGTCGAAGCGCCGCTCACCTTTCATCCAGGCGGAAGCGATGCGATAGGCGTCGATGCCGAACGCATAAAGCCGCACCATCTCCATCGACTGCGCTGTTGCATAGCGCGGGTACACCATGACCCCGCTGTGATCCGGCTCCAGCAGCCACGGCATGTCGACGAAGCGCACGCCCTCGAGGTCGTGTGCGAGCGTCGCAGCGTCGGGCGATGCGCGCGGATCACCCGCGTTGACGAGCGACGTGCCGAATACCTGTACTTCGCGCGGAATCAGCGCACGCATCTGCGCGGCGTCGCGGGCGGTCAGTGCAAGGAAGACGGCCTCGAGGCCGGGTACCGCAAGCTGCTTGCCGACGCGGACTGCCGTAGCTGGCGTCCATTCGATCAGCAGCGGCACCTCACCTTCGCTGCGCAGTGCCGCCATGTAGGCATTGGCAATCCGGCGCTCGAGGCTTGCGGGACGCATGATGATGGCGATGCGCGGGCGCGTGTCGGCGCTGCGCTTTCCGACGAACTCCGATAGCGCCATCTTCGCCACGCGCTGGGCTTCGACCTCGAGCGAGAGTGCGACAGCCAGCATGGTCGGTAGCGCGGCACCGTCGGAGTCCGGGAAATTCAGTGCCAGCAGCGGCACGGTGGTACGCCCGCCCTCGACGACGTCCGTGACCGCGGCTCGACGCAGCGGACCCACGATCACCGCGACGCCGCGATCTCGTGCAGAGGCCAGCGCCGCGGCCAGTTGTTCGGCGCTGTCGTCGGTCTCCGCGACCTGCAAAGCGACATCATCGCCGCTCACCTTGTGGGCCGCGAAGAAGCCTTCACGCACCGCCTCGGCCGGCCGAGCAAACGCCGTCGACTGCGCTGGCAGCAGCAGAAGCATCGCGGCACGGCCGCTGGCAGCCTGGGGGGCGGACGCCTCGGGCAGCGTCGCCGGGGTCTGCGCCTGCACCGCCCATGCGACACTTGCCGCCAGCAGCAACCAGCTCCGCAATGAGGTCGACAGCAGTCGTGAACGATTCATGGGCCCGGGCGCAAACGATTCAAGGCATGACGACCTGACCGCGCGGGCGGGACTGGCCGAACAGGAGCTGCCTGTCGGGGCATTGTATGTAGTTGCGCTGCCGATCGGAAATGCGGCGGACATCACGCTGCGTGCCCTCTGGGTGCTGGCACGGGTCGACGCGATAGCGGCCGAAGACAAGCGCCTGACGGGACCGCTGCTCGCGCGTTTCGGGATCGAAACGCCATTGCTGGCCGCCCATGAACACAATGAACGCACGGCCGCCGCCGCTATCCTCGAGCGCCTGGGCCAAGGGCAGCGCGTCGCGCTCGTCACCGATGCCGGCACGCCAGCCGTGTCCGATCCAGGCGCGCGGATCGTGCGCGCAGCGCTCGAGGCGGGCCGGCGTGTGGTGCCGGTGCCCGGGGCGAGCAGCGCCGTCGCCGCGATATCGGCGGCCGGGCTCACCAGCCACGGCTTCCGCTTCGCCGGGTTCCTGCCGGTCGCAGCGCGCGAGCGCGAGCGGCACCTGCGCGAGATCGCGGTCGACAGCGCCGCAACCGTCCTGTTCGAGGCACCTCATCGCATCCACGCGCTGCTCGCCGAGCTCGCGCGGCTGCTCACGCCCGATCGTCGCGTCGTGCTGGCCCGCGAGTTGACCAAGCGGTTCGAGACCATCACCGCGTTACCGGCAAAGGAACTCGCCGCGTTCGTTCCCGAGGAAAGGGGCGAGTACGTCGTGATCGTCGATGCCGACGAGTCCAAGGCGCCGGCCGCTCTCGATCACGATGGCGAACGCTGGCTCGACGCGCTGCTCGAGGAACTGCCGCCGGCACGTGCCGCGGCCATCGTCAGCCGCATGACCGGTGTGCCGCGTGAGCAGGTCTACGGCATCGCGCTCGAGCGCCGCCGCAAGTCCTAGCGGAGCAACAGCGTCGTCGGCCGCTCAAGCACTTTCTCGAGTTCACGAGCCAGCACTTGCGCCGCACCCCGGTCAGCCGTGGCGCCCACCAGCACGCGATAGACCCCGCCATCGCGTTCCACGCGCGGAGATCCGGCGTTGAGCGCATCGGGATCGAGGAAGGCCAGCAGCGCCGCAGCACGGCCCGCGAGCGCCTCGGCATTGGCTTCCTGCGCAAAAGCCCCGAGCTGCACGCTCCAGCCACGCTGCGGTGCTGCAGCCTGTGCCGCCACGGGCTCCACCTCGCCCGCTATGGCGACCGTCGCTGCGGGGGCAGCAACAGGCACGACTGCTGCACTAGGCACCGTGGCCGTGGACGGCGGGGCCGCCGTCGCGGGCGCGACTGCCGAGGCGATCACCGGTGTCGGGCCTTCGCCCCGCCGGGTGTTGCCGTTGGCGATCTGCGTCATCGTGATGCGCTCAACCTCCACTTCACCGGTCCCGGCCGCCGCAATGCCAAGCTTGGTCGCAGCCGCATACGAGAGATCGATAACGCGGTCGTGCTTGAACGGCCCTCGATCATTGACCCGGACGATGACGCTGCGTCCGCTGCGCACGTTGGTGACGCGCACGTAGCTCGGGATCGGCAGGATCGGGTGCGCTGCCGTCATCGCGAACATGTCGTAGGTCTCGCCGTTCGCGGTGCGGTTGCCGTGGAACTGCCGGCCGTACCAGGACGCCATGCCGCGCTGGCGGAACGGGACATCCCCGGTCAACGGCGTGTAGGTGCGGCCGAGCGCGCTGTACGGCTTGCTGGTGGCACGATGCAGCGGCTCGACGCGCGGTACCGCATCCGGAATCGCCGCAATATCCGCGGGTACGCGATCGGGCGGGCCGTCGTCCTGGTAATAACCCGCCTTCTTGGGGGTGGTGCCGCACGCGGCGACCAGCGCCACCAGCGCCGCGACCGCAAGCGGGCGCGCGCGCAGACCCATCAGCTCTGTACCAGCTTGCGATTGGCGCCGATCGACATCAGCATGCCGCACGCCATCCCGAGCGTGACCAGCGCGGTGCCACCGTAGCTGATGAAGGGCAACGGCACGCCCACGACCGGAAGGATGCCGCTCACCATCCCCATGTTGACGAACGCATAGGTGAAGATGATCAACGCGATCGCGGCCGCCAGCAGGCGCGCGAACATCGTCGGCGCGTTGAGCGCAATCGCCAGCGCACGCCAGACCAGCGCCAGGAACAGCAACACCAGCACGAGGTTGCCGACCAGCCCGAACTCTTCCGAATACACGGCGAAGATGAAGTCGCTGGTGCGCTCGGGAATGAATTCGAGATGCGTCTGCGTGCCCTGCATCCAGCCCTTGCCGAACAGGCCGCCGGAGCCGATCGCGATCATCGCCTGCAGCGTGTGGAAGCCCTTGCCGAGCGGGTCGGTGGACGGATCGATCAGCGTCAGGATGCGTTCGCGCTGGTAGTCGTGCAGCATCGTCCACGCCAACGGCAGCGCGGCGACGCCGGCGACGATCATCCCTCCCAGCCATTTCCACGGCAGCCCGGCGAAGAAGATAACGAATGATCCGGCGGCCAGCACCAGCAGGGCGGTTCCCAGGTCCGGCTGCTTGACGATCAACCCCACCGGCACGAGCACGATCACCGCAGCCACGACGAAGTCGAATGAACGCAGTCCGCCTTCGCGCTTGTGAAAGTACCAGGCCAGCATCATCGGCAGGCCGAGCTTCATGATTTCCGAGGGCTGGATGCGTGCCACACCGATATCCAGCCAGCGCGTGGCGCCCTTCACCGTGACCCCGGCGATCTCGGTGGCGATCAGCAACGCGACGCCGACCAGGTAGACCGGCACCGAGATCCGCATCAGCACTTGCGGAGAAAGGTTCGCGACGACGAACATGACGCCCAGCGCCACGCCGAAGTTGCGCATCTGGTCGGTCACGCGCCACGGAAAGTCAAAACCGGCTGAGTACAGCGTCACCAGACCGATGACACCGAGGCAGCCGACAACCGCGATCAGCGACGGATCGAACACCGTCAGGTAAGGACGGACCCAGAGCCCGAAGCGACGGCTGACGCTCGCTTCGTTCATCGCACGCTCCGCGGGGGGGCGACCGGCGGTGCGACGGCCACCGCGCGCGGCACTTCCTCGTCATCGGGGCCATCGTCCATCGGTGTCGGACCGGCCGGCTTCTTGCCAAGCAGGTAGTAGTCGATCGCTGCACGTGCGATCGGTGCCGCCGCCCGCGCACCGAAGCCGCCATTCTCGACCAGGACTGCGATCGCGATCTTCGGATCCTCCGCCGGCGCAAAGGCAATGAACAGCGAATGGTCGCGATGGCGCTCGGCGACGCGCGCTTCGTTGTACTTCTCGCCCTGCTTGATGCTGACGACCTGCGCCGTCCCAGTCTTGCCGCCGACCTTGTACGGCGCGCCCTGGAATGCGACGCGGCCCGTGCCACTGATGTTGACGTCCACCATTGCGTCGCGCACGAACTTCATGTGCTCCTGCTTGACCGGGATGCGATAGCTTTCCTTCGGCACGGTCAGGCGCTTCTCACCGGTGCGCAGGTCCTCGACCTCCTTGACCAGGTGCGGCTTCATCACCACGCCGTCATTGGCCAGGCTGGCCGTCGCGTGTGCGAGTTGCAGCAGGGTGAAGGCGTTGTAACCCTGGCCGATGCCGATCGAGATCGTCTCTCCCGGATACCACTTCTGCTTGAAGCGGCGCTCCTTCCACGCGGTCGACGGCAGGATGCCCGTCTGTTCGCCCTCCACATCTATACCGGTGATCTGGCCGAAGCCCCAGGGCTTCATGAAGTCGTGGATCGCATCCACACCGAGATCATTCGCCAGCTGGTAGTAATAAATGTCACTCGATTTGACGATCGACCGGTGCATGTCGACCGCGCCGAGCGGCACCTTGTTCGAGTCGCGGAACACGCGATTGCCGAACAGGAACGTGCCGCCGTCGTGGATGACGGTATCGGTCCGGCGCTTGCCGGTCTCGAGTGCGGCGAGCGCAAGGAACGGCTTGTAGGTCGAACCGATCGGATAGGTGCCGCGCAGCGCCCGGTTCAGCAGCGGCTTGTCCGGATCGTTGTTGAGTTCGTCCCAATTCTTCGGGTCGATGCCGTCAACGAACAGATTCGGATCGAACGTTGGCATCGAGACGAAGGCGAGCACGTCGCCGGTCTTCGGCTCGATCGCGATCAACGCGCCCCGCCGGTCACCGAAGGCCTGCTCCACCACCTTCTGCAGCTCGATGTCGACAGACAGCGTCAGGTTATTTCCCGGCAGCGACGGCGTGCGCTTGAGCGTCCGCACCGCCCGGCCGCCGGCGGTGATTTCGACTTCCTCGTAGCCGGTCGTGCCATGCAACTCGCTCTCGTAGCTCTGTTCGATGCCGAGCTTGCCCATGTGGTCGGTACCGGCGTAGGCGGCCGGGTCGCCCAGCTTCTCGATGCGCTCCAGGTCACGCTGGGAAATGCGACCGATGTAGCCCAGCATGTGAGAGCCCACCTGCCCCAGCGGGTAATCGCGGAACAGCCGCGCACGCAGTTCGACGCCGGGGAACCGGTAGCGCTGTGCCGTGAAGCGGGCGACTTCCTCGTCCGAGAGGCGCGTGCGGATGGGCACCGAATCGAAGCGCTTGGTGTCCTCCATCAGCTTCTTGAAGCGTCGCCGGTCGCGTGGCTGAACCTCGACGACCTGCGCCAGCTGATCGATCGTCTCCTCGAGACTCGCGACCTTCGAGGGCGTGATCTCCAGCGTGTAAGCCGAATAGTTGCGCGCAATGATGCGTCCGTGGCGATCCTTGATCAGTCCACGATTCGGTGCCACTGGCAGCACAGCAATGCGGTTCTGCTCCGCCTGCGCCAGGTAAGCCTCGTGCTTTACCACTTGCAGCCAGGCGAAGCGGGCGCCGAGTAGCGTAAAGCAGAAGAGGACGAACGCCATCGCCACCAGAACCCGCAGGCGGAAGTAATGCACCTCGCGCTCCGGGTTGCGCATCGTCGCCGAGCGCGGGCCGAACGACAGCTCGTCGCCGCTGGAGCGGCGCCGGCGGCGCAACCAATGTCTAGTCGGCATGGGGACGGATGCAGGCGCCAACAGCAGGCGCGGCAGGCCGCGGTGGCAATGGCATCAAACCACGGTTTCGCACTCGAGGCAGCAGCGGTACAGGCGCGGGCACAAGATCGGGCCATTATAGGAGTGCCGTGCTCCCGCCATGCCTGGAAATCCGGCTGGATCAGCGCCTGGTCCGGGCGAGCTGCGGGGCTGCCGACCACGCCTAGGAGCAGGCCGCCGTCCAGGCGGCTGTCGCCGTCTTTCGGGCCCGCGTTTGACACGCCACAACGCGGAGCCGGCACGCGCGGCGATGATGCAAAAAGGAGTGATATCGGGCCGAACAATGCGGTCCCTAGTGTCCCTGTCCCTGCTTGCAATCATCACCGTCGCCGTCGCCGGCTGCGCGGAACTGCTGCCGAAGTCGGCCGTGCGGACTGAGGTGCAGTGGGAAACCTTCGCCGATGCCAGGGCCCTGGTAGAAGCCATCAAGCCTTACACCACCACCAAGGCCGATCTTGCCAGCGTCGGACTCACGGACGTCAATCCGGCCGTGACCCTGCTTTCACACGTCGAAGTGGCGGTTCGGTTCCCGATCGGCGGTGTGATCAACGCCTCGGACGTCGACCCGGGCATTCGTGACTGCCTGATTGCAGGTAGGGGATGCAGCGGGTACCAGTTGAACATCAAGCGCATCAACAGCGACCGCGTGGGAAATTTCTGGCTCGACGCTCTCCGCTTCCGCCGCGAAACCGAGTCGCGCGGGTGGACATTTACGGCACTGATCCTCTTCGTACAGGACCGCGCGGTATACGCCGTCTACGGCGGTCAGCCGAACGTGCTCGAACTCCAGGTGGATCGCAATCCGCTCGGCCCGCTGCAGGGCTGGGGCGACTGGGTGGTCGGAGCGATCTCGCCATAGGCTTTGGCGGCGACGCCGCTAGATCGGCCGGGTTTCGTCCCGATCAACCGGCCGCCGCTGCGGCGCCAGCAATAGCCAAGCGACCAGCGGCCAGAGCGACGCCCCGACGAAGCTCTGCGCAAAGTAGATCCAGCCAGGCCATTCGCCGCCAACCCACATGCGGATCGCGAGCGCGGCCAGTTGCGCGATGAGCAGCAGGGGCAGGACATGCAGCGCCTGCGCGCCCAGCGGAAACCACTGGATGCGACGGTGCAACGTGATCGCGCCGTAGGAAACGATCGTGTACGCGAGCGCGTGCTGGCCGAATAAGGCACCCTCATGCACGTCCATCAGCAGTCCGAACACGAAGGCAGCACCCATGCCAACGCGGCGCGGCTGATGCACGTTCCAGAACACCAGCGCTAGAGCAAGTACGTCGGGCGCAAACGCATTGCGACCCCACGGCATGAGGTTCATCAGCAAGGCAATGACCAGGGACAGCCAGATGAACAGTGGGTTCGCCGGGCGCAGCAGGTACTCGCGGCGCACCGCGCCACGGCCGATGGCATCCATCGGGTCGGTAGGACGCAGCGCGAACGTATCGCGCATCCATTGACGCACGCGGAGGGGGGAACTCATCGCTTGCCGGGGGCACGTCGCGCCCCTGCTTCAGATTGTGCCGCGGGCGGCGGCGCAGGCCGCCGGCTGGCCTCCACCAGCAGCACCAGAAGGTGAGTGTGGTTCTCGACGCCTGCCGAGGGCGTCAGGACGATGCGCGCGAACTGGTCCTTGGCCGCCCGCTCGACCAGTCCGACGCGTCCGACCGGAAGTCCCTGCGGATAGACCCCGTCCAGCCCCGACGTCACCGCGAGATCGCCGTGTTCGACATCGGCATTGGCCGCCATGAACCGCAGGTCGAGCGTGCCCGGGTCCGTACCGCCAAACGCCACGCCGCGCAGGCCATTGCGCACAATCTGGATCGGAATCGATTGGTCCTTGTCGGTGAGCAGCGTCACCTCAGCGGTATTGTTGAACGCGCGGGTGACCTGACCCACCACCCCGATGTCGTCGATGACCGGATGGCCTGCGCGCACGCCATCGTCGGTGCCCACATGCAGCACGATCTTGTGCGAAAAGCGGTCGCGGGATTCGTAGAGGACGGTGCCGAGGATCGCACGGTTGCCCGATCGTTCGCGCGCGCTAAGCAGCTTGCGCAGTCGATCGTTTTCCTCGGCCATCTGTTGCGCCTGCAGCAGCGCCTGGGCGCTCTCGACCTGCCTGCGCTTCAGCGTCTCATTCTCACGCTGCAGCGCCGAGACCGACGTGAAGTAGTCACCCACCACACCGACGATGCGGCCGGGCACCAGAAGCGCCTGCTGGACCGGATAGAGCACGACACCGAGTCCGACGCGCACGGTTTCCAGCACCTTGATGCGGGAGTCAATGATGATCAGCGCGACAGCAAGGAACGAAAAGAACGCCAGCCGCGCGCGGGCCGATACGCCCTGGTTGAATAGCGGCGGTGGGCCGTCCATTACAAGGTCACGCGAAAGTGAAAACCTGCTTTCGAGTGTTCAAACAGCAAGCGATCGGTGGCGAAGCCACGCGATCCTCTATGTTCCAACAGCGGGAAAGGCACGACGAGAACAGTCCGTCGTGTCGGCATCATCCGGTCGCGAAGATGGTGCCGAGCTTGTCCATGCGCTCGAGAGCAATGCCGCAGCCGCGCACGACGCAGGTCAGCGGCTCCTCGGCAACCACGACAGGCAATCCGGTCTCTTCCATCAGCAGTCGGTCAAGATCGCGCAGCAGTGCGCCGCCGCCGGTGAGCATCATGCCGCGGTCGGCGATGTCCGCACCCAGTTCAGGAGGCGTCTGTTCGAGCGCAATCTTCACGCTGGAGACGATCTGGTTGAGTGGATCGGTCAACGCCTCGAGGATCTCGTTGCTTGAGATCGTGAAGCTGCGCGGGATGCCTTCGGAGAGGTTGCGCCCCTTGACTTCCATTTCGCGCACTTCGGACCCCGGAAACGCCGAGCCGATTTCCTTCTTGATGAGTTCGGCCGTCGGCTCGCCGATCAGCATGCCGTAATTGCGGCGGATGTAGTTGATGATCGCTTCATCGAACTTGTCGCCGCCGACCCGGACCGAACCCTTGTAGACCATGCCGCCCAGCGAGATGACGCCGACCTCGGTGGTGCCGCCGCCGATGTCGACCACCATCGAGCCCGACGCTTCCGAAACCGGGAGCCCAGCGCCGATCGCTGCCGCCATGGGCTCCTCGATCAAGAACACCTGAGAAGCTCCGGCAGCTTCCGCCGATTCCTTGATCGCGCGGCGCTCAACCTGGGTGGAACCGCACGGCACGCAGATGATGATGCGCGGATTGGGCGCGAACAGGCTCGATGGATGCACCATCTTGATGAACTGCTTGAGCATCTGCTCCGTCACGGTGAAGTCGGCGATCACGCCGTCCTTCATCGGGCGTATCGCCTCGATGTTGCCCGGGACCTTGCCGAGCATCTGCTTGGCTGTCTTGCCGACGGCCTGGATCGTGCGCTTGCCGTTGGGCCCGCCTTCCTGGCGAATTGCAACCACCGAAGGCTCATCGAGCACGATGCCCTTGCCACGCACGTAGATCAAGGTGTTGGCCGTGCCGAGATCGATCGCGAGGTCGTTGGAAAAATAGCTGCGGAGAAAACCGAACATGACTGCCTTTGGTGGCTGCGCTGCGTCCCGAGGTGCGCCGGGTATCGGCGCTGCGATCCCCCAGATGAGCGCTGAGTCTGGAGAGAATGCGCGATGATAAACTAACTACACAACAAACCCGCTGCAAACGCTTGTTTTGAAAGGCTTACGCGGCGGTCATCCACCCCGTAATTCCGCTTCAGCCACCCCGCCCGCACCGATGGCCCTGGACCTTGCGCAGATTCGTCGCATCGCTGATCTCGCCCGCATCGACGTGACCGAGGCCGAGGCGCAACGCGTGCTCGAACAGCTGAACGACATTTTCCGCATGATCGAGCGCATGCAGGCCGTCGACACCGACGACATCGAACCGATGGCGCACCCGCTCGGCGGAGCACAGCGCC
>Ga0209254_10003164_pt1 | contig 15015 bp, 15 predicted proteins | sample FrelakmetDIP11DI_FD_187148 | JGI IMG/M metagenome (GOLD analysis project Ga0209254, IMG submission 187148) | Freshwater lake sediment microbial communities from the University of Notre Dame, USA, for methane emissions studies - DIP11 DI (SPAdes)... | ecosystem: Environmental > Aquatic >...
TGTGGAGTATGAAATGCAGGAGAGTCAGATCACCGTGCACTTTGGCTGGCCCATGTCTTCCTGGCTGGATCGTTTAAGCATCGGGGTTATGGTGTTTAATCTGATGCGCCTGCCTCGGATTTTTCCAAAATTTCAATTTGTTATTAATTATCTTCCCCGAATGAAACCATCCTGATCTCATTGAACAAAAACTACTACTCTCCATCACCCAAAATGTTTTTTAACTTCAAGAAATTTTTTCTTTTGGTCCAATAGATTTTCGTCCCCTGCAATTTTTTTATGTTCTAAAATACGCTGTGTTTTTTTCTCTTATAAGCCGCCGTTTTTAAATAATTTTATAGAAAAAACCATTGACAAGCCGTATTGCGCAGGGTATTAATTTATCTTTATGAATTATTAATACTATCCCAAAACAGGCAGGTGTTTATGATTATCTACAAAGAGTCTGCTCCCGCTGCTCAAGAGTATCATGAATTATTTGTAAGCACGGGCTGGACAAGGGTAATACAGGTTTCAGCCGATGATTTAATGACTGCCATTAACAACAGCTGGTATTGGATTGCTGCTTATGAGGATAACAAACTGGTTGGCGTGGGGCGAGTTATTTCTGATGGTTTGCTGTATGCTTTAATTTGTGACTTGATCGTCCTTCCCGCAGATCAAAAACACGGGGTCGGGGGCGGCATTTTATCGAGGCTAACCAAGAAATGCAAGGAAGCAGGAATAAAGCGCGTTTGGCTGTTTGCTGCTCCGGGCACCTCCTTTTTTTGCCAAAGAAACGGCTTTATCGCCCGGCCCGCAAACGCGCCCGGAATGCAGTTGATATAAAAAAGATTTCATTCCTTTTTTATTGCTGATTTTTCGATGACGCCCCCCGCGTAGGCCCGCCTTTGGTTTTCACCATTGTATTCTTTCGGGTGAAAGCCCCCAAAGTCCAGTCGCCATCATCGTGGCGCAGTTCCAAAAGAATGAAACCGAAGCTTTTTCCCCGAAGAAACCAGTCAATAAATTTATTTCAATAATTTCCCCCCTGCGGCTAAGGTAGATTAAGCAAAAGCATGAAGCAGCGGGGTTTTTCCCCGAGCACTTTTAATGGGGATGGTTTTGCCTTTCAAAATATTTCTGAATATGAGCTTGCCTGCTTGACAAGGAGAAGTAATCTCGATAGGTTTAGGAAGAGAAACTGGACAGGCTTTTCCTAAAAACCGGAGGGGGCTTTTGAGTGTTCTTACTTCTGTTTAAAATTTTTTCCCGAATTTTTTTATCCCCGCTTTTTACTCTTCTTTTCACTTACACGGCTGGGCTTATTGTTGGGCTTTTTTGGCATCCTCGGGCAACAAGTATCTTTATTGTCGTTTGCTTTTTTTTAGTCCTGGGGGTCTATGCTTTGTTAAAAAAACGCTCGGGACTGTCGAGCCTGGCGCTTTTTCTCGGGATTTTTTTAGTAGGGGTGATCTCTCTTACGCATTATCTCCGGCCAGACTTTCCTCCCCACCATGTTTATTGCTGGGCACAAAATCGTCCCTTAACCATGGAAGGCTTTCTTTACCGTCCGGCTGAATATTTGCCTCAAAAAACCCGTCTTTATGTTCGGGCGCAATGGATCATAATCTCCAAGAAAAAATATCCTGTAGCCGGAAACATTCTCCTCACTATAGAGGATGCTCGAGAAAGCTTTTTGGTTTACGACCGAATTATCTTCTCGGGCCGCTTGCGCAAACCCCGCAACTTTGGAAACCCCGGGGGATTTGATTATGTGCGGTGGCTTGCTTTCCAGGATATCTACGTAACCGGGTATGTGTCCAGGGAACAGGGCCTCGTTAGACTGGGCCTGCCGCAAAGCAGGTCCTGGTTAAGAAAAATAGATGCGTTTCGAAGCACGATTCGAGAAATTATTGACTCCTCAACGTCTTCTCCGGCAAACTCTTTTCTGCGAGCCTTGCTTTTGGGAGAACAGGGAGCCGTACCCGATGAGATCAATGAAAGTTTTATCCGCACCGGAACCGCTCATGTCCTCGCCATTTCTGGACTTAATATTGGAATCGTTGCTGCTTTTTTTTATTTTCTTTTTCGGCGCCTTTTGGGTTTTTCCGAGTTCCTCCTTTTGAAGGCCAACGTCCCTAAACTCGCTGCTGCCCTTTCCGTTCTCCCGGTTCTCTTCTATTCTCTGATTGCAGGGGCAGGCGTCTCGGTTCAGAGGGCTTTCATTATGGCCGTAGCATATATAGCCGCCCTTCTTTTAAATAGAGAAAGGGATTTATACCACGCAACTGCCTTAGCTGCGTTAGTGATTCTTGTTATACAGCCCCCCGCTCTGTTTGGGGCTTCGTTTCAGCTCTCCTTTGTATCGGTTTTAGGGATCGTCTTCTTTGCCCCGAAAATCCTTTCTCTCCTTCCCCGGCAAGATAAGCTGCTTCAAAAATTAGATCCTCCCTGGTGGAGAAAGCTAAAACGTCAACCTCTTATTTTTTTGGTGGTCACTTTTTCGGCTATGCTTGCCACGGCACCACTGGTTGCTTACCACTTCAGCCTTTTTTCTCTTTCTGGACTTGTTGCGAATTTACTCATTGTCCCCCTGGCCGGTTTTTTAATCGTGGTATTGGGCTTAATAGGTGTTTTATTAATCCCCTTTTCCTTTTTTGTTGGTGGGTTTGTTTTTTATCTTTCTGGCCTCTTGTCGGATATCACCATTAAGATTGCCGCCTTCTTGGCAAGCATTCCCTGGACGAGTTTTCTTGTCCCCACCCCTACACTCATCACGGTGTTCCTTTTTTATTTCTTAATCCTCGCTCTTTTTTGCTGGAAATTTTATGGCTGGCCAAAAAGAGTCCTCCTCATCTCTTTGGGTTTGCTGGTGGTCAACTTTTGCTATAGTCATGTTAATATAAAACCCCAGGGCCTCCTCATTACCTTTATCGACGTAGGACAAGGAGATTCAGCCCTTATCCGCTTTCCTGAGGGCAAAACCATGCTCATTGATGGTGGGGGGTTCCCCAATGGAGATTTTGATACGGGTAAAAATATTGTCGCCCCCTTTCTTTTGAAGCAGGGGGTTTTGCACATTGATTATTTAGTTCTCACTCACCCCCACCCAGACCATTACTATGGACTTCGTTATATCGCCAAAAATTTTTCGATTAGGGAATTCTGGACTAATGGAGATGCGGTGGATGATCCCTGTTTTTTTGAATTGGGGAAAACCCTGGCCAAGAGGAAGGTGGTTATCCGGAAGCTTAACGGCAGTTCCCCGCGGATGCTGATCCAGGGGGTGGGCATGGATATTCTCCATCCTCCCCCAGCTTATTCAGGGTCTGGGCAAGGTGTAGATGCTCGGCTTAATAACAAGTCTTTGGTTATTAAATTTTCCTATGGGAATATTGGGTTTCTTTTTTCTGGGGATATTGGACTGGATGCAGAAAACATGCTGTTATCAACCGGGGAAGACCTCTTCGCTGATGTGCTTAAGGTGCCCCATCATGGAAGCTCGACCTCAAACAGCATTCCTTTTATTAACTCGGTTGGCCCCCGGGTTGCCATCTGCTCCGTGGGCTTTCGCAATCCTTTTAACCTTCCCCATCCCAGCGTTCTCGAACGTTTTCAGAAAAAGGGCTGCACTGTATACCGGACTGACTTAAATGGAGCGATAGCAATAGCTACTGATGGCAGAGAAATGCAGGTGCAGGGTTTGCGGCAAGATCGAAAGCCGGGGGCATTTTAATGGATTGTTAACTTATCCTTTCGATGTATTCACCGGTCCGGGTGTCAATTTTTACCTTATCACCTTCATTAATAAAGAGGGGTACTTGCATTACTGCTCCGGTTTCAAGGGTTGCGGGCTTGCTTCCGCCGCTGGCTGTGTCCCCTCGGACCCCGGGATCGGTCTTGGCCACCGTAAGCACAACAAACATCGGCACTTCAACCCCGAGGAGCTTTCCTTGATGAAAAAGGGCGGTGATGGTGATATTTTCCTGGAGGTAGTTTTTGCTTTCTCCTAACTGATCTTCGGTTAAAAATGTTTGCTCGTACGTTTCTATCTCCATAAAATAATGCTGCTTCCCCTCTGCGTAGAGATACTGCATGGATTTTTCTTCCAGGTCTGGTTTTTCCACTTTTTCGCCCGCCCTTAGGGTCCGGTCAATGACTCTGCCGGTAGCTAAGTTCTTTAATTTCGTCCGGACAAAGGCGCCGCCTTTCCCCGGCTTAACATGTTGGAACTCGACAATACTGTACGGTGTACCCTCTAATTCTATTTTTAGCCCTCGCCGAAAATCACTGGTGGAATACATCTATCGCCCTCCTAATTTATGATCTCTAACTTTTTGGGCACAAGGGTAAGCACCTCGCAGCCGCCCCGGGTTACCACGACCATGTCTTCGATCCGAACTCCTCCCCAATTGGGAAGATAAATCCCCGGCTCAATGGTAAAAACCATCCCTTCTTCCAGGATTTCGTTTTTTAACGGAGAAATGCGCGGCTCCTCATGCAAAGAAATCCCCACTCCATGACCGGTCCCGTGTCCAAAGTATTTTCCAAATCCTTTTTTTTCTATATAGCCTCGAGCTGCTTTGTCTATCTTTTGCGAAGAAACGCCCGGCTTAATTTTCTCAATCGCTCGATCATGAGCTGTTTTTACAATGTTAAAAATTTCCTTTTGTTTTGGGGTAGGGGTTCCCATCACCATAGTGCAGGTCTCGTCACTGCAGTATCCCTGGTATCGGATCCCAAAATCTATCATAATCAATTCCTGTGCGCCGATCTTTTTCCCGCTCGCAACCCCATGGGGCAACGCTGACCGCTTTCCGCTCGCAACAATAATATCAAAAGCTAATTTATCTGCCCCCGCTTCTTTTACCGCAGATTCGTAGGCAGTGGCAACTTCTTTTTCCGTGACTCCGAATTTTATTTTCTCTTTCATTTTTTGAAATCCTTGAGTGGAGATTGTTATCGCCTGGCGAATAACCTTTATCTCCTCCTTTTCTTTTTTCATCCTGAGCGTGCGCAACCCTTCTTCTATGGGGATGGGGGCTGTGCCAGAAAGCCCTTTCTCCAGTTGCTTGAAGTCGGCGTAAGAAATTGCCCTTGCATCAAACCCCACCCTTTTTACCCTGAGCCGGTTTATTAATTTTATGGTGTCTTCGATCCGTTTGGAAATTTTAAGGGTTTGAAAAAGCGGCGCTTCGAGCTTTGCCTGGGTAGTAAAGCGGGAATCAACAAGTAAAAAAAGAGCCTCCGGCGCTATCAGCGCGGAGGCCTCATCTCCTGTGAAACCACTAAGATATCGAATGTCGGTCGGGTCATTTATTAAAAAAGCTTCAACCTTCTCCTTTTTTAGAATCTGAAGCGCCCGGTCGATCCTTTTTTTCTCATCAAGCTGTTTCTCCATTCTTCCCACTACTTAGGTTTTGCGGGCTGAAACTTTTATTCTATTAGTAGCTCTTTTTAAAGCTAAAGCCACCTCTGAAAATTGGCTGTCATCGGAGGATAAGCTTTTAAGTTTTTCTTCGGCTTGAATCTTGGCGGTTTCAGCTCTTTTTATGTCAATTTCCTGGGCCAGTTCAGCGGCTTCTGCCAAAATAGTTACTTTATCGTTTTCCACCTCGGCAAATCCACCACTAATAGCTAACCAATATTCCCGATTATCTTTTTTTATTACTACTTCTCCTATTTCTAAAGTAGTAATCAAAGCAGCGTGTCCTGGCAAAACACCAAACTCTCCAAGGCCTCCCGGTGCGGTAACCATCTCTATTGAATCACTAAACACCACTTTTTCTGGGGTAAGAATATCTAAATGGATCGCGTCTGCCATGTTTGTCTCTTTTATCCTGCTAATCGTTTTGCTTTTTCAATTGCTTCTTCAATGCCGCCAACCATATAGAAGGCCTGCTCCGGAAGGTCATCATGTTTTCCTTCGATTATTTCCTTAAACCCTCGGATCGTGTCCTCCAGTTTTACATACTTCCCGGGAGTGCCGGTAAACTCTTGAGCAACAAAAAATGGCTGGGAAAGAAATCGTTGAATTTTTCTTGCTCGCGCTACCGCTATTTTATCTTCATCAGACAATTCTTCCATGCCCAAAATAGCAATAATGTCCTGAAGGTCTTTATACCGCTGGAGAATCACTTGGACTTCCCGGGCCACCCGGTAATGTTCTTCTCCGACCACTTTGGGATCAAGAATCCGGGAGGTTGAGTCCAGGGGGTCAACCGCTGGATAGATCCCGAGCTCTGCAATCTGCCGGGACAAAACGGATGTTGCGTCCAGGTGGGCAAAGGTAGTTGCGGGCGCAGGGTCGGTCAGGTCATCAGCAGGAACATAAATGGCCTGCACTGAGGTGATCGAGCCTTTCTTGGTCGAGGTAATTCTTTCCTGAAGCTCGCCCAGGTCTGTGGCTAATGTGGGTTGATACCCCACGGCTGACGGCATGCGGCCTAAAAGCGCCGAGACTTCAGAGTTAGCCTGGGTAAAACGGAAGATGTTGTCAATAAAAAGCAAAACATCTTGTCCTTCTTCATCCCTAAAGTATTCTGCTGCCGTCAAAGCAGAAAGACCCACGCGGGCACGGGCGCCCGGGGTCTCGGTCATCTGTCCGTAAACTAAGGCGCATTTTGAAATAACCCCTGATTGTTTCATTTCCAACCACAGGTCATTTCCTTCTCTGGTCCGCTCCCCTACGCCTCCAAAAACCGAGTAGCCTCCGTGGTGAACCGCGATATTGTGGATCAGTTCCATAATAATAACTGTTTTCCCAACCCCGGCGCCTCCAAACAGACCGATCTTTCCTCCCTTTGAATAGGGTTCCAATAAATCAATAACTTTTACTCCGGTTTCGAGCGCTTCCACCGCCACATTCTGTTCGACAAACGAAGGAGCGGGGCGGTGAATGGGGTAACGCTTTTTCGCGTTAACCGGGCCCATTTCATCCACGGGCTTTCCGATCACGTTGAGCACCCTTCCCAGAGCCTCTTTTCCCACCGGCATGGTTATCTGTTCTCCTCGATAAACCCCTTTCTGACCCCGTACTAAACCATCGGTGGTTTCCATGGCAACGCATCTGACGGTATCGTCACCAATGTGCTGAGCCACTTCAAGGATAAGGTTCCATTCGGTGTCGTCAACGTTTGGGTTGGTGAGCTCGATGGCTCCATAAATTTCCGGAAGGTTCCCGGTGTCGAACCGCATATCAACCACCGGGCCTATAACCTGGGTTATTTTCCCTTCACTTACTGCTTCTCTGGTCATTAGTGATTATCCTCCTTAAAGGATACGAGTTATTTCTTTAAAGCTTCGGCTCCGCCAACGATATCCAAAAGTTCTTTGGTTATCGCAGCCTGTCTTGCTTTATTATAAATTAAGGCTAAATCCGTAATTACCTCCCTGCAGTTAGTAGAGGCCGTATCCATGGCCGTCATCCGCGCCGCGTATTCGCTGGTCTGCGATTCCAAGATGGCTTTTAATATCTGACTTTCAAGGTATTTTGGTAAGAGCTGGTCTAAAATTTCTTTTTGGCCTGGTTCAGTTATATAATCTTTCGGGGCCTCGGCCTCTATCCCGGCCGGGGTGGTGGAAATGGGCAGAATGGTTTCTTGTGTTATTTCATGTCGGACCACTGATTTAAACGCAGAATAGTAAAGATGAACCTCGTTCCATTCGCCGGTCAAAAAATATTTTTTTGCTTCCCTGGCAATCTCTGCGGCTAATTCATAATTAGTTCTTTCACGGTCTTCGAGGTATTTCTTTTTTATTTCAAAATGTTTTTTTGAAAAAAAATCACCCCCCTTTTTTCCCACCGTAAGGAAGGATGCTTTTCCCAGGCCTTCTCCCATTTTTTTAAGGTCTCTTACAGCCCTAAAGATTATGCTGTTGTTAAATGACCCGCACAACCCCTTGTCGCCAGTGACCAGTATAATTCCCAGCCTTTTCTTTTCCTCGCTGGAAACAAAGAAAGGGTGGTCTTCAGGGGTCATCCCTTTGCACATCTCAAGCACTAAATGCTTTGCCGCATCAGCAAAGGGACGGGCTTTTAAAGCTTTTTCCTGGGCTTTCCGCAATTTTGCGGCCGAGACCATTTGCATAGCCTTGGTAATGGTCTGCGTATTTTTTACACTAGCGATTCGCCTTTTTATTGTTCTCAGTGTTGCCATTATTCAACGACAAATTTTTCTTTAAATTTTACAAGCGCTTCTTTAAGCTTTTTGTCAATTTCCTCGGTCAATTCTTTTTTGGTCTTGATTTCATCCAGCAGGCTTTTGTAATTGTTTTCCAGAAAATCAGAAAGCTCAGCTTCAAAACGAGCCAAACACGATTCGGGATAAGCATCCACGTACCCCTGGGTGCCGGCATAGATGATAACAATTTGTCTTTCTACCGGGAGCGGGCTGTATTGTCCCTGCTTCAATAGTTCAACCAGGCGGCTTCCTCGGGCAAGCTGTGCCTGAGTGGCTTTATCAAGATCGCTTCCAAACTTCGCGAACGCTGCCAGCTCTCGATACTGCGCTAAATCAAGCCGAAGACTTCCGGCGATCTTTTTCATGGCTTTATTTTGGGCATTACCTCCAACTCGAGAAACCGAAAGCCCAACATTAATTGCGGGCCTGATCCCGGAATAGAAAAGCTCCGGCTCCAGATAGATCTGGCCATCGGTAATCGAGATCACGTTAGTAGGAATATAGGCGGAAACATCTCCTGCCTGGGTCTCGATGATAGGAAGGGCAGTTAACGAACCACCACCCAAAGCATCGTTTAGTTTTGCTGCTCTTTCCAAGAGCCGGGAGTGAAGATAAAAAATATCTCCCGGATATGCTTCTCTTCCCGGGGGCCTTCTCAACAAGAGGGATAACTGCCGATAGGCAACCGCATGTTTGGAAAGGTCGTCATAAATAACCAGGGCATGCCGTTTGGTATCCCGGAAGTATTCACCCATGGCACAACCAGCAAATGGAGCGATGTATTGCAGGGGGGCTGGATCGCTGGCAGTAGCTGCCACCACGGTGGTATATTTCATTGCGCCGTATTTTTCGAAGAGATCGACCACTCGGGCAACTGAGGAGCGCTTTTGCCCGATAGCAACATAGATACAAAAAACATCAGTGTCCCGCTGGTTAATAATCGCATCAAGGGCTATGATGCTTTTCCCGGTGCCGCGGTCTCCGATGATTAGCTCTCTTTGTCCTCGGCCAATCGGAATCATAGCGTCAATCGCTTTTATGCCGGTCTGGAGAGGCTCTTTCACGGGCGATCGGTACACCACCCCCGGAGCTCTCACCTCTACGTTTCGATATTCTTTGGCGTCTATTTCTCCTTTTCCATCAATCGGCTTTCCAATGGCATCTACCACCCGGCCAATAAGCGCTTCGCCCACGGGAACCTGGGTGATACGGTTTGTCCTTTTTACCAGATCTCCTTCTTTGATATGGACGTCTTCTCCAAGAATCGCTGCACCAACGTTATCTTCCTCCAGGTTTAGAACCATTCCTATAATTCCATGAGGAAACTCGATAAGCTCGTTGGCCATAACGTTTTGAAGGCCATAGATCCGTGCAATCCCATCTCCTACAGAAAGCACCCTTCCGACCTCACTAATGTCTACTTCTTTTTCATATTTACCAATTTGCTCTTTTATTACCTGAGTTATTTCTTCTGCTTTGATCTCCATGATTCTTAATCCTTTTTAGATTAACGTTTCACCTATTCTTTGGAGTTGATTTCTTATGCTTCCATCAAAAATTTTATCTCCCACCTCAGCAATAACCCCGCCAATAATTTGTGGCTCAACCACGCTGTTTAAGAGCACCTTTTTTTGGGTAATATCTTCCAGCGACTTTTTAATGCTCTCAAAATCCCCTGCAGAAAGAGGCCGCGCTGTTATTACCCGGGCCTTCACATACCCGGAAATCTGGTAAGTTAAGTCTTCATAAAGCTCTAAAATGGCGGAAAAGTACTGGATCCTTCTTTTGTCCACCAAAAGGCACAAAAAATTTTTGATAGTTTCCGAAAGGTTAATTTTCTCAGCCACCCCCAAGATTGTTTTTTTCAGATCTTCGGCTGAATAAAGCGGGCTTAAAAGAGCATTTTGGAACTCGGGAAATTTTTTCAGCAAATCAGAAAAATTTTCGAGTTCGGCTTTAAACTCCTCGACCCGATTATTCTCTTTCCCGATCTCGATTAATGCTTGGGCATATCTTCGGGCAATCTTTTTATTTAACATACCTTAGATTACCTTGGATGTTATTTGGGTAATGTAGTCTTTAACCAGGCGAGCGTGGTCATCCTCGTTTATCTTTTCCTTTATAATTTTTTCAGCTCTCTCCAAAGATAATGTGGCGAGTTCTTTTCTTAGCTCTGCCTTGGCTTGTTTTAGTTCTTGTTCGGCAATTATTTTTGCCTGCCATTTAATTATTTCTGCTTCTTTTGCTGCGGCAGCAATAATTCTTTCTTTTTCTACTCCCCCTTCCTTTTCTACGGCTTTGCGAATTTCCTCTACCTCTTTATCCAAGAGGGCTATCTTCTTTTCGTATTCCCTTAGCTTATTTTCCGCTAAAGTTTTTGCTTCTTCGGCTTCTTTTAAAGCTTGCCGAATTTTTTCGCTCCGATCAAAATAGAAGCTTTTTATGCGGGGAAGGGCAAAAATATACAAAACAATTAGAAAAAGAATGAAGTTTATTACGCTAAAAATAAAGGACCAGAGCGTCGAGCCGCCATGTCCCCCTTCTTGTGAAGCGCATGCAACCCCAACAGGACCACATAGTGTAATTATTATGAGATAAAAAACATTCATTTCTACACGCTTCTTCCTAAGGCCTTTTTTGCCATTATCTGTCCTATGGCATCAACTTGTTGGTGAAGAGCTTTTTTGGTCTGCTTGGCTTCTTCGGCGATATTTCTCCTCATTTCTTCCAAAAACCCCTGGGCTTCTTTTCTGGCCTTATCTATCGCGGCCTCTTTTTTTTCAGTTCCTTCTAAAATAAGTTTTCTTTTTAGTTCGAGCGCTTCTTTTCTGGCCTGGCGAAATTTTTCATTGTATTGTTCAAGGGTTTCTTCTGCTTTTTTCTCCGTTCCATCGGCTTCACTCAAAGAACCTTCAATCTTTTCTTCTCGCCCGTGAAGAATTTTTAAAATAGGCTTAAAGAGGATCTTGTTAAGGAACCATAAAACAAGAAGAAAAATAACCCCCTGAACAATGAGCAGGCCCGGAACAATTTCTATTCCGCTAATGTTTATCGAAGAAAACATGATTACATCATTCCCTTGAGGAGGAATGCGATAACAAAAGCGTAAAGCACGAGGGATTCGATAAAGGCTAACCCTAATATATAGGGAACAAACATCTTGTCAGCTGCCCCAGGGTTCCGAGCAATTCCCTGTTGAGCTGAGCCGGCAGTCGTTCCCTGACCAATACCGCCACCAAGTGCAGCTAATCCGATTGCCAAACCAGCGCCAAGACCAATTAAGCCTTTGGCCATCGAACCACCACTGGTTTCCGCGCCTTCTTGCGCCAAAACCGGAGACGAAACCAATAGAAAAAGTCCAAACACAACCAACATAACAGCCATTCTCCTTTTTTTCATGACTAACCAACCTCCTTTTAAAAAATATTAATGTTCATGCGATACGGCTAAACCGATATACACTGTCGACAAGGTAGCAAAAACAAAAGCTTGGATAAAGGCGACCATTAGGCCTAAAATCAAAAAAATAACCGGCACCAAAAGTGGAACCAAACCAGAAAAAATATTTAGCACCTGATGATCACCAGATATATTCCCATAAAGCCTAATCATCAAAGATAAGGGCCGGAAAAGATGGCTAATGACCTCAATGATAAACATCATTGGGGCCAAGATAACAATGGGCCCTGCAAAGTGCTTTAAATATTTAATGCCATGTTCCTTAAAACCTTGGTAATTATAATACACAAATACAATTATTGCGCATGAGGCATTAGTATAAAGGTTGCTTGTGGGGGGGATAAAGCCAGGGATAAGCCCCAAGAGGTTACAGAAAAGGATAAAAACAAACAGGCCCCCGATTAAAGGAAGATATTTTTCCGCGTGGTGTCCGATAATATCCTTCATTATGTTAATGGTGGCCTGGATGACTAACTCAAAGAAATTTTGGAAAGAAAGTTTTTTTTGGGGGATAAGCGGGTTGGTTGATTTTTTTATGGAATTAAAAACCGTTGCGGAGATAATAAAAAGGACGGCCGCAATAAAAATGGTGGTAAAAATAAGCTGTCTTTCTGGATCGTCAGCAATAAAGGGCAATCGAGAAAACCAGGTAAAGCCGTGTTCCATGGGGAGGTCCCCTTTATTTTAAAGTTGAATGAAAATTCATTCATTATGAAGGGGGTTGATTATCATTATCAACAGTGGTTGTCAAGAATTTTTTGTTTTATCTCTCTGTGAGGGTCTTTTTATATTTCCTAACTATAAAAATTGCTGTATTTATTCCGGCAGCTACCCCACCTACAAAAAAAATTATCGTTAGCCAAGGAAAGGTCTTAAGGTGATTGTCGAGCCAATATCCAACCACAAACCCCCCCACTAAAGAGGCGGCCATATCAAAGGCAAGAGCTAAAAATATTCCATATTGTTTTAGATATGGGTGTGTGATTTTAAAAACGGCAAAAAGAGATTAATAATTGGTTGTTTTTTGCGAGGGAAAAATGCTTTCAAAGCCAACAATTAAAAGAACCGTTGAAAAACCAACAATAAAAGCAAAAAGATTTACTACTTCCTGGCTAACCAAAAAAAATAATACTCCGAATAAAATAATTATTTTGATTATATATGTTATTATTACAGGTGTTTTACGTGGACTGCTTTGTTGAAAAACCTTTTCTCCTATCTTGCTTAAAATAACAATATTTACCAACGACAGCCCTCCCCCTATCAACACCCCCAAAAAAATCTTTTTTGATTCAAAAAACAAACTTGCCGCTGCCAAAAAAAATAAAAAAATCAACGCTCTTTTTTCCGATACTACAAGCTTCTTTTTAGTCGCTTCTTTTAGGGCCTCCATTTATTCTTTTATTTCCATCGGCATTATTACACAGGTATATTCATCATCATCTATCGGGGTTATTGTAACCGGGCTGTCTTTGTCTTTTATTTTTATAACAACCTCTTCTCCATCGATGGCGCTTATGCTATCAACAAGATACCCCGCGTTAAACCCGAGTTTAATGTTTTCTCCTTCATAAACTATTGGAATCGTCTCTCTTCCTTCCCCAAAAACCGGGTTGATGGTAAAAACCTCCAGTGTATCTTTACCAAAAAACAGGTTTATGGCTTTTGATCTTTCTTCGGCAATAACGGAAATTCTTTTTAAGGAATTTAAAAAATGAAGCCGATTAATAATCGCTTTATTTTTCGTTTCTTCAGGTAGTGCTTGTTTATAATTTGGAAACTCTTCATCAATAACCCTAATTGACAACATCATGTTTTCTTTTTTAAATATCCCACTATTCTGTTTTAAAAGAAAAAATAGATTTTGGTTGTCTGAACCTTCATCCAACATCTTTTTTAATTCTAAAAGACCTTTTTTGGGGAAAAGAAGTCCTTTTTCGAGTGGTTCCATTGCCAAGAGTCCTTGTTTACTAACCACCTCTATCTCCTTATCAATCATCGATAGCCTGTGTCCGTCGGTTGCAACCATCCGAATTACGTCTTTTCCTGCTTTTATTATTTTTTCAAAAAATACCCCATTTAGATTCACTCTTGTTTCGTCGTTTGACGCAGCAAAAATAGTTTTTTCAATCATTTCTTTTATATTTTTTTTATTAACTTCCTGAAATTTTTCTTCTTCTAAAAAACTTATTTCAGGAAATTCCTTGGCATCTACACCGACGACATTAAAAAAAATATCATCTGTGGTAATTTCTATCCAATCATTTTCCTTTCTTTTAAAATAAATTTCTTTATCCGGCATTTCTTTTATTATTTCAAAAGCTTTTTTAGCATCTAAAACCATACTTCCTTTTTCAAAAATTTCAGCTTCCAAAAATTCTTTTATACTTACCTCTAAATTCGTGGCGTTTATTTCTATTCCCTCCCCCCCCGTTTTTATGAGAATATTAGAAAGAATGGGTTTAATTTCTCTTCGCTCAACAATACTCTGGACTTTTTGAAGAGCCTTTAATAATTTCTTATGAGATATCTTAAATTTCATAATCTTTATTATTTCAATATTGTTGTTATAAAAGAGTTAAACCTTTTTTAATACTGATTAAATAATAAACAAAGAGAGGTTTTTTTATTGTTGGTTTTTGTTGAAAAAAACTAATAAAAATCTTATATCACTGAAATTATTTTTTTTAAATAAATTTATTTTTATATATAGAAGAATAAAGAATTAAAAAATATGTTTTTGAATGTGTATATTAATCATCACCCCAACACAAAACAAAGAGATCACAAGAGAAGAACCACCATAACTAAAAAGCGGAAGCGTTATCCCGACGGTTGGCAACAAACCGAGGGCCATCCCTATATTAATGATAATTTGCCAAAAAAACAAGGCGGTTATTCCATAACCAAGGAGCAGCCCAAAGCTATTTTTAGCAGAGGAAGCGATAAACAAAAAACGAAAGAGTAACCCAATATAAAAAAAACCCAAGACTAACGCCCCGGCAAAACCCCACTCCTCACAAAAAACCGAAAAAACAAAATCAGTATATTTTTCCGGAACAAAATTAAGCTGAGATTGTGTTCCCTTTAAATAACCTTTTCCAAAAAACTTTCCTGATCCAATCGCAATCTTGGATTGAAGGACCTGATAGCCCTTTCCCAAAGGGTCTAAGGAAGGATTTAAAAAATGGACAACCCGGTCTTTTTGGTAATCTTTTAATAAGTAGTTCCACGAGAGGGGGAAAAAAAGAAACGCACAAAAAAACAAAACAAAGAGGGTTCGAAACCGAACCCTTACAAAAAAAGCCAAAGAAAAAAAGATTAATACCAGGAGCAACGCAGACCCAAGGTCTGGCTGAAGAAAAACAAGAAAGAAAGGGATGATTAAGAA
>Ga0209254_10003165_pt1 | contig 15014 bp, 17 predicted proteins | sample FrelakmetDIP11DI_FD_187148 | JGI IMG/M metagenome (GOLD analysis project Ga0209254, IMG submission 187148) | Freshwater lake sediment microbial communities from the University of Notre Dame, USA, for methane emissions studies - DIP11 DI (SPAdes)... | ecosystem: Environmental > Aquatic >...
ATCCGGATTGGGAGCCACTGATCGGCCAAGCTGGGGTTACTATCGCCAGCCACGTCGGTCCCGGCGCGGTAGGAGTAGCTTGTGTTTCAGCCGACTGAGTCGATAAGAAACAGACAGTAACAGCAGGTATGTGACGGTATGAACTCTTCAGCTTGGGAAAAGCTGAACAAAATACTCAAGCTCGAGCAGAGCAAGGGCCATCGCGACGAGGCAGTCATCGGCGGCCTGGACAAGTTTGTCGAGCTGTGGCAAAGCGAGGTCCGCGCAGAAACGCAGGCCGAAGCAGGTGTTGTGGCCGAGGCGTGGATCACTGAAATAACCGCAAGCCTGGCGAACTATGCTGACAAGACCGAGCACGAGCGAGCCGAGGCGGTGGACCGGGTCCTCAGCCAGCTCGACCAGATCGGCCTTTCCGCGCAACGGGCACCAATCCAACCCCAGGCCGTGAGGCCGGAGGCACCCACGGCGCAGGCACCCAGTCCGTCGCCGCCCAGGCCTCGCCCGGCCGCAGGGCTCGATGCACCGGTCGAAAGTCTGCCGGGGATCAGCTCTGGTTTCAGCGCCCGCCTGCGCAAGCTGGGGATCGCGACGGTGGCCGACTTTCTCTACCACTTGCCGCACCGCTACGACGACTATAGGACCCTGAAGCCGATCAGCCGCCTGGAGTATGGCCAGGAAACCACGATCATCGGCACCATCTGGGAAACCAAGACACGGCCGACGCGGGGTGGAGGCACCATTGTCAGCAGCATCATCGCCGATGCTTCGGGGACGATCGAGGCGGTGTGGTTCAATCAACCCTACCTGGCTCGCCAGTTGCGCGCCGGGATGCAGATCGTCCTCAGCGGCAAGGTGGACGAGCACCTGGGGCGGTTGACGTTGAGCGCTCCGGCCTGGGAACCACTGGAGCGGGACCTGATCCACACCGGCCGGCTCGTTCCGATCTACCCCCTGACCGAGGGCATCACTTCGCGTTGGCTGCGGCGGCTGATGAAGCGAGTATTGGACTACTGGGCGCCGCGCCTGACCGATCATCTACCCCAAACCGTCCGGCAACGGGCCGGCCTGATGGATCTGTCGACGGCTATCAGCCAGATCCACTTCCCCGACAGCCAGGAAACAGCAGACCAGGCCCGCCGCCGGCTGTCGTTCGACGAGTTTCTCATGATCCAGTTGGGGATGCTGCGCCAACGCCAGCAGTGGCAATCGGAGCCAGGCATGCCGCTCCCTCGCGACCAGGCTCTACTGGAAGCATTCTTGGCTTCGTTGCCCTTTGCCCTGACCGTTGCCCAGCAACGCAGCCTGGAACAGATATTAAACGACATGATCCAGAATTGCCCGATGAGCCGAATGCTGCAAGGCGACGTCGGCTCGGGCAAGACGGTGGTAGCGGCAGCAGCCATCCTGATGGCCATAGCAGCCGGTAAGCAGGCGGGGCTCATGGCGCCGACCGAGATTTTGGCCGAACAGCATTACCACAGCATTGCCCACCTCCTCGAGAATGCTCAGGACTGGGGTCTCAACCGTCCCGTATCTGTCGTGCTGCTCACCGGCAGCGTAGGGCGGAGGGAACGCCAGGAGGTCTATGCCGCGATCGCTTCCGGCGAGGCCGACGTTGTCATCGGCACCCACGCCCTCATCCAGCAAGGCCTGGACTTTCACGATCTGGCGTTGGTCATCGTCGACGAACAGCACCGCTTTGGCGTTGTGCAGCGAGCCACGCTGCGCGGCAAGGGTGCGTCACCGCACATGTTGGTCATGAGTGCGACGCCGATTCCGCGCAGCCTGGCGCTGACCGTCTACGGCGACCTGGATATCTCGATCATCGACGAACTGCCACCAGGGCGCCAGCCGATCCAGACCCGCTGGCTGCTGCCCCGCGAGCGAGAGCGAGCCTATGCTTTCATCCACAGCCAGATCGCCGCAGGCCACCAGGCATTCATCCTTTATCCGCTCATCGAAGAGACGGAAAAGGTCGATGCCAAGGCTGCCACGGAAGAGTATGAGCGTCTGCAGCAGACCATCTTTGAAACGAAACGGCTGGGGTTGCTCCACGGCAAGATGAAGGCCAGCGATAAAGAAGAGGTCATGACCCAATTCCGCCAGGGCGAGCTGGACATCCTTGTTTCCACGTCGGTCGTGGAGGTGGGCATTGACGTACCCAACGCCACGGTTATGCTGGTTGAGGGCGCCGACCGGTTTGGACTGGCCCAATTGCACCAGTTTCGCGGCCGAGTGGGCCGCAGTGAGCACAAGTCCTATTGCCTGCTCGTATCTGATGCCACCTCGCCAGACCAGCCGCAGACCAAAGCTACGTGGGAACGGCTGAAGGCGATCGAAGAGACACAGGATGGGTTTGTCCTGGCGGAAAAAGATCTGGAACTGCGTGGACCGGGCGACTTTTTGGGGATCAGGCAGAGTGGCCTGCCCGAGCTGCGCCTGGCCAGCCTGAGCAATGTCCAGGTCCTGGAACAGGCCCGGAGTGAGGCCCAGCTTATGTTCTCAAGTGACCCGACGTTGAGTCAGCCCGAGCACCGGCTGCTGGCCGAGAAGGTGACCCTATTCTGGCAGAGCAAGGGCGAACTAAGTTAAAACAGTGGAGATTGGAATGCGTAAAGCGATCTACCCGGGCACATTTGATCCAGTTCACAACGGCCACATCGACATTGCGACACGTGCCGCCGGTCTTTTTGACCATCTGACGATTGCGATCTATGATCGGCCATTAAAGAGCCTGTTGTTCACCACAGAAGAACGCAGGGCAATGCTGGAGAAGGCGCTGGGGCATGTGCCCAATATCAGCGTGGCAACGTACACCCAACTCACCGTGGACTTTGCCCGGCAGGTGGGCGCCCAGGTGATCGTCCGAGGATTGCGTGTGATTTCTGATTTTGAACTCGAATTCCAGATGGCGCTGACCAACAAAAAGCTGGCGCCAGAAATGGAGTTCGTGTGTCTGATGACCAGCCAGGAATACGCCTTTATCAGCGCCAGTAACGTCAAGGAGATCGCGATGTTGGGCGGGTGTGTGGACGACATGGTGCCGCCTCACGTCGCGAGTGCCATGGAGGCCAAGTTCAGAGAAGCAGGCGACGGCATAGACAGCTGCGTCAAGCTCGTGTCGCTGCGCGACTGAGGCTTGGCAGATTTGCGAGGAGGAAAGGAAGCGAACGTCATGAACAGCATCTTTCATCTCATCGATCGGTTGGAGCGATTGCTCGGCGAAAGCTGGGGGGTGCCGCTCAGCGCATATCGGGTCGTCAACGAGGCTGATTTTCTCGACGTGATCGATCAGATGCGAACGGCCATTCCCCAGGAGATCAAGCAGGGCGAACGGATCACCCAGGAGAAGGAGCGGGTCATCGCTCAGGCACAAGAGGAGGCTGATCGGATTGTGCGTTTGGCGCAAGAGGAAGCGGTTAAACTGATTGACGACCACGACATCGTCAAGATAGCCGAGCAACGGAGGACCACCATCATCGAGCGGGCACAGCAAGAAGCCGAAATGCTCAAAGGCGGGGCCGACGCCTATGCACACGAGGTGTTGCTCTCTCTGGACAGCCAACTTGCCGATATCTTGACAACGGTTCGCAACGGATTGGTTTCTCTGGATAAACCTCAGGGACAGCCGCCAGCGGAGTAACGACCAAGGTCTGGCCTGGCCGTGTCGGTATTTGACAGGCAACCTACTATCGCCTATAATTGGGCATCCTAACGGCATAGAACAAGCAGGACAATGCCATGCGTTACAATGTTGCCCAGCTTTTGAAGGGGCCGACGGGTCAACGCCGTCAATACGAATTGCGCGAGAACATCGAAGGGCTGGACGAGGAGATGGTGCCGATCAAGCCGTTGGTCGGAACCGTGACCCTCATGCGAACCAGCCAGGGGGTTCTCGCGACCGGCAAGCTACGGACCAAGCTCCGGGTCGATTGCAGGCGGTGTTTGGAACCTTACGACGTGGATGTAGCGATCAACCTGGAGGAAGAGTTCCATCCGACCATCTTGATCGGGGATTCACCGGTGGACCGGGTGCCACGAGAGGACGAGGATGAGGCGCTGTTGATTGATGCCCATCACATCCTCGATCTCAGCGAGGTCATCCGCCAGGCATTATGGCTGGCCACGCCGATGGACCTATTATGCCGTCCAGATTGTGCTGGGCTGTGCCCAAACTGTGGTGGTAATCGGAACCTCGGGGAGTGTCAGTGCGACCAGGAGGCGATCGATCCCAGATGGCTTGCCCTGCAGGAACTGTTGTCGAAAGAACCAGAATCATAGGAAAGGAGAGACTAGCCAGTGGGAGCTCTACCAAAGCACAAACTAGGCAAGGGCCGCAAAGGCCGGCGTCGCAGCCACAATGCACTCGTGGCCCGCAACCTGGTTCCTTGCCCTAAATGCCACGAGCCGCGCCTACCCCATCAGGTTTGCCCGGCGTGCGGTCACTATCGGGGCATTGAAGTCATTGAACTCAAGGCCGAAAAGAAAAAATAGCTGGGAATCGGAAGGTTGGAAGATTGGAGGATTGGAAGGTAACCTTCCGGTTTTCCAATCTTCCGATTTTCTTAGGGAAAAAAGAAATAGGAGGCTACGGTGATCGGTTTTTCCTTGTCTGACCACTTGCTGGAGATCCAGGCCAGGGCCCGCAAGTTCGCCCAAGAAGAAATAGCACCCATCGCTGCCGAGTATGACCGTCGGGCCGAAGTGCCGATGTTCATCGTCGAAAAGGCCAAAGCGGCGGGGCTGATGAATGTCACCATCCCGAAGGAGTATGGCGGCATGGGCTACGGCGCCATGGAAAGCGCCGTCATCGCCGAGGAGCTTGGGGCAGCCTGCGCCGGCATCAGCATCACCATCCTGGTCAACGGCCTGGCCCTGACGCCCGTTTACCTGTTTGGCACCGACGAGCAGAAGGACAAATTCCTGCGACCCGTCGCCGAGCAGGGCAAGCTGGCTGCTTTCGCCCTCACTGAGCGCGGCGCCGGTTCGGACGCGGGCATGATCAAGACTACCGCCCTGCCGGATGGGGACGATTTCGTCATCAACGGCCAAAAGTGCTTCATCACCAGCGGCAGCTTGGCGGACCTGTTCACGGTGTTTGCCCTGACCGATCCAGAGCGAGGCACCCGCGGCGCGTCGGCGATCATTGTGCCAGGCAATACGCCGGGCATTCGGGTGACCAAGGTCGAGGACAAGATGGGGCAGCGGGCTTCGAACACAGTCGAGCTGACCTTCGAGGACGTGCGCGTGCCCCAGGCGAACCTGCTGGGCAAGCCGGGCCGTGGTTTTCCGATTGCACTGCAGACGCTCGACTTTGGCCGCTCGGGGGTAGCAGCATTGAGTGTAGGTGTGGCGCGGGCTGCCCTGCAGCATGCCACAGCCTATGCCCGCACCCGCGAGCAGTTTGGCGCGCCGATCATCAACAACCAGGCCATCGCCTTTATGCTGGCCGACATGGCGACGAAGGTCGAAGCGGCGCGCCTGCTCTACATGCAGGCCGCATGGATGGCCGACAGCGGCATGAAAGTCAGCCTCTTTTCGGCCATGGCCAAGTGCTTTGCCTCCGACACGGCGATGGAGGTCACCACCAACGCCGTCCAGATCTTTGGCGGGTACGGCTACATGAAGGACTATCCGGTCGAGAAGCTGATGCGCGATGCCAAGTTGCTCCAGATCTACGAAGGGACCAACCAGATCCAGCGGTTGGTGATCGCCCGCAACCTGCCATGAACCTGGACAAAGCGGAAAACTAGAGCCAGAGATGGGTATATACGCACTGCTGTTCCCTGGCCAGGGATCGCAAGAGGTAGGCATGGGACGCAGCCTGGCGGAAGTCTATCCGGCCGCCCGCGAAACCTTTGCCGAGGCCGACGCGGTCCTGGGCTTTTCCTTGTCGGGCCTGTGCTTTGAGGGGTCGAAAGAGACACTGGACGACACGGTCAACACCCAGCCAGCCATCTTTGCGACGAGCATAGCTGTGCTGAGGGTGTTGGACGCTACCGGCAAGCTGCCCAAGCCGGTCGCCGTGGCCGGGCATAGCATGGGCGAGCTGACAGCCCTGGTGGCCGCCGGCGCGCTCGATTTCGCCGACGGGCTGCGCCTGGTGCGCGAGCGCGGCCGGCTGATGAAGGTGGCCGGCGAGCGGAACCCCGGGGGCATGGCCGCCGTGCTCAAGATGGACGACGCCGAGGTCGAAAAGGCCTGCCGCGAGGCCAGTAACGAAACAGGCTGGCCGGTGCAGATCGCCAACTATAACTCGCCGGGGCAGATCGTCATCTCCGGCGACCAGAAGGCGTTGGCGCGGGCCATCGAACTGCTGCAGGAGCAAGGGGGGAAAAGGATTATCCCCCTGGCAGTGAGCATCGCAGCCCACTCGCCGTTGATGGCCGCTGTGGTCGAAGAATACCGGGCGGCAGTCGAGGGCACGCCGCTGCGCAGCCCAGCAGTGCCGGTCATCGCCAATATTAGCGCCCGGCCGTTGGCCGACGTCGAGGAGATCCGCGACGAGCTGGCCGGCCAGCTCACCTGGCCGGTTCGCTGGACGGCATCGATCCAGGCCATGGTCGCCCAGGGGGTGACCCGCTTTGTCGAGATCGGTCCGAAAGATGTGCTGACCGGTTTGGTAAGACGGATCGACCCCAATGTACAAGCGATCAACGTCGGCGACGCAACCGGAGTTCAAACCTTCCCATAGGCATGGGCATTCTGGGAATCGAGAATAAGGAGCAGTTCATGGATTTCAGCGGCAAGGTGGCCGTCGTCACCGGCGGCTCGCGCGGAATTGGCCGAGCCATCGCCCTGCGGCTGGCTGCTGGCGGGGCCAAGGTGGTGGTCAACTATCACAGCAACGAGGCCGCGGCGGGTGAAGTGGTGGAACAGGTCCGAGCCAGCGGCGGCGAGGCGCTCGCCGTCCAGGCTGACGTCAGCCAGCCGGCCCAGGCCCAGGCCCTGATCGACGCAGCCCAAAAGGCGTTCGGCCGGGTGGACATTCTGGTCAACAACGCCGGAACCACGCGCGATACGCTCATCATGCGCATGAGTGAAGAGGACTGGGACCTGGTCATCGACACCAACCTAAAAGGCACATTCAACTGCATCAAGGCGGCCACGCGGCCGATGATGCGCCAGCGCTATGGGCGGATCGTCAATGTGACTTCGATCTCGGGCCTGGGAGGCAATGCCGGGCAGGCGAACTATGCAGCGGCCAAGGCCGGGCTGGTCGGGCTGACCAAGACGGTGGCCAAGGAGCTGGGCTCGCGAAATATCACGTGCAACGCCGTCGCGCCCGGCTATGTTCCCACCGATCTGACCGGTTCGCTGCCGCCGGAGCTAGTCGAGCTGGCCATTCAGCGGACGGTCTTGGGACGGGCTGGAACAGCGGAAGATATGGCGGCTGCGGTCGCCTTTCTCGCGTCGGACGACGCCAGTTTTGTCACCGGCCAGGTTCTGACCGTGGACGGTGGATTGTCGATGGGGTAGAGGACACCCAATGCCGCATGGGACACGCCCGAGACGGGCGTTTGAGCTTGGGCTGTTCCAAGCGAGCGGCTGGGTGATTATCCGTTTGCTACCTCAGGGGAGGATCTTGTGGAAGAGGCTCTCGGCAAGGTAACGATTGCACCGGGGGTACTGGTCACGATCGTGCAAAAGACGGCCGATTCGATGCCAGGCGTGGTGCGCCTATCACCCAAGGTTCCAGGGGTCGGCCGCCTGCTGGGCCCGCACACGGCTGGAAAAGGCGTTACTGTCCGGGTGGTGGGCAACCGTGCCGCTGTAGATGTCTACCTGGTCGCAGCGCGAGGTGTGGATCTATATCAGATGGGCCGGCAGTTGCAGCAGCAGATCGCGCGGGCCATCCACGACATCGTAGGCATGAGTGTAGACGAGGTCAACGTCCACATTGAGGACATCAAAGGCAGCGCGGCGCAGCAGTAATGCAGGCGGACAGGCGATGAGGTAATCCAGATGAAGATTCGCCACGAGGCGCGGATTGTTGCCCTGCAGGCGCTGTTCGAGATGGATTGCGTTGGGCACCAGAGCGCCGCGGCGCTCGAACAGCGGCTGGCGGAGATGCCGCTGCCTGAGCAGGGAATCCAGTTCGCCCGTGAGCTCGTACACGGGGTTACCGACGACATCGCCAAACTGGACAAGCTAATAGAGCGCTATGCGCCCGAGTGGCCGGTGGAGCAGATAGCCATCATCGACCGCAACATCCTGCGCATCGCCATCTATGAAGTCCTCGTGTATGACGGCACGCCCCTGAAGGTGGCCATCAACGAGGCGGTGGAATTGGCCAAGCAGTTTGGCAGTGACAGCTCTGGCCGATTTGTCAACGGCGTGTTGGGCAGCCTGGTAGCGAAAGAGGAGATCCCAGGCAAGCGATGAACCTTTTTGGCAACATCGGGGCACTCGAGCTACTGGTGATCCTGATCCTGGCGCTCCTGGTCGTCGGCCCAGAGCGCCTGCCTCAACTGGCGCGCGATCTGGCCAAAACACTGCGCAGTGTACGGCGGGTGTACGAGAACCTGAGCCGTGAGTTGGGCCCGGAGTTTATGTCAATCCAGCAGACGACGGAAGAGATCCGGGCATCAGTTGAGTCGATCAAAACGATCCCCCAGGAAATGGTCACGTCGATTGTCAAGTCCACAGGTCTGGACGAAACTATGACCGATCTGAAGGGTGTGGCCGATGATATCAGCCACACAAGCCAGACGCTAACCGCCGCCACCAAGGCGATCACCCATCCGGTGGATACGGCCAAGGACGCAGCTCGTCACGCGCTGGCGCCAGTTGAGCCACAGAAACCCAAAGGCGCAGCGGAAGAAACGACCACCAGAACACCTGACGACACAGGATCGCAGCCGTGAGCACTGCCAACCCCACACAGGAACCTGCAACCGATAACCAAGTGGTCATGCCGCTCATGGAGCACCTCAAGGAGCTGCGGAACCGGCTCATCAAGATCGCGATCGCGTTGTTGATTGCGACCGTCGTCAGCCTCATCTTTGCCAAGCAAGCGGTCGTTATCCTCATCAGGCCGATGGGCGATAACCTGCCCCAGGCACTCAAGCCAACCGAGACCCTCAGCAACTATATGAAGGTAGCCCTCATTTGCGGGGTGACACTCGCCATGCCGATCATCGTCTATCAGATCGGCCGCTTTGTCACCCCTGGCTTGAGCTCCAAGGAGAGGCGCTACCTGCTGCTTCTGGTGCCTGGCGCCACGCTGTGTTTCGTTACCGGGGTGGCGTTTGCCTACTTTGTAATGCTGCCGACGGCAATCCCATTTCTCCAGGGCTTTATGTCGGACATTGTCAAGCAGCAATGGACTATTGGTGACTATTTGTCGTTTGTCTCCAATCTACTTTTCTGGATCGGCGTGTCTTTTGAACTACCTCTGTTTGTCTATTTTCTGGCCAAGTTGGGCATCATCAGTGACAAGACGCTGCGGAAGAACCGCAAGTATGCGGTGATTATCATCGCGGTGCTGGCTGCCGTCATCACCCCTACGATCGACCCGCTTAACATGGCACTGGTGATGGGTCCACTCATCCTGCTATATGAACTCGGCATACTGCTGGCGAGGATTGCCTGATCGTCCAGCGGCCGCCGCTATCAAAAGAGGGCATCCCTTACCCGATACTCGCCCGAATCATACAACAACAACAGACAAGGAGTTAACTATGTCCCGTACCCGTATCTTGATCATGGGCGCTGCCGGTCGTGACTTTCACAATTTTAACGTTTTCTTCCGCGGCGACAAGCGGTACGAGGTTGTGGCCTTTACCGCTACCCAGATCCCAAACATCGAAGGTCGCATCTACCCGCCCCAACTGGCAGGGAGCCTGTACCCGGATGGCATTCCCATCCACGCCGAAGAGGAGCTGGTGGACCTCATCTGCCGGCATCGAATCGACCAGGTGGTGTTCGCCTATTCCGATGTGCCCCATGAATACGTGATGCACAAGGCATCGCAGGTGCTGACCGCCGGTGCCGATTTCCGGCTGATGGGCACCAAGACGACCTGGCTTACGAGCAGCAAGCCGGTGGTGGCGGTGTGCGCCGTCCGCACCGGGGCTGGCAAGAGCCAGACCACCCGCCACGTGTGCGACAGCCTGCAAAAGCTAGGCCACAAGGTGGTCGCCGTTCGTCACCCCATGCCCTATGGCGACCTTGTCAAGCAGGCCGTGCAACGCTATGCCAGCCATGCCGACATGGACGCACACGAGTGCACGATCGAAGAGCGCGAGGAGTATGAGCCCCACCTGGACCGAGGTATAATTGTCTATGCCGGCGTGGACTATGAGCGTATCCTCCGCCAGGCAGAACAGGAGGCCGACATTGTCGTCTGGGATGGCGGCAACAACGACCTGCCTTTCTACAAACCTGACCTGTACATCACAGTGGCCGATCCACATCGAGCAGGCCACGAAACGGCCTACCATCCCGGCGAGAGCAACCTGCGCGCCGCCGATGTCGTCGTCATCAACAAGGTCGATACCGCCGACTGGGCCAATATTACCCGCGTGCGGGAGAATACGCTGCGGGTCAATCCGAGGGCAATCATCGTCGAGGCTGCATCACCGATCTTTGTCGAGGATCCGGCCGCCATCCGCGGAAAGCACGTACTCGTCGTCGAGGATGGTCCAACTCTGACCCACGGCGAGATGGCCTACGGAGCCGGTGTGGTGGCTGCCAGGCGCTTTGGCGCAGCCGAGATCGTCGATCCCCGCCCTTACGCCGTCGGCTCGATTGTCAGTACCTACGAAAAGTATCCGACCACCGGGCAGGTGCTGCCGGCCATGGGCTATGGCGATCAGCAGATGAGCGAGCTCGAGGAGACAATCAACGCTACGCCGTGTGACATGGTAATCATCGCCACGCCGATCGATTTGGGACGCCTGCTGAAGATCTACCGGCCGTGCCAGCGCGTGAACTATGAACTGCAGGTCATCGGCCGGCCCACTTTGGAAGAGATCCTGCGTGGGCGGTTCCCAGCCGCTTAGCCGCTCGTCTCCTGGCTAGAGCAGGTGGTCAGTGCAATCGCCACCGCTGAACGAGGCCGGTTCTGCGTATCAATCCGGCAGGGCCGGCTTGCCATTTGGGCGACTTGCTGGCATACTGAAGCCTGCTGAGGGTACAGAAGAGACATGCCCAAGACAACGAGCCGCCAAGAAGTGAGGGCCGCCGGCTGGGTAATGCCCGAGCCGGTGCGCTGCGTGCAATGCGGCATCTGTTCCTTCTACTGCCCCATCGACATCGACGTGCGCCGCCACGCCTGGTTGGGCCAGCCGGTCAAGGACAGCCACTGCCTCACCTGCGGCGAGTGCGTGGCCCGCTGTCCACGCGGCGTGCTGCGCTTTGAGCGCAGCGACCTGTTCGAGCCGGGAGGTTAGCATGGCCCAGCGCCACCTGATCGCCGGCACCGGAGCCGCCGGCATCGCCGCCGCCGAAACGATCCGCGGCCTGGATCCCGACAGTGACATCCTGGTCGTCGGCGAGGAGCCACAGGGCTACTACTCGCGGCCCGGCCTGGCCTACTATCTGACCGGCGAAGTGCCGGAGCGGCTGCTGTTCCCCTTTACCAAGCAGGATTTCGACCGGCTTTGCCTGCGCCGCCTGCAGGGCCGCGTCGTGGCCCTCCGGCCCGAGTCTCACGAGGTGACACTCGACGACGGGCGCCGCCTGCCCTACGATCGCCTGCTTCTGGCCACCGGATCGCTGGCCGCCATGCCGCCAGTGCCCGGCGTCGAACTGGAGGGCGTGGTCAAGCTCGACGATCTGGCCGACGCCAACCAGATCCTCAGGCGCTGCCGCCGGAGGCCGGAGGCCGTGGTGGTGGGCGGCGGCATCACAGCCCTGGAGATCGTGGAAGGGCTGCGCGCCCGCCACGCGCACACCCACTATTTCCTGCGCGGCGAGCGCTACTGGGGCAATGTCCTGGACGAGACCGAGTCGCACATCGTCGAGCAGCGCCTCCGGCAGGAGGGGGTCCCGCTCCATTACAACACCGAGATGGCGGAGATCGTGGGCAGGCGGGGCCGTGTGGCCGGCGTCCTGACCCAGGACGGGCACCGCATCGACTGTGAGCTGGTGGCGATCGCCATCGGCGTCCGGCCGCGCATGGAGCTGGCCGAGGGCGCCGGCCTGGCGACCGAGCGCGGCATCCTGGTGGACGAGACCCTGCAAACCAGCGCGCCCGACGTGTTTGCCGCCGGCGACGTGGCCCAGGTGTTCGATCCGTTGTCGGGCAGGTCGGTCCTGGACACGCTGTGGGGTGTGGCCGTGGCCCAGGGGCGCGTGGCCGGGCGGAACATGGCCGGGCAGGTCACTGCCTACCGCAAATCGGTCCCGTGCAACGTCACCCGCCTGGCTGGGCTGACCACCACCATTATCGGCACCGTGGGCCAGGGCCGCGACAAGGACCTGATCGGCATCGCCCGTGGCGACAGCGAGACCTGGCGGCAACTGCCCGACGCCCTGGTCGCCCAAAACGCCTTTGACGTGAACCGGCTGCGCCTGCTGGTTGCCGAGAGCCGGCTGATGGGGGCCGTCGTCATGGGCGACCAGACCCTATCGTTACCCTTGTATCGCCTGATCGCCCACCAGGCCGACATCACGCCCATCCGGGAGCAACTGCTCCAACCCTCGGCGCACCTGGGAGATCTGATCGCCGACTTTTGGTCAGACTGGAAGGAGCATCATGCAGCGGCGTAGCTATGAGCTGTGGTCGGCGTTGGGGGCAATGGTGGCGATCACGCTGCTCTATCTATGGGCGATCGCCCGCCTCGACGCAGTCCCGCCGGCCGGCGATCTGTTTGGCCACGGTCTGGGCATCATCGGTTTCTTTCTGATGCTGACGACCGAGACGCTCTATTCCCTGCGCAAGCGCTCGCGCCGCGCCCGCTGGGGACGGATGTCGTCCTGGCTGCGGTTTCACATCTTTACCGGGCTGGTCGGCCCTTATCTGGTGCTGCTGCACACCTCGTTCAAGTTCAACGGCCTGGCGGGCATCGTCGCCGCGCTGACGATCGTGGTTGTGCTCAGCGGCGTCGTCGGGCGCTATATCTATACCGCCGTGCCGCGCACGGCCGACGGCGTGGTGGTAGAGGCCGCCGAGCTGGAAGGCCAGATCGCCGCCGCCGAGGCCGATCTGCAGCGCTGGCTGGCCGGGCAGCCCGAGGCGGACCAACGGCTGGCGCAGCGCCTGGCCGCCCTGCCCGCCGCCGGCGGCGTCGGACCACCGTCGGTGCTGGGGCGCACCTTTCTGGAGTGGGACAACCGCCTTGCCTGGGGCCGCGAGCGCGGCCAGATGGCCGCCATGGATAAAGCCCGGGCGCGAGAGCTGGATCGGCTGCTGAGCCGGCGCCGGTCGCTGCGCCGCCAGGTGGCATCGCTGGCCGCGGCCCGGCGCATGCTGGCCACGTGGCACACAGTGCACATCCCCATCGGGATGGTGCTGTTCACCGCTGCCTTTGTCCACATCGGGGCGGCCATCTACTATGCGACCCTGCTCAAATAGCCCGGGGTGCGGCAAGGAGGTCTGCGCTCAATGAACAAGCCCATCGGTTGCCTGTCTCGCAGCGGCCTTGCCGCTGCGCTGCTTGCGCTGGTTGTGCTGGTGGGCGTCGGGCTGGTGAGGGGTGGCCGGCTTTTTAGCCCCGGCCCGCTCAATTCCCAGGCAGGCGGCGAGCCTGTGGGCGGGGTGCACTCCCATGCCGAGACCGGCGGGCGCTGCTCTGCCTGCCACGTCGCCCCGTGGAGCAGCCAGACCATGGCCGACCGCTGTGTGGTGTGTCACACCAACATAGCCGCCCAGATGGGCGATCCCACCAGCCTGCACGGGGTGGTGATGGCATCCGGCCAGGATCAGCCCTGTTATGCCTGCCATCCCGAGCACCGCGGCGAGGATGCGCCACTGACCACGCTCGATCCCGGCACCTTTCCGCACCAGGCCACCGGCTATTCGCTGGAGGGCCACCAGCAGATGGCTAGCGGCGCCCCCTTTGCCTGCACCGATTGCCACGCCGACGACCTGACCCTTTTTGACCCGGCCCGCTGCGCCGGCTGCCACCGGGGCCTGGACGCCGCCACCATGCAAGCACACGAGAGCGCCTTTGGCTCAGACTGCCTGGCCTGCCACGACGGGCTCGATACCTACGGGGCATCTTTCGACCACGCGCAGACGGCCTTCCCACTGGCCGGGCGGCACGCGCCCCTCGCCTGTGCCGGCTGTCACCAGGGGGCCCGCACCATCGCCGACCTCAGGGCCGCGCCGCAGGACTGCGTTGACTGCCACCAGGCCGACGACGCCCACGACGGCCAGTTTGGTCAGGATTGCGCAGCCTGCCATACGCCCGACGACTGGGAGCAGGCCACCTTCGATCACAATCAGACCGCCTTCCCGCTGACGGGAGGGCACGCCCAGGTCGCCTGCCAGGACTGCCACCTCGACGGCGTCTACCAGGGCACGCCGCGGGACTGTGTTGCCTGCCACGACGACCCAGTTTTCCATCGCGGCCTGTTGGGCAGCGAGTGCGCCTCATGCCACGACAGCACGGCCTGGTCGCCGGCCCGCTACGAGCGCACTCACACCTTCCCGATCAACCACGGCGAGAGCGGCCCCAGCCCGTGCCGGACCTGCCACCCTGTCGCGCTGTCGGACTATACCTGCTACGGCTGCCACGAGCACGAGCCGGCAGACATCGAGCGCAAGCATCGCGAGGAGGGCATTTCTGATTTTCAGGACTGCGTGGGCTGCCATCCGACCGGCCAGAAGGATGAAGGGGGCGAAGACTAGACCGAGCCGGTGATGATGACACCGGCCGGGCTAATCCAATAACAGCTCTTTCAAGACACGGACTCCATCTGTCAACTGGTCAGAATCAGTCATCCAGATGGTTGCACAAAACTTGCCCTAAACTCAAACCAAGGTGAAACCTGCATCAGGTGCGTCGCACCAACAGCAGGTGCAACGCACCGGCGCGCGGGTTTCACTTTGGCCTCACTTTAGA
>Ga0209254_10003166_pt1 | contig 15014 bp, 17 predicted proteins | sample FrelakmetDIP11DI_FD_187148 | JGI IMG/M metagenome (GOLD analysis project Ga0209254, IMG submission 187148) | Freshwater lake sediment microbial communities from the University of Notre Dame, USA, for methane emissions studies - DIP11 DI (SPAdes)... | ecosystem: Environmental > Aquatic >...
CGCCATGATCGGCCTGCTGCTCCGTTCGCGCCGGCGCTCGAAGCATGATGCAGCCGCGCTGCGCAGAGAGCTCGACGAGGCACGTCGCCCGACCCCGGGCGAGCAAGAACCCGAATCGAGATGAAGCCCGGTGCTGCCGGAACGAGCGCTATTCGACGAGCGTGCCGCCGAGCAGCACCTGCTTGACCGCGAAGTCGTCGTCGAGCACGACCAGGTCGGCGGGTCCGCCCGGCCGCAGCACCGCGATGTCGTCCCGGCCGACCACGCGTGCGGGTGTTCGCGTCACCGCGTCGACCGCCTCGACGATCGGGACGCCGAGCTCGACGAGCATCCGCAGGCCCCAGGCAAGCGGACGGACGGCGCCCGCCAGCGTCCCGTCCGCCAGGCGGGAGACACCGTGCTCGACCGTGACGTCGACGGTCCCGACGCGAAACGCCCCCTCCCCGAGGCCGGCTGCCACGATCGCGTCGGAGACCAGGGCGATCCGGCCGCGAGCCGCGCGCCACGCCATGAGGATCGCCTCCGGGGCCAGGTGAACGCCGTCTGCGATCAGCTGCACGATCACGTCGCTTCGGGCCAGCGCCGCACCGACGACACCGGGGTCGCGGTGGCCGAACGGCCGCATCGCATTGAAGAGATGTGTCACCGTGCAGGCTCCCTGGTCGAACGCGGCATGCGCGACGACGGCGGTCGCGTCGGTGTGGCCGAGCGAGACGGTGATTCCCCGCCCCACGAGGCCGTCGACGAGCTCGCCGGCCCGGGGCAGCTCCGGTGCGAGCGTGACGGTGCTGACGGCGCACCCGGCGACCAGATAGGAGGCGAGCAGGTCGAGATTGGGCTCGCGGAGCAACGTGACGGGATGCGCGCCGGCGCGGGCCGGGTTGAGGAAGGGGCCCTCGAGGTGGGCGCCGAGGATCCGCGCTCCTGGGCCGCCAGCCGACGAGCCGATCGTGGCGAGCGCGAGCCGCGTCAGCTCCGCGGGCGCGGTGACGAGCGTCGGCTGGTACCACAGCACTCCGGTGCGGGCCAGCTCGACGCCCAGCTCGAGGATCTGGTCGGAGGTGGCGTGGAGGACGTCGATCCCGCAATACCCGTTCACCTGCAGATCGACGAGACCGGGGACGGCAATCCCCGAGCGCCCGCCGGGAAGCCCGACCGAAACGATGCGGCCGTCGTCGACCTCGACGTCGCCCCGCACGAGCGACCCGTCCACGACCGCGGCAGCCACACCCAGTTTCACGCGCGTAGCGTACGTCTTCCCGATCGTGTTGAATGGCTGTTCCGACGTCGCCTCCAGCCTTGACCTCACCCTTCGACCTCACCGGCCGCACGGCCGTCATCACCGGAGCCTCGAGCGGCATCGGGCAGGCGATCGCGCTGGCGCTCGCCGGAGCCGGTGCGAACATCGTCGGACTCTCCCTCGACGACGGCGCCGCCACCGCGGCGGCTGTCGCCGACCGCGGCACGGGATCCGTCCAGCTCGTCGGCGACACGAGCGTTCCGGCCGACCACGAGCGGGCAGCCGACGCGGCGATCGAGGCTTTCGGACGGCTCGATATCTGGGTCAACAACGCGGCGCGGCCACTCGTGCGGCCGTTCCTCGAGACGACCGAGGACGAGTGGCACGACCTCCTCGCCGTCAACCTCTTCGGCTACGTCTGGGGCTGCAGGACGGCAGCCGGCCGGATGGCCGCTAACGGCGGAGGCCGCATCGTCAACGTCAGCTCGGCCGCCGACGTGCAACCGCTCGCGGATCTGTCGGCATACATCACCGCCAAGGGTGGCGTCGTCGGGCTGACGCGGACGCTGGCCGTCGAGCTCGCCCCGCACGGGATCACGGTCAACGCCCTTGCGCCCGGGGCGACCGACACGCCGCTGAACGCGAAGGCCTACACGCCTGAAGTACGTGCGGCCTACGAGAAGCGCATCTCACTCGGGCACATCGCCGACCCGTCCGAGATCGGAGACGCGGCCGTCTTCCTCGCCTCGGATGCGTCCCGGTACATGACGGGCCACGAGCTCCTCGTCGACGGCGGCCTCACGATCAACGGCTCCGTCGGGCATGCGAGAACGTGAGGTCCGCATGATCCCGGCCGCGAGGCTCGCCAACGTCGATCAGCTGGCAACTGCCGTGGAGTCCGTCGTCGGCAGCGGCGCTGCCGCAGGCGCCCGCGCCGTGGACGTGCGCGTGTGGGACGGCATCGACCTGCGCCTGCTTCCCGACCGCGGGCTCGACATCGGCGCAGCGTGGTTTCGCGGCACGCCGCTGGCCTGGATCTCGCCGGCGGGCGAGCAATGCCCACCGAACCCCGAGGAGCTCGTCGACAAGGCATGGGGAGACGCCTGGGGCGGTGGCCTCGTGACGACGTGCGGTCTCTCCAACGTCGGTGCGGCGTCGGACGGGCACGGCCTGCACGGGACGTACACGGCCCGCCCCGCCGCCGAGCTCCAGATCGGGCGAAGCCTCTCCGACGTGACGGTGACGGCAACCGTCGTCGACCCACCGTTCACCCTCTCACGGCAGATCGTCACCACCGTCGGCCAGGGCCACGTCCGCCTCGACGACCGCATCGTGAACGACTCGGACTGGACCGCGGCCGCGCCGCTCCTCTACCACGTGAACATCGGCGTGCCCCTCTGGGACGACGACGCCTACCTGGAGACCGACGCCCACGAGGTCGTCCCGCGGGACGCCGCCGCAGCCGCCGGGCTCCCGACGTGGGACGAGCCGCCGGCTCCGTCGGCGGACGCGCCCGAGCGCGTCTTCGAGCACGTCGGTGCGACGTGGGCGCGGCTCACGAGCCCGCGGCTCGGCATCGAGCTGACCGTGCGCTCGTCGTTGCCGCGGCTCTGGCAGTGGGTCGACCCGGCGGACGGCAGGTACGCCCTCGCGATCGAGCCCGCGAACTGCTCGGTGCTCGGCCGGGCGCACGACATGGCCGCGGGCCGGATGCCGTTCCTCGATCCGGGCGAGGCGCGAAGCTCCTGGCTGACGATCGGAGCAAGGCTCCTCGGCACATGAGACCGGCCGGGACGGCGGTCGCGAGCACGGGCGGGTCGGCCGCGCTGCTCCTCGCGTCGCTCGCGCTCGTCGCACTCGTTGCGGCGGTCGGCGGCGCGGCCACAGCCAGGAGCGTGGGCGACTGGTATGACGGCCTCGAGCGGGCGCCGTGGAACCCGCCGGCGTGGCTGTTCGGCCCGGCCTGGACGATCCTCTACGTGCTGATGGCCGTCGCGGCCTGGCTCGTCGCCCGCGAGGGCCTCGCCGACCCCGCGGTGCGGGTGGCGCTCACGCTCTACGCCGTGCAGCTTGCGCTCAACCTCGGCTGGTCGCTCGTCTTCTTCGGGCTGCGGCGCCCGGGGGCGGCGCTGATCGTGATCGGCGCCCTGTTCCTGGCCATTGCGGCGACTGCGATCGCCTTCCATGCAATCTCGCCGGTCGCCGCCTGGCTGCTCGTGCCGTACCTCGCCTGGGTGGCATTCGCGGCGTCGCTCAACGCCTGGATCGCGTTCGCGAACTGAGCCCCGTCCGCCCGCGCGGCTCGGCGCGGCCCGGCGCGTTCAGTGCTTGTTGTGCCGAAGCTGGGCCCGGTGGTTCTGCTCCTGCGGCGCCGGCCGCAACATGAAGTAGAGGACGGAGCCGATGATCGGCAGAGCCAGGATCCCGAGCAGCCACAGCAGCTTCGCGCCGATCCCGAGATCGCGCCGCCCGATCAGGCTGACGATGGCGTAGCCCCAGAGGATCAGGACGGGGATGATGAACACGATCAGCAGGATCCACTGGGCCCCGCTGAACGCGAGCACGGAGAAGGTCGAGGCAGTCATGGAAACGACCCTATCTCATCGGGGGTCGAGGACGAACTTGATCCCGCGGCCCGAACGTGTCGCAGCAAAGGCCCGCTCCCACTCGTCCAGAGGAACGACCTCCGAGACGAGCGACTGCAGGTCGACGACACCGTCCTCGATCAGCCGCAGGGCACGACGCCAGGACGCCGGCGTCGAGGCATTCCCGCCGGTGACCGTCAGCTCGCGGAAGCACACCTCGTCGAGCGGCACCGCAACCGGCTTGCCCGCGAGCCCGACCTGGACGTAGCGGCCCCCGCGCAACGCGTGCTCGAAGCACGCCGTCATCCCGCCGGCATGACCCGAGCACTCGACGACGACCTCGAAGACACGGTCGAGCGGCTCCCCGTCGATGCTCGTCTCGAAGCCGAGCTGCCGGGCCCGCTCGAGCCGGACCTCGTCGCGTGGGATCCCGCGAACGTGCACGGCTCCACCGGCGGCCCGTGCGACCTGCGCCGCGATGAGGCCGATCGGGCCGGGACCGACCACGAGCACTGCGTCTCCGGCGGCAACGACCGGCGGATCGAGCAGGCAGTGGCAGACGCAGGCGAGCGGCTCGGTCAGCGCTGCCGCCTCGCTCGAGAGCTCTTCGGGGACGCGGTGCAGGCCGTGGGCGGGGACGAGCACCTGGGGCGCGAAGGCACCATCCCTGGCCGAGCCGATCGAGCGGCGCTCGAGACAGAGGTTCTGTCGGCCTGCGCGGCAGTGCCCGCACGTACCGCACGCCGAGAAGTAGGTCTCGGAGACGACGCGGGCCCCGAGCCAGGTCGCAGGGACCCCCTCCCCCAGCTCGGCCACGATCCCGCACACCTCGTGGCCCATCGTCACGGGCGGCCACGAGCGGAACTCGTCGTCGACGATGTGGATGTCCGTGCCGCAGATTCCCGCCGCCTGGACGTCCAGCACGACGTGACCCGGGAGGGCGACCGGCACCTCGCGCTCGGTCAGCCCGACGTTCTCGGATCCCGCGGCGATCTTCGTGAGGCCCTGCACGCGCTCCATTCGATCAGATTCCCACGCCAGAGGTCTCGCTTCGGTCACCTATCTTGAAATCTTATAAGATTCCTCTAATGCCTTTCGCCGCCACTCCGCTGTACGTCACCAAGGCGACGCTCTTTCGCACGCTCGGGCATCCGGCGCGCGTCCGGATCCTCGAGCTCCTGCGGGACGGCGAGCACTCGGTCGGAGCCCTCCAGGAGGCGCTCGGCCTCGACTCGGGCGGCACCTCCCAGCATCTCGCCGCCCTGCGACGCATCGGCCTTGTCGAATCGCGCAAGGAGGGCACGAGCGTCTTCTACCGCGCCGCCGACCCTCAGGTCTTCGGGCTGCTCGACGTGGGCCGGGCGCTGATCGCGCGCTCGCTCCAGGAGCAGCAGGTGCTGCTCGAGGAGCTCACCGCCGAATGACGGCGCTCATCGTCGCGGGTCTTGCCGGAATCGTGCTCGGCGGCGTGCTGAGCTCCCTGCCGGACAGGATCGCCGCCGGGCTCTGGCTCCAGGCGGCAGGCGCACTGGCGCTGGGGCTCGCGGGAGCCCGGGTGCTCTACGGCGGCGACGACTGGGGCGCTCCGTTCACGAGCGAGCTGACGCCGCAGGCCGGCATCGACGGAATGACGGGCTTCTTTCTCGCCATGCTGGCCCTCGTCGCGTGCCCGGCGCTCGTGTTCGCGTCGGCGTACCTCCCGAGAACGCGGGCAGGGCGGATCACGGCCGCGCTGGGCGCGGCGTTCCTGCTCGCGCTGATCGGTGTGCTGTGTGCGCGCGACGCGCTGTCGTTCCTCTTCTTCTGGGAGCTGATGACCCTCGTCCCGGCCGCGATCATCCTCACTGGCACCTCGACCGAGGCCGCCAGGCACACCGTGTTCACCTACGTCGCGATCACGCACCTCGGGGGCGCCGGAACCTGGATCGCGCTGCTCCTCCTCGCGCACGAAGGGGCGATCGGCGACGCCACGGCGCTGAGCGAGGGGTCGGGCGTCCAGGCGGTGATCGCGGTCGCCGCGATCATCGGCTTCGGCACCAAGGCGGGCCTGATGCCGATGCACGTCTGGCTTCCCCGCGCCCACCCGATCGCGCCCGCCTCCATCTCGGCATTGATGAGCGGGGTCATGGTCGCCGTAGCCGCGTACGGCCTGATCCGGGTGCTGGTCGACTGGCTCGGTCCACCGCCCTCCTGGGTGGGTGCGGTCATGCTCGTCCTCGGCGGGCTCTCGGCTCTCGGGGGCATCACCTACGCGCTCTTCCAGCGCGACCTGAAGCGGCTCCTCGCCTACTCCACCGTCGAGCACCTCGGCGTCGTCGCCCTGGCGCTCGGCGCCTGCCTGCTGCTGCGCCGGCACGGTGCCGACGAGTGGGCCTCGTTCGCGCTCGGAGCGGCGCTCCTGCACACGCTCAACCATGCGACCTTCAAGGCGCTCCTCTTCCTCGGCGCCGGCACCTTCGAGCGCGCGACGGGGGCGCTCGAGCTCGACCGCCTCGGCGGGCTCCTGCGACGGATGCCGTGGAGCGGCGGCGCCTTCCTCGTCGGTGCGCTCGCGATCGCGGGCATGCCGCTGCTCAACGGCTTCGCCTCCGAGTGGCTGACCCTGCAGGCTCTCCTCCGCGTGCCGGCGTACGCCGGTGTCTGGGACGGGACGCTCGGGGCGCTCGCCCTGGCAGCGCTCGCGGGGACGATGGCGCTGGCGGTGCTCTGCTTCGTGAAGGTGATCGGCCTCGTGCTCCTCGGCCCACCGCGGCGATCGGCCTGTGCCGAGGCGGTCGAGCCGCCCGCCCCGATGCGGTGGGCCCTCGTCGCGCTCGCAGGCGCCTGCGTCGTCCTCGGGGCCGTCCCTGGCCTGCTCCTCCCTCGCCTCACCGGTCTCGCACCGTGGGCCGACCCCGGCGAGCCGCCGGTGCGCCCCGGCCTCGACCTGCCGGGCACCGGCAACCTGCCGACCCTCGGCTTCCTCGTCGTCGTCTGCGGCCTGACGGGGCTCCTCTGGCTCGCCCGTGGCAGCCGCCGCGCCGCTGTCAGCCCCACGTGGGCGAGCGGCCAACTGGTCGAGCCCCAGCTGCTCTGGACGAGCGCTGGCTTCAGCAAGCCGCTCCGACTCGTGCTCGAGGCGGTGCTGCGCCCCCAACGCGAGATCGAGACGACGACGAGCGGTGGCGTCGTGCAGGAGGTCTCGTATGCGGGCCGGGTGCCGCATCTGATCGACGACCGCCTCTATCGCCCCGTCACGAGCGGCGCCCTGCTCGCAGCCTCGTGGGCGCGACGCCTCCAGAGCGGCCGGCTCGGAACCTACGTGCTGTACCTGATCGGGCTCGTCGTCGCGCTGCTCCTCGCCGTCCGGATCGGCGCGATCGGATGACCTCCCAGTCGGTCACGGCCGGAGCGGCTCAGGTCGTCGGCGGGGTCGCGCTCTCCCCGCTGCTCGTCGGGCTCACGCAACAGGCCAAGGCGCGCCTCCAGGGACGCCGGGGCGCCGGGCCCCTGCAGCCGTATCGCGAGCTGCGCCGCCTCTGGGGCAAGAGCGGCGTCGACGTGGAGGGCACGACGCTCGTCTACCGGCTCGCCCCGCTGCTCGTGGCAGCCGCGATGGGTGCCGCAATCCTGCTCGTCCCGGCCTCCTCGGCTGCGCCGGGCCTGGGCGTCGGCCACGATGCGCTCGCGCTCGCAGGCCTCCTTGCTCTCGCCCGGCTCGCGGTCTGTGCCGCCGCCTGGGACACCTCCAACGGGTTTGCCCTCCAGGGTGCGAGCCGCGACCTGACGCTGTCGGTATTCGTCGAAGCCGCGCTCGTGCTCTCGCTCGCCGTGGCCGCCCTGGTCGCCGGGACGACGAACCTGCCCGGCGTCGTCGCAGGAACCGCCGGCGGCCACCCCTGGACGACGCCGGCGCTCGGACTCGCCGCCGTGGCGTTCGCCCTCGTCGTGATCGCCGAGACGGGCCGGCAGCCGGTCGACAACCCCGACACCCACCTCGAGCTGACGATGATCCACGAGGGCCCGATCCTCGAGTTCGCAGGCCGCGACCAGGCATTCCTGCAGTGGGCCCTTGCCGCCCGGCACTGGCTGGTCCTCGTGCTCGCGGCGAGCATCTTCCTGCCACACCCGCACGGCATCTGGTGGCAACTCGCTCTCCTCCCCGTCTCGCTCGTGCTTCTCTGCCTCGCCCTCGCGGTCACCGAGACGCTCGTCGCGAAGATGCGCATCCTGCTCGTTCCCCGCCTGATCGGCGTCGGTGCGGCGGTGGCACTGCTCGGCATCGTGACCTGGCTGGTCGATGCCGCATGAACGGCATCGCCTTCGCCCTCGTTGCGCTCGGGATCGGCGTCGTCGTCGTCCGCCGGCGCTCGATCGCGGTCGGCCTCGTCACGGCGCAGGCGCTCCTCCTGGCTGCGGCGGCATTCGGCGAGGAGACCTCCTTCGACGCCGCTGTCGCTGCCGCGGCGCTCGTGCTCCGTGGTGTCGTGCTCGCGACGCTCTTCCTTTTTCTCGTTCGGCGCACCCGCGAGACGAGGCCCGTGCGGGCCGGCGTTGCACCGCTCGCCCGTGCCGCCGCCGCGGTCGGCCTGGCCCTGACGCTCATCTGGCTGATGCCGCCGCTCGGCCTCGACTCCGAGGCGGCCGAGCGGGCGACGCTGACGCTCGTCGCGATCGGACTCGTCACGGCGGCGACGCGGCGGGCCACGCTCTTCCAGGTGCTCGGGATCGTGCTCGTCGAGAACGGGCTGGCGCTGGCGGCGCTCTCGCTGCCGGGGACGTCGTCGCTCGCGATCGAGATCGGCGTCGCCGTCGACCTGCTGCTGATCGCCCTGGTCGCCGGCGTCTTTCACGAGCGGATCTTCGCCGAGTTCGGTGCGGGCGACACCGCCGCCCTGAGGAGCCTGCGTGACAACTAGGGAATGGCTCGCAACCGCCGTCCTCGTGACACCGCTCGCGGGCATCGTGGCCGCGGCGGTGGCACCGCACGCGCTCCTGAGCCGGGTGGAGATCGTGATCTCGTGCCTCTCCGCGATCGCGGCCGCGGCGCTCGCCGTCGTCGCGCTGGCGGAGCCGGCGCACCGTGAGCTCGGGCGCTGGATCGTCGTCGACCCCGCGGGCGGCCTGCTGATCGGCGTGATCGGCGCCGTCGGCCTCGCCAGCGCGCTCGTCTCGCCGCAGTTCCTGACGGCGCGGCGCGGGTCACTGTTCCGGGCCGACCGGGCCGACCGCATCTACTGGGCGACCCTCTTCGCCTTCTGGGCTGTGCTGCTCGCGGTGCCCCTCGCCGGGAACCTCGGCGCCGCCTGGCTCGCGATCGAGGCGACGACGGCCGCCTCGGCGCTGCTCGTCGGGTTCAGCGGCCGCCCCCGCGCGCTCGAAGCCGGCTGGAAGTACCTCATCCTCACCTCGCTCGGGCTCGGCGTTGCGCTGCTCGGGATCCTCGTCCTCCAGGCGGCCGCCGGTGGTGGAGGGCTCGAGACCCTCACCTGGCGGGGGCTCCCCCACGCCTCGCTCGACCGGGAGACGACCGTCGTCGCGTACGTGCTGCTCCTCGCCGGCCTCGCGGCCAAGATCGGCTGGGCGCCCGTCCACAACTGGCTGCCCGACGCTCACTCCGAGGCGCCCGCTCCCGTTTCCGCGCTCCTCTCAGCGGCGCTGCTCCCGGCGGTCCTGCTCGTGGCCTGGCGCTCGCAGCAGGCGCTCGCGCCGACGATCGGCGAAGGCACTGCCGGCGGCGTGCTCGTCGGCTTCGGCCTGGTCTCGCTCGGCGTGGCGGTGCCGTTCCTGTGGCGGGCGCAGGCCTGGAAGCGCCTGCTCGCCTACTCGAGCCTCGAGCACATGGGCGTGATCGCCCTCGGGATCGGTTTCGGCGGCCCGCTCGCGCTCGCAGGCGTGGCGATCCACATCGCCGGACATGCAGTCGCCAAGGCACTCGGCTTCTACGCGGCGACCCCGCTCCTCGCACACGACCCGCGAGCTGCAGGCCACTCGGTCGGCGGCATCGGCAGGACCGAGCCCACGCTGGGGGCGTCCCTCGGCATCTCGCTCGGGGCGCTGGCAGGGCTCCCACCGTCGCCCCTGTTCGTGAGCGAGGTGCTGATCGTGGCCGGAGGGTTCCAGGTCGGGCGACCGTGGGCCGCGTCGGCTGCCGCGATCCTCCTCGCGCTCGGCTTCCTCGGCCTGGCCCACGCCCTGATCGACACGGTGATCGGCAGGCCGCGAGGGCGCGATCGCCATCCCGCGCTCGGGCTCCGGCCGGTCGCGGCGCTGACGGCGGTCGCCGTGCCACTGCTGCTCGCCCTCACCGCCGCTGCGCTCTGGCTCCCCGATTCTGCGATCGTCCAGGGCCTCGTGCGAGGGCTCGGGTGAGCGGGCCGCTTCTCAGCGCCGAGGCGTACCGCGAGGCCGTCGTCGCGGCCATCGCCGACGGCTGGCGCTTCGCGAGCCTGCATGCCACCAGCGGCGAGGGCGGCTCCGCGGTGACGACGCTGCTCACCTCGCCGGAGGGTGACACCCGTCTCGAGAGCGCCGATGCCACCGCAGGCGCGGTGCCCACGATCGTCGACATCGCCCCCGCGGCGGGGTGGGACGAGCGGGAGGCACACGACCTCTACGGCATCCGCTTCGACGGCCACGAGCCGCTGCGGCCGCTCGTCGAGCACGACGTCCCCCTGACCCGGTTCGCAACGCCGGTGCACGGCGCCGATCCGTACCAGATCGCCGTCGGCCCGATCCATGCCGGGGTGATCGAGTCGGGGCACTTCCGGTTCCACGTCGTCGGTGACCTGATCCTGCACGTGGATGCCCGGCTCTTCTACAAGCACCGCGGCCTCGAGCGTGCGGCCGAGGGCCTTGCGCTCGAGGACGCCCTGCCGGTGGTCGCACGCTCGTGCGCCGGTTGCTGGGTGACGAACGCCGTTGCGTACGCGCAGGCGTGCGAGGAGGCGCTCGGCCTCTCGCCCACCCCGGAGCTCGCCCGCGCGCGAACGATCCTGCTGGAGCTCGAGCGCGTCTGGAACACCCTCAACGACATCGGCGCGATCTGCGCCGGCGTCGGCCTCGCCGCCGGCACGAGCCGCTTCGCCGCCCTCGTCGACGATGCCCGCCGTTTGAACGCACGCCTCACGGGCCATCGGTTCCTGTTCGGGTCGGTCGCGGTCGGGGGCAGCGCGCTCGATCTCGACCATGCCGCCGTCGTCGACGCCCGCGAGACGCTGGCGCAGATCCGCCGGGAGTCGTCGCGCGCCTGGCACGCCCTTCTCTTCAACGGCTCCTTCATGGACCGGATGCCCGACATCGGCATCGTCGATGCCGAGGCGGTGCACGCACTCGGAGTCGTCGGTGTCGCCGCCCGCGCGGCCGGTGTGGCCGAGGACGTTCGCGCTGTCAGCCCACGGCTCTCCTACGAGGGCTTCGAGCCGGCGGGGCTCCGCCGCCCGGCCGGCGACGTCCAGGCCCGCCTCGAGCAGCGAGCGCTCGAGCTGCTGCCGTGCCTGGACATCCTCGACAGGCTGCTCTCCCTGCCGTTGCGGCCCGCCGCGACGGTCGCGGGTGGCCCCGAGGCTCGGGTCGGCGTCGGGCGGGTCGAGAGCCCCCGCGGCGCCACCTCGTGCGTGGTCGAGCGCGACGGCGGCCGGGTCGCCCGCATTCGGCTCCGCACGGGCTCGTACGCCAACTGGCCGGCGGTCGCCTTCGCCGCGGCGGGGAACCTCCTGCCCGATTTTCCGCTCATCAACAAGAGCTTCGAGCTCTGCTACGCCTGCGTGGACCGCTGATGCTTTCGCTCCTGCGAAATCTGAGGAACCTCCGCCGGACGATCGGGCTGTCGGCCGCCGAGCGCCCGGCCTCGCTCGCTCTGCGCCATGTCGACTGCGGCTCGTGCAACGGCTGCGAGCACGAGCTCACGCTCGTCTTCGGGCCGACCGTCGACCTGGCCCGCTACGGTCTCGGCATCGTCGCCTCGCCTCGCCATGCGGACGTCCTGCTCGTCACCGGGTCCGTGACGACGCGGATGCACGCGGCCCTCCTGACCGCGTACGAGGCAATGCCCGAGCCGCGCCGCGTGGCGGCGCTCGGTGACTGCGCGCTCGGCGACGGCGTCCTCGGGAGCTCCTCCGAGATCGCGGGCCGCGCCGAGGACGTGCTGCCGGTCGACCTCCGCATCCCCGGCTGCCCGCCCACGCCCGACGCGATTGCGGCCTCCCTGATCGGGCTGATCGACGGGAGGGCCGGCGCGTGAGCGAGCCCCGGCGCGCCCGGCGGCGCCAAACCCGGCTCTGGTTCGTCTTCTACACGGTCGTCCTGCTTGCGATCGCCGGCGTCGGCATCGCGACCCAACAGTGGTCGGTCGCCGCTACCACCCTCGCGATCGCGGTAATCTTCGGGCTCTTCACGCGCGGGATGTGGCGCAGGCGCTGAGCGGGCTCAGCCTGTCGACCGCTGCCGGTACGAGTGGTTCGCGTCCAGTTTCGCGAGGAGGTAGTCGCCGTACGTCACGGCTTCGAAACGGGGTGATTCGCCCGCGGGAACGCAGCACTGCAAAGGCGAGACCACGGCCACCGCGGCAGGGTCGAAGAAGTACGGAATCGAGTAGCGGTCGCGGCCCGTGCGATTGAGAACCCGGTGAGGGGTCGATCGCAACGTGCCGTTCGACCATCGTTCGCCGATGTCGCCGACGTTGAGCACGAACGCGCCGGGCCGCGGCGGTACATCGAGCCACGTCTCGCCGTCGGGTGCGCGCACCTGGAGGCCGCCGCTCGAGTCCTGCGCGAGGATCGTGATGAACCCGTAGTCGGTGTGTGGGTTGGAGCCGAACTCGTCATCCGGCCCGGCTGGATCCTGCGGGGGGTAATGGAGGAGTCGCAGGAACGTCGTCGGGCGCTCGAAGGATCGCGCGAGCGTCCCGGCCCCGGCGCCGAGAGCCGCCTCGAAGACGGTCACGAGTCGTCGCGCGAGCCCCTTCAATGCGTGCTCGTATGTTGTGATCGCCTCTCTGAACCCCGGGAGATCCGGCCACTGATTCGGCCCCGCAAGCGGATCGTCGAGATGCGACCCGTCTTGCGGTTCGACCTCGTGCATGACCATCAACGACTCGCTCAGGTTGGGCTTCGTCGCCTTCTGGATCGACGACGAGACGATCTTCGATTCCGCGAAGGGCATATAGCCGCGGTGCTGACGGTTTACCTTCAGGCGGAGCTTGTCCTCGAGTGGGAGCGCATGGAACCGACGCGATGCCGCGAACGCTCCGTCGACGAGGTCCTGCGCAACTCCGTGCCCTTCGAGGTAGGCGAAACCGACGTCACCGTAGGCACGGCGAAACCCGGCCGGTGCCCGGGACGCCTCGAGGTCGATGACGGGGATCGAGCCGCTCATTTGCGAATATCCTCGACAGCTCCCCGGACAGCGTCCAGGGTCGCCTCGATCTCCGCGGGGCCGTGCGCAAGCGATACGAACCAGCGCCCGAGCGCGTACCGGTGGGCGACCACGCCCCGCGCCTCGAGGCCGTCGCAGAAGGCCAGATACCGCTCGGCCGGCTGCAGCGCCGCAGCCTCGTTCACGTCGCGCGGCTCCTCCTTCGGCCGGGCTGCGAGAAACGGCTGCAACATCGAGCCGACCCGGCGCACGTGGCCGTCGACGCCGGCGCCCGCAAAGGCCGCCTCGATCCCGTCGGCCAGCTGCGCGGAGCTCCGCTCGAGCCGGTCGTAGCTGCCGGGCTCGGCGGCGATCCGGCGGAGCACCGCCACGGACGCCGCGAGCCCGAGCGGCGAGCCGGTGTAGGTGCCACCGTGCACGACGCGATTGTCTGCCTCCCAGCGCATCAGCTCGCGGGAGCCGCCGAACGCCGCGACCGCCATGCCGCCCCCGAGCACCTTGCCGAGCACCGTGATGTCGGGCGTGACGCCGTACCATTCCTGGGCGCCACCGGCGGCCAGCCGAAACCCCGTCATCACCTCGTCGAAGATGACGAGGGCACCGGCAGCCCGGGTCGAGGAGGCGAGCACCTCGAGATAGCCGGGGCGCGGCTCGAGCACGCCGCCGGACCCGGGCACGACCTCACAGATCACCGCGGCGAGCCTGTCCCCGGCCGTGTCGATCGCCTCGGTGAGCACTGCGGAGTCGTTCCAGGGCACGACCCACACCGACTCCATCGCGCCCGCCGGGATCCCGGCGGAGTCCGGTCGCGCCGGCCGGGCAGCGGAGGCGGGGCCCATGCCGGCCGCGAGATGGTCGGCCCAGCCGTGGTAGTGCCCCTCGAACTTGATCACGAGCTCGCGGCCGGTCGCCGCACGCGCGAGGCGGACGGCCGCCTGGGTCGCCTCGGTACCCGAGTTCGCAAAGCGCAGCTGCTCGATCCCGCGCACGAGCCCGGCGACGAGCTCGGCAGCCTCGCCCGCGAGGCGGTGCGGGAAGGCAGTGTGCCAGCCGACGCGGGCGATGGTCTCCTCCACGGCCTCGCGGACGAAGTCGGGTGCGTGCCCGAAGAGGTTGACGCCGTAGCCCATGCAGTAGTCGATGTAGGTGTTGCCGTCGAGATCGCGGATGGTCGCTCCCTGCGCCTCCTCGATCACGAGCTCCTGGCCGGTGCGCAGGCGCGCGTAACTCGACTCGCCGCCGGCCACGTGAAGGGCGATCTGGGCGAAGGCTGCGCGAGACCGGGAGCGGTCGAGGAACGGAGCAGGCACGGAGCGCAGCCTACGCTCAGCGGGTACCGCAGTGCCGCACGGGCCTCGGCTGAAAGAAACGTGTCCCAAAGTGCGGGGAGATCCCCCTGAAAGGGTTGGAAACAGGGTGCCGGAGTGCACTAGGGTGCTCCTGTGGTGAACCGGTTGGACGAGGAGCGGCTCGAGATCCTGAGGGGCTGGGGTGCAGGGCTCGGCTCGGACGACCGCGAGGAGCTTCGTGCGGCCGGCAAGGCGATCACCGTCCTGATCGAGGAGATCGACCGGCTCCAGGTGGATCTCTGGAACGCGAAGGCCGATCAGACTGCAGCGTTCGAACCTCTCGTGACGTCGACCCAGGGGACGGCGCTGCGGCAACGGCTGACCCGGAGGCACCAGCAGGCCTGAGACGCCCTGTGTCAACCCTTGGCGGGGCGCGGGTGGCGCTGGGGATGAGCTCGTGAGCCCGGACGACCGGCTGAAGCCGGGCGCCGCGCCGGCGACAGGCTTCAGCCTGTCGTCCGGGCTGGAGCGGGTGGCGTGAGTGCG
>Ga0209254_10003167_pt1 | contig 15012 bp, 14 predicted proteins | sample FrelakmetDIP11DI_FD_187148 | JGI IMG/M metagenome (GOLD analysis project Ga0209254, IMG submission 187148) | Freshwater lake sediment microbial communities from the University of Notre Dame, USA, for methane emissions studies - DIP11 DI (SPAdes)... | ecosystem: Environmental > Aquatic >...
CGGTGGTTCGATTCCGCCCCTGGGCACCATTATTTAGCTGATTTAAAAGAAGAAGTCGGCGATGCCAGTGCAAGCAACCAAACCGCGTGGTGCCCCTGTGGTACCCGCATGGAACCGCTTGCACTGGAGAACACCCATGACCCTGACCTAAGGTCGCCGCCCCGGCGGGCACCGTCCGCCGGCGTTGTATCGTCAGATCTGGCGGACCTGTCGTCCCGTCCAAGAACTTTGGCACCCGTAAGGACGCCAAGACCTGGGGAACCAGGATCGAGGCGGACCCTGATGCCATGGTCGCACTGGGATCCGCCGATGGTGTCAAGACCTTCGAGGATGCCGCTGAAGCCCTGCTCAAGATCCCCGCGAAGGACCACCCTCGCCTCGTAAGCGCTACACCGCACGCCGCGTCTGCGGCGGACGATCCCGGTCGTGCCCGACCGGTGCGTACCGCAGCGGTTCACCCTTGCCAGCCCGGCCGCCGCTCGTGCGCGCTGCTCCAGATCAACCACCAGCCCGCCGTCGAGTTTCTGGACGCACACCGGATCCACTACCTGCGGCAATCCTTCCAGCGCGAGCCGGACTTTGGGGTAACCAGCGTAAACTACGGGCTCGCCGAACTCCTTGCCCAATCCAAGACCCCGAGCTGAACATGACCGAGCAAGAGCTTTGCGCCTTGATCGCCGATCACGAGGCGGACCGAGTCGAGTTCACCGTTTCGACAACGGATACGGACAAGTTCGCCGAGGCAGTCTGTGCCTTCGCCAATGACCTACCAAACCACGGGAAGCCCGGTCATCTGGTCATTGGGATTCGGGACAACGGCCAGTTTGGCGGCATCCATGTGAACGACGAGCTGCTTCGCAATCTCGGGGCGCTACGCGACAACGGCAACATCCAACCTCTGCCTGCCATCATCGTAGAGAAGCTCGTAACCAAGGACGGTGAAGCGGCTGTGGTCACAGTGCAGCCCGCGCTCCTTCCACCCGTACGCTACAAGGGGCGAATCTGTATCCGCAATGGCCCTCGGCGCGGTTACGCCACAGAGCATGAAGAGCGAATACTGATCGAGCGCAGAGTCTCCCATGCGAAGACATTCGATGCCCAGCCGTGCCTGGGGAGCCAACTGGAGGACCTATCGCAACCCCTGTTCCTGATCGACTACCAGCAGCAGGCAGTCGCCCCAGAGGTGATCGCGGAAAACAACCGCTCGGTCGAGCACCAGCTCGCCTCCTTGCGCTTCTTTGATCTGTCGCACGAGTGCCCGACTCACGGTGGAATCCTCCTATTCGGGCTCGATGTCCGCGCTTGGTTGCCGGGGGCCTACATCCAGTTTCTTCGCGTGGGGGGAGATTCGCTGGATGCGGAGATCCTCAATGACCAAACCCTATACGGCGACTTGCTCACTGTCCTTCGCGAGCTTGACGCCTTGGTTGATGCACAACTGACCCAATTCCCAGCGCCCGATTCGACCCTGCGTGAGCGTAATGTCGAATCCTATCCACGGGTCGCCGTCCGCGAGCTGCTGATGAATGCGATCATGCACCGGGACTACGCATCGACCGCGCCGCTGCGGATCACCTGGTTGGACGATCGTCTGGAGATCCAGAGCCCAGGCGGACTCTACGGCGAGGCATCTCCCGAGAACTTTCCGCGACAGACCAGTTATCGGAACCCGGTTGTTGCTGAGGCGTTGAAGGCCTTGGGTTACGTCAACCGCTACGGTAGAGGTGTGCTGCGCGCCCAGGCAGCATTGGAGAAGAACGGCAGTCCTCCAGCCGAGTTTCAATTCGACGCCGGCTACGTGCTCGCGACCATTCGGAGGCGCGCATGAAGACAGTCGCCTTCTTCAACAACAAGGGTGGCGTCGGCAAGGCAACCCTTGTCTATCACCTCGCCTGGATGCTGGCGGAACGCGGCGAGCAGGTGCTGGCGGTGGATCTCGACCCCCAGGCCAACCTGACAGCCATGTTCCTGCCCGAGGACGCGCTGGAAGATCTTTGGCCGAACGGAGAGCATCCGGACACCATCTTCGGCGCCTTGCGGCCCATCATTCGCGGTCTGGGCGACGTCAAGACGCCCCATATCGAAGCCCTCGACTCCCGCGTCGGCCTGGTAGTCGGTGACCTCGCCTTGTCGACCTTCGAGGACAAGCTCTCGGACGCCTGGCCGCGCTGCCACAACCGGGACGAGTCCGCGTTTCGCACCATGACGGCCTTCTATCGGGGCGTAAAACAGGCCGCAGAAGCCCACCAGGCAACCTGGGTCCTAATCGACGTTGGTCCCAATCTCGGCGCCATCAATCGTGCCGCGTTGATTGCAAGCCGGCATGTTGTGATCCCGCTCGGCCCCGACCTGTTCTCCTTGCAGGGACTGCGCAACCTGGGTCCGTCACTGCGGGCCTGGCGGGCAAGCTGGCAGGAGCTGGCCAGCAAGAATCCTGATCCCGAATTAGTCATGCCGGAGGGCAAGATCGAGCCATTGGGTTATGTGGTCATGCAGCATGGGGTTCGCGGCAGTCTTCCCCCGAAGGCTTACCAGCGTTGGATTGACCGATTCCCAGCGGAATACCGGGAATCCGTGCTCGACGAACCCCCGAGCCAGTCGCTCAAGGCGGTGGGTGATCCTTACTGCCTATCCATGCTGAAGCACTACCGCAGCCTGATGCCGATGGCGATGGAGGCGCGCAAGCCCGTGTTCGCCCTCAAGCCTGCCGATGGAGCCATCGGTGCTCATGGAGAGGCCGTGCGTAATGCCTACGCGGATTTCCTTTTGCTCGGACGACGTATCGCGGATCGCTGCGGAGCTGTTCTCTCCTGATGGGGTTACTGTGGCCTTGTTGATCGATCCGGAAGCATCGGTGCGCATCTCTTGAGGAAGTTCCCCAGGATGCGGTGAGCGAGGACAGGCGCTCGAGAGCGTCTGGGCGTCGGGACAGGGTCCGACCAGGAGGAAACCGGGCGACACGCTGGTCCCCGCGCAGGAAGGCCCCGGTTCCTGGTTCGGCTAGACTTGGAGCCGGGTCCAGGTGCGGCAGCTCGCGGGGGCGTAGAGGTGGGGGAAGGCGTTCCTTTGGTGGAGGTCCTGAACCACCGGGTGCAGGGGCGCCTGCGGCTGCGAATCCCGAGTCTCTACCGGGCGCCGGGGCTTTGTCGGCGGATTGAGGCGTCCCTTGGGGGCGAGCCCGGGGTCCTGCGCGCGGTGGCCAATCCAGTCACGGGGAGCCTGCTCCTCGTTCACGGTCGGCGCATCGACCGCGACGGCCTGCTCACCCGGTTGGAGGCGCTGCTTGGGGGTCCCGCCGGGGCGGCTGAGGATTCCCCAAGGGGTCCGAACCCCACGCCGAGTCGCGACCGCCGGGGCAGCAGGGAGGGCGAAGCCGCGCCCTTGGGGGACGGCTTCGTTGCCGCATTCAACCGCCTCCGGGGGCCCCTCCTCGGTAGGGTACCGTCGCCGCCTCGGGTCGCCGACACCACCGGATTTGAGCCCCGCGGGTGGCATGCGATGTCCCTGGAGGCGGTGCTGGACGTCCTGGGCGCGGATCGGATGCAGGGTCTGGGTCGCAAGGAGGCCGATCGGCGTCTGGCCCGCTATGGGCCCAATCGGCTCATGGCCATCGCCGGGCGTTCCGAGCTCGCCATCCTGGTGGAGCAATTCCTCACCGTCCCCGTCGGTTTGCTGGCCGTCTCGGCGGCCGTATCGGTGATGACGGGGGGGGCCGCGGATGCCCTGGTCATCCTGGCGGTGGTTGGGATCAATGGGGCGATCGGATTCTTCACGGAACGTCAGGCGGAGCGCACCATCCGCGCGCTCCAGGAGACCGGACCCCGCTGCTGTCAGGTGCTTCGCGACGGGATCCGGGTGGGGGTCCAGGCCGAGACCCTGGTGCACGGTGATCTGGTGCTGCTGGAGCCCGGCAGCCCTGTCGCGGCGGATCTGCGCCTGACCGAAAGCCGGGAGCTGACCATCGACGAGTCCGCCCTGACCGGCGAGAGCCTCCCCGTGGAGAAGGATGCCCAACGGCTGTGCCTGCCGGAGGCGCCCTTGGCGGACCGCCTCAACATGGCCTACATGGGCACGGCGGTCACCGGAGGGAGCGGGCGCGGCCTGGTGGTGGGCACGGCCCTAAGCACCGAGCTGGGGCGTATCCAGTCCCTGCTCGGTGAGGTCCACCCGCCGGACACACCCCTGGAGACCCAGCTTGACCGGCTCGGCTCCCGGCTCGCCCTGCTCAGTGGACTGGTCTGCCTGGGCGTCTTCTTCCTGGGGCTGGTGCGTGGTCAGGGCTGGATCGCCATGCTCAAGGCCTCCGTCTCCTTGGCGGTCGCGGCGGTGCCCGAGGGACTGCCGGCGGTGGCCACCAGCACCCTGGCCCTGGGCGTGGCCGAGATGCGGCGCCGTCAGGTTGCGGTGCGTCACCTGGACGCGGTGGAGACCCTGGGGGCCCTCCAAGTCCTCTGTCTGGATAAGACCGGAACCCTCACCCAGAACCGCATGGCCGTGGCGCGAATCCTGGTGGGCTGCGGGGACGAGGCCGGGGAGGACCAGCGCCTGGCGCTGCGGCGACGCCTGCTGGAGATGGTGGTCCTGTGCAGTGAGGCGGAGCTGGACGGGGAGGGCGCCGGCCAGGGCTCGGCCACCGAGGTGGCCCTGATCGAGCGGGCGGTCCAGGAGGGGATCCAGCTTCCGGCGCTGCGCACCCGCTACCCCCAGATCGAGCTCCACCAGCGGGCGGAGGGGCGGGCCGTGATGAGCAGCTTCCACCGGGGCCCGGGCGGTTCCCTCGTGATCGCCGCGAAGGGCAGCCCGCGGGAGATCTTGGAGCGCTGCGAAAGCCTCGGTGACCACGAGACACCCCTGGACGAGTCGATCCAGGAGCGGATCCTGGCGCGGAACGATGGGCTGGCCGCCGATGCCCTGCGGGTCCTGGGCGTCGCCTATCGATGTGTGGAAAACGGACTCGATGGAAACCATCGGCTCCAGACCCGAGGGCTCGTCTGGTTGGGCCTGGTGGGCCTGAGCGACCCGCTGCGACCCGGCATGGCGGAGCTCATGGGGGCCTTCCATCGGGCCGGGATCAAGACGGTGATGATCACGGGGGACCAGAGCGCCACCGCGACGGCGGTGGGCCGCGCCCTCGATCTCTCGGGCGGGGGAGAGGTCCGGGTGCTGGACTCCAGCGACCTGGACCGTCTGGACCCTGCCCTCCTGCGCGGCCTGGTGCCGGACGTGGACGTCTTCGCCCGGGTCAGCCCGGCCCACAAGCTGCGCATCGTCCAGGCCTACCAGCAGGCGGGGCTCGTGGTGGCCATGACCGGGGACGGCATCAACGACGGGCCGGCGCTGAAGGCGGCGAACAATGGGGTGGCCATGGGGCGGGCAGGTACCGACGTAGCCCGTTCGGTGGCCGATGTGGTCCTCGAGGACGACAACCTCCACACCATGCTGATCGCGGTAGGCCAAGGCCGCACCATCTACGCCAACATCCAGAAGACGGTCCATTTCCTCCTGGCGACCAACTTCTCGGAGATCGAGACCATGCTGGTGGCCATCGCGCTGGGGCTGGGCAGCCCCCTGAGCCCCACGCAGCTCCTGTGGATCAACCTGATGACGGACATCTTCCCTGGGCTCGCCCTCTCCGTGGAGCCGGCCCAGCCGGGGGTCATGGTCCGCCCGCCCCGTCAACCGGAGGAGCCCTTGATCTCCAATCGAGGGCTTCGCCGCATGGGCATCGAGTCCGCCGTCATCACCGCGGGCACGCTCGCCGCCTTTGCCGCCGGCTGGCTGCGCCATGGTCCCGGGGCCGGTCCCACGACCCTGGCCTTCAACACCCTCACGACCGCCCAGCTCTTGCATGCCCTGAGCTGCCGATCCCCGGGGCCGGTGCTCTTCGGCCCGGAGACCCTCCCTCGGAACCCCAAGCTGGAGCTGGCCATCGGGGCCTCGCTGGCGGTCCAGGCCCTGGCCAACCTGGTGCCCGCACTGCGCCGGCTGCTCGGTCTGAGCCCCCTGGACTGGGTGGACCTGCTGGTGGTGGGCGCGGGGGCGGCCCTGCCCCTGTTGGTGAACGAATCCCTCAAGGGCATGCCGGGCTTGGATGGGGCAGAGGAGACCGGGGCCGGCGCGGCCCTCCCTCGATGATCTTGATGCGGGAGCAGAACCCATGAGCGGCGACTACATCTTCATCTCCGAATCTGTCACCGCGGCCCATCCGGATAAGCTGTGCGACCGCATCAGCGACGAGATCGTTGACCGACTCCTCGTCCAGGATCCCGCCTCCCGGGTGACCGCCGAGGCGGCCCTGTTCGGCGGTGTGGTCTTCCTTGCCACCCGCATTACGACCGCTGGCCGCCTCGACCTGGCCGAGACCGCCCGCCGGGTGGTGGCCAAGGCTGGCTACCACAAGGAGGACTACGATGGGCAGGCGGCGACGGTCCTGACAAGCAACCTGGGCACCCTGCCGGAGTCCTACCCGCCGGTTCGCGCATCCGGGCTCGATGAGTCGGGCATCGCGGCCCTGCCCGCGGGCAACGTGGTGACCGTCTTCGGTTTCGCGAGCGACCAGACCGAATCCCTGATGCCCCTGCCCATCGTCCTGGCCCATGCCCTTGCCCGGGGCTTGGAGAGCGCGGCCCGCTCCGGCGCCTTTCCCTTTTTGATGCCGGACGGAAAGACCCAGGTGGCGGTGGCCTATCGGGACCGCCGCCCCTGGCGTATCCACAGCCTGTCCCTCGTGCTCTGCCGGCGCCCCGGCGTGCAGGTCCAGGAGCGGCGCGTCCACGATGACCTGATCCAGGCCGTGATCGAGCCGGTCTTTGCGGACAGCGAGCTGGCGCCCGACAATCGGACCCAGCTCTTTTTCAACCCCGAGGGGCCCTTCGTGGGGGGCGGACCCCAGATCCACTGCGGCCTCACGGGGCGCAAGACCGCGGTGGACTGCTATGGGGAGTTCGCCCGACACGGGGGCTCCGCCCTGAGCGGCAAGGACCCCCTGCGAATCGACCGGGTGGGGGCCTACGCGGCCCGCTATGTGGCCAAGCAGGTGGTCGGCGCCGGTCTTGCCGCCTCCTGTGAGGTGCAGCTCAGCTACACGGCGGGGGAGTCCAGGCCGCTGAGCATCCAGGTGGACAGCTTCAACACGGGGATCCTGCCGGACGACGTCATTGAGCAGCGCATTCGCCGTTGCTTCGACCTGCGCCCTGGGGCCATCGTCCGCGATCTAGGCCTCCAAGAGGCGGCGGCTCGGCCTGGGGGCTTCTACCGGCATCTGGCGGCCTATGGACACATGGGTCGGCTTGACCTGGACGCCCCTTGGGAACGCCTCGACCGAACGGAGTCGCTGCGCGACGGATGAGGGGCGTCAGGGTAGCCGCGTCCCAGCGACCCTGGACTCATCCGTACCGATCGAGGCTCGGGCCCCGGGGGCAGGCCGGGCGAAGCGCACCAGATCGAACGCGTACCAGAGCAGAGACGCGGCGGGGGCCAGGAGCTGGCCCCGCGCGGCCTGGCTCAGCGCAAGGATCACCAGGAGCACAAAGGCAAGGCTGCGCACGTCTCCCAGGCCCCCCGTCAATCCCGCGAGGGTCTGGTCCATGCGCTCGACCGTCCGGCGCATCCCGGTCAAGGTGGGAGACAGGGCGGGCGGCTGGGCCGCGATGCGGAACAGGCCCGAGGCCCGGATGCCGGCGAGCGGGTCGCTGCCTGGCTCCGGATCCATGCGCACAAGGACCCCGGCGGTCTGGGCGTTGACGTTCACCTCGCGGATGCCAGGGAGGTCGGAGAGCCGCTGGCCGAGGGCGGCAAAGTAGCGTTCGTCGTGACGGCGCTCGGGGATGCGCAGCCGCAACCGCTCGCGCGTCCGGTGCACCTCATAGGCGAGGGGCGGCATCGGGTGGTCTCTTAAGCCTTGACTGCCTCAGTCCCCGCGGCCTGGGACTTGGGGCTCTTCGGTGGTATCGCGTGACGGGACTCGCGACGCCCGCAGCTCCTCTTGGACCTCCGCGGTGACGTCCTCCACCAGCTCCGCGAGCTCGGCCCCCGCCTCCCGGGCCTTCTCGAGGGCGAGGATGCCGACCTTCAGTGCCGAGCGAGCCGCCGGCCGCCAATAGGGGGCCAGGACCACCGCGGCGGCCGGGATCAGGACCGCCGCCGCAAGCCCGATGGCGAGGCCGCGCGCAAAGTCGTTCTTCGCCAGCTCATCCAACTGGGCCATGGGCTTGTCTCCACGATTAGGCTCGGGACTTGTGGTTCCCCGATGGGGTGAGATCGGTTTGGTTGAGCCGTCCCCCCCATCATCGGGCGCTGAGCAGTGTAGCCCAAAGGCTCGGCCTTGAAGACGCCTCCATTGGGGGCGGCGCAGGCCGCGTGGTGGAAAAGCGGCGCGGGTGTCGCCAGAATAAGGTGAGTGCAGATCCTTGCCTCTGGAGATCAAGCGGATGTTCTTGCGCCTTGCCTTCGGCGTGGGCCTTCTGGCCCTGGGCTATTACGTTGGACGCGAGATGGGACGCGCTGAGTCCCTGCGCCGGGATCTCGAGCAGGACCACGAGTCCGAGGAGCCGGCATCCGAAGACCCCTCGGTAGCGCCGCCGGAGCGGCCCTCGACCAGCGCAGCCGGGGGCGGGCGCGAGTGAGCAACCTGCCGCTCGCCTTGGAGTCTCGGGATCTTGAGCGCCTGCGCTGGGCGACGGAGCACCTGGAGCACCCAAGCCTCGCGGCTCGCCTCAGCAGCCTGATCGGCACCCCGATCGAGATCGCCGTGAAGCTGCTGCCGCGGCCCCTCTATCGGCAGGCGCACAGGCTGGCGCAGGCCGCCGTCGGGCAGGCGATGGACGTGGCCATCTCGTCGCTGCGGCATGTCCAAGAGTCCGACCCCCGAACCGGTCTCTATCGGGGGCTGGCGGCGGGTTGCGGGGCGCTTGGCGGGGCCTTCGGCGTCTATGGGCTGCTGCTCGACCTACCCATTAGCACCACGCTCATGCTGCGCTCCATCGCCGAGATCGCCCGGGCCGAGGGGGAGGATCTGAGCCGACCCGAGGCACGCCTCGCCTGCCTGGAGGTGTTTGCGCTCGGCGGTCATGTGGAGAGCGACGATGCGGCCGAGACCGGCTATTACGGGATCCGGCTGGCCCTGGCGCTCCCCGTCACCCAGGCGGCGCGTCACCTTGCGGAGCATGGTTTGGCGGGAGGTGGCACGCCCGTGCTGGTCGACCTGATCCGCGCCATCGCGGCACGCTTCGGGGTTGTGGTGGGTCAGAAGGCGGCCGTCCAGCTCGTCCCGCTGATTGGCGCAGCCGGCGGGGCGGCCGTGAACCTGGTCTTCATGAGCCACTTTCAGGAGATGGCCCGGGGGCACTTCGTGGTTCGAGCCCTGGAGCGCCGCTATGGCCCCGACCTGGTGCAGGCCAATTATGCGATCCTCCGGAGCGCCGGTGCTGTCGCCGGGTCTTCCACCTAGGTATCGAGCGACCTTTGTGGCGGATCTCAGGTTGGCCCTCAAACGGCGAAGCGGCGGTGCAGCGTCTCGTCCCAGTCGGCGGTCAGTGCCCGGAATATCCAGCCCTTGCGCCGGCGCAGGCGCTGATAGGCTGCCTTGAGATCCAGGATCAGGGTGATGCGCCGGCTGGCGCAGTTGAGCTCGCCGCGTTCGTGAGTGGCGACCGGGTCGAAGCCCATGACCCGGGTATGGAAGCCATAGGGGCTGTGGGGATCAGACTCGAAGACATCGGTGATGTAGTGGGTGAATCCCCGTTCCACCGTCTCGCGGGTGGCGGCCCGCATCAAGGCCACGGAGATCAGCAGGTTGCGCCGGTGCACCGGGATGATGGCGAAGCGGCCGATCTCGGCCAGCCGGTTGGCACGCAGGAAGGCGTCCACGTCGAGACCGGGCCGAAGAACCTGGATCTCATAGGCGCGGTACTGCTCCACTGGCGGGTCGTACTGAACCCGCAGCACCCCGGTTGGCGCGCCGCCACGACGCGCCAGGAACCACGAGATCCGCTCGCTCGACAGGTCTGATTCGGGTATCTGGGACTCCGCCCGCTCGACCCACCGCTTCTCGTCCTGGTAGGTGGCTCTCAAGACCCTTAGGGCCGCGTCTCGCTCCGCGAGGACCTGGATCCGGTCGACCCGAATCTTGCTCAGCATGGGGTATCTCCACTTCGTGGCTCGACGAATCTTGTCTCCGGTGCACGGAGCCCCGTCCGGGGCCGGTCGGTGTCTCGGCTGCTCGACCAGTCCTTGCCGCATTGCACGGCGATCGCCGCCATGAGCTGCGCGTGCCAGTCGCTCACCGCCTCCCGGGGGGGCGGCAGCCTGGGCGAGGGGGGTAGGTTCATGGGCTCGCCGAATCGGATCGTCATTGGCGAGGAGGTATCGACATCCCCCGTTCGCGGGTCCCGCCGGGCGAAGCGGATCCCCGCCGGAACTACCGGCACCTGGGCTTGCAGGGAGAGCCGCGCGGCCCCGCGCCGGCCGCGTAGAAGGCGGCTGCCGCCCCGATTCACCCTGCCCTCCGGAAAGATCCCCAGGGAGCCGCCGCGCTTCAGGTGGCGCAGGGCCTGCTCATAGGCGGGGACGGCCGGCTCGAACATCGGCTTGAGCCGATTCAAGAACCGCGGCCTGGCGTCTTTGCGGGTCAGGCTGATGGCCCCGCTGCGGTCGTAGAGGTGGCCTACACCGGGGATGAGCCGGAAGTTCCAGTCCGCGAGGAAGCGCACGGGCCGCCCGCCCCGGGCCAGCAGGAGAATCGCCATCAACACCAACACCTCCCGCCGGGAGCTGTGGTTGGCCACGAGCAGAAAGGGGTCATTCCGCGGATGCACGCGTTCCCAACCCTCGATTTCGGAAAGGGTCCCGAGCGCGAAAAGGCCCGCCAAGCGTGCCAGGAGCCGATCGCCGCGGCGGGGCAGCTCGGGGAGTGGCCAGCGCCAGACATCGCTGGGTTTGAGTCCGGCCCAAGGGCGCGGCGTTGGTGCGGTCATCGAGTCCGCCTGGCATGACTGGGCCTGGTCGCCGCGGCACGGCGGCTCCTGGAACGACTGGCGCCAGGGCCCGATGGGCTTGAGTCCTGCCCAGGGACGCCGCGCCGGCGCTCCCTGGTCGAGATCCCGAGGTGTAAGCATGGAAGTCCTGCGGCCGGCGGCTGACGACGGCACATGCTCGCACTGAGTCGTTACGCTTCAGGGATGGTCGGATGAACGATTTGGGTCCATCCGGGCTGCGGATCGCGGTGTCGTAACAGGCGCCGACGAAGGCTCGATGCGGAACTGGCTGGTTTGGGCGCAACCGCAAAGGCACTGTCACGGAGCCGGGTTAATCTGGAGCCTGTCTCCGATGCGACGGATTCTGGCCATGGGCGACATCCGGGTTGAGAGCTGGAACGCGCTTCAGGATGCGCTCTTCGCGGATTGCTGGGTGGAGGAGATTGGGCGCTTTCGCTCCCGCTATGCCTTCCGCGGCCTCTCGGATGTCCGCTACCCCTTGGCCACGACCCTGAGCCGCCTCGGGGGCGATTACTCATCCCTCGAAAAGCATCTGCTGCGCAACTTTCGCAAGTACGCCCACCGCAACGTGGTGCAGCGGGATTCGGTCTGGCATTGGCTCTCGGTCGCACAGCACTACGGGCTGCCGACGCGGCTCATGGACTGGACCTACTCGCCTTTCGCCGCGCTCCACTTCGCCACCGCGGATCTGGACCGCTTCGACCGAGACGGCGCGATCTGGGCCTTGAATTATGTCTTGACCCACCAGTTGGTGCCGGAGCGTCTGCGCCGTCGGCTGGACTTGGAGGGGGCCAACGTCTTCACAGTGGAGATGCTGTCCGAGGAGGTGCGCTCACTGGCCGAGCTGGATTCCCTCGGCGAAGCGCCCTTCGCCCTCTTCTTCGAGCCGCCTTCCATCGACGACAGAATCGTCAACCAGTTCGCCTTTTTTTCGGTCATGTCGGACCCCAGGGTCCCGTTCGACGAATGGCTGGCGGATCAGCCCCAGCTCTACCGGCGGATCGTGATCCCGGCGGGCCTCAAGTGGGAGATCCGCGACAAGCTCGATCAGTCCAATATCACCGAGCGGGTGCTCTTTCCCGGCCTGGTGGGGCTCACCGCCTGGCTCAAGCGGCACTACAGCCCACGGCATGGAGGCGCCGAGCGGCCATCCACCCGAGACGGCACGGCCTCCTGAGCCAACCCCGGGCGACAAGACACCCCTGGTCTCGGCCCAAGGGGCGTGCGGCAACCCCACCGCAACAGGAGCGCGCTATTCTTCTTGGCCCTCAGGCCAGGCCAACCGCGGAGACGCGACACCAATGCATCAGATCCCCGAGACCGCCTCCTCGTTGACCCGCCGGGACCTGCTCCGGGCCCTCGCTGCCATGGGTCTTGCCGGCTTATCGCCTCGGCTGCGGGCTGAGCCTTGCTTCGCCGAAGTCCCCTTCACGCTCGGCGTCGCCTCGGGTTATCCCAGGCCGGATGGCATGGTCCTCTGGACTCGGCTGGCAACCCAACCGCTGATCCCCGGCGGTGGTATGTCGCCCGAGGTGGTGGCCGTGGGCTGGGAGATCGCGTTGGACCCCGGCTTTCGGGAGATCTCCGCCACTGGAACGGCTTACGCGACGCCCGAGTGGGCTCATTCGGTACATGTGGAGCCGCGCGGTCTCGCGCCTGACCGGGAGTACTGGTACCGCTTCCATGCCGGGGAGGCGAGCAGCCCCATTGGGCGCACCCGAACGGCTCCCGCGAAGGATGCCGCACCGGGCCACCTGCGCCTTGGCGTCGGGTCCTGTCAGCACTATGAGCAGGGCTGGTTCGTCGCCTACCGGCACGTGGTCGCCGACGACCTGGACCTCTTCCTCCACGTGGGCGATTACATCTATGAGGGCTCCGCGGGTCGGGCCGGGGTGCGCTCTCACGGCGCGCCCGAGCCCCACACGCTCGAGGATTACCGCCGACACTTCGCCCTCTACAAATCCGACCCGGACCTGCAATCGGCGCACGCCAGCTGTCCCTGGCTGGTGGTCTGGGACGACCACGAGCTCGAGAACGACTATGCCGGGGACCGCTCCGAGAACGACGACGAGCCGGCGTGGTTCCTCCAGCGCCGCGCCGCCGCCTACAAGGCCTACTACGAGCACATGCCGCTGCCTCGCGCCATGGTCCCCTTTGGGCCCCATCTGCGCCTGCACACCCGGGTCGGCTTTGGACAGCTGGCAAACATCCATATGCTGGACAACCGGCAGTACCGCACGCCCCAGCCCTGCCCGCGGCCGGGTCGCGCGGGATCCAACTTCATCGAGGACTGCCCCGACCGCCTCAATCCCCAGGCCAGCATGCTGGGTGCCCGTCAAGAGGCCTGGCTGAAGGCCGGTCTGGACGCCTCCAAGGCCCGCTGGAACCTCTTGGGCCAGCAGACCCTGATGGCCCAGGCGGATGGCCGGGCCGGTCCGGGCGAGGTCTTCTTCTCGGACGGCTGGGATGGCTACCCCGCGGCCCGTCGTCGCCTGCTCGAGCACCTGAGCGAGCGGCGCCCCGGCAACCCGGTGGTGCTTGGGGGGGACCTGCACTCCTTCTGGGTCAGCGACCTCAAGCCCGACTTCAACGACGCTGAGTCACCCGTGGTCGCGAGTGAGCTCGTCGCCACCTCGATCACGTCGGACCCCCCGCCGGAGGAGCGGATTCAGACCGCGGTCTCGGAGGGACCCCATATCCGCTTCGCCACCGGTGTTCGCCGCGGCTATCTGCGGCTCGACCTGACCCCGCAGCGGCTCACGGCGGATCTGCGAGGGGTTGCCTCCGTCTTGGACCCGGACTCTGGCTGCGAGACGCTTGCCTCCTTCGTGGTCGAGGATGGACGGCCTGGCCCCCAGTCCGCCTAGGACGCCGTCCCCGGCATGACCGCGTGTCGCCCGCCCCCGTTCGGCCCCTGGGCCGCCAGCCCCTGGAGTGTCTGATGAAGGACTTCGGCTTCAAGATCGTGGACCGCCGCCGTGACGAGATCGAGCCGCTCATCACTCGAACCCTATCGGAGCAGAGGCCCATCGAGGTGGGTCTCTACTTCGGTGACCCCGAGGCCCTGGATCTCCTCACGTCAAGCCTCCCGGGAAGCGGGCTGCGGGTGGCGGTCCACCTGGACCATCGGCAGTTGAGCCTGGTCGACCTCCAACACCGGGAGTCGGTTCTGCGCGAGCAATTGACCCTGGCCGGGCGGCTCGGCGCCGCCTACGTCATCACCCACCTGTCTCCCTACCCCATGCCGGCGCGCCCGGAGCTTCGGGAGCCCCTGCTCGAATTCCTCTGTACCGGCCTGCGGTTCGCCATGCCGATCTGCAGGGATCTCGGCCTCGAGGTGCATATTGAGAACACCTACCATGGGGTCGGACTCTGCCGCTGGTTCCACCAGGGGGTCCTGGAGCGGGGCATCCAGGGCGTCCATGTCTGCTTCGACATCGGCCACGCGAAGGTCTGGTCCACCGAGAGCCTCCAGGACTGGCTGGCCCTGCTCTCGGAGCTCTCCGCCGCCGGCTTGCGGCTGCACTTCCATCTGCATGCCAACCGGGGGCTCGGCGACGAGCACCTCTCCTTCCTGGAGGCCGAGCGACTCGGCATCACGGGGCCCGACCGGTTCACTGGGGGCCTCGATTACTACCAGGGGTTAGCGGAGATCGCAGGGCGGTTTCCCGGTGCCGTCAAGGTCTTCGAGGTGCCGGCGGCCGAGGCCGAGGGGAACCTGGAGCATGTCCTCGGTCGCATCGCGCCGACGCGCGGCGGAACGTCTGGGTTGGGACAGCGCCATTCAGTTGGGGAAGTTCGCGCATAGCGCGCTCCACAACCCGGCGGACCCAATCCGCGATGCAATGACAAATTGTCCGGGACCCGGCGGTTTTCTCGTGCCGCTTGACTTGGCGCAAGGAAGCCCTGGATGTCACTGCTTCGACATGGGCATGCCACGGATCTGACATTCGCCTCGCCGAAAATCTGGACCGCGACGAGGCAATCGGTCCGCCCAAGCATCTTCTCGGCCTCTGCC
>Ga0209254_10003168_pt1 | contig 15011 bp, 12 predicted proteins | sample FrelakmetDIP11DI_FD_187148 | JGI IMG/M metagenome (GOLD analysis project Ga0209254, IMG submission 187148) | Freshwater lake sediment microbial communities from the University of Notre Dame, USA, for methane emissions studies - DIP11 DI (SPAdes)... | ecosystem: Environmental > Aquatic >...
CCTCCCGGGAGAGACTCGCGGACTCGATTCTCCCGGGAGGGGGTCGCGCCTGAAGGCGCTCCTACAGTAGTTCTATAGCCGTTGCGATTGCTTCGCCGCCGCCGATACACGCCGTGGCGACGCCTCGCTTGCCGCCGCGCTGCTTCAGCGCGTTGATCAGGGTCACTAGTAGCCGTGCGCCCGTGGCGCCAATAGGGTGGCCAAGCGCGCAGGCACCACCGTAGACATTGACGCGGTCGTGCGGGGCGCCGAGGTCCCGCATGGCGGCCAAAGTCACGCAGGCAAAGGCCTCGTTGATCTCGAAGAGGTCGACGTCAGGAATCTGCCAGCCACTGGCTCCAAGCAGCTTCTGCACGGCAGGAGTCGGTGCGGTAGTGAACCATTCAGGCTCCTGGGCGTGGCTGACCTGGGCGACGATACGGGCGAGCGGCTTGAGGCCGCGGCGACTCGCTTCGCCGGCACTCATCAAGAGCACCGCAGCCGCCCCGTCCGAGATGGACGATGAGGTGGCAGCGGTCACCGTGCCATCCTTCGCAAACGCTGGCCGCATGGTCGGGATCCGCTGGATATCGCACCGGCCTGGCTCCTCGTCTTCTGCCACAACGGTCTCACCCGCGCGGCTTTTGACCGTCAACGGTGCGATTTCGTCGCGAAAGGCGCCGGCCTCCATCGCGGCCAGCGCCCGCCGTACCGACTCGATCGCGAAGCCGTCCTGTTCTGCGCGGGTGAACCCGTAGCGCTTTGCCGTGGCTTCGCCGAAGAAGCCCATCATCTGCCCGTCATAGGGGTTCTGGAGCCCGTCGTAGAACATGTGGTCCAGTATTTCCTGGTGACCCATGCGGTAGCCGCCGCGGGCCTTGGGCAGCAGGTACGGGGCATTGCTCATGGATTCCATGCCGCCGGCGAGGACAACGGTGGCGCCACCCACCCGGATGAGGTCCGCACCCATATGGATGGTCTTCATGCCGGAGCCGCAGACCTTGTTAATGGTGGTGGTGGGCACCGAGGTCGGCACACCGGCGGCCAGGCTGGCCTGGCGGGCCGGAGCCTGGCCGAGCCCGGCCTGGAGGACCGAGCCGATCAGCGACTCGCTGATGTCGCCTGCCGGCACACCGGCGTCCGCCAGGCAGGCGCGGGCGGCGGTGGCAAAGAGTTCGGGTGCGGAAACGCCGCTCAGGGCGCCTTGAAAAGCGCCGATGGCGGTGCGGCGAGCAGCAACGATAACCACGGATTCGCGGGACAAAAACGCACTCCCTTGCAACGGCCCAGCCGAAAGTGCGCCGGAGTATGCAGTGCAAAAAGCTGCGCGCCAAGCCACGGCCCTGCCTGGAGCCTTGATGTATCCCCAGAGTGGTCAGACAGGCACGGGCAGCCCGGCATGGGCAGCCCGGGGCTGCGCCACAGGCATCCTCACCGCCGGGGCGCCTGCAGGTCGGGTTCGTCAAGCTCCGCCAGGATGCTGCGCCGTGCCTCCTCCAGGAGGCTGGCCACGGTGGCCGTGGCAGTCGGGAACAGTGCCGGTTTGATGATGACTTCCAGTCGGCCTGGACGGGGCAGGATATGTGCCGCCGGTAGCATGCACCGGCTGCCGCGAATGACGACTGGCACGATCGGCACCTGGCCGCGAAGCGCGGCGGCGAAGGCTCCATTGTGGAACCGCCGGAGGCCGGGTTCCGGCGTGAAGGTACCCTCCGGGAAAAAGGCCAGAGACTCCTGGGCCCGGGCCTTCTGGAGGATGCGGCGCGCATCGGCTGCGCTCTTTTGGGCGTCGTTGCGTTCCACAAACTCCGACCCAATGCGGCGCAGCAGAAAGTGGGCGAGGGGCACGCGGGTCATCTCGCGCTTGATGACAAAGCCGAATCTCGGCGGAAGTGCCGCCGTCAGGATGGGGCCATCCAGGTAGCTCGCGTGGTTGGCGACGATAATGCACGGTTCAGCCGGGATGTGACTCAATCCACGCACCCGGACCCGGGTGCCCGCGAGACAAAACACGCTCGCGGCAGCGCGTCGCACGAGGCGCCGCCGGCCCGACAGTCGTGGCATCACGGCCAGCAGGGCCGCAGTGGCGAGCGCCACAGCCGTGAAGATGCCGGTGGCATAGACTCCAAAAAGGACCTGGCCGAGGCGGCGAAAGAAGTGCTGCATCCTGTCGTTTAGTCAAATGGTAAGTTTATGTAATTCATCATAATTTGTGAGTGTGGTCACGTCGGCAAAAAGCTGCCGTTGACATACTCACCCTCGTCAAAAAAGCACGGGACTGAAGTTCTGATGTCACCTGGGTCCGTCAATCACGTCGCGAGCAGCCGTTCGACCCCAACGTCGTCCGAGGGAATCATCGACAAGTTTCTCGATGCCATCTGGATGGAGCGGGGCCTGTCGATCAACACGCTCGGCGCCTATCGGGCCGACCTGATGGCCCTGCAGCGCTGGCTCGCCCAGCGTGACACAAGCTTGATGTTCGCGACCCGTGCCGATGTTCTCGCCTTCATCGCCAACCGGGCAAAAGAAGGCTCCAAGCCCCGGTCCACGGCGCGGCAGCTGTCCAGTTTCCGGCGCTTTTACCGCTTCCTGCTTCGCGAGGGCGTGATCCAGGAAGATCCGACCATCAAGATCGAGATGCCGAAGATTGGCCGCTCGTTGCCGAAGTCTCTCACGGAAACCGAGGTGGAGTCGCTGTTGGCTGCTCCAGAGATTTCTGACCCGCTCGGCCACCGGGATCGGGCCATGCTCGAAGTGCTTTACGCCACGGGCCTGCGCGTCTCGGAACTGATCAATCTCAAGCAGAACCAGGTGAACCTGAACCAGGGTGTGCTGCGCATCCGGGGCAAGGGCGACCGGGAACGACTCATCCCGATCGGTGAAGAGTCACAGCGCTGGCTGCGCGAGTTTCTGACCGGCCCGCGTGTTGAGATCCTGCTGGAACGGCAAAGCGAGTACCTGTTTCCCACTCGCCGGGGCGACCGCATGACCCGGCAGGCCTTCTGGCACATCATCAAGCGTTACGCCAAGAAGGCTGACATCGCCGGCAAGCTCTCGCCTCACACGCTGCGCCACGCCTTTGCCACTCACCTGCTGAACAATGGCGCTGACCTGCGTGTGGTCCAGATGCTGCTTGGTCACAGCGACCTCTCGACCACCCAGATCTACACGCACGTGGCACGGGAGCGGATGAAGGAACTGCACGCCCAGCATCACCCGCGGGGTTGATCCCACCCGGTCCGGGCCGTCACGGGCCGCGTGCTACCATTTCAGCCGCTCACGGCGGGGATTGAACCTCGGTTCCGCTACCCGGTCCAACGGGCGTCCGTTCTGATCTGAACCCCAAGGTGCTGCGTATGTCCCTGCGAGATTGCTTCTCCGTGCTCATGCTGAGCTTCATCGTGTCGCTGCCAGCGGTGAGTCAGCCCTCCCGAGCCCCAGCCCCGGCAGCCGCCGCCCCCGCAGGCCCAGCCACAGATCCCCGGGTTGCCATTGCGGCCAGGTTTCCGGATATCCGTCCCGAGCAGATCGCCCCGTCGACTGTGCAGGGTCTTTACGAAGTCCGCATCGGCTCCAAGATTGCCTATGTGTCGGCCAATGGCCGCTACCTGCTCCAGGGCGAAATTATTGATCTTGATACTGATCTGAACCTGACCGAAAGCCGTCGCGAGGGGGTGCGCCGCGATGTTCTCGCCGGAGTCAGTGAGGCGAGCATGATTGTGTTCGCGCCCGCGACGAAGCCGACCAGCACCATTACTGTCTTCACTGATATCGACTGCGGCTACTGTCGCAAGTTGCACCAGCAGATTGCTGACTACAACGCCAAGGGCATCAAGGTGCGCTACATGTATTTCCCACGCACCGGGCCCAACACCGCGAGCTGGACGACGGCAGAGCAGGTTGCGTGTTCGAAGGATCCGCGCACGGCCCTGACGCGGGCGAAGCGGGGGGAGACGCTGACAGACAAGCCCTGCAAGGTAAATCCAGTGGCGAAGCACTTCGATATCGGCAGGGATTTCGGCTTGCAGGGCACCCCTGCAATCATCCTGGAATCGGGCGAACTGATCGGCGGCTATCTGGACCCGGGGGAGCTTGCAAAGTACATAGCCGAAGTCAAAGCGCCGAAGATGTAGGAGCGCTTGTAGGAGCGCTTGTAGGAGCGCCTTCAGGCGCGATCGATATCCCTCGCGCCTCAAGGCGCTCCTACAAGCGCTCCTACGGGAGCTCCTACCGTTCCAGGTACTGTCGCTTACCCTTGACCTTGGTCCAGTCGTCCGCGTCTGCTGGCGGCGTGCCGGCCTCGGTGATCACTGGCCAGCCCTTCGCAAGCTCAGTGTTGAGCTTGATGAAGTCTTTTTGGTCCGCCGGCACCTCGTCCTCGGAAAATATGGCTTCTACCGGGCACTCCGGTTCGCACAGCGTGCAATCGATGCACTCGTCAGCATCGATGACGAGCATGTTCGGCCCCTGATGGAAGCAGTCCACGGGGCAGACCTCCACGCAGTCCATGTATTTGCACTTGATGCAGTTTTCAGTAACGACGAACGTCATGGTCTAGGCTCCTGCCGGGGCCGCTACTGTAGTGATTTCAGGGCCTTCTGACTAGGCTGGCCTGACCAGTCCCTACGGGGCCTGCCTCAGGCGGGGGGCTGGTCCAATCGCAGGTGGGGTGCGGCGCAGAGCCGGACCTCTGCATTCCCTGACCGGCCATTTTCAAGGTACTGCTCCAGGGCAATCCGGATGCTGGGAAATGCCAGTTCGGACCAGGGAATCTCATCCGGGCGAAACAGACGGGTTTCGATGGTCTCGATTCCGGCCCCGAAGTCCGGCCCCAGCAGCCTGCCACTGAAGAAGACGTGGACCTGGCCCGCATTTACCACGTTGACCACCGAGAACAGCGGCCCGAGTTCCACCCGGGCCAGGGCCTCTTCCCAGGTTTCCCGGATTGCGGCCTCGCTGACCGTTTCGCCAAGCTCCATGAACCCGGCCGGCACAGTCCAGAAGCCCAGCCGGGGTTCGATGGCGCGCCGGCACAGGAGGATTTGCCCAGCAAGTTCCGCGACGCACCCGGCAACGATCTTTGGGTTCACATAGTGGACGGTGGCGCACGCCATGCACACTGCCCGGGGCCGATTGTCGCCGTCGGGAACGATGGTGGTCACGGGCTGCCCGCAGGCGCTGCAGTAGTTCATTCGGGCTTCATTCTACTGCTGATCGTTTACTATCAGACGTTGTGGTATCCGGAATTGAAAAATGAAGACATTGCAGAGCTACCGCGCTGACCGAATCGACGGTGGCGGCAATCTGATTCCTGACCTGGCCGGCAAAGTGGTGCTGGCCGTGAACGTGGCCAGCAAGTGCGGGCTGACCCCCCAGTACGCGGGCCTCGAGAGACTCTACGAAGAACTGCAGGATAAAGGGCTTGTCGTGGTGGGCTTTCCCTGCAACCAGTTCGGTGCCCAGGAGCCCGGCACCGAACAGGAGATCGTGAAGTTCTGTCAGACCACCTACGACGTAAAGTTTCCGCTGACCGCCAAGATTGACGTCAACGGCCCGGGCCGGCACCCGATTTACCAGTGGCTTACCAGTGAGTTTGCCGGCGACATCGAGTGGAACTTCGAGAAATTCCTGATTGGCCGTGACGGCAAGGTTGTGAAGCGCTACCCGCCGGCGACAAAGCCTGATGACAAGGGCTTGCTGCAGGACATTGCCGACCTCTTGTAGGAGCGCCTTCAGGCGCGACTTAACGGGTCGCGCCTGAAGGCGCTCCTACAGGCTGCGATCAGCGCGTAGACCATCACCAGGTGGGCCACGGCGAGGCTGATCCATTTCAGCGCCGTGACACCGGTCGTGAGCCAGGCGACCGCGTCGAGGCGGGCCGGGAAGGCCGCCACCAGGCCGATCCCCAGCGCGTTTTCCAGCAGGTCGCAGGCCATCGGGACCAAGGCCACCAGGTTCAGGCGCCGCCGTCTGGCATCGCCGGGCCAGGCCCGGCGCACTGCGACGCTCGTAATGGTTAGCAGGAACGCCGCGTAGGTCAGGGCAAAGCCGATATCCAGGCCCAGGCGGAAGTTGATGTACTGCTGTCGGCCTGCTTCGCCCCAGGTGGCAACCTGGGCATTGAGTTCATCCGGGGTATAGAAAAAGTGCCGGTCCGGGCCACCCCAGCTGCCCGCGTAGGCCTGGCTCTCGACGCTTTGGGCCGGCATGACCGACGTCAGGTAGAGGGCGTACAGAGCCACCGCGAGCGCAATCGTCCACCCGGACGACAGCCGGTTCAGTTGGTCAGACAGCCGTTGCAGCGACATAGTGACGACGGACATAGCGGAGAAGAGCCAGTCCTGGCACCCCCACGCTAAGCGGCACCAGGGCGCAGGCGAGGTCGAGCCGTTGACCGGCGAAAAGCTGGTCGTTGAAAAGCCCCACGGCAAGGGGCCCCACGACGAGACCCGTCAGCATGATGATCATGTAGAACAGCGCGGAGACCTGGCCCCGCATTTCACCAGGTGTGATGGCGAGCAGTGCCACTGGCGCTGCGGCCGAGACCATCGAGAGGCCGCAGAGATTCAGCAGCCAGATGCCGAACGCCAGCTCGCCGGTTGGCATCAGTGGCGCGAGGATGCCCGGTGGCAGCAGAAGCACGGTCCCGGCGATGACCACCGACAGGGGCCCGTGCGGGCGACCGCGCCCGAGCTGCCGGTCGCACCACCACCCGGTGACAGTCACGACCAGCGGCCCGACGATGATCAGTGCGAGACCGCTCCAGGTGGCGTAGCGGGCGATGTCCCAGCCCCAGTTGCGCTGGAAGAGGGCCGCGTACCAGTTCTGGCTGTAGGCCACGATGGTCATCACGGAGACCAGCGCCGTGAGGCTGCCGAAAGTCTGCCACCGGGCGCGCAGCCAGTGCAGGGTGTGGGCCATGCTGGGGCCGCTGCTCGCGGCTGGCTCGCAGGCCGGTTCCCTGATCGGTTCCCTGGCCGGCTCCCTGGCCACCAGCAGCAACAGTGCCACCAGCACCCCGGGCAGCCCCACCGCCAGGAACGTGAACTGCCAGGGCGCAACGATACCCACCAGCGGCAGGTCGATCACTGACTGTGTTGCCGCCCACGCGAGCACCGCACCACCGCCGAGCATCGCGACACCCGCACCGAAAGACTGGGCGGAGATGTAGAGCGCCACCGGCCGGCCGCGCTTGTGCGGAGGGAAACTGTCCGAGATGAGCGAGAGTGCTCCCGGTGCCAGCGCGGCGTCGCCGACGCCGACGCCAACCCTGGCAAGCAGCAGGTGCGTGAAGTTCGCCGCGAGTCCCGAACTGGCTGTGGCGAGGGACCAAAGAGCGACCCCGGCTGCCACCAGGGAATTGCGTCGGACCCGATCGGCGAGCCAGCCGAGCGGGAGCCCCAGCGTCGCATAGAGGACCGCAAAGGCTGGACCCAGCAGCAGCCCCATCTGCGTGTCCGAGGCGCCAAGAGCAGTCTTGATCGGTTCGATCAAAAGAGCCGGCAAGTACTTGTCAACGAAAGAGAAAACGTAGGCGACGGTGAGCAGGATCACCAGGTACCAGGCGCGAATGGGGGAGGGGTACTGGTGCGGCACACTTCTGTAGGAGCGGCTTCAGCCGCGACCTCTCCGATCAAGTAAAGGTCGCGGCTGAAGCCGCTCCTACGGTTTTACTTTCAGCGCCTGCTGTTTCTCCAGCCACTCATCGAAGTCGTCGGGGACGGCGTCCTGCAGCAGCGTCTGAATGGTGCGCAGCAATTCCTTCTGCTGGGCCGGGTCGAGCGACTTTGAAGTCTTGAGAGCCTTGCGCACCATCGTCAGCGGCGCCTGGGGCGCCTCCGCGTAGGCAATCATCTTCCACTCGCCGTTCTTCTTGCGAAACACCGCCATGATCCGGTCGAAGCTGGACAGTGGCTCCAGGTTCTTCACCTTGATGTCGAAGCGCAGGCGGTAGGTGGCTACGGCGACGTCGGGGGCCACCAGGTGCGCCCGCACATTGGTGTATTCATTACGGATGCCATCGATGACGCCGGATCGGGCGAAGTAGGCCCGAATCGTCTTCCAGCCGTGCATGGGCGGATCGATTTCCTCGGCCATGTAGAAGACATAGGGGTCGTCCTGATCCCACATGCCGAGGAGGGCTACGTAGTCCTCACGGTTGTAGGTCTCGGCATAGCGAGCGAGAAATGCGGTGATCTCCTTATCCAGGGAGCTCTGGGCGCCGGCGGCCTCCATCGGGATGGACTGCGCCGGCATCAGGCCGTCGGCGGAGGGACTGGGCGTGGTGGCGCAGCCCGCGAGGAGAGCAAGGACGAGGGTCGCGGCTAAAGCCGCTCCTGCACGCGGTCCGGCCTTCGGAGCGCCTTCAGGCGCGATCGGATTCTTCATGGCAGCTGGGTACTTCCCATCAGGTAGCGGTCCACTTCGCGGGCCACGCCCCGGCCCTCATTGATCGCCCAGACGATCAGGCTCTGGCCACGACGGCAGTCGCCGGCCGCGAATACGCCCTTCGCGCTGGTAGCGTATTTCTCATGCTCCGCTTTGACGTTGCTGCGGGCGTCAGTCTCCACCGCCAGGTCTTGCAGGAAGGCTTCTTCGGGACCGGTGAAGCCCATGGCGAGCAGTACGAGGTCAGCCGGCAGCGTCTTCTCGCTCCCGTCCCTCTCCGTCGGCACGAACTGGCCCGTGCTGTTCTTTTCCCAGCCGATTTCAACGGTGACAATCGCTGTGACCTTGCCTGAGGCGTCGCCCACGAAATTTTTCACGGTGGTCAGGTAGGCGCGGGGGTCGGCGCCGAACTTCGCCGCTGCCTCCTCCTGCCCGTAGTCGAGCTTGTAGACCTTCGGCCACTCGGGCCAGGGATTATCTTCCGCACGGTCCACAGGCGGTTTCGGCAGGATTTCGAGCTGAGTCAGTGTGCGACAGCCCTGGCGCATGGCCGTGCCCACGCAGTCGGTACCGGTATCGCCGCCGCCCAGGACGATCACGTTCTTGTCCCTGGCATGCATCGGCGCCTCATCCGGCTTGCCGTCCAGCAGGGCCTTTGTGCTGGCGGTCAGGTAGTCCATGGCGAAGTGCACGCCCTTCAGTTGGCGGCCCTCGACCTTGAGGTCACGCGGTTGCGTTGCGCCGGTGCAGATCACCGTGGCATCGAAGTCCTTGAGCAGCAGTTCGGCCTCGACATTCTCGCCCACGTTGGCATTGCAAATGAACTTGATGCCTTCCTCTTCCAGTAATTTCAGCCGGCGCTCGACGATGGCCCGCTTGTCGAGTTTCATGTTGGGAATACCGTAGGTAAGCAGGCCGCCGGGCCGGTCGTCGCGCTCAAGGACAGTAACGAGATGCCCGACCCGGTTCAGCTGCGCCGCTGCGGCGAGGCCAGCAGGGCCCGAGCCGATAACGACCACCTTCTTGCCGGTGCGCACCCTGGGCGGCTCGGCCACAACCCAGCCCTCCTCGAAGCCGCGATCGATGATCGCCACTTCAATATTCTTGATCGTCACCGCCGGGGTGTTGATGCCAAGGACGCAGGAGCCCTCGCAGGGTGCCGGGCAGACGCGGCCGGTAAATTCCGGGAAGTTGTTGGTCTTGTGCAGGCGGATCAGCGCCTCCTGCCACAAACCCCGATAGACCAGGTCGTTCCACTCGGGGATCAGGTTATTGATCGGGCAGCCGGCCGTTGCGCCGCTGATGATGGTGCCGGTCTGGCAGAACGGCACACCGCAGTCCATGCAGCGGGCGCCCTGCTGGCGCAGGCGCTTCTCGTCCATGTGGTGATGGAACTCGTTCCAGTCACGGACCCGCTCCCGCGGCGTCCGGTCTACGGGCAGCTCCCGCAGGTACTCGATGAATCCGGTTGGCTTGCCCATCTCAGTACATGCTCATCAGTTGCCGCCCACGCGGGAGAGATCCCGCGCGTTCTCCTCGAAGGCCACCATGATGGCCTCGTCGCCCGTGAGCCCCTGATCGTGGGCACGGGTGATACAGGCCAGCATTCGCTTGTAGTCCTTTGGAATGACCTTAACGAAGCGCGGTACGCTGGCTTCCCAGTTGGCGAGCACCTGCTTCGCCCGGCTGCTGTCAGTCCACTTGAGGTGCTTTTCTATCAGCGCCTTCACGCGGCTGATTTCGACAGGCTCTGTGAGCTTCTCGGTTGCCACCATCTGCAGATTGACGTTGCTGGCAAACGTGCCGGCTTCGTCCAGCACGTAAGCGATGCCGCCTGACATGCCGGCACCGAAGTTGCGCCCAGCCGGGCCCAGCACTACGACATGCCCACCGGTCATGTACTCGCAGCCATGGTCCCCAACGGCCTCAACCACGGTGTCTACGCCGCTGTTTCTGACCGCGAAGCGCTCGCCAGCCATCCCGCGAATGAAGGCCTCGCCACCGGTCGCGCCATACAGGGCGACGTTACCGATGATGATGTTCTCTTCCGGAACGAAGGTGGCCTTCGCCGGTGGGCGCACGATCACCTTGCCACCGGACAAGCCCTTGCCAAAGTAGTCGTTGGCGTCGCCTTCGAGCTCAAAGGTCATGCCCGCCGGCATGAAGGCGCCGAAGCTCTGGCCAGCGGAGCCATTGAACTTGATCCGGATGGTGTCTTCCGGCAGGCCCTTCGCTCCCCACTTCCTTGTCACTTCACTGCCGGTGATCGTGCCGACCACACGATTGACGTTGCGGATTGGCATCTCGGCCGAGACCTTTCCGGCCTTTTCGATGGCAGGCTTGCAAAGCTCGAGCAGGGTCGTCACATCCAGGGACTTGTCCAGCCCGTGATCCTGCTCCATCTGCTTGAAGCGGCCGACCTCGGCGCCCACGTCAGGCTGGTAAAGGATGTTGCTGAAGTCAAAGCCCTTGGCCTTCCAGTGCTCGATGGCTTTCTTCGGCTCCAGCCTGTCCACGCGACCGACCATCTCCTCGACGGTGCGGAAACCCAGCTGGGCCATCTGCTCCCGGATGTCTTCGGCGATGAAGCGCATGAAGTTGACCACGTGCTCCGGCTTGCCCGTGAACTTCTCCCTGAGTTTCGGATCCTGGGTCGCCACGCCTGTCGGACAGGTGTTGAGGTGGCAGACGCGCATGAGGATACAGCCCACTGACACCAGGGGCGCCGTGGCGAAACCGAACTCCTCGGCGCCGAGCAAGGCCGCCACGACCACATCGCGGCCCGTCTTCAGCTGGCCATCGGTCTCGACAGCGACGCGGCTGCGCAGGTTGTTCAGGACCAGTGTCTGGTGGGTCTCGGCAAGGCCTAATTCCCAGGGGAGGCCGGCGTGCGCGATGGAAGTCTGTGGAGAAGCCCCGGTGCCGCCATCGTGCCCGCTGATCAGGATCACGTCGGCGTGTGCCTTGGCGACGCCCGCCGCGATCGTGCCGACACCCACTTCTGCCACCAGCTTCACGCTGATCCGCGCGTTACGGTTGGCATTCTTCAGGTCGTGGATCAGCTCCGCCAGGTCCTCGATGGAATAGATATCGTGATGGGGCGGGGGGGAGATCAGGCCGACGCCGGCCGTTGTGTGCCGCGTCTTGGCGATCCACGGGTACACCTTGGTGCCCGGCAGCTGGCCGCCTTCGCCGGGCTTCGCGCCCTGGGCCATCTTGATCTGCAGTTCCTTCGCGCTCACCAGGTATTCGCTGGTCACGCCGAAGCGGCCTGATGCCACCTGCTTGATGGCCGAGTTCCTTGAGTCCCCGTTCGGTAGCTGACTGATGCGCTCAGGATCTTCGCCACCTTCTCCGGTGTTGCTCTTGCCCCCAATGCGGTTCATGGCAATGGCCAGGGTCTCGTGGGCCTCCTTGCTGATCGAGCCGTAGGACATGGCGCCCGTCTTGAAGCGCTTCATGATGCTTTCCACCGGTTCGACAGCAGAGAGGGGGATCGCCTTGGCAGGCTTGAAGTCGAGCAGCCCGCGCAGGGTGCACAGGTGCCCCGACTGGTCGTCGATCAGGCTTGCGTAGGACTTGTAGGTAGCGAAGCTGCCAGTGCGCACAGCCTTTTGCAGCCGGTGAATCGCCTCCGGGCTGAACAGGTGGTATTCGCTGTTCGCCCGCCACTGGTACTGGCCCCCGGCTGGCAGGGCCTGGCCGGCGATCGGCCGGTCCTGGAATGCGGACTGGTGGCGCAGCAGGACTTCTCGTGCGACCACGTCCATGCCGATGCCGCCCACCCGGGACGCCGTCCAGGTGAAGTGCTCGTCGATCAGGTCCTGGCGCAGGCCCACCGCCTCGAACAACTGGGCGCCGTGGTAGCTCTGCACTGCAGAGACGCCCATCTTGGACATGACTTTCACCACGCCCTTGGTGGCAGCCTTGGCGAAGTTCTTGCACGCAGTCTTGTGGTCCACGTTGGGTAGCAGGCCGTCCACGATCATGCCGTCGAGGGTTTCGAAGGCGAGGTAGGGGTTGACCGCGCTCGCGCCGTAGCCGATCAGCAGCGAGAAGTGGTGCACCTCTCGTGCTTCGCCGGTTTCCACCACGAGGCTCACCCGCGTGCGCAGGCCTTCCCGGATCAGGAAATGGTGGAGGCTCGAGACCGCGAGCAGCGACGGAATGGGCGCGAACTCCTTGTTCACGCCCCGGTCGCTGAGAATCAGTACGTTGATGCTCTCACTCTCGATCATCCGGCGCGCCGTGCTCCACAGGTCCTCCAGGGCTCCCACGAGCCCCTTTTCCCCGCGGGCGACCCGGAACAGGCTGGACAGCAGGCCAACCCGCAGGCCGGGCAGTTCGAGGCGCCGGACCTTGGCGAACTCGTCATTGGTCAGGATCGGACCCTTCAACTCGAGCCGCCGACAGTCGGACGGCTGGGGTTCGAGCAGGTTGCCCTCGGAACCCAGCCAGACTTCCGCCGCGGTGATCAACTCCTCACGGATGCAGTCGATGGGCGGGTTGGTGACCTGGGCGAACAGTTGCTTGAAATAGTCGAAGAGCAGCCGGGGCCGGTTGGACAGTGCCGCGAGCGGCGTGTCGTTGCCCATGGAGCCCACCGCCTCGACGCCGTCCCGGGCCATCGGCATCAGGATGATGCGCTGGTCCTCGAAGGTGTAGCCGAAGGCGATCTGCCGCTGGAGCAGGGTGTCGTGATCCGGGGCCGGCACTTCGGGAGCCGGCGGCAGCTTGTCGAGATGCACCAGGTGTTCGTCGAGCCACTGGCGGTAGGGCCGCTCGTTGGCGATCTGCCGCTTGATCTCGTCGTCCTCGATGATGCGGCCCTGCTCGGTGTCTACCAGAAACATTCGGCCGGGCTGCAACCGGCCCTTGCGGAGCACGTTCTCCGGCGCGATGTCGAGCACGCCGACCTCAGACGCGAGGATCACCAGGCCATCCTTGGTCACGTAGTAGCGCGCCGGCCGCAGGCCGTTGCGATCGAGCACGGCGCCAATCATCCTGCCATCAGTAAAGGCGATGGACGCCGGACCGTCCCAGGGCTCCATCAGGCTGGAGTGGTACTGGTAGAACGCCCGCTTGTCGTCCTCCATGCTGGCATGGTTCGACCAGGGCTCCGGGATCATCATCATCATCGCGTGGGGCAGGGACCGGCCTGCGAGCACCAGCAGCTCCAGCACGTTGTCGAACATGGCGGAGTCGCTGCCGTTCGGGTTCACGATCGGCAGAATCTTCGCGATGTCCTCACCAAACAGCGGCGACTCGAACAGCGCTTCCCGGGCAAGCATCCAGTTGATGTTGCCGCGGAGGGTGTTGATTTCACCGTTGTGGGCCAGGTACCGGTAGGGGTGGGACCGGTCCCAGCTGGGAAACGTGTTGGTGCTGAACCGGGAGTGCACCATGGCCAGGGAGGTTTCCATGGCCGGGTCGAGCAGGTCCGGGTAGTAGGCGGTCAGCTGCTCGGTCAGGAGCATGCCCTTGTAAACCAGTGTCTTGCAGGACAGGCTGCAGACGTACCAGAAGTCCGCGCCGTCCAGCGTGGAGGTGCGGATCTCGCTGTAGGCCCGCTTGCGGATGATGTAGAGCTTGCGCTCGAAAGCGAGCTCGTCGATCACCCCGCCGTTCGATGTCCCGCGGCCGATGAACACCTGGACCACGAAAGGCTCTGAACCACGGGCGGTCTCACCCAGGGACTTGTTGTTCGTCGGGACGGTGCGCCAGCCAATCACGGTCTGGCCCTCGGACTGGACGATCTGCTCGAACTTCTCCTCGAGCTTGCGGCGCTTGCTGGCGTTGCGGGGCAGGAACAGCAGCCCGCTGCCGTAGTCCCCGGGCGCCGGCAGGGCAAAGCCGACCTTTTCCGCCACGGCCTGCAGGAATTTGTGCGGCATCTGCAGCAGCACGCCGGCCCCGTCGCCGGTGTTCACCTCGCAACCGCAGGCGCCCCGGTGATCCAGGTTGCGCAGCACCTGGATGGCCTGGGACAGGATCTGGTGGGACTTGCGCCCCTGGATGTCCACCACGAAGCCGACGCCGCAGGCGTCATGCTCATGGGCCGGGTCGTACAAACCCTGCTTGCCGGGAGCCAGATAAGTGGCCTGGCCCGGGGCTTTATTCGCCGCGGGCCGCTGGTTTATCGGGGGCAGGGGTAGCCCGCCACGGCGCTGGTGGTTGTCCATAATGCTGTCTCGGGGTCGGTAATCGGGGGCCGCGACAGGCGGTCCACGAGCACACAGTTTAAGTGTCCGCGGCGACCGGCGAAAGCCGTAGGAGCGCCTTTAGGCGCGACCCCGGACGAAAGTCCCTGTTTAGTCGGAAATTGCCCGTGCGCTGGGAATCTGGCGCCCTGGCCCGGAATGTTGGTTCGCGGTATGGCACCGACGAGCCGGCAGAGGTGTCAGGGCGTGTACCAGATCGGCGACGTCCAGCCGCGTTCCTGCTGCTTCATCGGGACGTCGTCGCTCATCTTCACGCCGAAGCGCACCTGGTCGTAAGCGGTCCACCGGGGCGTCGGGATCTCGATCACGCGGGCGTAGTAGAAAGCGCGCTGGCCCCGCTGGAAGTCCGGGTCTTTCCACACCGCCGACAGTTCCGCCGCGCCGATCGTGTTGGTGAACGTGGCCCGGGCGACATCGACCGTG
>Ga0209254_10003169_pt1 | contig 15011 bp, 13 predicted proteins | sample FrelakmetDIP11DI_FD_187148 | JGI IMG/M metagenome (GOLD analysis project Ga0209254, IMG submission 187148) | Freshwater lake sediment microbial communities from the University of Notre Dame, USA, for methane emissions studies - DIP11 DI (SPAdes)... | ecosystem: Environmental > Aquatic >...
TATGCCCTGCCTGCTCACTCAACACCTGCGCCAGCCACTCGGCATCTGGCAGATCGACATTCACCAGCAACTCGTTGGGCACTTCGCGACCGAGGTAATACTGCGTGACAAAGGCGGACAGGATCTCACCCGGAACAGTCTCGCCCGGGACGCGCGGAAAAAAGGCCTTATTTCCGAGATTGCGCCCGGCACGAATATAAAACACCTGCACGCAGGCAACGCCACCGGCCGCGACCACCGCGAGGATATCCAGATCGCCGCGCTCGCCACTGACGTATTGACGCTCCTGAATATGCCGCAGATTGACGATCTGATCGCGATAGCGGGCCGCATCTTCGTATTCCAATGCCGCCGCTGCCGCATCCATGCGCTGCGCCAGTTCGTCGATAACCTCGCTGTTGCGACCTTCCAGGAACTGCACCGTATGGCGTACGTCCTCGGCGTAGGCCGTCGGTGAAATCAATTCAACGCACGGTGCAGTGCAGCGTTTGATCTGGTATTGCAGGCACGGCCGCGAGCGGTTCTCGAAAAAGCTGTCCTCGCATTGCCGCACACGAAACACCTTCTGTAATAGATGCAGACTCTCGCGTACCGCCGTGGCGTTCGGATATGGGCCGAAATAACGTCCCTTGGCCTTGCGTGCGCCACGGTGCAAGGTCAGGCGCGGGTAGATTTGGCTGCTGGATAAATAGATGTACGGGTAGCTCTTGTCATCGCGCAGCAGGATGTTGTAACGCGGCTGCAGAGACTTGATGAGCGTGTTTTCGAGGATCAAGGCCTCGCTTTCGGTGTGTGTAACGGTGATCTCGACATTGATGACCTGCCCCATCAATACCTGAGTCTTCGGACTCAAGCCACCGCTGCGGAAATAACTGGAGACGCGGTTCTTGAGATTGCGCGCCTTGCCGACATACAAGACCTCGCCGTCATTCCCCAGCATGCGATAGACACCGGGATGTGAGGTCAGATGCCGAAGAAATTCGCTCGCATCAAATCCTGAATCGGTACTGCCCATGACGTCATGCCTGACCGAGCAGTGCCCGCGCCCGCGTGAAGACGGCGCGGAACATGTCTTCGGTAAGACGCCGCGTCTGCGTGTTGTAGCGGCTGCAATGATAAGAATCGAGCAACGTCAGGCCATCGCCCAGCGCATGTTCTGCGGCATGACCGAAGACAAAATCCTTGCCGCGTTTGCCCTGCGCGCGTAACACGGCATCGTGGGCAATGCGGCCGAGCGCCAAGATGATCGTGCCCGCCGGCAAGTCCGCCAACTCAATTTTGAGAAAATCATTGCAGCATTTAATCTCGCTCGGTAACGGTTTGTTCTGCGGCGGCAGACATTTCACGGCGTTGGTGATACGGCAATCGTGTAATTCCAGACCGTCATCACGCGCCACCGACGTCGGGCGTGAGGCAAAACCGAAATCATGCAAGGTGCGATACAGCAGAATCCCAGCAAAATCCCCGGTGAATGGCCGGCCTGTCGCGTTGGCGCCATGCATGCCAGGCGCCAAACCGACGATCAATAAGCGGGCATCGCTGGCGCCGAACGGCGGTACTGGGCGGGCGAAGTAGGTCGGATGATCGTTGCGTACCTCGTCGAGAAATCCGGCGAGACGTTCGCAACGTCGGCAGCTCGCGTCAAAGGCTGAACAATCCGCTTTCATGAATTACCAAAGTGGCTGGCGCGTGACAGAAAACGCAGTCGCATCGGGCATAAACCCCGAGTCATTATGCCCGCCTTCACTTCGGGGTGGGCTCGACCGAGATCATGCCATGACGCATCGCGAGATGTGTCAGTTCGACATCATTTTCGACCGCCAGTTTTTCATACAGCCGATAACGGTAGGTGCTGACCGTTTTCGGGCTCAGGCAGAGCCGGTCGGAAATGTCCTGGATGCTCTGCCCTTGCGTGACCATCAACATGACCTGCATTTCGCGCTGCGAGAGTTTCTCGAACAGAGAACGTTTGCCACCGGGCAGCATCGACAATGCGACCTGCCGCGCGATATCGGCGCTGACATAACGTTCGCCCTTGGCGACGGCTTGGATCGCCACAACAATCTCGTCGACCGCGCAGGATTTGGTCAGATAACCCGCTGCGCCCGCTTCGAGCAAGCGCGTCGGATACGGCTCTTCCACATGCACGGTCACGACGATGATCTTGATATTGGCATCGATCTGTAAAATCTTACGGGTGGTTTCTAACCCGCCGATGCCCGGCATATTGACATCCATGATGACCACGTCCGGCTTGCGCAGACGCACCATCTGGATCGCCTCTTCGCCGGTACAGGCCTCACCGATCACCTTGATGTTTTTGACGTCTTCAAGGATGCGCTTGAGCCCGGCGCGGACCAGGTCATGGTCGTCTACCAACAAGATCTGAATCATTTAGTTCCCCAATATGGACAGCCAATTCCATTTGTTATCGAACCCTTGCCATCGATGTCTGCACGCGCCCGCCGACATGCCCTGACGAGGCGGGAGGAACACCCCTTCCACTGCGCAATAAAATCCCTTAATCAATGCATTGCGGGACGTAACCGCCGCGCTTATAGCTCTGCATCCTAGCAACTCCCGTGCGAATTGTCAGCCTGACGGAGCCGCCTTGGCGACGCGTCCGCAGAGAGACGCCGCCGCAACCGGGTGGCCGATTATGGGGAAATCTACTGGGAAACACTGCGCCAATCGACCGCACGGTAAACACGCCGACCGGTGCTACTACGGTTTGCATAACGAACGTCTATAGCCACGCGCGCAGGTCGCCCATCGATAAACAAGCCCGGGTCAAAGATATTTCTCAACCGGCAACAAACTGAACAGCCCAGACTTGATGCGCCGCCACACACCCGTTTCCGGCTCGTGTGTCGATACTTCGCTCGCGCCCGCAGACCAATGTAAACGTCCGTCTGCATCCTGACTCACCTGCCAGCTGTTGTCGGTCGCCATCCCCAGCTCGATATCGTGCGCGATGCGCTCCGCCAGTTCAGGACTGTGGATGATCAGTACGGTCTCACCGTTGAGATAGATCGAACGCAGATTGAAATTGAACGAGCCGATGTAGAGTGCCTTACGATCGAACACCGCCGACTTGGCGTGCAGACTCACCACGCCTATGTCGCAATATCCGGGCGCCTCGATCCAGACCGCGCAGGCCGCCGCGTCGGGGCGCAGTTCATACAGTTCCAGTCCCTTGGCGAGCATGGCCGGGCGACGGCGCGCGTAACCGGCATGATTGGTGGTCAGGTCGTTGGAGGCCAGTGAATTGGTCAGTGCGGCGACACGGACACCGCGCGCGCGGATCTGCGCCAATGCATCGAGTTGATCATCGCCGAGAATGAAATACGCGGACTCGATCAGAATTTCCGACTTGGACTGGACTACGAGTTTACGCAGCGCCTGGGCACTCGCCTTGGGATGATCCGCGCCGTCATGCATATCTTCAGCCGGCGGGTCGAACACCAATTCCGCCTCGGCCCAGGTCAGTTCCGCCAGCGTCTGCGTCGCACGCACACGCGCGGTAGCTGGATCCTGCGGCGGCACGTGTATGAGTCCAGTGGTATCTGATGCGGCAGCCACCGTCTGTTCGAATTGCGCGTTCAAATCCTGACCGTTCACAGCATCGGGTGCCAGCAGGTCGATGGGATAGGACGACGGACTGTTCCAATAGGCATCGAAATTGGCGGACATATCGCGCACGATCGGACCCGCGGCCAGAACGTCGCGGTCACGGAAGTTCACCTGCGGATGTACATCGAAGTACTCGTCGCCGATGTTGCGCCCACCGACGATGCCGAATGCGCCGTCGACCACGAAGGTCTTGTTGTGCATGCGCCGATTGAGCCGCTGGAAATCAGCGATGAAGCCCAACCACTTGCCGAGACCCGCGCGCGCCGCGAACGGGTTGTAGATGCGGATTTCGATGTTGCGGTGCGCATCGAGCGCGGCGATCACCGCATCTCGGCCTGCTACATTGATATCGTCGAGCAGCAGACGCACATGCACGCCCCGCTCCGCCGCCAGCAACAGACGCCGCGCCAGATAGCGCCCCGACACATCGCTGTTCCAGATGTAATACTGCGCGTCAATGCTGCGCTCGGCCGCCTCGATCAGCGTGGCGCGTTGCAAGAAGGCCTCGCGACCTGTGTCCAGAATGTAAAATCCCGACTGGCCGGCATGGCCTTGTGCCGCCCCCTTCGAGAGCACGCCCAAGGCCGTCTCCTCGGGGTGGTCAAAGGCATAGGCAGGTGTAAGCCCGGTATTCGGCGGCAACGTTTGGCACCCGGATAACGCCAGGTTGGCCAACATAAGGCATGCGACCCGACAGACGAAACCCGCGCAGAAGGAGACTCGGCCAGTCGTCTTCGGATAGTTATTTTCCGTGGTATCCAGCATCGTGTTCATTCTCGCTAAAATATGTATTTGTAGCATGGCGTAGTTCGCGTCTGACGGCTATCCTCCGCGAGGGTGAAATACCCCTGAGGGATCTCCGATGCACTATCTCCGACATATCCTCGGAGTGATGCTGAGCGCTACCTGCCTGGTGCCGTCCGTGCTGGCGCAGGAAGATTTGTCTACCCGAACAAGGGCAGTCCACCCAGCAGACCGACTAGGACAAGTACGATGGAAACATGCTATATCAGCCGGAAGACCGGCCGTATCGCTGTCGCAATTGCCGGTGATGATGTTACCTTTATCGCATTCTGTGCCTGCACGGTGCTTTGACCACTTTATCAACCAACACACAACAGGTAGACGACTCCAGTGAAGACACGCACCACTTTGTTCCGGGCCTCGCTGTCCCTTCTGTGTGGCGCGTGGTCGCTGCTGAACATGCCGCCGGCTGCGGCAAGTAGCGGCCTCGAAACGTGTCTTATGGAGGCCCTGCAACAGGCCGACAACAGCGCCACCGTCGGCGAACTGCGCGCGCATTGCATGGCCAAACAGGATGAAGTGTCCAACACCGGCATATCTGCGCCGGCCATTGCGCCTGCTCCGGCGGCAAGCGAGGCGGCGCCGACTGGCGCGGAACAGCGTCTGGCGCTGGAAGAATCGCTGGACGAGAACCCCTGGGTCATCACCCCGCACAAACCCAACTACCTCCTGCCGATAGCCTACAACAGCAATGTGAACACAGCGCCCTTCGTGCACACCGGCGAGCAGGACGCGATTGAAAAGAACGAAGTCAAATTCCAGATCAGCTTCAAGTTCCCGCTGGCGCGGAACCTGTTCAACAGCAATACCGATGCGTATTTCGCCTACACCAACCAGTCCTACTTGCAGGCCTACAGCGACGGCATCTCCGCGCCGTTCCGCGAAACCAATCACGAACCGGAATTGATTCTTGCGCACAAGAACGACTGGGAACTCTTCGGCTGGAAGAACAGCCTGCTGATGGCCGGCTTCGCGCACCAGTCCAACGGCCGCTCGGTACCGCTGTCGCGCAGTTGGAACCGCCTCTATGCCAGCGCTGTGTTCGAGCGGGGCAACTGGGCGTTCAACATCAAACCCTGGTATCGACTCCCCGAGGACGAAAAGACCAGCCCCCTGGATACCGAGGGTGATGACAACCCCGACATCTACAAGTACATGGGTTATGGTGAGCTGCGCCTCTTCTACCACAGCAACGGCCATGTGGTCACACTCATGGAGCGCAATAATCTGACTTCGGACAGCAAGGGCGCCGTGGAACTCGATTACAGCTTTCCGCTGTACGGCAAGATGAAAGGCTATGTACAATATTTTTATGGGTACGGTGAAAGTCTGATCGACTATGACGCACGCACTAACCGTGTCAGCGCCGGCGTGGCGATCAGCGACTGGTTCTGAGCTGTGAATGACAGGCGGGGATTTCTCCAATCGGCACAAAGGACAACATCATGACTGACACCTCCCACGACGCAGGCGTCATCCAGGCACTGCTGGAACGCCTCAATACCCAGCGACTGCCGCGTGCGCTGGAGCTGAAGGACAAGGTCGACGCGGGCGAATCGCTCAGCGAATACGATCTGCGCTTTCTGGATGAAGTGTTTCACGACACCCAGACGATCCACCCCCTCGTGGATCGACATCCCGAATGCCAGCAACTGGTGGCGCGCATGGTCCATCTCTACAAGGAAATCCTGGAAAAGGCGCTGGAGAACGAGAACAAGGCCTGATTCGAAGATTGCTTGCTTAAGGAATGTAGGGTGGGTTAGCGTCTTTTGCGTAACCCACCAAGCGTTGCGTAGCAACACAACGCGTTTTTTGTGAGCCCCTGACGACACATCGGGTGATGTTCAGCAAAAGGCGCCAACTCACCCTTCAACACTTCAAACCAGGTAACGTTCCGCCGCAGTGATCATATCCTCGCGCTGCGGCAGTTCGCCGGGTGCCAGCGAGACCAGCAACACTGCAAGGCGACGGCCGCGGGCGTTGATGAGTTCCTGCAACACGACGCGCTGCGCCGAGGCATCCTGCGTATCGCGCTGGATGTTCATGCGGTCCAGATGCATGACTCTGTCTTCGATCCAGAGCTGTTGCTCGGCCTGTCCCAGCACGTCGACGACGATGTCCAGACGTGCCTGTAAGGCGCCGCTGTCGTCACCCAGCTTGTTCAGCTCTGTTTCGATCTCCTTCAATTCAGCATTCAACGCGTCCGGGTCGGGCCGCGCACCCTCCACCGCTTCGAAGCTCCAACCACTCCTCTCCAAGGTACTCAGTTTGCGGCGCAGCAGATCGCGCTGACGCGCCAGATCGGCACGTTCGCTCTGCATTTCGGCAATACGCGTCAATGCCAGCGTGAGTAGATGATCGAAGGCACGGCGTTTGAGTTGACGACGTGTGTCCGCCTCATTGGCCGAAGGTTCCAGCAAGCGGTGACTACGGAAGTTGATCGCGACCTGCGCCACCTCGCGTCGCAGCATGTCACCGTCCATATCCATACCCAGGACATTCTTCTCCACGCGTTCCGTCAGCAACAGCGCAGTGACGCGCTCGGCGCTTGCGGCTGAACTGGCACGGAATTCATTGAGGGCGGCATCGCTGCCGTACACTTCCAACATGTGGTCAGCCGAGGCGAACAAGGCGATGAGGCGCGCATCGGTACTGAAGTCGTTGCGTCCAGCCGGCATAGGCGCGGGAATGCTGTCTACCAGCGCGACCACCTGGTCGATGGCATGGATGATGGAGGGGCGCAGCTTTTTCTTATAACCAGGCAGAGCCCGCAGTCGCGGATCAATGCCGTCCACGGCGCGTTCGATCGCCATTTCGATCAGGGATTCGGGATAACGCCCGCGTTCTTCACCGCCGCCCCCCTCAAGACCAAAGATGGATTGGAACAGTTTCAGCATCGGTCGATGCTCCCGAATGTCAATAAGGTGTCAATGTCCAATGGCACTAACTTAAGCGGATCCATACTCGATGTAGAGTGGGTTAGGCACGCCGTATGTGCCATAACCCGCCAGACATGCCGCTAGGCACTCATTAAAAATGCGTTGTGTTGCTGCGCAACGCTTGGTGGGTTACGCAAAAAACGCTCTTGTGCCCTTCAGGGTAAACCCACCCTACATTTCGGCTTAAGTTAGTGCCATTGGTGTCAATATCGAATCACTTTAATCTGCCTCGTCCGGCAGACCCTCTGGCAGACGGAACGGCGTGGCATGTATCGGCTGACTCAGCATGACCATCCCGCCGTTGGGCCGTCCGATCCGTGCCTTCGCATACACATAATCGAACAGCGCCGCCGCCGTTGTCTCGGGTGCAATGATCTCTACCAGTTTGACGAAGGTGGATTCCGGCAGTCGACCTGCCCGTTGTGTTTTTACCTCCCGAAGCACGGATACTCCGCGACAGGCGATGCTGTCGGCGACTTCGATACCCTGCTCCTTGCGCAGCGCCCGGATCAACTCGTGGTCCGTACCATCGTCCGGCAGTACACACAGAATAAGCCGGACAGATTCGAGTGCTGCCGCAAAGGCGGCTACGGGCGTGCTCATTTTGGCGTGTCCACTTGCAGGCGCTGGCGCATATCCTGAGGAATGTATGTGGCCATCTTGTCCAACGGCATGGCGTAGATGACACCCGCCCCCGGTCGATCCAAGCCCAACTGGGTATACAAGTTGTGCATGACCAGATCGCGTTGATCGGTTGCGGCAAGCATGGTCACCACATCCTTCTCGGCTTCCACGGCGATACCTAACAATCCCAGACGTTCGCGCACACCGCTGCCGCGGGCGTGATAGACCATGGCGCCGCCGACACCGGCTTCGCGCGCCACCTTGATAGCCTCGTCACCACGACCGTGCGCAACGATGCAGGTGATCAAGACCGCATCGGTGAGATAGGTGATGCTGTTGTCGCTCATGGGATGTCCTGTGCCGTTTCGAGGGTGGATACGCGCTGTGACTGGGCGGCCGCCCGTACCTCACGGTTGCTCTTGTAACGCGACCAGAGTCCCGAGATCAGGACCGTGATAATGGGACCGGCTGACGCCAGGCACAGAATGCCGAAGCCTTCGACGGCCTGGGTCGCGTTGCCGAAGCCCAAACCCATGGCCAGCACCAGCGGTACCGTGACCGGACCGGTGGTGACGCCGGCACTATCCCAGGCAACATTGACGAAGGCCTCATTCGATACCAGCGTCAGCACCACCGCCACCGCATAACTGCCGACCAGCAGCCAAACCAGCGGCAGATTGAAAATGAGTTTGGCAAGTCCAAGCGCGATGCCACACGCCACGCCGATAGACACGGCCATGATGAGCGTCTTTTTCTTGAACACACCGTTGGTCAGTTCCTCGGCCGTCAGACCCAAGGCAGACAGCGCCGGCTCCGCAATCGTGGCGCCGAAGCCGAGGAACCAGGCAAACGCCAGCGCCAGTATCAGTCCGACGCGGTAATCATAGAGCGGCGACAGCGCAACACCCGTCACCTCCATGAAAGCCGTCGGTACCAGATTGCCCGCGCTGTTGCCCAGCATCGACAAGCCGTAGGTCAAACCGAGATTGAAAATGCACATCCCTAGAATGGTCAGACCGATGCCGAGGAAGATTTCCGCCTGGTTGGCCAGCCGCTCGCGCAGGATGAGGCTGAGCACCAGGAACAAAAAAATCACCAGTGGCAGAATGGCGCGCACGCCCGCGACGATCTCGACGCCCGGACTACGTGTGTACCAAGCACTCACGCCCAGATCCGTTACAGCGGCCGCCTGCCGCGCCGCCTCGATGATCTCGGTCGGCGACTGTACCGATGCCACATACAGCGCCAGGAACAGCACACCGGCAATAGGAAACAGTGAGGCCAAGGTGACGATGCCGAAGCCGGACAGTCCGCCACTACCCTTGCCGGCGGCGGCGGAAATGCCGACACCGAGCGCCAGCACCAGCGGCACGGTCACCGGACCGGTGGTCACCGCACCCGCATCCCAGGCCAGACCGAGCACCGTGACCAACTGCGGATCGCTCGCCATGTACAAGGTAGGCACCAGCACCAAAAACAGCGAAATGAAGATCAACGGTTTCAGGCTCCATCCGTAGAGGAAGCGCAGCGTTCCGATCACCGCAGCTAAGCCCACCGACGCGCCCACGACAAGCACCAGGGCACCCGACCATTCGTTGAGCAGTGCATACAGATACGGCGCCTGATCGACCGAGACGATCTGCCCGGCCATTTTCAAGGCACCGATCGCCGGTTCGGCGAAGGTCACGCCGATACCCAACAGCATTGTGATGATCAGCACCAGTGGCAAGCTCAACTTGCGCGGCAACTGTTCACCGATGATCGTACCGAACGGCATCAGACCGATTTTCAATCCTTCCATGAACAACATCAGGCCGACGATCACCGCGAACATGCCGCCCGTGACCAACCAGGCGTCCTGCACCAGTTGCCGCAGGATCAAAATCTGGAACAGCGCGAGGTAGATTGCCAATGGCACCACCGCACGCACCTGATCCATGAACCGAACCGACACATAGGGTTGAAGTACACGGGCCACTTCCTGTGGCTGCAGCCGCAGCGCCGGCGGCTGATAGGGTAACGGTCGACCATCGGGCGCGTATTCGATTCGGGGTACCAAGCTGTTGTAGCTGACATGCAAAACCCCGGTACCGCTGGCGCGGATATAGTCCGCGTAGCGATAACATTGCGCGTTATCCACCGCCGCGCACTCAGGCACGTTGGTCGATCCTTCAGGGGATGGTGTCTGTGTATTCATCCGGCTTCCAGGTCAAATCAGACTATCGAGATCGTGCATGAAATAGCGCACGACAATGCCCTTCAACGCTTGCTGCGGGCTGTCGTCTTCGCGATTGGCAAAGGCCGCGTACAGCGGGCCCGCGATCCCGGCGAAGGCATCCAGCAGTTGCGGATCGAAGTGCGTGCCGCGACTCTGCTCCAGCAATTCCAGCGCCCTCTCAAGGCTGAACGGTTCCTTGTAGGGCCGCAGTGAGGTCAGCGCATCGAACACATCGGCAATGGCGAAGATGCGCGCGATAATCGGCACCTCGGCGACTTGTAAATTTCCACCGTAACCGCTGCCGTCGAATTTTCTGTGGTGATAGCCCACCACCGCCACGGCATCAGCAAGCCACGTTGCACGCTGGACGATGTCGAGACCGTAATCGACATGCTTCTTCATCTCCGTGAACTCCGCCTCGTCCAGTTTTCCGGGCTTGAGGAGGATGTGGTCGGGCACGCCGATTTTCCCCACATCGTGCAGGAACGCGCCCTTGATCAAGGCCCGCATGCTTTGCACATCGAGTCCGACGGCCTCGGCAAGGCGGACGGCATAGATCGTCACCCGGTAATTGTGCACATCGGTATCGGCATCGCGTTTGGCAATGGCACCACCGAGCACCTTCAGCATTTCGATATTGGCAACGAGCAAGTCTGCGGACAAGCGCGTGACGCGACGCATCAGCTGCAGGATCACCGGATAAAGAACCGCTGCGGTGATCAGTACCACCACGATGGCCGCTGCCACCGTGCGCCAAATGCGCTGCTGCAACTCGGCCAGGTAGACATCACTGGGCGCAAAGACGGCCAGCAGTTGTCCAACGACGTGTCCCTCGGCCACGTGCATCGGCAACTGCACGAAGATATGCCGGACACCGTCGATATCGAGGGCATGCCCGAGCGGTTCGGCGCCGACAGCGCCTGTCACAGACTGATTATCGAGAAATTGCTTGACCGCATCACGCTGCGCATGAGCCGCCGAAAGCTCGCCGGCCAGGCGTGTACCCTCGGTAGCGTAGAGTTCTGCCGCGACAATGCTACCCTCGCGCGGCGACAAGCGCCCACGGACGTAGTCATCGAGACGCGCCTGCACCTCGCCGCGCTGTGCGGCATCTGGCGCGGCGAGCGCCGCACCGGCAACGGCCATAAACTCCGCCGCACGTTGTACGGCGAGATCCACGGCCAGAGCGTGGGTACGCTCCCGTTCGATCAGATAGACCAGCGCGGCGACCAGCACGGCGACCAGCAACGCTGTGCCCGCGATGCGCCTGATCAGCACTCGGTGCAAGCGCCTCTGCGCGCTGGACGTATCGTTGACCTGCCCTGGATGCGCTGGCATCGGATCGCTCATCGGCACAACGCTAGATAAGCGACTCTAGCCGCCATCAGGAACGCGCCGGAATCCAGCGCCGATTCGCCATGGGCGCATCATCGTCATAGGCGTGTTTCATATTGCGCTTGGGCAGCTTGACCTTCTTCTTCTTCTGACGTTCGTAGGGAATCTGACTCAGCAGATGACTGATGATATTCAGGCGTGCCTGACGCTTGTCGTCCGAGTTGACGATATTCCACGGCGCGTAATCCGTATCTGTGGCATCCAGCATCTGGTCACGCGCGCGGGAGTAGTCGTACCAGCGTTCGCGTGAGGGCAGATCCATGGGGGACAGTTTCCACTGCCGCACCGGATCATCGATACGCGCCCGGAACCGCCGCTCCTGTTCTTCATCGCCGACTTCCAGCCAGTACTTGAGCAGGATGATGCCGTTGTCGACGATCATGTTTTTTTCGAACAATGGACACAGTTCCAGGAAACGGCGGTGCTGTTCCTTGGTGCAGAAACCCATCACATGCTCGACGCCGGCGCGGTTGTACCAGCTGCGATCAAAGATCACGATCTCCCCCGCGGCGGGAAAATGGTTGATATAGCGTTGGGCGTAGACTTGAGATTTTTCCCGATCAGAAGGGGCCGGCAAGGCGACGAGCCTGAATATGCGCGGACTTACCCGTTCGGTGATCGCCTTGATGGTGCCGCCCTTGCCGGCGGCATCGCGGCCCTCGAAGATGATAATGACGCGCTTCCTCTCGGCCACGACCCAGTCCTGCAACGCGCACAACTCCGCCTGCAGGTCGCGCAATTCCTTTTCGTAGTCTTTACGTTTGAGCTTGTCCTTGCCCATGTCGGCAGCATCAACAACTTTGGGCAAAGATTGCTTGGCTTGCTTCTTTTTCATGATCGTTCACCTTCCAATGTTGAATAACCCGACAGGCGGCTCTAACCAAGGCCTGCAGCATGCGCGCACACCACACGGTAGACAACGTATACAGCAACGTCCATTGGACAAAGTGCTTATATGCTTATCTCGGTTTGATGATAACCTTTGCCGTATTGTTCATGCCAGACACCTCGATTGACATCTCAGCACGCTCATTGACGTAGCGCATGTTCGACTTTTGAAACCGCCCCCACAGTGGGTCAAACGGAGCAACCCGCATGGGCGCCAACATCCAGACGGACAAAGGAAATCAGCGCAGGGACTTCAGCGCGGACCTGCTACCCGGACTCACCACCGCGGCCGTCGTGGTGCCGAAAGCACTCGCCTACGCGACCATCGCGCAACTGCCCGTGCAGGCGGGGCTGTTCGCGGCGCTGGTACCGATGGCGGTGTACGCCGTGCTGGGCAGTTCGCGCCTGCTGAGCGTCAGCACCACCACGCCGATCGCGATCCTGTGCGCAACCGCGATCGGTGAGGCGTTGCGGTCGGACCCGACGCTTAATCCCCTCATCGCGGCGGCAACCCTCTCGGTACTGGTCGGCGCGATGCTCATCATGGCGCGCGTGCTGCGGCTCGGGTTCCTGGCCAATTTCATTTCGGAACCGGTGCTGACGGGATTCAAAGCCGGTGTCGGCTTCGTCATCGTTGTCGACCAGTTGCCCAAATTGCTCGGCATTCACATCACCAAGGAAGGTTTCTTCCGCGACATCGCCTCGATCATCACACACATCCCGGAAACCTCGTGGCCCACACTTGCCGTCGCCCTGGGAACCCTGGCCGTCATCGCGCTCGCAAAACGCTTCCTGCCGAAGTCCCCGGCGCCGCTGCTCGCCGTGGCCGTGGGCATCGCCGCCTCGGCCATCATCGGACTCGAAGCGGTAGGCGTGAGCGTGGTGGGTGCGATCCAAGGCGGTTTTCCGATGCCCATGCTGCCACGCCCCGCGTTGTTCGAAGCGATGTGGCCGGCGGCGGCCGGCATCGCCCTGATCTCCTTCACTGAGTCGATCGCGGCGGCGCGCGCCTTCGTCCGGCGTGACGATCCCGCCATCGACGCGAATCGCGAATTGCTGGCGATTGGTGCGGCGAATGCCGCAGGCGCATTCATCGGCTCGATGCCCGCCGGCGGCGGAACCTCGCAAACGGCGGTGAACCGCAACGCCGGCGCGCACACGCAGGCCGCCTCGCTGGTGGTAGCCGCGGTGGCGTTCGCGACACTGCTGTTCCTCGCGCCGGTGCTCGCGCTCATGCCACATGCCACGCTGGCCGCCGTGGTCATCGCCTACTCGATCGGACTCGTGAACCCAGCGGAAATGGCCGCCATCCGCCGTGTGCGGACGATGGAGTTCCGCTGGGCGCTGGTTGCCTGTCTTGGGGTGATGATGCTGGGCACGCTCAAGGGCATCGTGGTTGCCATTGTGCTCTCGCTGCTAGGGCTCATGTACATCGCGTACGACCCGCGGGTCGACGAACTGCGCCGCAAGCCGGGCACGCATGTGTTCCGGCCACGCACGCCCGAGCATCCGGAAGACGAGGCCATACCGGGCCTGCTCATCGCCCGTCCCGAGGACCGCCTCTACTTCGGCAATGCCGCGAATGTCGGCGCAAAATTGCAGGCACTGGCCAAGGCCGCCGAGCCGCAGGTGATCCTGCTAGACTGTTCCGCGATTCCGGGTTTTGAATACACCGCGCTCAATATGCTGATCGAGGGAGAAGAGAAGCAGCGTGAACTGGGCCGGGAGCTGTGGCTTGCCGCGCTCAACCCCGAGGCCATGGAACTCGTGCAGCGGACGCCGCTGGCGGAACGGCTGGGACGCGAGCGGATGTACATCACCGTCGAGCAAGCGGTCGCCGCGTTCGAGGCGCGGGGACATAGCTGACGCCAAGCTGGATCTCAGCAAGGCGTCAGGGTGTTTGTTCAGCCTTTGTTGATTAAGTCATTCCTGCCGCATCAGCATCGTCTGTGCCGGCATCGGTACCGGGAAACCACCTTCACTCAGCGCTTCGCGGATCATGCGATTGGCGTCAAAGTACACCTGCCAATAATGCAGGTAGATCATGCCCACCGAGAGATAATTGCAGGCGCGCCACCAGGCGTCGATCAGGCGCAGTTCTTCGGCGCTGAGCGCCTTGCCCTTATTGGAGGCAGTTTTGGGTGCGGTTACGGATTTGGCTACGGCTTTCGTTTTTTTTCGCTTTCACTTTGAGTGCAGCTTTGCTCATGTTCAGATCTCCTTTCTTGCTAGGTCACTGACGCGCCATTTTGCTCCCAGGTGTATTCATACTGGATGTCTGCTCCCTGCTTGCACGCTCCACAGGCGTGACTGTTTTACTGCCGAAGTCTCCGCCCAGGGCGAGATACAGATTGACTCGCTGGGCGATGCGTTCGTTCTGCAAACGCAGCCATTGCATACGCGCCTGATACAGATCGATCTGCTGCGACTTCACCGTGCGCCGATCGATCTTGCCGACACGGTATTGGGTGTCGGACAGTGTCAGTGCCTGTTCGTTGTCCTGCACGACG
>Ga0209254_10003170_pt1 | contig 15007 bp, 13 predicted proteins | sample FrelakmetDIP11DI_FD_187148 | JGI IMG/M metagenome (GOLD analysis project Ga0209254, IMG submission 187148) | Freshwater lake sediment microbial communities from the University of Notre Dame, USA, for methane emissions studies - DIP11 DI (SPAdes)... | ecosystem: Environmental > Aquatic >...
TTATCTTTTTATCTATTATCTTTTTATCTATTATCTTTTTATCTATTATCTTTTTATCTTCTTTATCCGATCAATAGCTTCCTGTATTTTCTCTTCCGGACTGCATAAGCTTATCCGTACAAAGCTGTCGCCACCGCTGCCAAAAATACCACCGGGTGTTATGAATACATTGGCCCCGTGCAACACTTCATCACTAAGCAGATAACTGTCTGTATAACGATGAGGGATACGCGCCCAAACAAACATGCCGGCCTGCGCTTTGTCATATTTGCATTCAATCAGATCAAGGAGATCGAAAGCTTTTTCACGACGCTTGCGGTAAACAGCGTTGACAGATTCGTACCAGTCGGCACCAAGGCCCAGTGCCGTTGCTGCCGCTAATTGTACCGGCAGGAACATACCGCTATCCATATTGCTTTTAAACCTTAGCACTTCGTCGATCCTTTCTTTGGCGCCGCAAAGCATACCAATACGCCAACCGGCCATATTCTGCGATTTGCTGAGGGAATTGAGTTCGAGAACCAATTTATCCGCACCTGGCAGACTGAGTAAACTCATGGGAGAATCGTTCAGGATAAAACTGTATGGATTATCATGTACGATGAGCACCTGGTGTTTTTGGGCAAAGTCGAGCAGTTTTTGCAGCATGTTTTTTTCCGGCAATTGCCCCGTGGGCATATGCGGGTAATTCACAAACATAAGTTTCACCTTCCCGCTGCCATCCGTTGCATTTTGCGCTCCCATAAACAGTTCCAGTTCAGCAAAGTCAGGGAACCAGTTCTCTTTTTCCCGCAGATGGTATTCCGTCACGCTTCCTCCGGCAAGTTGCACCGCACTGCGATAAGTTGGATAACCGGGGTTGGGCACCAGTGCGATATCTCCTTTATCGAGATAGGTCATGCAGATATGCATGATGCCTTCCTTACTGCCGATCAGCGGCAATATCTGCGAATCGGGATCGAGTGTAACGCCGTACCAGGTCTTATACCAATCGGCCACTGCTTTCCGCAAAATGGGCGAACCCTTATATGACTGGTACGCATGTACGTTAGGTTTTGCGGATTCTTCCTGCAATACACGGATTACATCCGGATGCGGCGGCAGATCGGGGCTGCCGATACCAAGATTGATGACCTGCAGGCCTTTTTTGTTCATCTCATCTATCTCCCGCAGTTTGCGTGAGAAGTAGTATTCGCCTATGCCTTCGAGCCTGGAGGATGTTTTTATCATGTGTTTATAATAAGCTGGTCATGTTTTTAATTAAATGAGTTTCCCTTTTTTATAGACGCCCAGAATCTTCAGTGAATCTGTGTGTGGTTTGATCTCATCCACCACTTTTTCAAACTGGCTGATGCTGTCAAACTCCATATCTGCATGAAAACTGTATTTGAAATCACTTCCCTGGATGGGAAAGCTCTGCAATTTACTGAGGTTGATCCCGCCTTCGGCTATACGTGTGAGTACGCGTGCCAGGCTTCCGCGGGAATGGTCTGTATGAAAATTAATGGATGCTTTATCGGCATCCGGTGTAACCACCGATTTATCTTCCCGTTGGAGCACCAGGAAACGGGTATAGTTATTTTTCATCGTATGGATATTGGGGGCCAGTATTTCCAGTTGGAATAATTCAGCAGCCAGTTTACTGGCGATCGCAGCAATATGTTTACTGTGGTGCTGGTGCACCAGTTTTGCACTTAGTGCGGTGTCTTCCGTTTCAATAAGCTTCCAGTTATATTTATCGAGGTATTCGAGGCATTGTTGGATGGCCATCGGATGCGAATGCACTTCACGGATATCTTCGGCTTTAACACCAGGATTTACAAGCAACTGTTGTTTGATCTGCAGGTAAAGTTCACCGGTGATCTTCAGGTTTGATTTCTGGAGCAGGTTATAGTTTGGCAGGATGCTGCCGGCGATTGAGTTTTCAATAGCCATAATGCCACCTTCGCTTTCCTGTTTGGCGGAAGCTATTTTCACTACTTCACGGAATGTGGCGCAGGGGATCACTTCCACGTCTTTGCCAAAAAACTGGCGGGCAGCTACCTGGTGAAAACTGCCTTCATAGCCCTGGATGGATATCCGGGGAGGTTTTGTCTGGAGGCCATGTGTTGATTTTCGTTCCATTACGGTTTATGAATTTGATTATGTTACGCTAAAAAAAAATCCCGGCATTTGCCGGGATTTTTTATGTTGAATTTGTTTTTTTTATTTCGCAGTCAACAATAGTAATCCCGGTCTATTTCTAAAATAGAAGCTAAAATAAAACCAGAAATATGTGTTGTTGAGTGACATGTGTATAGCGAATGTAAGATTTTTTTTTAAAAACCAATATTTACCGCAAAGAAATTTCTCTTGTTGCCATGGTTCGTGTCCTCACGAACCATCAACTTGTTTTACCTTTTCCGGTTCGTGGAGACACGAACCGGGGCACGGTTTAACTTCAATATTTAGTCCCTTCCCCTTGGTGCCCTTCCGCCACCGGATTCTGCGTCATTCATCCGGATGACCCTGCCTTTGAACTTCTTGCCGTCGAGGGCTTTGATCATCTTATTGGCAGCGCCGGATTCAACTTCAACCCAGCTGTTCATTTCCTTCATATCGATCCTTCCGAGAACTTCCTTCTTCAGGTCGCTCATGTCCAGGATATACTGCAGGAAACTGGCCTTATAAAATCCATCCTTTGTTCCGAGGTTCACAAACAAGCGCTGGAGATTTCCTCCGCTGCCTGCACCACTGCGGCCAAAGGTCCGGGTGCGAGGTTCGCTTCTGTCGCCCCTTTCGGTTCTTTCTCCCCTGTCGCCTCGGTCCCTGGAGATGGTGGCGCGCTCTGTCCTTTTTTCTTCCCGTACATTAAGGTCGGCTGCGTTTTCATAATATTGGAGGAAGCGGTCAAATTCAAGTGCCGCTACACGCTGCAGGATCTCTTCTTTCTCTACATGGGCGAATTTTTCCTGTAACACGGGCAGGTAGGTTTCGTATTCACCGTGACTGATATCGGCAGCCAGCATTTTATCTATGAAATGGAAGAACTGCTTGCGGCAAACATCTTTACCGGAAGGGATATCCATTTTATGGAAACGGTTGTTCACCATTCTTTCGATCTGCTTCAGGCGGTACACTTCCCGGTTAGTAAGCAGGGAAACGCAAACACCACTGCGGCCGGCACGTCCGGTACGACCGCTTCTGTGGGTATACACTTCCAGGTCGTCCGGCAATTCATAGTTGATAACATGGGTGATGCCGGTAACGTCGATACCCCTTGCGGCCACGTCGGTTGCAATGAGCAGTTGAATGCTTTTATCACGGAATCGGGCCATCACCTTATCGCGTTGAACCTGCGTAAGGTCACCATGCAACGCTTCGATATCATAACCTTCACGGATAAGTGATTCGGTAACTGATTGTGCATCCGCCTTGGTACGGGTGAAGATGATACCATATATACCCGGATTAAAATCAACGATACGTTTTAAAGTCTGGTATCGGTTAACCCCGCTGGTAACATAATATTGATGGTCGATATTTGTATTGGTGGCGTTTACTTTTCCGATGGTGATCTCAAAAGGTTCTTTCATAAACCTTTTGCTCACTTGTTTAACTTCGGAAGGCATGGTGGCGCTGAATAACCAGGCACTCTGCCTTTTGGGGGTATTCTGAAGAATGAATTCAATATCTTCCCTGAATCCCATGTTGAGCATTTCATCGGCCTCATCAAGAACGATGTAATGAATATTTTCAAGCTGAATGGCTTTTCTTTCGATCAAATCGATCAAACGGCCCGGAGTGGCTACAACAATCTGCGGCCCTCTTTTAAGGTCCCTTATCTGCTCACCGATGGAAGCACCGCCATAAACAGCAGTTACCCCAATACCGGCTTTATGCTTTTTAAAAGTGCCCAGATCTTTGGTGATCTGCATACAAAGCTCCCGGGTAGGGCAAACGATCAGACCCTGCGGATGTTTCTTTTCTTTATCAACCAATTGCAATAATGGCAGACCAAAGGCAGCAGTTTTGCCGGTTCCGGTCTGTGCAAGACCCACGAAATCCTTGGTGCCACTTAACAAAACAGGAATGGCTTTTTCCTGGATAGGTGTTGGTTCGGTGAAACCCAGGGCTTCAATCGACTTCAATAAACCTTCTTCAATACCTAACTCGGCAAAATGCATATACGTAAATTTTGTGCAAAAGTAATCTAATTTGAGGAAAACAAGGGAGGGAAGTGCGAGGTGCGAGGTAAGAGGTGCGAGGTACGAGGTGCGAGGTACGAGGTACGAGGTAAGAGGTAAGAGGTGCGAGGTACGAGGTGCAAGGTACGAGGTAAGAGGTGAAAAGTAAAAAGCGTTTCAAATAATGAAACGCTTTTGACAACTCTAATTTATATGTCAATAGACCATTGAGTTTTTTTACTTCGTACCTCGCACTTCTCACCTCGTACCTCCTACCTCGTACCTCGCACCTTAAAAAAAGAGCCATTCCGTAGAAACGGAACGGCCTCAACGATTGCTTGCCATATGAAAAACGATAATTACTTCTTAACTTCTTCGAGTTTGGCTTTAGCTGAATCAACAACTGCACCAGCAGTAGAATCGATAGTAGCTTTAGCAGAATCAACAACAGCAGTAACTGTAGAATCTACAACTGCAGCTGCTTCAGTTGCAGCTTCTTCAACTTTAGTTTCGGTAGAACCGCAAGAAGCGAAGAAAGCTCCCATAGCCAGGATAACTAATAACTTTTTCATTCGTTAGAATTTTTTTTTGTTTGAATGGAATAATTACTGATTAATACAGGGATTAAAAGAAAGTAACCCGGCATTTAAAAGTTTTTTTTTCGTTCTTTTGGGTTACAATACCTTCTAAAAAGTATTAATATCGCCGGGTGAGTACATTAGAAAAGGAAAAAGAACTACTTAAAGGACTGGCCAACAACAACAAAGACGCCATTGAGGCCATTTATCGGGATAATTATAACCTGATTCAGAGCCTCATAGTTAATAATAATGGTACAGAAGATGATGCCAGGGATATTTTTCAGGAAGCATTGATCGTTCTGTATGAAAAGTCGAAAACCGACACTTTTGAGTTAAACTGCCAGATCCGTACCTATTTATACTCTGTTTCCAGGCGATTATGGCTTAAAAAGCTGCAATATGCCCGGAGATTTGAGTCGCAGGTAGAACTCCTGGAGGAAACGGTTCCGGTGGAGGAAGATCTGGATGTGCATAATAAATTGAACCAGCAGTATGGAATCATGAGATCCGCCATGGGGAAGATTGGGGAACCTTGTAAGAGTTTGCTGGAGGCTTTTTATGTGCACCATAAGAATATGATAGAAATAGCCTCATTTTTTGGCTATACCAATGCTGATAATGCTAAAAACCAGAAGTACAAGTGCCTGATGAGATTGAAGAAACTATTTTTTGCGCAATATAAAAACGGGAATTAATGGACCAGATCTTATTATTGGAAGCTGTGGAACGATACCTCAGAGGCGAAATGAACGATGAAGAGAAGCGGGTATTTGAGGATATGCGTAAAAGCAATCCCGAACTTGACCAGATGGTGGTTGAACACCACTTTTTCCTGGAAGAGATGGATCGTTATGGAGAGATCAAGCGATTCAAAGCCAATCTTTATGACACTCACCACACTTTACAGGAAATCGGGGATATAAAAGAACTGAACCCTGCCGGTCAGGGCAAGATTGCCTACCTCTGGAACCGCTACCGCCGCGTGGTTGCAGTAGCTGCCTCCATTGCAGGGATAACCGCATTGCTTATCAGTGGGTTAACTGTTGCGTTTTCTCCCAAAGCACCTATCCGTGATATTGAGGAATTAAGGCGTAAAGTTACTTTCCTGGAAAAGAAGACCAACAATCAAAGTGCTCAGATAAACGACGTAAGGAAAAAAATTGAACCAGGTACACCTATCAAATTTGGCGGTACCAGTTTCCTGGTAGACAGCAAGGGCTACCTTGTTACCAGTGCCCACGTTGTACAGGATGCATCTAAAATATTTGTACAAAATAATAAGGGTGCTGACTTCAGGGCCACTATCGTTTATACGGATCTGGAAAAAGACCTTGCCATCCTGCGTATAGAAGACCAGGATTTCAAGAGCCCGGCATCACTTCCATACAGTATTGGCCGCTCAACAACCGATATCGCGGAACCAATCTTTACACTTGGCTATCCGAAGGATGAAATCGTTTACGGAGAAGGATACCTGAGCGCCAAAACAGGCCTCAAGGGAGACACCATGGCTTACCAGATTTCCATTTCTGCCAACCCTGGTAACAGCGGTGGCCCCGTACTCAATAAAAACGGAGAAGTTATTGGTATCCTTAATGCGCGGCAGACAACAGCAGATGGTGTGGTCTTTGCAATCAAATCAAAAAATATCTTCCGCGTTGTGGATGAACTGAAGAAAAAAGATTCGTCCCAGCATATTAAAATATCCACCAATTCAGCTCTTAAGGGTATGGATAGGGTTCAGCAGGTAAAAAAGATAGAAGATTGTATCTATATGGTTAAAGTAGTTCTTAATTAAATCGCCACAAAATATTGATAATGAGGCTGCCAATGGCAGCCTTTTTTATTTTTTATACACTAATCCCCCTTTCATAACCAGGGCAATTTTTTGAACCTGACGGATATTTTTAGAAGGATCCCCTTCCACTACAATCAGATCAGCCAGCAAGCCTGGCTTTATCCGGCCAACCTTATCTCCAACCCCAAATACATCTGCATTAATTGAAGTTGCCGATCTTAACACCTGTAAAGTTGGCATTCCGTATTCTTCCATCATGATCATTTCACGGGCATTGTCGCCATGTGTAAAAACGCCAACATCCCCACCCATGAGTATCGTTACCCCAGATGCCAGGGCGAGTTTGAAACTGGCCCGCTTTTCGGTTATCCGCTGAGGTTCTTTCTCCTGCCCTTTTTTCCATCCCCTATATTGAGCAACAGCATCGCCGGCAGCAAGTGTTGGACAAAAGGCCACACCTTTTTCTTTCATTAATCTGAAAACTTCTGCTGTGGCATTATCTCCATGTTCTATAGCACTCACTCCGGCCAGGATAGCCCGGCGCATGCCTTCAGCCGACGCCGCATGTGCCACAACCGGCCGACCACTGCTACCGGCAACTTCAACCGCTTTATTAAGTTCTTCCTGTGTAAATGTTGGTTGAGCTTCTGCTGTTAAACCCCATCTATAATCGGCATAAACTTTTATCAGATCCGCTCCCATACCTATTTGCGTCCGCACCTCCCGGGCCATCCCTTCCGGCCCGTCAGCCTCAGCGGCACCTTTGGGTAAAACAAGATCAGGCGTGTTTGAAGGCCCATAACTCCCGGTAGCAACAATGGCACGGGTGGATATCAGTAACCTGGGACCGGGAACTACTCCTTTTTCAATAGCCTGTTTCAATCCAGCGTCATCATACATGGCCCCCTCAGTGCCCAGATCCCGAAAAGTGGTAAAACCTGCCATTAAGGTTTCCCGGGCATGATTCACTGCACGAGCCGTTCTTTCCGCCCGGCTCTCTTTCAGCACCTGGTCGTCCCAGGGAGTTTCATTATAAGGATGAAGGAACAAATGTCCGTGCCCTTCAATCATGCCCGGCATCAGGGTCTTTCCGGGAAATTCCAGGATGGAAGTACCCTTTGGAACTACCATAGTTCCGGCTACCCCAACAGACTTTATCCTGCCCGAATCTACCAGCACCCACCATCCGGTATGCATTTCCTCACCGTCAAAAATACGCTCGGGCTTCAGTAAAAAAGCTGTCTGGGCCTGGCAAATATTAATTGCGCATATAATTGACAAACAATATAATATATAATATTTGCTAAACATAATATTCAGGTATTAACAGAAAAGAAATGGTATTCATTACGCATATAAACTTAACCAATTCATTGGAAATAAATCAATTAACCCGTGAAAAAGTGCATGGTTTTGCTTAGCTTCTTTGCGGAAAAATGAAAACAAAAAAGCCGGATGGCTCCGGCTTCTGTAATTATCTCGATATAATATTTGTTTGAGATTGGTTAAACGGTGACTTTGGCATTCCATAAAGCAGGCGGATATTCGCCGCTTTGCACCAGGTCGTTTACGCTTTTGCGCACATCAGGGGCATCTTCCTTGTACGTTACGCCAAACCATAAAGCTGATGTGGGAATTACTTTGATCACACCTACCCCATCACGGATAAATTGATCGGCTACAATGGGAATGAAGAATTCAGACTTCTGCTCATGGATATGTTTGGTCAGAAAATCGCTGAACAACTTTTCTGAGTACTCAAATACAGAAGGATGGAAGCACCAGAAATTCATGGACACCTGTGAATCTCGCGGCAATTCTTTTGGCTCAGCATTATCGTCACACAGGATCTTTCCATCCTGCATACTTATATTAAGCCGCTCGGCAATGGAAGTCAGGTTTCCGTTACCGTCAACCTGGCAAACACCCCGGTTAACGGTTCCATTGTCGGACAAGGTTTTTAATAATTCGTACCCAATGATAGAATAGGTGTTTTCCGTACAATCCTCAACGAGGAATTTATAGGCCTTCCTGAATGCATCCCGGCCATAAAAATCATCCGCATTAATAACAGCAAAAGGTTCTTTGACTGCTTCTTTCGCGCATAAAACGGCATGGGCAGTACCCCATGGTTTTGAGCGGTCAGGCGGCAAAGTGAAACCATCGAGGTAAGATCTGAGGTCCTGGTATACATAATCGGTTTCAATCCTTCCCTGAAGCTTAGGTTCAAAAATAGCTTTGAAATTATCGGCAAATTCTTCCCGGATAATAAAGACAATCTTTCCAAAACCTGCTTCGATGGCATCATAAATGGAATACTCCATGATTGTTTCTCCGTCAGGTCCAAATGATTCGATCTGTTTCATTCCGCCATACCTTGAGGCCATACCGGCGGCTAAAATTAAAAGGGTTGGTTTCATCAGTTTGTTTTTAGCATCTTTGGGGGGTTAATTTATTTTTTCTCCGCAAGGAATCCCCCCTTCATCCCTGTAAATGAATAACGAAATTAGTTTACAAAATTGTATAATCCAGCAAGTTATTCCTCAAAAAAAGGACATAAATGCCGTACAATGGGATATCCTCAGGCTCGACCTTATCCACCCGGTAATTTCGGGAAACAAATATTTCAAGCTCCGCTTTTACCTTGAACAGGCTTTTACTGAAGGGAATAAAGGGATACTTACTTTTGGCGGCGCTTATTCCAATCATATCCTGGCTTCGGCGTTTGCCGCAAACAGAGCCGGCATTTCAAGTATCGGCATTATAAGGGGCGAAGAACCGGTCCATTGGTCGCCAACCCTATCCGATGCAAAAAGCCTGGGCATGGAACTCATCTTTACGGAAAGAGAAAGATTCACTGCCTTGTCAAGGATAACACGGGAAAAACTGGCCGATACCTTTCCCGGTTATACCATAATCCCGGAAGGGGGATATGGTAGTACCGGCATGCTTGGAGCCAAAGAAATACATGGGTTAATACCGCCGGGCCATTACGACTGGCTGGCCTGTGCATGCGGCACTGGTACCATGATGGCAGGTTTAGTGCATGGGGCTACTCCCGGACAGAAAATATTGGGTATTCCCGTGTTGAAAAATTATGTTGAAATGGAAGATGATATTCGGTCACTTTTACCTTCATCTGAAAATGTACAGGAAATATACCTGGAGCACAACTATCATTTTGGCGGGTATGCCAAACAAACGGTCGAACTCATCAGTTTTATGAATTTTTTTTATCATACGTATGCTGTACCTACCGACTTCGTTTACACGGCTAAACTGATGTATGCGATCAATGATCTTATAGGTAAGGGATTTTTTTCGGAGGGCAGCAGAATCCTCGCCATTCATAGCGGTGGATTACAGGGAAACAGATCGTTAAAAAAAGGAATTTTGGATTTTTAAGGGTATCCCGGATTATCTTTGTCGTTTTCCACAAATAATCAGCCTTTTGTTTCGTTGAAGCAACATGAAAGTGATTCGACCCTTTGGTTTTATATTGATCGCTCTGCTTTCCGGTTTGTTCACTCAAGGCCAGGATACACTCCCCGAATTCAGTGTTAAAAACCGGTTTGGCAAGGTCATTATTAGCTGGACGAATCCTTTTGACAGCCTGGTACAGATCAGTGTGCAACGTTCACCGGATTCACTTAAAGGTTTCAAGACCATTCTTACCATTCCCGATGCCAAAGCAATCACTAACGGTTACCTGGATGCGAAAGCTCCCAATACTACCCAGTTCTATAAATTATATGTACAGCAACAAGGGGGCAAATATTTTTTTACAAAATCGCAGCAACCTGTGATTGACAGTTCACGAACCGTCAAATATGAACTTGCCAGCAATAAGCCAACCGGCATCAGGTTTATCAATGGTGTACCCCAGACCGACAGTGGTAAAGCAAAGTTACCGGACATGAGAAATGCCTTTACACCCTCGATTTTCGTGTATACAAACCCGGAAGGCAATGTTGTAGTGGCTTTACCGGAGCAGAAGAGCAAAGCTTACAGTCTGAAATTCTATCTCCCGGATGGTACACCGGTTTTTACGATGAGCCAGGTTAAAGAGACCTTACTTACACTCGACAAGTCGAATTTCCAGCGCTCCGGCTGGTTTAATTTTGAGTTGTATGAAAATGATATACTAAGAGAAAAGAGCAAACTATTTATACCAAAAGACCGGCAGTAAAGGTCTTGCAATGGAATACTTTTTCAAAATTTATCCTGACCTTCTCTTTCACTTCATCTAACGATACCGGATAACCTAATTCACGTTCGAGTGAGGTCACTTGTTTGTCCTTAATGCCGCAGGGTATGATCGCATCAAAATAACTAAGGTCGGTATTGATATTAAACGCAAAGCCGTGCATGGTTATCCATCGGCTGCAGCGAACGCCCATGGCACAGATCTTTCGCTCCCGCCCCTTTTCGAAAGGATCCAGCCATACACCTGTTTCCCCGGGGCTGCGTTCGCCCTTTAATCCATAATCTGCCATGGTCAGGATTATGACCTCTTCCAGGTTGCGCAGGTATTTCCCGATATCGGTATAAAACTTTTCCAGGTCGAGGATCGGATAGCCCACTAATTGGCCGGGCCCGTGAAAAGTTATGTCGCCACCCCGGTTTGTAGGATAAAAAGCAATGCCTTTTGCTGCGCGTTCTGCTTCATTAAGAAGTACATGTTCCATTTTTCCGCTCTTTCCCAGTGTAAACACCGGCGGATGCTCGCAAAACAGCAGGTAATGTGTGGTTGGCAGTTCTGCCGGCACTTCCTCTCCTTCCCGCATACGCCTGCTCACTTCGGCCTTCTGCGCCAGGTTCTTTTGCAGCAATTGCTCCTGCAATTCCCAGGCACTGGCGTATTCTATCAACCCAAGATCATGTAAGAAGATTGACTGCTGCATAAGTCTGTAAAGGTAGATTCTTTTCGAGAAAGAAATGTTTTCCTCAAATTGCAGTCCCTATCTTTCTGTATTCACTACCCTCTATCCTCTATCCTCTACCCTCTATTCACTTACCTTTGCACAAATTGAAAGTCATGCAGCAACCGGATCAGGAATCAGACAATCAGCTGGAAGGCGGCGAAGGCTCGGAAGAACTATACGAACGACTATCGCTGACCGTGGATAAAAGGCAGGAACCACTGCGTATAGACAAATTCCTGATGGCCCGGATGGAAAACGTCACCCGCAATAAGATACAACGGGCAATTTCGGTTGGCATGATACTCGTTAATGGCAAACCGATCAAAGCAAATTATAAGATAAAGCCCGCTGACCAGATCATTTTTTATTCTGATAATGCACCTGAGGTATTTGACATCATACCCGAGCAAATGGATCTCGACATTGTGTATGAAGACAACGACATAATTGTCCTCAATAAAAAAGCCGGCATGGTGGTTCACCCTGGCAGTGGCAACTACAGTGGTACGTTAGTTAACGGAATGGCCTGGTATCTCAAACAACAACAACCCGAATTAACAGAACACGAACTTCCCCGTTTTGGACTCGTTCACCGGATAGATAAAAATACGAGTGGCCTATTGCTACTCGCCAAAACCGAACAGGCTGCTATGGATCTGGCCAACCAGTTTTTTGATCACACTGTTTACCGCCGCTACATCGCATTGGTATGGGGAGATTTTGATGAAGATGAAGGTACCATCACTGGTCATGTAGGACGGCACCAGCGTTTACGCAAGATCATGGACGTGTTCCCTGATGGAGAACATGGTAAAGAAGCCACCACGCATTACACTGTTTTGGAAAGGCTAAAATATGTAACCCTTGTTGAATGCCGGCTGGAAACCGGGCGTACGCACCAGATAAGGGTTCATATGAAACATATCGGCCATCCGCTATTCAATGATGATACCTATGGCGGCGACCGCATTGTAAAAGGAACTGTCTTCACCAAATACAAACAGTTTGTAGATAATTGTTTTTCCATTTGCCCAAGGCATGCACTGCATGCAAAATCGCTTGGCTTTATACATCCGAAGACACGAAAGGAAATGCGGTTTGATTCTGAGATACCTGATGATATGCAGCAGGTTATTGAGAAATGGAGAAGGTATATTAAGGGTAAGACAGGGCAGGAGGAATAGTCGGGAGTCGGGAGTCATGAGTCGAGAGTCGGGAGTCGGGAGTCGGGAGTCAACAGCCATATGAAGGATTCCATAATTGCGGTCAGCGTTTAATTGCTGAAAACAGATTGAAAAAAATACTCAGCTTATGAGTGTAACGGCGCAAATAGCAAAACACTTCAGGGATATTCATTTTGGCGGGAACTGGACCTTTTCTAATATGAAAGATAATCTCGCTGATATAAGCTGGCAACAAGCTACTACAAAGGTTCATTCATTTAACACCATTGCCACTCTCGTTTACCATATGAATTATTATGTTAGTGCGGTGACAAAGGTTTTAGAAGGAGAAATGCTTAACGCCAGTGATAAATTCAGTTTTGATCACCCGCCAGTTAATTCACAGGAGGATTGGGAAAAAATGCTTGAAAAGACCTGGACCGATGCCGAAAACTTTGCCCGGCTTATTGAGCAGTTACCGGAAGCTAAACTTTGGGAAGATTTTTCGGATGGCAAGTACGGAAATTACTACAGGAATCTTCATGGTATCATTGAGCACTGTCATTACCATTTAGGGCAGATTGTACTGATAAAGAAAATACTTTTGCAGACTGATAAAAATCATGCCGGGATCAGTAAAAAATAACTTCTTGTGCGCGGGTAATAATTAAGGATCAACCGGGATAATCCTGCATTCAAATACTACATTAAAAAAAGTGAATAAAGAAATATCGTGTTGTGCTATTAAATTTTATTCGAAATCAGATCAAAGATGTAACGAATTGCACCCTGGCCGCCCTCGCTAATTTTTTATGTAAGCATGGAGCTAAAATTGGTTTAGGGATTAAATGTCAGTATTGACACCGTAACGATGAAATGCAACGACGAAATTTAAAATACAGGCCACGGAGGGCAACGGAGGAAAAAGAGAACCACAGAGAATACAGGATAATCTCTGCGGCTCTCAAATATTTCTCTGCGGCCCTCTGTGGCCTTATATTTTTTGTTTCAATCTATTCGCTCATTCAATTAAAATTCCAAATCTATTTATCCTCCGTATATATACTTAAAGTAAATACAACCCAATCTGAATAAAACAGGTTTTGGTTTGATATACCCGAATAACACCTGAGGGGTATATTTTACATTTGTTTCCTTTGACTTTTTAATACTATTTAATTGATTATTTAATAGCACAACACGTGAAGATATAATAGTGACCCTTTTACTTAAATCGGCCAATGCACTTGTATTGGGCAACAATTAGTATAATGCCCGAAATGTATTAAACCTGATCTCCGGGAATTTCTATGTAGGGTTTAGCAAAGAAAACCTGGCCTGTTAATTTGTATTGAAATATTTACTGGAGATTCATGATATGATATGGAAAATGATCAGGGATACTACAGATTAAATCCCATTTACTGCAGTTTTCATATATTTTTCTATGTAAAGCCGTTATATCTTAACTTCTCAGTTCAAAGATTGCAATTATGACCTTTCACCGGATAAAATACTTTTTGGTTTACCTTACACCACTGGTGGTATCCGTTTCCCTTACATCAAACGGTATTTGGACATATCTGTCTGTTTTTATACTCTTTGGTTTGCTCCCATTTCTTGAACTCTTTACCCAGGGCTCTACCCAAAATTTATCAGCTGCAGAGGAAGAAATGGCTAAAAAAGATAAAATTTATGACCTGTTGCTATATGGACTGGTGCCGGCTCAATACGCCATTCTTGCTTTCTTTTTGTACAGGGTAAGTTCAGACAACCTAACCGCTGCAGAAACGGTTGGCGTCACACTGTCCTTTGGTTTGTCATGTGGAATTCTGGGCATTAATGCAGCCCATGAACTCGGCCACAGAAGCACCTGGTATGAGCAACTGATGAGCAAAATGTTGCTCCTAACATCACTTTACATGCATTTCTTTATCGAACATAACCGGGGTCACCATAAAAATGTATCTACTGATGAAGATCCGGCTTCAAGCCGCTATGGCGAATCGGTATATGCATTTTATTTTCGGACTATATGGGGCAGTTGGAAATCTGCCTGGCAACTGGAAGAGGTAAAATTGAGGAAAAACAACAAAAGATTCTGGAGCCTGCACAACGAAATGCTCCGTTTTCAGTTGATACAGGCAGCATTTATTGCAGCTATCGGGTTGATCTTTGGATGGAAGCCACTTTTACTGTTTGTGGCAGGAGCAGTCATTGGTTTCCTCCTGCTGGAAACTGTGAATTATATTGAGCACTATGGACTTCGCAGGAAGAAAATGGGTGATAAATATGAAAGGACATTACCCATCCATTCATGGAACTCTAACCATCCTATAGGCCGGATGGTTTTGCTGGAATTATCCAGGCACAG
>Ga0209254_10003172_pt1 | contig 15003 bp, 10 predicted proteins | sample FrelakmetDIP11DI_FD_187148 | JGI IMG/M metagenome (GOLD analysis project Ga0209254, IMG submission 187148) | Freshwater lake sediment microbial communities from the University of Notre Dame, USA, for methane emissions studies - DIP11 DI (SPAdes)... | ecosystem: Environmental > Aquatic >...
GCAGGTGATGATCGGTGGCCTGCTCGTAGGCGTGCGCGACCCGCAGCACGACGTCTTCGCGATGCATCGGCCCGATGATCTGCAGGCCGACGGGCAGGCCCGCCGCGGTGAAGCCGCAGGGGACGGAGATGGATGGCTGCTGGGTGAGGTTGAAGGGATAGGAAAACGGCGTCCACCACGTCCAGCTGCCGTTCGCTAGCGGGCTCTCGGGCTCGAGCCGCCCGACCGCGAACGCCGGCACTGCCACGGCGGGCGTGACGAGCACGTCCCAATGCTCGTGAAAGCGGCGCATGTGAGTGCCCAGCGCGCTGCGCTCCGCGACCGCGTCGAGGTATTCGGCAAGCGAGTAGCGGCTGCCACGCTCCGCGGCAGCGCGCAGTCCGGGCTCGACGAGCTCAAGCTTCTCCGGGGGCAGCTTGCGCAAGAGGTTCCAGGCACCCGTCGTCCAGAGCAGCGTGAAGAGCGCTTCGTGATCGCCGAACCCGGGATCGACCGCCTCCACGCGCGCGCCGAGGTCGGCGAGCACCTTCGGAACTGCGGCGACCGCGCGCTCCACGTCCTCGTGGACGTACTTCACGTAGCCGAGCCGCGGGCTGAATGCCACGCGCATCCCCGTCAGCGGATGATCCTCGTCGTCCAAAGGATGCAGGCCCTTGCTCCACAGCGAGTGGTGCCGCGCCACGCCCTGCGTCCAGTCGGCGCCGTCCCACGGCAGCGAATGCCAGTCGCGCGCGTCGGGCTGCGCGAGCACGTTGAGCATGAGCGCGCAGTCGGCCACCGTGCGCGCCATCGGCCCGAGATGCGCGACGGTGCCGAACGGCGACAGCGGCCAGGCCGGCACGCGGCCGAACGCGGGCTTGAGACCGGCGATCCCGGAGAATGCCGCGGGGATGCGGATCGAGCCGCCGCCGTCGGTGCCGATGGCGAGCGGCCCCATGCCGGCCGCGACCTGCGCGGCGGCGCCGCCGCTCGACCCGCCCGGCGTCATCGCCGTGTTCCACGGGTTGCGCGTGACGCCGGTCAGCGGGCTGTCGGTGACGCCCTTCCAGCCGAACTCGGGCGTCGTCGTCTTGCCGAGCAGCACGGCGCCCGACTCGCGCAGCCGCGCCACCGCCGGCGCGTCGTCGTGCCACGGTCCCGCGGGATCGACGGTCTTCGAGCCCCGGAGCGTCGGCCAGCCGCGCGTGAGGAGGATGTCCTTGATCGACGCCGGCACGCCGTCGAGCGGGCCGAGCGGAGCGCCTGCCGCCCAGCGCGCCTCCGACGCCTGCGCCGCGGCGAGCGCGCCGTCGTGGTCGACGAGGTTGAAGGCGTTCAGGATCGGGTTGAGCGCGTCGATGCGCGCGAGCGCCGCGCGCGTCACCTCGACCGGCGAGAGCGCCTTCGCGCGATACCCGGCGACGAGATCGGTCGCCGAGGCGAAGCAGAGCGTCTCGTCGCCGGAATGCGCCATCAAGCGACGCGGCGGATGGCGGCGCCGAGCGCCTCGACCATGCGGTCCACGTGCGCCTTCTCGACGACGAGCGGTGGCGAGAACGCCAGCGCATCGCCCGCCGGGCGCACCATGACGCCGTTCTGGAAGCAGTCGAGGAACACGTCGAAGCCGCGTGCCCCGACCTTGCCGTCGCGAGCCGCGACTTCGACGACGCCGATCAGGCCGAGGTTGCGGATGTCGATGACGTTCGGGGCGCCCCGCAGCGAATGCAGCGCCTCCTCGAAGTACGGCGCCATCGCCTTCGCGCGCTCGAAGAGACCCTCGTCGCGGTAGAGGTCGAGCGTCGCGACCGCCGCGGCCGAGGCCATCGGATGGCCCGAGTAGGTGTAGCCGTGGAAGAGCTCGATGACGTTCGGCGGGCCGCTCATGAACGCCTCGTAGACCTCCTTGCGCACGAGCACGCCGCCCATCGGGATGGTCGCGTTGGTCACGCCCTTCGCGAAACAGATCATGTCGGGCTGCACGCCGAAGTACTGCGCGGCGAAAGGTGTCCCGAGGCGGCCGAAGCCGGTGATGACCTCGTCGAAGACGAGCAGGATGCCGTGCTTCGTGCAGATCTCGCGCAGCCGCTGCAGGTAGCCCTGCGGCGGGATCAGCCCCCCGGTCGAGCCCGCCACCGGCTCGACGATCACCGCCGCGATGTTCGACGCGTCGTGCAGCGGGATGAGGCGCTGCTCGAGCTCGTCGGCGAAATGCGCGCCCCACTCCGGCTGGCCGCGGCTGAACGCCTGGCGCTCGAGGTCCCACGTGTGACGCAGGTGATCGACGCGCGAGAGCAGGTTGCCGAACACGCGGCGGTTGTTGGTCATGCCGCCGACCGAGATCCCGGCGAACCCCGTGCCGTGGTAGCCGCGCTCGCGACCGATGAGAATCTGCCGCGCGCCTTCGCCGCGCACGCGGTGGTACGCGAGCGCGATCTTGAGCGCGCTCTCGACCGCTTCCGCCCCCGAGTTGCCGTAGAAGACGTGGTCGAAGCCCGGCGGCGCGATCTCGACGATCTTCTGTGCCGCGATGAACGGCCCGGGATGGCCGAGCTGGAACGTGGGCGCGAAGTCGAGCGTGTCGAGCTGCCGCTTCAGCGCCTCGACGAGCTTCGGCGGCCGGTGGCCGGCGTTGACGCACCAGAGGCCGGCCGTGCCGTCGAGGATCTCGCGGCCGTCGTGCGAGCGGTAGAACATGCCCTCGGCGGAGACGAGGATGCGCGGCGCCGACTTGAACTGCCGGTTCGCCGAGAACGGCATCCAGAACGCTTCGAGATCGAAGCCGAGCGAGGTGTCGATGTGGCCCATGGGCGCCTCCGGAACGTGGCAGGATGCGGCGAGCGAATTCTACGCCCGGGTGCAGCACGCTCCACCCGCCGCAACGCTAGGGCCGGTAGCCCGCCTCTCGCTGGTGACGGATGCGAAGGACGCGGACCACGTCTCCGATGGGATCGAAGCTGTACAGCGCCACGTAGCCCGTAGTCCCCCGGGCGATGATTAGCTCGCGGCGCAGTGCGTCGGCGCGCCTCCCGATCTCGGGATGGTCCGCAAGGCCGCCGCCCGGCTTCAAGCCGCGAACCGCCACTCGCGCCCCGGCGCGGCCGCCAGCAGGGCACGCGTGTACTCGTGCTCCGGTTGCGTGAAGACCCGCGCGGCCGGACCGGACTCGACGACCCTCCCGTTCGACATGACGGCCACCGTGTCGCACACCTGGGCTGCGACGCGGAGGTCGTGGGTGATGCAGGTCGAGGCGCGCGCGGATCCCGGCGAGCAGGCGCAGCACCTGCGCCTGCACCGACACGTCGAGCGCGGACACGGCCTCGTCGGCGACGAGCAGTTCCGGCTCCATCGCGAGCGCACGTGCGATGCAGACGCGCTGGCGCTGGCCGCCCGAGAACTCGTGCGGGTAGCGGTCGAGCGACGCAGGATCGAGGTTCACCAGCTCGAACAGCCGCCGCGCGCGTTCGACGTCGCCGGCCTTGAACTCGACGCGCTTGAAGACGTACGGCCCGGAGCCCGTGTAGTCGTCGATCTGCTTGTCCGCAGGCGTTTCCGCCACCCGCTTCGGCATGATGAACGGCACGTTGGACGAAGGCTTGCCCAACGCTTCGAGCACGAAACCGCACGGCTCGCGCAGGAAGATGCGGAAGGTGTCGGGCGATGGCGAGTCCAGCCGTTGCACGAAGCTGAAGAGCTTCTGCCCCATCGTGTCGCGCTTGCCCCAACGCTCGAGCGAGGCGATCACGTCCTCGCCGGTGACGGGTTTGCCGTCGTGGAACTCGAGTCCCGGCCGCAGCTTGAAGACCCACAACCGGTGGTCGGGACTCTCGGTCCAGCTCTCCACCATCTGCGGCCTGACCTGGCTCTTCTCGTCGGTGCCGAAGAGCGTGCGTAGATCATGTAGCCGTGGTTGCGCGTGATGTAGGCGGTCGACCATATCGGGTCGAGGATCGAGAGGTTCGAGTGCGGCACGACCCGCAGCGTCTTCGCGTCGCCCTGCGCGAGCGCGGGGAACGCGAGCGACGCGGAGAGCGCGAGGGCGGCGGCCGCGCTGACGAGTCGAAGGGTGAAGGTCATCGAAGACGCTCCGCATCCTGGAACCGAAATCGGCGGCGAACGATAGCCGAAGGGGTGCCACGCAACAAGCGACCGGGGCAACGCGCACCGGCGAGGGCGGTAAGGCTTGGTCGCCCGCATTGTGGCCCGATCGGCGCTTCGCTATCCTCGACCCGCCCCTTTCGAGCTCCACAACAAGAGGCCCCTCTTGGCCCGCATCGCGGTAGGCGGCTTCCAGCACGAGACCAACACCTTCGCCCCCGCCAAGGCCGACTACGCCGCGTTCGAGGCCGGTGGCGGCTGGCCGGGCGTCACCTTCGGCGACGAGATCGCCGAGGTCGTTCGCGGCGCGAACATCCCGGCCGCTGGCGCGATCGAGGCGCTGCACGCGCTCGGACATCGCACGACGGGCCTGGTATGGGCGGCCGCCAGTCCCTCTGCGCACGTCACGCGCGACGCGTACGAACGGATCGCCGGCGAGATCGTCCGCCGGCTCCGCGAGGGCGGGCCGTTCGACGGGGTGTATCTCGACCTGCACGGGGCGATGGTCGCCGACCATCTCGACGACGGCGAGGGCGAACTGCTGGCGCGCGTGCGTCGCGTCGTCGGGCCGCGGGTGCCGGTCGTCGCGAGCCTTGACCTCCATGCCAACGTCACGCCGGAGATGATGGAGCGCTGCGAGGCGCTCGTGGCCTACCGCACGTATCCCCATGTCGACATGGCGGCGACCGGCGCGCGGGCGGTGCGGATGCTGGACGCCATCCTTCGCGAGGGCGAAGCGCCAGCCAGACGCTTCGTGACCCTCGACTACCTCACGGGGATCCCGTCGCAGTCAACGTTGCTCGAGCCGGCGAAGGGCCTCTGTGCGCTGCTCGAAGAGCTCGAGCACCGCCACCGGGTATCGCTCTCGTTCACGCCCGGATTCCCGATGGCCGACATCCCGGGTTGCGGCATGGCCGTGTTCGGGTACGGCGCGGATCGCGAGGCGCTCGCGCTCGCGATCGATGCCCTGCACGGCGCCGTTGCGGACGCGGAGCCCGACTTCGCGCTCGAGCTGCACTTGCCGGAAGCCGCGGTCGCCTACGCCATGGCGCACGGCGATACCGGCTGCCCGGTGGTGCTCGCGGACACGCAGGACAATCCCGGCGCCGGCGGCAACGGGGACACGACCGGGCTGCTCGCGGCGCTCGTGCAGGCCGGTGCGCAGAGCGCAGTGCTCGGGCTCCTCGTCGATCCCGCTGCGGCGCTGCGTGCGCACGAGATCGGCGCTGGACGACACGGGACGTTCGCGCTCGGCGAGATCTCCGGCGTGCCGGGGACCCGGCCCTTCGCGGGCGAGTTCGACGTCGAGCGCCTCGGCGATGGCGTCTTCACCTGCACCGGCCCGATGTTCCACGGCTGCCACATGCACCTTGGTCCGATGGCGCTGCTGCGCAGTCGCGCCGCGCCCGGTGTGCGCGTCGTGCTCGCATCGGTCAAGTGCCAGGCCGCCGACCAGGAGATGTTCCGCCACGTCGGTGTCGAGCCGGGGGCGCAGCGCATCGTCGCGGTGAAGAGCTCGGTGCACTTCCGCGCCGACTTCGAGCCGATGGCGAGGGAAGTGCTCGTGGTCAAGGCCCCCGGCCCGGCGCTGGCCGACCCGGCCGAGCTCAGGTGGACACGACTGCGGAAGGGGTTGCGGCTGCGGCCGATGGGACCGGTGTTCGCGGGCTGAGGCGTCAGCGGCGTCAGTTCTTCCCTCCCCCTCGCAGGGGGAGGGTCAGGGTGGGGGTTCAGGCGTTGCGCTGTAACCTTCCCTCCCACGCGCGCCGGGCCACGCGCTGGCAACTCCGAGAAAGATAAGCAACCGTGATGAACCATAGCGAGATCGTCGGCTTCCTCTGGGGCGTCGCGGACCTGATCCGGGACACGTTCAAGCGCGGCAAGTACCAGGACGTGATCCTGCCGCTCACCGTCCTGCGGCGCCTTGACTGCGTCCTCGCGGCGAAGAAGGCGAAGGTTCTTGAGACTCAGGCCAGGTTCAAGGGCAAGCTCGAGAACCTCGAGCCGCAGCTGCGCGCGGCATCCGGCTTCGCGTTTTACAACACCTCCCGCTACGACTTCGACAAGCTGCTCGCCGACGCGCCGCACCTCGCCGCGAACCTGCGCAACTACATCGCGGGGTTCAGCCCGAACATGCGCGAAGTGCTGGAGAAGTTCGACTTCGACAACACCATCAGCAAGCTCGACGAGGCGGGGCTGCTGTTTCAGGTGCTCGAGCGCTTCAAGAACGTCGACCTCCACCCGGACAAGGTCGACAACGCGACCATGGGCACGATCTTCGAGGAGCTGATCCGGAAGTTCAACGAGGCGCTGAACGAGAATCCGGGCGAGCACTTCACGCCGCGCGATGTCGTGCATCTGATGGTGGATCTCATGCTCGCCGGTGACGAGAAGGAGATCCGCGCCAAGAAGGCGATCCGCACCGTCTACGACCCCTGCTGCGGCTCCGGCGGCATGCTGATGATCAGCAAGGAACACATCACCGTCGGTCTGCGAAAGAACGGCGATCTGCTCCGGCCCGCGATCAACAGCGACGCGGAAATCCACCTCTTCGGCCAGGAGGTCAACCCCGAAACCTGGGCCGTCTCGCGACCTACGTGTGGGTCGTGACGAACCGCAAGGCGCCGGCGCGAAAGGGCAAAGCCCCGGCGGGGGGCAAAGTTCAGCTCATCGATGCCACGTCCTTCTGGGTCCCCATGCGCAAGAGCCTCGGCGACAAGCGGCGCGAGATCCCGCTCGAGCGCTCGCAGGACATTCTGCGCATCCTCGCCGGTTTCAAGGACGGCGAAACGCGGAAGGCGACGAAGGACGGCAAGGAAGAGGAATTGATCGTCAGCCGCATCTTTCCGACCAACCACTTCGGCTTCCGCAAGATCACCGTCGAGCGGCCGCTCAAGCTCAACTTCCAGGCGAACGCTGAGCGCATCGCGCGCCTCGAGGAGGAGAAGGGCTTCCAAGCGCTGGCGCAGTCGAAGAAGAAGGGCGCCGCGGGCGCCAAGGAGCAGGCCGAAGGGCGTGCGCTGCAGGAGGCCATCCGCAAGCTGGTACGCGCGCTGCCCGGCACGCTCGTCAAGGACCGCGACGATTTCGAGCGCCTGCTCGACGCCGCCGCCAAGAAGGCCGGCGTGAAGTTCCCGGCGCCGGCGCGGAAGGCCATCCTTTCCGCTCTTTCCGAGCGCGACGAGACCGCCGCCATCTGCCGCGACAAGGACGGCAACCCCGAGCCGGACCCGGAGCTGCGCGACACGGAGAGCGTGCCGCTCGCCGAGCGCGTCGAGGCGTTCTTCGAGCGCGAGGTGAAGCCCCACGTTCCGGATGCCTGGATCGACACCTCCAAGCGCGACCCCAGGGACAACCAGGTCGGCCTCGTCGGCTACGAGATCAACTTCAATCGCTACTTCTACCGCTACACCCCGCCGCGCCCGCTCGAGGAGATCGAGGGCGAGATCCGGGGGATCGAGCAGGACATCCTGCGGATGCTGGCCGAGGTGACGGGCGGGCCGGCCTGAGTGCGGCGAGACGTCGGCAGACATTCGTAAGTGCCGACATTCGCGGCACTGAGGCGCGATTCCGAAATGTCGGGACTTGCGCACAATACCTGACAGTTCGTATCATCTATCCGTCATGCCGAGAATGAACGAGGACCGAGCGCTGCGGCTCATCGAGGAGAAGGGGCTCACCCGCCCCAGGGATCTCGAGAGCCACGGCATCACGCGGGCGCAGCTCTCGCGCCTCGTGAACCGGGGCCTGGTCCTGCGGCAGGGCCGCGGCGTCTACGTCGCGGCCCGGCACGCGCTCACGGCCGAGCACACGCTGGCGCACGTCGCCAAGCGCGTGCCGGAGGGAGTCTTCTGCCTGCTCACGGCGCTGCGGCTCCACGGCCTCACCACGCAGTCCCCGGCGGAGGTCTGGCTCGCCCTTCCCGAGAAGGCGCGCCGCCCACGGCTCGACTACCCGCGCCTGCGCATCGCGCGGTTCTCGGGCGAGGCGCTGACCGAAGGCATCGAGGAGCGACGCGCGGAGGGCGTCACCCTGCGCGTGTATTCGGCGGCCAAGACGGTGGCCGACTGCTTCAAGTATCGCAACAAGATCGGCATCGACGTTGCCGTGGAAGCGCTGCGCGACTTCAGCCGCAAGCACCGCGGAGGCGCCACCGACCTCGCGCGCTTCGCGCGCATCTGCCGCGTCTCCCGCGTCATGCAGCCCTACCTGGATGCCATCGCATGACGGGCAAGACCAACCTGGCCGCTTCCGTCGCCGCGCGCCTGCTGAACCGGGCCAGGCGAACGGGTGACGACTACCAGACCCTGCTCACGAGCTACTGTCTCGAGCGCTTTCTCTATCGCCTCGCCGTTTCCGATTGCCGCGAGCGTTTCGTGCTCAAGGGCGCGATGCTGCTGCGGCTCTGGTCGGAACGGCCCTACCGGGCCACGCTCGACCTCGATCTCCTGCGCCGGGGCGACGGCGCTGTCGACGCCATCCGGGACGACCTCCATGCGATCGTCGCGACGTCCGCTCCGCCGGACGCGGTCGCCTTCGACGGCGAGCGCATCGGCATCGAGTCCATCCGCGCGGAGGACGAGTACGCCGGCACGCGCGCGACGCTTCCGGCACGCTGCGGCAAGGCGCGCCTCATGCTGCAGATCGACATGGGGCTCGCCGACGCCGTCTGGCCGGCGCCGCAAACCTGTACGTATCCGGCGCTGCTCGACTTTCCCGCGCCCCAACTGCTCGCCTATCCGCGCGAGGCCGTGGTCGCCGAGAAGCTGGAGGCGATGGTCGTGCTCGGCGACCGCAACAGCCGCATCAAGGACTTCTTCGACCTGCACTACCTCGCCGGGCACTTCGAGTTCGACCGCGCCACGCTCGCCGAAGCGGTCCGGCGCACCTTCGAGCGGCGGCACACGCCGGTTCCAGAGCAACAGCCCATCGCGCTCACGCGCGAGTACTGGGACAACCCGTCCCGGCCCGCGCAGGTGCGTGCGTTCGCCCGGCGAGCGCGCATCGCCGTGCCGGATGGCTTCGCGGACGAGTGCGCGCGGACTCTCGACGGCTTTCTCTCGCCTCTGCTCGAGGACCTGCGGCAGGGCGTGCGGAGAGAAGGAACGTGGCAACCCGGAAGGCCGTGGCGGTGACCCCGCGCAGGTTCAAGCCGTACCCGGCCTACAAGGACTCCGGCGTCGAGTGGCTGGGGGAGATTCCGGCGGGTTGGGAGGTGAAGCGCCGGAAGTACGTCGCGCCCGCTCGCATCAGCGAACTGGACGTCAAGCCAGATGACGCCGTCTACGTTGGACTCGAACACGTCGAGTCGTGGACGGGCCGGCTGCTGCTGGAGAACCAGCCCGAGACCGTGAACAGCGTCGTCGGGTCCTTCAGAGCGGGGGACGTGCTGTTCGGCAAGCTGCGTCCCTACCTCGCCAAGGTAGCGCGTCCCGATTTCGACGGCGTTTGCACGAGCGAGATCCTCCCGCTCCGCCCCGTCCCGGAATGTTCGCAGAGCTACGTCATGTACGAGCTGTTGAACGCGCCGTACATCCGCTGGCTCGACTCGCTGACGTACGGCACCAAGATGCCTCGCGTCAGCCCCGATCAGGTCGCCAGCAGCTTCGTGGGTTTGCCACCGCTACCGGAGCAACGCGCCATCGCCGCCTTCCTCGACCGGGAGACGGCGCGGATCGATGCGCTGGTGGCGAAGAAGGAGCGGTTGATCGCGCTGCTCCAGGAGCAGCGCACCGCCCTCATCACCCGCGCCGTCACCAAGGGCCTCGACCCGACCGTCCCCATGAAGGACTCCGGCGTCGAGTGGCTGGGGGAGATTCCGGCGCATTGGGGCACCCGCCAAGGGCGGTACCTATATCGCGCCCTGGAATTGGCTCCGCATGAGGGTGACGGGGTTGTGACCGCCTATCGGGATGGACGGGTCACGCTGAGAGAGAAGCGCCGCGCCGAAGGCTACACATTCGCGATTCAAGAGATTGGTAACCAGAGGGTTCGCGTCGGCGACCTGGTCATACAGGGAATGGACGCCTTCGCCGGAGCAATCGGAGTCTCCGATTCGACCGGGAAGTGCTCGCCGGAGTACCTCGTCCTCGATCCGATTCACCCGGGTACGGACAATCGGTACTTCGCTGCCGCACTCCGACTCATGGCGAAGCGAGGATACATCCTCGTCGTTTGCAACGCGGTACGCGAGCGAGCTCCGCGGTTTCGAGTCCCGGAGTTTCGGAACGTGTTTCTTCCCCAACCGCCCGAACCCGAGCAACGCGCCATCGCCACCTCGACCGGGAGACGGCGCGCATCGACGCCCTCGTCGCCAAGGTCCGCGAGGCGATCGACCGCCTGAGGGAACTCCGGACCGCCCTCATCTCCGCCGCGGTGACGGGCAAGATCGACGTGCGGGAGGAGGTCGCATGAGCCCCGAGATCTCCGAGCGCTCGTTCGAGGAGGCGATCGAGTGCGCGCTGCTCCAGGACGCCTGCGCGGGCGACTCGACGGGAGTGCGCGAGACGCCGCCGCCGTACGGGGACACGCCGCCGGGCGGCTACCGCAAGTGCAAGCCGGAGGACTACGACCGCGCGCTGTGCCCGCTGCCGCGCGACGTGGTGGACTTCGTGCTCGCGACACAACCCAAGGAGTGGAAGAAGCTCGAGCAGCACCACGGTGCGGCGGTGCGGGAGCAGTTCCTCAAGCGCCTCGCCGCCGAGATCGAGCGGCGCGGGGCGCTCGACGTACTGCGCAACGGCCTCAAGGACTCCGGATGCAAGTTCCGGCTCGCGTACTTCCGGCCCGCGAGCGGGCTCAACGAGGAGACGCGGCGGCTGCACGCGGCGAACCTCTTCGCCGCGGCGCGCCAGATCCACTACAGCACGAAGAACGAGAAGAGCCTCGACCTGGTGCTGTTCCTGAACGGCATCCCGATCTTCACAGTGGAGCTGAAGAACCCGCTCACCGGCCAGGACGTCGAGGATGCGATTCGCCAGTACAAGACCGACCGCGACCCGCGCGAGCCGCTCCTAGCCTACGGCCGCTGCCTCGGGCACTTCGCGGTGGATCCGGATCTCGTCTACGTCACCACCCATCTCGCAGGTCCCAGGACGCGCTTTCTGCCCTTCAACCAGGGCAAGTTCGGCGGCGCCGGCAACCCGCCCGTGCCGCCCACGCGCAAGGGCTACGCCACCGGGTACCTGTGGGAGGAGACCTGGGCGCGGGACAGCGTCCTCGACCTCGTCCGCCAGTTCATCCACGAGGTCGAGGAAGAGGACGAGAAGGGCAAGAAGACCGGCCGGCGTTTCCTGATCTTCCCGCGCTACCAGCAGCTCGACTGCGTGCGCAGGCTGGTGACCGACGCGCGCGCGCTGGGCGCGGGGCAGCGCTACCTGATCCAGCACTCGGCCGGCAGCGGCAAGAGCTTCACCATCGCCTGGCTCGCCCACCAGCTCGCGACGCTCCACGACGCCGCCGACCGGCGCGTCTTCGACTCGATCGTGGTCATCACCGACCGGCGCGTGCTCGACCGCCAGCTCCAGGCCACGATGCGCCAGTTCGAGCAGACGCTCGGCGTGGTGGAGAACATCGACACCACCTCGCGCCAGTTGAAGGACGCGCTCGAGTCGGGCAAGACCATCATCGTCACGACGCTGCAGAAGTTCCCCGTCATCGCCAAGGAGATCGGTGAGCTGCCGGGCAAGCGCTTCGCGCTGATCGTGGACGAGGCGCACTCGTCGCAGTCGGGGGAGAGCACCAAGAGCCTCAAGGCCGTGCTCAGCTCGGGGTCGCTCGAAGCGGCGGAGGCTGAGGAGGCGGGCGCGGCGACGCCCGAGGAAGAGCTGGAGAGCACGATCCTCGCCGAGATGGAAAAGCGCGGGCGGCTGCCCAACCTCTCGACCTTCGCCTTCACGGCCACGCCGAAGCCGAAGACGCTCGAGCTGTTCGGCACGAAGCGTCCCGACGGGAGGTTCGCGCCTTTCCACCTTTACAGCATGCGCCAGGCGATCGAGGAGGGCTTCATCCTCGACGTGCTGGTGAACTACGCGACCTACAAGGCGTACTGGCGGCTCCTGAAGAAGGTCGAGGACGATCCGCGCTACGACAAGAAGAAGGCTGAGTATCTGCTCAAGTCGTTCGTCGAGCTGCACCCGCACGCGATCGGCGAGAAGGTCAAGGTCTGCGTGGAGCACTTCGCCGCCAACGTGTCGGGTGAGATCTCTGGCCGTGCGAAGGCGATGATCGTCACCCGCTCGCGGCTGCACGCGGTGCGCTATCGGCTGGGGGTGGACAAGTATCTCGCCGAGCGCGGCTACCCGTTCAAGGCGCTGGTGGCCTTTTCGGGCAAGGTTGAGGACGGCGGGCAGTCGTACACCGAGTCCGGCATGAATGGCTTGCCGGAGGCGCAGACCGCGAAGACCTTCGAGCGGCCCGAATACCGGTTCCTGATCGTCGCCAACAAGTTCCAGACGGGCTTTGACCAGCCGCTGCTGCACACGATGTACGTCGACAAGAAGCTCGGCGGCGTGAACGCGGTGCAGACGCTCTCGCGCCTGAACCGCACCCACCCGGAGAAGAAGGGCACGCTGGTGCTCGACTTCGCCAACGAGTCGGAAGAGATCAGGGCCGCCTTCGAGCCCTACTACGAGACGACGCTGCTCTCCGAGGCGACCGACCCGAACCTGCTCTACGAGCTCCAGACGCGGCTCGGCGCCTTCCCGGTGTACGGCGGGTCCGACGTGGAGGCCTTCGCCAAGGTCTACTTCGACGCCAAGGCGACGCAGGACCGGCTCTACGCGGTGCTCGCGCCCGTGGTCGAGCACTTCGGGGCGCTCTCCGCAGAGGAACAGCAGGACTTTCGGGGCCAGCTCACCGACTACGTGCGGCTCTACGTTTTCCTCGCCCAGGTCCTGACCTTCACCGACCCCGACCTCGAGAAGCTCTACGTTTTCGCGCGGCACCTGCGCCGGCGGTTGCCGGCCGACCGCACCGAGCTGCCGCGCGAGGTGCCAGCGCAGTCCCGAGCCGGTCTTCCTGAAGTGGAAGGGGATGGAAGGCGTGCCGGAGGGCGACTTCTTGGTCCGGAGCGGCCCAGGCACCGTGAAGCTCCCGCCCGACAGCGCACGCGAGTACATCCGCACCCGGTTCGCCGGCAACAAGACCGAGAAAGCTTCCGAGCCGCCCACTAAGGCGTGAGCGGCGTCAGTTCTTCCCTCCCCCTCGCAGGGCTCGCAGGGGGAGGGTCAGGGTGGGGGTTCCGGCGTTGCGCAGTGATCTCCCCTCCCATGGCACGTGGGAGGTTAGGGGTGGGGGCTCACGTGTCGTTCGGTTGCCTTCGAACCAAGGCAGCACCCCCATCCCGGCCTTCCCCCTGGGAGGGGGAAGGGGTGGGACCGCTAGAATTCGGGCCATCATGCCCAAGCGCTTCGTCGTCGCCCAGATCAAGCACGAGACGAACTCGTTCTCGCCGGTGCCGACGCCGCTCTCGGCGTTCGGGCACGGGCACGGTCCCTACTACGGCAACGACGCCACCGCGGCGCTGGCCGGGACCAACTCGCCGTTCGCCGCCTTCCTCGACATGGCGCGCGCGGAAGGCGCCGAGGTGGTCACCCCGATCGCGGCCGAGTCCTGGCCCTCGGGGCCCGCGACGCGCGAGACCTTCGAGCAGCTCGTGCGACCCGTGGAAGAGGCGGTGCGCACGGGCTGCGACGCGGTGGTCCTCGACCTGCACGGCGCGATGGTGGTCGAGGGCGCCGACGACGCCGAGGGCGAGATCCTGGAGCGCGTGCGCCGCATCGCGCCCCACGTGCCGATCGCGGTCACGTTCGACTACCACACCAACCTCTCGCCGCAAACGATGGCGAACGTGACCATCGTCACCGGCTACAAGACCTATCCGCACGTCGACATGTACGAGTCGGGGCAGCTCGCGGCCGACGTCCTCGCGCGACAGCTCCGCGGCGAGATCGAGCCGGTGGCGGCGTGGGGCTGGCTGCCGCTCGTGCCGTCGATCATGCGCCACGCGCCGGAGGACGGCCCGTCGGGCGAGATCATCGGCCTCGCGCGGGACGCCGAGCGCCACGGCGAAGTCCTCGCGGCGACGCTCCTGCCCGCCTTCGCGCACGCCGACACGGCGCACACCGGTCTTTCGGCGGTCGTCGTCGCGGATGCGAAGCGCGGCGGGGGCAAGGCAGCGGCGCAGGCGCTCTGCGACCGGATGCTCGACGTCGCCTGGCAGCGGCGGAGCGAGTACGTCTACCGCTCGCGCCCGCTCGCCGAGTCCGTGGCCGAGGCGAAACGCATCGCCGCCGCAGGTGCTCTCGGGCCCGTCTTGCTGATCGACCACTGCGACAACTGCGGCTCCGGCGGCGCGCAGGACGTGATGACCGTCGTCGCGGAGATCCTGCGCCAGCAGCTCGATGACGTCGCCATCGCGCCGATCCGCGACCCGGAAGCGGTCGCGAAGATGTGCGAGGCGGGCGTCGGCGCCAACGTCACGATCACCCTGGGCGGCCGGACGGACATGCCGGCGATCGGTCTCCAAGGCAGGTCGATCACGGTCACGGGCCGCGTGCGCACGATCACCGACGGCGAGATCGTGTTCCGCGGGCCGATGTACACCGGCGTGAAGTCGCATCTCGGACGCACGGCCGTGCTCGACACCGGGCGCGCCGAGATCGTCGTGACCGAGCGTCACCACGAGCCCTTCGACCTCGTCATCTTCCGCCATTGCGGCATCGAGCCAACGGCGAAGCGCTTCCTGATGCTCAAGTCGCGCATCCACTACCGCGCCGGCTTCAAGCCGATCGCCGCCGCGATCGTGGAATGCGAGGGCCATGGCGTGACCCATGCCGACCTTTCCCTCTATCCCTACCGGAAGCTGCGGCGGCCGATCTATCCGCTGGACGAGATGTGAAAGGCGGCCGGGGCGCCCGAATCCGGCGG
>Ga0209254_10003173_pt1 | contig 15003 bp, 10 predicted proteins | sample FrelakmetDIP11DI_FD_187148 | JGI IMG/M metagenome (GOLD analysis project Ga0209254, IMG submission 187148) | Freshwater lake sediment microbial communities from the University of Notre Dame, USA, for methane emissions studies - DIP11 DI (SPAdes)... | ecosystem: Environmental > Aquatic >...
TCCGGAGCGTTCCGCTTACGGCGGACAATCGGCGCCGTGCAGGGATGAAGGACGTGTCGCGACCAGTCGCAACCAGTTCCACGGTGGTGAATGAATTTGGGTCGAGTCCAATCGACGCATGGGGGACCTGTGCGCTCGTCGTCCTCCTCGTAGCCGCCGTCGCCATCGCCTCGACCACCGGCGTCGGTTTCGGAGTCTCCTGGTTCGACGAGCAGCGCATCGTTCTGCTGGCTGAATTGGCGGTGACGGCGCTCATTGCCCGGGTCCTGCGTCCCGCCTCTACCGACAAGGCGACGGCGCTGCTAGCGGCGGCGTTTGGTCCTGTATGAGGCGAGAAAGATCGAACGTTTCGACCTGGGGTACTTGATGGCGCCGGAGACAATTGCTTCGGTGGCGGCGCTCTCCTGTCCCGTCGCCCTGTGCTGAGTCTTTGTGTCTTCCGGGCACGTGGGCTTGCGCGCAGGACAGCGGAGATTCACCTGCACCAACTCGTCTGTGTCTTCTCAATGACCGTTTTGTCGAGCAAGAGAAAGTCCAGACTCCCAAAGCCTTGGCACGAGCCACTGCCCCGGGAAACGCTGCTGGAACGTGGCTTTCTCTGCCGCCTGGAGTTGATAGGTGTAAAGGGCGTGCCAGGACAGCGTGAACGCGGCCCCTGCGATCGCGCAGGTTGCTATGACGCGGGCGGCGGTCGAGTGCGTGTCCGTCGCATCGCTGCTCGGTTGCCGCGCGTGGAGTAGTCCAAGCATCAATCCGAATGCCAGCGCGAACTGTATCTGCGTCGTCGGCATCACCAGCGTTCCATCTACCAAGGCTGAGGCTAGCCCGAGTAATGCGGAGAGCGAGGCCGCTGTCAGAAGATGGTCGGCGCGTTGCGCATCCCTGAGCTTCGGCCGAAGTCGCCGGAGAAGGTCGAGGAGTTCGGCGAGCACGGCCAGCAGCGCCAGCAGGCCCCACTCCGACGCCACTTGCAGCACCCAGTTGTGCGGGTGCGCACCCACGTAGGACGCGAAGCTCGTGAACTGACCCGGCCCGATTCCGAGCACGGGCGAGTCGAGAATGGCACCAAAAGCGAGGCGCCAGAGAACCTCTCGCGCGCTCAGGGAGACGAGATCGCGAGTTGTGCCCGAGGACGCGGCAGCTTCGCTGGTGAACGGTAGCTGCAGAGCGAACTGGAGCAGAACACCGACGAGCGCCGCAGCACCAATTGTCACCGCCATGCGCCGCGTCAGTGGAGTCCACGCCATGACGACCAGCACAGGTACTGCCACGGCGTAGGCCATCCAGAGTGCCCGCGCTTCGAGTCCCGTGGCGACGGCCCACAGTCCGATCAGCACGATCCATGCGACCGCCCGCAGCCGGCGATCCGGTTCGACCTGTGGGATCGTGGCGGCCGCGACGAACGGAATCAACAACGCGTAAAAGGAGGAAGCCACGCGCGGGTTCGAGAATCCGACCAGCCAGATCTCCGTCCCGAGAGAGTGGTCCAATCCGACCGCTGCGGCGTAGCGCGTCAACGCGCCCACCACGTGGGCGGCAGCGATGAAGAGGGCGCCACGGCTGACCCAGAGGACAGCGCCAGACTCAGCCGTCCTCGCGAAGGCGGCCACCACGGTGGCAAGCACGCACAACAGGCCGAACAGCGATACTTCCGCGAGTGCGTCGAGCGGGCGGTCGGACAGCAAGGAAGACGCCAGACCCAACGCCAGCGTGACGAGCACAGCGGGCGCCAGGCGCACCGCAACAACTGGGGGACGAGCGATCGCTAGCCAGGCAGCGGCCAGGCCGATCATCCCGAGCAGCACGACTTGCGCCGCTCGCTGCTCATCGTGCCAGGAGTCCAGCCAGAAGAAGCCGACCGTCGTCGCGATCAGCAGGTAGGCGGCAGCCGCGGCGGTTGCAGCGACGGGAAGCCGCGCGAGGATTCGGCCGGCGCGTGGCGTGGTGGCTTTCAACGTTTAACCGACCGCGCCCTTCAAGGCCGCGGCATGCGCCGCACTGGACACATCGCGCATTGCGTCCGCCCTTTCTGTTTGAGTCGCGTAACGATCCGGTTGGAACTCGGGAACGAACTCCCGCAGTAACCCGTGCGCATCGAGCTCCGAATCGCGATCGGAGTCATTGAACAACTCGGCGAGACGCTCGAGCAGCGCCGCCGGTGGAGGACTGGCCATCGCCACGCGCAGCTTCGGGTGCGGCGTGGCAGTGGTGGCTTCGCGATCGGACAGGAGTTCCTCTTCGAGCTTCTCTCCGGGCCGCAGGCCCGTGAACTCAATCCCGATCTCTTCGGGAGCGTGGCCGGACAGCCGGATCATGTTGCGCGCCAGTTCGACGATGGGGATGGCCTCGCCCATCTCGAGGACGAAGATCTGACCGCTCGTGCCCATCGTGGCAGCCTGCAGCACCAGCAGCGACGCCTCAGGGATCGACATGAAGTAACGCTTCATGTCCGGATGCGTCACCGTCAGCGGCCCACCCTTTGCGATCTGTTCCTGGAACTTCGGGATGACGCTGCCCGCGCTGCCGACGACGTTGCCGAAGCGCACGACGACGAACCGCGTGCTCGTTGCCAGCCGCTGCTGCGCCTGGCACACCAGTTCCGCCAGCCGCTTGCTGGCGCCCATCACGTTGGTCGGGTTGACCGCCTTGTCGGTCGAGACCAGCACGAAGCGCTCGACGCCGGCCTGCACCGCCGCGGCGGACAGCGTCATGGTCCCGAGCGTGTTGTTCAGGACGGCTTCCCACGCGTTGGTGCCTTCCATCATCGGCACGTGCTTGTAGGCGGCGGCGTGGAAGACCACCGAAGGCCCGAACTGGCGGAGCACCGATGCCACGCGCCGGTCGTCCTTGACATCACCGATCACGGCTTCGAACGCCACACCCGGGAAGTCGGAGCCGAACTCCTCGACCAGGCGATAGAGCCCGAACTCGTTGTGATCGAAGAACACGAGCTTCGACGGTTGGAAGCGCGCGAGCTGGCGACAGATCTCCGAGCCGATGGAACCCGCCGCGCCGGTGACCATCACCACGCGGCCACTGATCATCTGCTGCACGTTGGCGGTGTCGATGCTCACCGCTTCCCGGCCCAGCAGATCGTCGAGGTTCAGGTTGCGCACGCTGGACAGCGTGACGCGGCCATTCATGAGGTCAGCCAGCGCGGGCACGGTCATGCCTCGTATGCCGGCGCGCAGGCATGCGGTGGCGGCCTGCCGGCGCGTGCGCGCGTCCGCTTCCGGCATGGCGATGATCGCGTCCCGCACTTCGAACTCGGAGTACAGGCGCGGCAGTTCTTCGAGCGAACCGAGCACGCGGTGGCCGAGGAGTTCACGACGGTGTTTCGTGGCGTCGTCGTCGAGCAGGCCGACCACGCGCCATTCGCCCGCGCGCTGAAGTTCGCGAATGAGAGCGACGGCCGCTTCACCGGCACCGATGATCACCAACGGCCGGCCGGTGCCCGAGCCAGCAACGCTTTGACCGTCACGCCATTGGCGGTAGACCGCACGAGCGCCACCCATACCGATTACCAGAAGCAGCGGCGACAGGATGATCACCGAGCGCGGCACCGGGAGTTCGAGTTGCATCAGGTACGCGGCCAGTGCGACGGTCGCGCCACCGAGCGTCGCCGCGCGGGCGATACGGAACAGGTCGGGAAGGCTGGCGAACCGCAGCAGGCCTCGGTACAGACCGCTCGCCAGGAAGGACACTGCGTAGATCGGCACGACCCACGGGAGCGAGTTCACTGCAAGGGTGAGGTAGTCGTCCGGGATCGCCAGGTTGAACCGAAGCAGGAAACCTCCGATCCAGGCGCACGTGACCGCACCAAGATCGAACACGAAAACGAGCATCGACCGGGGTGACGCCGGTGCCCACCGTGCGATCGAAAAACGTTGGCTCGTCACGTCGTGCTGAATCGTCGAACGAAAAGGAAGTGCAGAAAAGTGCAGCCGGCCAGCCAGGCCACGGCCACGCCTACACCCGTTTCGCGTGGCACGCGCTCGACCGTCAGGGCGAGGCCCGCTGACATCGCCATGACGCCGTACGCCGCAAAAGCGGTCTGAGCATGACCGAGACTTCCCGCCACCATTCGCTGGTAAAGGTGTTCCTTGTGGGCCAGCCAGATGCGTTCGCCTCGCGCGAGGCGACGGAGCAGGGTCAGCGTCGCGTCGGTCAGGAAAGGCGAGAACACGATCACAGGAAACCAGCCGCTCCAGACCCCCGCAGCCCATCCGAGCAGTCCCATCGCAGCCGCAAGGAATCCCAGCGGAGCCGACCCGGCATCGCCCATGAACACCCGCGCTGGAGCGAAATTGAAAACGAGGAAGCCCACGGCAGCCCCGGCGACGGCGGCGGCCGCGATCGCGAGCGGGATGTGCCCGATCAGCGCGGCGTCCATCGCATAGCTGCCGAAGCCGATCACCGCCATCCCGCCGGCCATGCCGTCACTGCCGTCCATGAAGTTGTAGGCGTTGATGGACCACACGATGACGGCAACAAGTAGTGCGGCCGACCATGCCGGACTCGCGCCGTGGATCAGCGAGACCGCTGCGACCGCGAGCACGACCTGCACGACGAGGCGTGCAACAACCGGCAGGCCGACTCGGTCGTCGGCCGCCGAGACGGCCATCAAAGCCAGCGCCAGGGCACCAATCCACAGCATCGCTCCGCCGAGCCAGAGGGCCGGGATCAATGCGACGACGATCAGCACCAGCCCACCCGATCGCGGCACGGCCTGGTCATGCAGCGAACGCTGGTTCGGAAGGTCGAGCGCGATCGCGTGTGCCCAGCCCGTTCGCAGCAACGCGAACAGCACCCCGGCCGTCAGCACCGCACATGCAATGGCTATCATCAGCGCCATTCAGGTCCGCGATCCCCTTGGTTCTCCGTCGTCCGAGTGTCGGCCACACTTGACCGACTTGCCCCGCGCAAGTTTAGGGGTGGCGCGGTCAGGCAATCGCCGGCGTCTGTCCCAGTTTGCGGTACAAATCCAGCGTCGCGGCCTGCACGGCGGCCAGGCTGAACCGAGCGGCGACCCGTTGCCGCGCTTTCTGGCCCATGCGTTCACATAGAGCTGTGTCCGCGAGCAGCGTGCGCAGCGCGTCTGCCAGAGCGGTGTCGTCGTGTGAAGGCACCAGAAGCCCGGTCTTGCCCGGCTCGACGACATCCCGGCAGCCAGGCACGTCGGTCGTCACGATCGGCTTGGCGCAGGCCGCTGCCTCCAGCAATACCTTGGGGAGCCCTTCCCGGTAGGACGGCAGGCACACGATCGTCGCTTGGCGGAGCACATCGGCCATCTCGTCGCGCTGTCCCCACCATTCGACGATGCCAGCGCGTTGCCATCCGGCGAGCACTTCGGCGGGAATCGCGGTCGGGTTCTCCTCGTCGCGTCCGCCGACCAGCACGAAGCGGACGTCGGTCCGTTCCAAGCGCAAACGCTTTGCAGCCTCGACAAACTCGCCGATGCCCTTGTCCCACAGCATTCGCGAAGCGAGCATCACGATCGGCGGGGCGGAGGCGGGGCCCTGTGGGGGACTGAAGCGCTCGAGGTCGACACCCGAGCCACGGATGATCTCAACGGCCGACGTGTCGGCGAGTCCGATGCTGCGGAGCATGGCGGCATCGTCATCGTTCTGGACGATCGCCACCGAGCCGCGCCGGTTCAGCGCGAGTCGCAAGGCAGAAGTGATCAGCGGACGCAGCATCCGCGCCAGCGAAGTGCGCGAGCTGTAGACGAAGCCGAGGCCGGCGAGCGCGTTGACAGATGAGCGCACTCCCGCCAGACGGGCGGCGAGCGATCCGTACAGCACAGGCTTAATGGCCACTTGGTGGACGATGTCCGGACGCCAGCGCCGGTAGACGCCGACGAGTTCGATCACGGCGCCGACCTCTCGCAAGGGATTCAGGCTGCGTCGGCGCAGCTTCCGCAACGGAATCACCTCGCAGCCGCAAGCTTCGATGGCGGCCCGATGGGCATTGACCCGGGTGGCGACGGCGACCGCATAGCCTCCTTCGAGCGCTGCTTGCGCCAAGGGCAGACGATGCGAGTGGAAGTACCAGTCCTCGGTGACAACGAACAGCAATCGCGGCCGGTCACTCGCCATGCCAGCGCTCGAGCCAAGCCTGGAACATCAGCACGTTCCAGAGCGGATAGTGCCACTGTCGCTGCCCGGCGAGATGCTGCTGCCAACTCGCGCGAATCGGCTCGGGATCGAAGTAGCCCTCGCGGGCGAGTCTTGCCGGGTCGAGAAGGGACTCGGCCCATTCGCGCAGAGGACCGCGCAGCCAACTGTCGATCGGAACGCCGAATCCCATCTTCGGCCGGTCGATCAGCGCTTGCGGAACGTAACGGTGAAGTACGTTGCGCAGCAGCTGCTTGGTGCTGCGTGAGTTCACCTTCGCTGCCATCGGCACTTGCCATGCGAACTCGACGACCCTGTGATCGAGCAGAGGGATGCGGGTCTCCAAGCTGACCGCCATCGCGGCGCGGTCGACCTTCACCAGGATGTCGTCGGGCATGTAGGTCACGAGATCCAGGAACATCATGCGCGCTACTGGATCATCTATGGCCAGGTCACCGGAGCTGCTCAATACGGTTATTGGCTCACGGGTTCCGAGCACGACCTGCTGTGGCGACTTCCAGTGCGAAACCAGGTCGCGGTACAGCGAATCCAGGCTCGGGTACGCGACGACCTCGGCGAGCTTGTGCAGCTTGTCGCCAGGCAATCCAACGCGGTATCGGCTCGGCGCGAGCGGCATGAACGGCCTCATCACCGAGGACCACGTTCGCGCCGGCACCGACTTCACCACTCTTGCCAAAGCGGTGCGCAACCCCACCGGTAAGCGCGACAACTTGCCCCAGAGTTCCTGCCCGAGCAGGTAACGGTTGTAGCCGCCGAAGAGCTCGTCCCCGCCGTCGCCGGACAGCGCAACGGTGACCTTGCTGCGAGCGAGCTGCGCGACCAGGAACGTGGGTATCTGCGAGGAATCGGCAAATGGTTCGTCGTAGATCGTCGGCAGCCTCGGGATCACGGCCATCGCCTCGTTCGGCGTGACATAGAGCTCGGTGTGTTCGGTTCCCAGGTGCCGCGCGACGGCCGCAGCGTGCTTCGCTTCGTCGTAACCCTCCTCGCTGAAGCCGATCGTGAACGTCCTTACAGGCCGCGCGCTTTGCGACTGCATCAGCGCGACGATGAGCGAACTGTCGATCCCGCCGGACAGGAATGCGCCGAGCGGCACGTCCGCCACCATTTGTTGCGCAACTGAGTCGCGCAGCAGGGCGTCGAGCTCGTCGGTCAGCGTTGCGGCGTCCAGCGTCAGCGGTGAGCTGAAGCCTTGCTCGGCAACCTCCCGCGCCGACCAATACGGCTCGATCGTCGGCTGCGGCGCGCCCCAACGCAGTGTCAGCAGGTGGCCTGGGAGGAGCTTCTGAATTCCCTGATAGATCGTGTACGGCGCGGGCACGTAGTTGTGACGCATGAACAGCGCCAGCGCGCCACGATCGATCGACGCTCGCCACTGCGGGTGCGCGCGCAGGGCCTTCAGTTCCGAGCCGAAGACGAAGGTGCCACCGAGTCGACCGAAGTACAGCGGCTTCTCGCCGAGTCGGTCGCGCGCAAGCACTAGGGTGCGTTCGCGCGTGTCCCAAAGTGCGAACGCGAACATGCCACGCGCGGCCCGCAGCGCACCAAATACGCCTCGGGCCTCGATCAGGGCCAGCAGGACCTCGGTGTCGGAATGGCCGCGCCAGGCCGGAGCAGCGCCCGCGGCCTCGAGATCGCTGCGCAGGGCGGCGAAGTTGTAGATCTCGCCATTGAATGCAACGACATAGCGACCGCCCGCGGATGCCATGGGCTGGTGGCCGGCGGGAGAAAGATCGATGATCGACAGGCGCCGGTGCGCCAGGGCGATCCCAGTTTCTGCATCCGTCCACACGCCACTGTCGTCAGGGCCGCGATGTCGGATCGTTTCGGCCATGGCGTGCGATGCCGACGCCAATCGCGCACGATCGAAATGTGAGTCGGCGAGGAATCCGGTGAACCCGCACATCGGAGCCTCAGTGGGGTCGAAGCATGCCGCCGTACAGGCGAATGTATTGATCGATCATCGAGCGGAGCGAGTACCGCTCGACGACTCTCCGGCGTGCAGCAAGTCCCATGCGTGCTCGTTCTTCTGGCCCCAACTGAGCTACCGTACCCAGCGCGTCAGCGAGCAGACCGGGCTTCCCAGGTTGAACGACTTGACCGATTCCGCAAACCACCTGCGCCGCATCGCCAACATCTGTCGTCACGCATGGAATGCCGCAACTCATTGCCTCCCCGATGACGTTCGGAAAGGCCTCGCTGCGCGAAGAAACGCACAGGACGTCCAGGCCGGTCAAGATCAGACTGACATCGCTTGCCTCGCCATGAAGCGTGACCAGCTTCGTAAGCCCTAGTCGTTCGATCTCCGATGTCAGGGCCTCGTTGGTGGCGTTGACACCTCGGCCGGCCATTAGGAAGTGGACGCGCAAGCCGCGATTGGAAAGCGCGGACGCGGCCTCCAGGAACGTGGCGTGATCCTTCACAGGGTGATAGCGCGCAATGTGCCCTATAAGGATGGTGTCCTCTGAAAGTTGCATCCGCTGTCGCAATCGAGCGCGGCCCGTTGCGTCCGGTCGCAACGCATCTGTGTCAAACCCATTCGCTATCACTATGCCCTTGCTCGGTGCGTACCCGATGCTTTCATGCTCGGTGCGAGCTCGGTGTGAGTTGTAGATGATGCGCCCTGGTCGAGTGGAAAGCTGTGCCCCGAAGCGGATTAGTCGGTTCGTCGTCGCCCGCTCGCGCTCCTGTGCGCCCAGCGACTGGCGGATACCCCATAGCAGACATCCGTCACAAGCGAGTGCCGCGACTGTTGCAACTAGGTTGCCGTGATACATCCAGCCTTGAACGATGTCCGGCTTGAACCGGCGCATTTCTCGCAGTACGAACGGCATGCTGAAAATGGCGCTCGACACGCTAGTCACTTGAAGTGGCCAAACCTCGGCTCCAACTTCTCGAAGACGGGAGACCAGACGCCCAGAGCCGCGCAGCGAGAAGACCGACGCCTGCACGCCCGAACTGGTCAGCCCGAGCACAAGCGAGACCAACGCTGTCTCAGCGCCGCCCGGGTCAAGACTAGTGGTAACGACGGCGACACGCATGCATCAGCGATACGGCCAGTGTCCACCGCAGCCTTCCGAGAAAAGCGCGTCCGCTCGATACGCGCTGATTGATAGCCCGGACTCTAGTCATCTGCGTTGGGCGGCCGAAACGCGGCGAAAGCAGAACTCGTTGCAGCCACGGCCCTGCCGGGTGATGAGCTTCTCGAGACTGAAGCCGCGCGCGCGGCAGAAGTCGAAGACTTCCTCCGGTTTGGCAACCTCAAAGGGATAGCCGCCCACCCAGTCCACCAGGTCATGCCACGCTGACATGCCTCGCTCACGGCCGTACTCGCGCCAAGAGCGCCCGGGCCGAAGGCTCACCAATTCAAGCAACATTGTCCAACCCCAGATTCGAACGAACGACGCTGAAACAAGGAGCGGTCGCATCCAAGGATGAGTGACGTAGTTGTACTTTGTACGTCTCCATCGATCGCTCACGTACCCTTGGTCGTTGTATAGCGCCAGCGCAAGTTGGCCATCCCGGGAGACAAGCTTCAATGCGTTCTCAACCGCCTCCCACATCGAACCCGTGTGATGCAATACGCCCCAGGAATAGACGACATCCCACTCACCCAGATCGGATAGAAACGTCTTGTCGAGAACTGATCCCTGTTCGATTCGCCAGCGGCCGTCCGTGGCGGCAAATCGCTGCTTAAGCGTTTGACTGGCCATGACGCTGTCATTGTCAAAATCGAATGAGAACACCTCTGCGCCCAAGCGAAGGGCGGCGAGTGAGGACAAGCCACTACCGCACCCGATGTCTAGGAACCGCTTGCCCCGCAGGTCATTCGTCCCTAGCAGCTGCACGATAGCCTGACACGACTCCTTGATGCGCTCTTCATTCACTGACGTTAAGTAGGCAGACCAGTTCTTGCCAAACGCGAAGCGCGCTTCCGACTCTGGAATTCGCAATGTTCTGTTCTTCATCTTCCGAGAACTTCAGGGAGAGTTTGTGCCGCAGGTGCAAAGATGATCACGTTTCGCTGCGCAGGCGCGATAGCAGATTCGTCGACTTCGTGAAGAAACGAAGAGCAGTTTCGGCCAAGCGCGCGTCGGTCAGTCTTGGTTGCTGCCATAGTGTGGATGCCAATTTATGCAAATCAGACTCATGCCTTCAGCCCCGTCAGAATCTCCTCCCAGAGAGAGCTGATGTGTTCTGGGGAATACCGCGCGGTGACGTCTGAGGCGGCCGCGCTGCCGAGACGCCTCCTCAGGTCGGCGTCGTTCGCTAGGCGAGTGATGACAGCTGCAAGGGCTTTGGTGTCGCCGGGCGGAACCAGCAGCCCGGTCTCTTCATGCCGCACGATTTCGCCAGGTCCGCTGGGACAGTCGAAGGCGGCCACCGGGAGCCCGCAGGCCATTGCCTCCAACAGCGCATTCGGAAAGCCTTCGAAGCGCGAAGAGAGCGCGAAGATATCTGCGTGAAACAGCCACTGCTGCGGGTCGGTGACGACTCCTGGCATTACCACATCGTGCCTCAAACCGAGCGCCTCGGCTTGAGCCTCGAGCGCGGCGCGCTCTTGCCCGTCGCCCAGGATTACCAATTGCCATCCCGATGAGGCCAGACCAGTCTCGGCAAACGCTGGTAGCAGCATGTCGAAGCCCTTCTCCGGTCCCATCCGCCCCACTGCGGCCAGCGTGGGGCGAACGCCCAACGCGGCGGGTCTAGGCGCAGTTCGTTTTGGAACGCAAACTGGATTGGGGATTATGCGCACCGAACTCCCATCCAACCATCTGCCGGCCCACTCGCCGACCGAGCGTGTTTGTACGACGAGGATGTCAGCCATGGGATAACTGAAGCGGCGAAGCACGCGCCATGGCCAAGGCAACGGAGATAGCCGTGGGTCGGTCCGTTCGGAAATCAGAGTCGGGACTCCGAGCCGCACACCGGCGAGCACTGCCCGTACGTTGACCGTGTTCCCGAATGCGACGACGGCGTCGGGACTAGTGTGGAGAAGCGTCGAACGTAGGCGCTTCAAGCGCACGAAATTTCGCGCGAACTTGTCGTAAAGACTGGACGAGTTGGAGGGCGTGTCGAGCGTGATGCGCCGGACCCGTGAGTCAAGCACATAGTGATCGGTCGTCCTTGGCGCGTCCGTTACGACTGTGACCTCATGGCCCCGCCCTGTCCAATCGTTGGCCAGAGTTGATAGGACCCTCTCGGCCCCGCCAGCCTCAAGCGATGAAATGACGAGCGTTAGGCGCACTTTGCGGAGCTGGATGGCTGGCTAGGGCCGGACAGAGGTGCTATCTCGAGACGCCGATCTGCTCCTCGCGATCGGTTTGCAGGACTGCAATCATGTGGCATTGCCGGGCTGTGAGGAGGCGCTCAGTTAGCAGGACGGACACCGCATGCGTGATGAATCTTCCGCGGATTCATGTCCGCCAATCTCCTGAATAGCGAACTCCAATGCTGCCACTGTAAGGTAGGCGAGTGGTCCTCTTTCAGAGACATGCTGAGAGCGCCTGCAGAACGGAGCGGTGAAGAGGTGGCACTACCTGCAGTCAGCCCCTCCGAGGAGTTCCGAATAGACGCCAAAAAGCTGCTGTGACGGACTCGGTCTAGAGTTCCCGGCCTCGGTACTATTTCTCAACGACGCTTTCGGATGAGCGTGCTTCGGAGCCAAGGGCTGCTGACGAATGCTACCGGGAATGGCCGCTGTTTCGGTTAGCTGAACACCTTCACCAAGAGAGCCCATGACATCTGGTCCCGAGGTTTCCTCGATCGGAACGAGCAGACCGACTGACCTCAGGCATTCTGGTTCCATCCGCATCACTACGGTCATCGGTACGCTGAGTGGCGGCGGAGCAGAGCGGAATCTGCTGCGTCTCTGCGATGCGCTGGCCGTTCGCGGACATCACGTCGCGCTGGTGACCGTCAATCCGGGAGCGGATGACTTCTACGACGTTCCTCTAACTGTCGAACGCCGCCGGGCTCACCCCTCCGCATTCATGGACTGTCGCTGGTACAACCTCCCCTGTCAGCGCGTGAGGCGAGCAGCGCTTCGGCGAGCTCTGCTCGAATCCGAGCCAGATGTCATCATCAGCTTCATCGACACGATGAACGTCGGCACGCTCCTCGCACTCTGGCGGCACAAGATTCCTGTGATCGTTTCCGAAAGGATTGACCCGCGGCTTCACGTGCTGAGCGGGCGATGGTCGATGCTCCGCCGTTTGGTGTATCCCCTTGCGGCAAGAGTCATTGTGCAGACGGAAAGTGTTGCGGCTTGGGCAAGGCGCCAGTGGCCACGATGGCGAGTCCAAGTCATCCCCAACCCCGTCTTCGAAGGCGCTGTCGCACACGCAGCGAACAGGACCGGAGATGTACGCAAGACGGTCATGAGCATGGGGCGGCTCGTCGGGCAAAAGCAATTCGATCATCTGATCCGTGCGTTTGCATTGCTCTCTCGAGAGTTCCCTGACTGGGACCTTCTGATCGTCGGTGAAGGGCCTGAGCGGCCCCGCCTCGCAGCGCTGGCGTGCGAACTTGGCCTCTCCGGAAGAGTCCGGATGCCAGGCGCGGTCAGGTCGCCGGCTGAAGTCCTTGCATCCTGCGATCTGTTCGCGTTCTCCTCCCTCTACGAGGGCTTTCCCAATGCACTCTGCGAGGCGATGGCCAGCGGTCTACCCGTCGTCTGCTATGACTGCCCTTCGGGTCCGCGTGAAATCATTCGCCATGAGGTCGATGGCTTGCTCGTGACCCCACAGGACGTGGAGGCGCTCTCGCAATCCATTCGCCGGCTGATTGGCAACCCCCTCGAGCGCCAGCGCATGGCAAAACGCGCGAGGGAAGTCGCGGCGCGCTTCTCGTCCGAACGCATCTTCGATATCTGGGAGCGGTTGATTCGGGATGTGCTGTCGGAGGCTGCATGACCAAGTTGTGGCGTGACTTCCTCCGCTTGGCGGGTTGGTTTCCTGGCCTCACGATCGCGGCTGTCGTGCTTTGTTGCGCGGCGGCTGTACTGGAGGGGATCGGACTGGCCGCACTGATCCCAGCGCTTAGCGCGTCCATTGCGGGCGGAGAACAACCAGCCGGCCCTTGGGCGCGGTGGCTTCCTGCGGACAGATCCTCATGGGCGCTGCTGGGTGTCGTTGCCTTTGTCACTTTGGCCGGCGCGGCCTCGGTCGCGCGCTTCTCTGCAGAGACGGTTCTACTTCGGCTTCGCACCGAGATCGAGCATCGCGCTAGAGAGATCATGGGCCGAGCCTTGCTGAAGGCAGCCTGGCCGACGTTCGTGACCATGAAGCTGGGTGACATATCCAAGGCGCAGGTCGCGGAGGGGATGCAGATGGGTGCCGGCACGCAGGTGTTCGTGCAGGCACTTGGTGCGCTGATGGCGAGCCTTGCCTACTTGGCAGTTGCGCTGTCCATATCGGTGCGGCTGACCCTCTACACGGTCGCGTTTGGACTGGTAGGCGCGGCGATGTATGTTTTGGTTGGCCGATGGGCACGGCGACATGCGGATGAACTGTCGAACATCTTGTCTTCGATAGGTGAGCGAGTGTCCGAGATCTTCTTCGGCCTGAAGTTCATTCGGTCCACTGGATTGGTGCCGGAGGCGGAAAGACAGGCGAATTCCCTCTACGAGTCGTGGCGGCGCAGCTTCTTCCTTAGTCAACTTTATGCAATTGGAACGAGGCAGTCCTTTGAACTCATGGGGTTGGCCTTTATCGCGGTCTTCCTCGGTGTCACTCTTCGCGGCGGAGCAGAGGGCGTCCCCGCAGCGCTGGTCTTTCTCGGAGTCTTCTATCGATTGGCGCCGCGACTACTTGCAGTCCAGGACGGATTTTTCCAGGCGAGGACCTTTCACTCCTGGGTGGTTAGCTGGGATCAACGCAGAGTGCTTGCGGAGGCGGCGGTAGAGCCGCCGGGCGGCACTCGACCGCCGCGGTTTGACCATCAGCTTGAGTTCAAAGATGTGTCCTACAAGTTTCCCGGCGCTTCGAGTTACGCGCTCGCGGACATTTCTTTGGCCGTGCCAGTCGGCGAAGCCGTTGGGCTGATAGGCACGTCCGGATCTGGCAAGAGTACGTTGCTGGATCTAATCACTGGTTTGCTTGCTCCCTCGAATGGTTCGATCCTGCTCGATGGGGTGGCATTGAGCGAAGTGGACCTGCTGAAGTGGCGCCGACGGATTGGTCTCGTCCAGCAGGACACACCGATGATCCATGGGACTGTCCTGGAGAACATTGCCTGGGGCTATGCATCGCCTGATCTGGCGCTGGCTCGGGACTGTGCCGAGAAGGCAGGCGCACTCGCATTCGTGGAAGCGCTCCCTTATGGATTCGAGTCAGTGGTCGGAGAGCGAGGTGGCCGTCTTTCAGGTGGACAGCGTCAGCGTCTGGCTCTTGCTCGAGCGCTTTATCGCCGTCCGGAGTTGCTAATCCTCGATGAACCGACAAGCGCTCTCGACAGCGAGTCCGAAGCCGCTGTTCGCACCGCTTTGGAAGGTGTCAAAGGCACTTGCACCATGCTCATCGTCGCTCACCGGCTAGACACAGTGAAGTTCTGTGATCGGATCGTTGCGCTTGAGGCTGGACGAATCGTCGAGGCCGGCACCTGGTCTCAGTTGGCTGCACGACCGAACAGCGTTCTCTCGCGCATGCTCGGGGCACAGCAGACTCTGTGAACGCTCGCGTGCACTGACGCTCAACTCACTTACTCTGATTGGTTGCCGAGGTAGTGCCCTAGGTACCACTCCACGAACTTCGCAATCCCGACGCGAATCGCCGTCCCCGGCTCATACCCCGTCCACGCCGTGAGCCGCGCCGTATCCGCAAACGTCGCCGCCACATCCCCCGGCTGCATCGGCAGGTACCGCCGC
>Ga0209254_10003174_pt1 | contig 15001 bp, 15 predicted proteins | sample FrelakmetDIP11DI_FD_187148 | JGI IMG/M metagenome (GOLD analysis project Ga0209254, IMG submission 187148) | Freshwater lake sediment microbial communities from the University of Notre Dame, USA, for methane emissions studies - DIP11 DI (SPAdes)... | ecosystem: Environmental > Aquatic >...
TGGTTAAGGTCGTGGCGGCGGTGGCGGCGTGTTGCGCCGGACTCGCTCGAGCGCTATCGATTCAGCTGCTACGGGCCGTTAGTAAAGCTGTTTGAGCACCAGCACGCCGGCCTGTTGCTCCATCTTCACCTTGCGCATGAACGACATCCCGAGCAGCGCTTCGACCGGATAGTCGCCGGGAATCACCGCGGCACGAACGTGATGTGTCTGGATGCCACCGATGGTCAGCGTCTCGAGGTTGACCAGGTACGCGCTGACTTGCCCCTGCGCCGTCACCACCGACGCACGCTCCGGGGAGGCGGCATACGGGATACCGATCTCCTTGGCGGTGCGTTCGCTGATCGCAACAAGAGACGCCCCAGTGTCGACGAGGAACCCGACGAAGTGGCCGTTGATCGAGCCCTGAGCGCGATACTGACCTAGGTCGTCCGGCGCAATCGAGATGCTCGCTTCGCTTGGCGGCTGAAACACGCCCCCCATTTGATCCGTCAGGGTTAGGCGATAGGTCTCGCCCTGGTAACGAACGACCGCGTGTTGGGCATCCGATTCAACCAGTACCGCACCCTCGGGTGACGCCTGACCCAATGTGAGATAGCGCTCTTTTCCCAACACTCTGATCATGGCGCGGTCTTTGAACAAGCCGACCGCTTCGACCGGCGCAGTGGCAGCCGCAGTCATCGTGATGCTCAACATCGAAACCAGCCACGCTGCGTGATACGTTTTCATGTCATCGATTGCCCAAGTCGCGATCCGTGCCGGATCATACGTCGGCGAACACATCAGCCCGGTAAGTGGATAAGCCTGACTGAGAGCTGCAGCACAAACGCGGCGAGAACCCCGGCAATCAAGTCGTCGAGCACGACGCCCAAACCACCGGAGAGCCGTCGGTCCGCCCACGACACCGGCCAGGGTTTGGCGATGTCGAACACCCTGAACAGCACGAAGCCAATGCCGACAACGAGCAATGATTTGGGTGCCGCAACGAGCGCGACCCATTGACCGACGTATTCATCGAGCACAAACGCCGATGCGTCGCCGACGCCGGCGGCACGGCATGCACGCTCGACGATCCAGATTGACAGCAGCGCGACGCCAACGACAAACAACAGTTGCGCGGCGAACGACAGGTCCGCGAGGAAGTACCACCAGATCGGCAGCGCGAGCAGGCTCCCGACCGTCCCTGGCGCAATTGGTGCTAGGCCGCTGCCGAGTCCGGTGGCCAGCAGCACGAACGGATTCTTCAAATCTGCGACGACGATTGTGCCCTTGGGTTCAGCTGAAATGACGGAATCCTCCGTCCGCGAGCTGCACTGTGCGCCCCCCGGCACGAACGGTGACGCCGCGCCCGGCGGTGATGCGTCCGATCACCGAGACTGCCTCCGGCAGGTTGTCGAGCGCTGCGCGATGACGCGGTGCAACGGTAAAACACAGTTCGTAGTCATCACCGCCGGTTGCCGCGAGTTCCGCTCGGCAACCGGCCACGAGCGGCACCGAAGCAAGCTCGATCTCACCGGCGACTTCGCTCGCGGCACACACATGCCCCAAATCCGCGACAAGCCCATCCGAAATATCGATTGCTGCGGTTGCAATTCCGCGCAGCGCGCGACCGAGCGCAATCCGCGGTTCAGGCAGGTAGTACCGGCGCAGTGTATACAACGGATCCGCTGAGTCGCACGCAAGCAACGTCTGCAGATCGGGCGGATGCTCCAGATCGGTTCGCAACAACGCTGCGCTGGCGCCACCGAGTTCACCGCTCACACAAACGAGATCATCGGGCTGCGCACCCGATCGCTTCAGCGCCTCACCCGGTGCAGCGTAGCCATGTACGCTAACGGTTACATTGAGCGGACCGCGTGCCAGATTGCCGCCGACGACCTTGACACCGAACCGCGCCGCTGCCGCCGCGATACCGTGCGCAAATCGTTCGAGCCAATTGCCGCTGCCGTGCGGCAACGTCACCGCGATCAACACATAGCCGGGTTCGGCGCCCATGGCTGCGAGATCGGACAGACTGACGCCCATTGCACGAAAACCAACTAGATCGGCCGGCGCGGCCGCGGGAAAGTGCACACCGGCTACCAAGGTATCGATCGAGCTGACCGCCAGACGATCGCGCGGTGATTGCACCAGTGCGGCATCATCGCCGGGGCCCAGCAGAACTCCGCCGCCTCGTGTGTGGTCGCCCAGCGTCTCGATCAATAGATCGATTAGCTCGAACTCACCCATCGACCGCGACTTCGCGTGCCCGTTGGGCACGCGCAACTGCGTCCAGCACACCATTGATGTATCCATGGCTCTTTTCGGCGCCGAATACTCGTGCGAGCCCGACTGCCTCGTCGATTGCCACTTTGAATGGCACGTCAGGACGATGGCAGAGCTCATAAACGCCCATTCGCAGCAGCGCAAGTTCCACCCGATCGAGCTCCATGACCTTTCGATCCAGCAACGGCGCGAGGCGCTCATCAAGCGCCGCACAATTGCCGATCACTCCGCGCAACACCTCGTGAAAAAATACCGCGTCGGCGCGCGCAAAAGTCGGGTCCTCACGGAATTGCCGCTCGATGTCGGCCTCATCGGCGCCAGACATCTGCCATTGATACAGCGCTTGCAACAACAGCCGTCGTGCCCGGCGCCGCGCCCACGGGTCGAAGCGCCCTTCAGCCATGACGACCTCGACGACTCACGCGAGTTTGTCGAGCAGATTGACCATCTCGAGCGCGGTCATCGCCGCATCCGCGCCTTTGTTGCCCGCCTTCGTCCCCGCCCGCTCGACGGCCTGCTCGATCGAATCGGTCGTCAGCACGCCGAACGCGACGGGCAGCGACAACTCCAGGCTCATGCGCGCGAGCCCCGCGGCGCACTGCCCCGCGACATAGTCGAAATGAGGTGTGGCGCCACGGATCACCGCACCGAGCGCGATGATCGCGTCGTGACCGCCCTTACCGGACGCCACGCGCTTGACGGCCAGCGGCAGCTCGAAGCACCCGGGCACCTTCACCAGCGTGATGTCTTTCGCAACGACGCCGTGCCGCAGCAGCGTGTCGATCGCGCCTGCCACCAGACTGTCGACGATATAGCCATTGAATCGACCCGCAACGATGGTGAATTTGCGGCCAGTACCCGTGAAACCGCCCTCGATCGTCTTGACGTCAGCCATGAGTTCTCTCCAAAAAGTCGTGCTCAGTCTAAGGGCTGCGAGCCGACGCGCAAAATCTGTATCCGCAGGTCGGTGCCGACCAGCCGCACATCGGTGATCGTCCCCGACACGGCATCCGCCAAACGAGCTACCGACAGATCTGCGAAGGCGCGAGCGTCCTTGCCCAGAAACTTCGGCGCAAGATAGATGACCGCCTCGTCCCAAAGGCCCAGGCGAAGCACTTCACCGGTGAGTATCGGTCCTGCTTCGATCAATATTTCATTGGCACCACGCCGCGAAAGCTCCGCGAGCAGAGCGTCGATGTCCACACGCGGTCCAGCGGATATAAAAAGTTCAGCACCGGCAGCCATAACCGGCCCAGCCGCGCTCATATCGGCCACTGTTGCCAGCAGTACCGCGCCCGGCGATTGGAATAGACGCGCAGTCGGCGGCGTACGCAGCCGCGAATCGACCACTACCCGCAGCGGTTGCCGAAGGATGCCGTCAACGGCGTACTCGGACCCGCGCACGTTCAACTGCGGATCATCGGCCAGCACTGTACCTATGCCGGTTACGATTGCGCAGCTGCGCGCACGCCAGTACTGCACGTCGGCTCGCGCCGCTGAGCCGGTGATCCACTGGCTTTCCCCGGAGGCCATCGCCGAGCGACCATCGAGCGACGCCGCGATCTTCAATCGCACCCACGGCCGCTGCCGCGTGGCCCGCTCGAGGAAACCACGATTCAACTCCAGCGCTGCGGGCCGTTCGATCACATCGACGGCTATCCCTGCGGCACGCAATTGTGCCAACCCGCGGCCCGCAACCCGCGGATCAGGATCGTTGGCGGCGATCACGACGCGGCCAATGCGCGCGGCGATCAGCGCGTCCACACACGGCGGTGTGCGACCGTGGTGCGCGCAGGGTTCGAGCGACACATAACACGTCGCGCCCTCGATGATCTGGTTGGGGGTCGAATCGGCGGCATCGGTCAGCGCCGCAACTTCCGCATGCGGACCGCCGGCACGGCGATGCCAGCCGCGTCCAATGACTTTTCCATCGCGGACCAGAATGCAGCCGACGCGCGGATTCGGTGTCGTCGAATAGAGCCCCTGCCGCGCCAGTTCAATGGCCGCATCGAGAAAGAGTAGGTCGGAGTCCGCCACGAATGCGCCTATGAGTCGCCCTTGGTCTTGGTGCGCGGCACGGCGTCGTCGTCGCGACGACTGGTCAACTTGCGAATCTCTTCCTGAAATTCGCTGACATCCTGAAAGTCCCGATACACCGACGCAAAACGCACGTAGGCAACGCCATCCATCTGCCGCAGTTCGCGCATGACCTCTTCACCGACCATCCGCGACGGCAATTCGCGCTCAGCGGACGAACGCAGCCGATGCATGATTCGGGCGATGCCGGCTTCGATTTCTTCGGTACTTACCGGACGTTTTTCCAACGCGCGCAACAAGCCAGAACGTAGCTTCTCTTCATTGAACGGTTCGCGGATGCCGTCGCGTTTGACGATACGCGGCATCACCAGCTCGGCAGTTTCGAACGTCGTGAAGCGCTCGCCGCAGGTCTGGCATTCACGTCTGCGCCGTACCTGATCCCCATCCGCAACGAGGCGCGAATCGATCACCTTGGTATCGTCGGCGCCACAAAACGGGCAGTGCACGCGAGCGTCTCAGTTGCCGCGCGCGTACACGGGAAAACGCCGACACAGTTCGATCGCTTTGAGCTGCACCGAGCCGATCATGTTGTCGTTTTTCAGATCATCGAGCACATCGCACATCCAGTGCGTCAACGTCCTGCACTCGGCTTCTTTGAAGCCGCGGGTGGTGACTGCCGGTGTGCCGATCCGCAAGCCGCTGGTGACGAACGGCGACCGTGGATCATTCGGTACCGCGTTCTTGTTGACGGTAATGTTGGCGCGGCCCAGCGCCGTGTCGGCATCCTTGCCGGTCATCTTCTTGTCGATCAGATCGAGCAGAAACAGGTGATTGTCGGTTCCGCCCGAGACCACTTTGTAACCACGCTGTTGAAATTCCGTCGCCATGACGCGGGCGTTGGCGATGACCTGCTGCTGATAGACATTGAATTCCGGTTCCATCGCCTCCTTAAAGCACACCGCCTTGGCGGCGATGACGTGCATCAGTGGACCGCCCTGGGTGCCGGGAAACAACGCGGAGTTCAACTTTTTCTCAATCTCGGGATTGCTGCGCGCGAGGATCAAGCCACCGCGTGGACCACGCAACGTCTTGTGTGTCGTCGACGTCACGACATCGGCAAACGGCACCGGATTCGGATACAGCCCGGCAGCCACCAATCCCGCGACATGCGCCATGTCGACAAGGAAATAAGCCCCCACCGAATCTGCAATGTCGCGAAAACGTTGCCAGTCCATCTTACGCGAGTAGGCCGAAAATCCTGCGACCAGCAGCTTCGGGCGATGTTTTTCGGCCAGCGCCGCGACCTGCGCGTAGTCGACCTCACCGGTCGCGCCATCAAGCCCGTATTGCACCGCGTGATAAATTTTGCCGGAAAAGTTGACCGACGCACCGTGTGTCAGATGACCGCCATCGGCGAGACTCATGCCGAGCACGACGTCGCCCGCAGACAACAACGCCAGATAGGCAGCGGCGTTGGCTTGTGATCCGGAATGCGGCTGGACATTCGCAAAAGCGGCGCCGAAGAGCTGTTTCGCGCGTTCGATCGCGAGCACTTCCACCTGGTCGACGTATTCACAACCGCCGTAATAACGCTTTCCGGGATAGCCCTCGGCATATTTGTTCGTCAGCACGGTACCCTGCGCCTGAATGACGCGCGGGCTCGCATAGTTTTCCGACGCAATCAGTTCAATGTGATCTTCCTGACGTTGTTGCTCGCCGGTGATGGCCTGCCACACCTGATCGTCGAAGCCGGCGATCTTCATTTTGGGGTCGAACATCGATTAGGTCCGCAGCGGTAACGAGGCCGCGCATTGTAGCCCACGGTCCGGAAACCGAGCACTTGAAAGGCCGTCATTGTGAAAGTGAAACGGGGTCAGGAAATGGGGTCAGACGATCCGGTGCAGCAAGTCGCTTTCCCGACGGCACGCCCACCGCACTACAATGGCCGCCTCACATTTTCCGAAACAATCGAATGGCGCAATACGTCTACACCATGAATCGGGTCTCCAAGGTCGTCCCCGGCGGACGCAAAATTCTGGAAAACATCTCACTGTCGTTTTTTCCAGGCGCCAAGATCGGTGTGCTCGGCCTGAACGGTTCGGGAAAGTCGACGCTGTTGCGCATCATGGCGGGCATCGACACCCAGATTGACGGCGAAGCACGGCCTCAGAAGGGCATCAAGGTCGGTTTTCTACCGCAGGAACCCCAACTCAACGCGAGCAAAAACGTCCGCGGCAACGTCGAGGAAGGTGTTGCCGAGCTCAAATCGCTGCTGACCGAATATGACGCGATTTCCAACAAATTCGCGGAGCCGATGTCCGACGACGAGATGAATACGCTGCTCGAACGCCAGGGCGACCTGCAGGGCAAGATCGATGTCGCGAACGGCTGGGATCTGGATAGGACCCTCGATATCGCCGCCGACGCGTTACGCCTGCCGCCATGGGATGCCGCGGTCGACAATCTGTCGGGGGGCGAGAAGCGCCGCGTCGCACTGTGCACGCTGTTGTTGTCGCAACCCGACATGCTGCTGCTCGATGAACCCACCAACCATCTCGATGCCGAAAGCGTTGCGTGGCTCGAACGATTCTTAGGTGAATACCCCGGCACCGTGGTCGCGGTGACCCACGACCGCTATTTCCTCGACAACGTCGCCGGTTGGATTCTCGAACTCGACCGCGGTCGCGGTATCCCGTTCGAAGGCAACTACAGCGCGTGGCTCGACGCCAAAGACAAACGCCTCAGCTCCGAGGCAAGCCAGGAGCAAGCCCGCCAGCGCGCCATCAAGTCAGAGCTCGAATGGGTCCGCTCCAATCCGAAGGGGCGCCAAACCAAGAGCAAGGCACGGCTCGCCCGTTTTGAGGAGTTGATGTCGAAGGAAGTGCAGGCCCGCAATGAAACGTCCGAGCTGTATATTCCGCCGGGACCTCGGCTCGGCGAAAAGGTCATCGATTTGAATGGTGTCAGCAAGGCCTATGGCGATCGACTGTTGATCGACAACCTGTCGTGCAGCCTGCCGCGCGGCGCAATTGTCGGCATCATCGGGCCGAACGGCGCCGGCAAGACCACGTTATTCCGCATGATCACCGGACGCGAAAAGCCGGATGCCGGTACGCTCGAACTGGGCGAAACGGTACAGATCGCCTACGTCGATCAGAGCCGCGATGACTTGGATGGATCGAAAAACGTGTGGGAGGAAGTCTCCAACGGTCAGGACATCATGCGCATCGGCACCTACGAGATCCCGTCACGCGCCTATGTCGGTCGATTCAACTTCCGCGGCGCCGATCAGCAGAAAAAAGTCAGCGATCTTTCGGGTGGCGAACGCAATCGGTTGCACCTGGCGAAGCTGCTGCGCCAAGGCGCCAACGTGTTGCTGCTCGACGAACCGACCAACGATCTAGACGTCGAAACGTTACGCGCCCTCGAAGACGCGTTGCTGAATTTCCCCGGCACGATACTGGTGATCTCCCACGATCGCTGGTTTCTCGACCGGATCGCAACCCACATGCTCGCGTTCGAAGGCGATAGTCACGTGGAGTGGTTCGCCGGGAATTTCAGCGACTATGAAGAAGATCACAAGAAGCGTCTGGGCGCCGATGCGGCGGAGCCCAAGCGAATTCGTTACAAGAAACTGGGCTGATTCCTACAAGGGGTCAGAGTGACTTTCGCGTCAAGCAACGCGAAAGGCACTCTGACCCTGTTATCAGCCCAACAGTTTGATCAGACAGTTGACGACGAATGCAACCACGTCACGCAGCGCGAAACCGAACATGTTGCCTCCTACGGGTCAGACCCATGACCCACTACATACAACGGCTCCATTGTTGACCCGTTGCGGCGCACCGCGTGTGAGGGCTTGTGACGCGGATGTGAACGATTCGGAACCTGTCCGCCCGGACCCACTGCAGAACCCGTCAGGCTCCTTCGTTCAACACATCGAGTGCTTCGTTCAACGTGGCCACGGCGCGCACGTCCATGTCGGGGAGAGCGGGTTTTGGTCGATTACCGCGCGGAATGATCGCGCGCTTGAACCCGTGCTTGAAAGCCTCGCGCAGCCGTTCCTGACCGTTGGCAACACCCCTCACTTCACCCGTCAGGCCGATCTCGCCGAACACAATGAGATCACGCGGCAACACGCGATTCCGGTAGCTCGACAACACCGCGAGTATCAGCGCAAGGTCCGCACCGGTCTCGGCGATTCGAACGCCGCCGACGACGTTCGCGAACACGTCCTGGTCGGCGAGCGCGATGCCGCAATGCCTATGCAGCACCGCAAGATGCATCGCGAGCCGCTGGGCGTCGAGGCCCACCGCTACACGGCGCGGATAGCCTCCCTGCACCGCGTCGACCAGCGCCTGCAATTCGACCAGTAGCGGCCGAGTACCCTCCCAGGTCACCGTGGCAACACTGCCGGGCGACAGCGCTTCGGGCCGCTGCAGGAAAATTGCCGACGGATTGGAGACTTCTTTCATGCCGCGATCGGTCATCGCGAAGACGCCGAGTTCGTTAACCGCGCCGAAGCGATTCTTCAGGCCGCGCAACGTTCGAAAGCGCGACCCCTCAGGCGCGTCGAGCATCACAAAACAGTCGATCATGTGTTCGAGCACTTTGGGTCCGGCGAGGCCGCCTTCTTTGGTGACATGACCAACCAGAATCACCACCGTCTGGGTCTGCTTCGCCAGACGAGTAAAAAACGCGGCGGTTTCGCGCACCTGTGTAATGCTGCCCGGCACACTTTCCACGCTCGCAAGCGCCATCACCTGAATGGAATCGAGCACCACCACGACGGGATGGTCGCGTTCGATCAGTGCGGCGACTTCCTCGGCGCGGGTTTCAGACGCGACGCGCAACCGATCGAGCGGTAATTCGAGACGGCGCGCCCGCATCGCGAGTTGTTGCAGCGACTCTTCGCCGGATACGTACAACACGGCACCGGCACTCGCGAGATTCGTTGCGACCTGCAGCAGCAGCGTGCTCTTGCCGGCGCCGGGTTCGCCGCCCATCAGCACCACCGAACCCGGCACCAATCCGCCGCCGAGCACACGGTCGAGCTCCATGAAGCCCGTCGGAATACGCGCTCCGTCGGCGGCGTCGACATCCGCCAGCAATTGCACGGTCGGCGCAGTGCCCGCATACCCGCTCAGCGATTTCGAAGGACTCACCGGACCGAGGGAAATTCGCGTCAGCGTGTTCCACGCTTCACACGCCGAACACTGGCCCTGCCATTTGCCGTGCTCCGCGCCGCAGTCGTTGCAGACGTAAGCGATCCGCGCTTTAGCCATCGGCAGCCATCAGCGCATGTATTCGGTGTAGTCGTTGCGCGCGAGATTTTCGAATTTGGTCAGGTTGCCGATGAAGGCGAGCCGCACTTTGCCGATCGGTCCGTTGCGTTGTTTTCCGATAATGACTTCGGCAGTGCCTTTGTCCGGGGACTCGGGGTTGTATACCTCGTCGCGATAGATCATCAGGATCAAATCCGCATCCTGTTCGATGGCGCCCGATTCACGCAGGTCCGACATCAGCGGCCGCTTGTCGGTGCGGCTCTCGAGCCCTCGGTTGAGCTGCGATCCCGCCACCAGTGGACAGCGCAGTTCCTTCGCGATCGCCTTCAGCGAGCGCGAAATTTCGGAGATCTCGCCGGTGCGATTGTCGGCCTTTTCGTTGCCGCGCATCAGCTGCAGATAATCGACAACGATCAGCTTCAGTCCACCCGCTTCGCGCGCGATGCGCCGCGCCCGGGTGCGCAGTTCGTTCGGCGTTAGCGCCGGTGAATCATCGATGAACAACGCCTTGTCCTTTAACTGGCTCACCGCGGAGGTAAACCGGGGCCAGTCATCGTCGTGCATGTCGCCGGTGCGCATCCGCGATTGATCGATACGGCCCAGCGACGACAACATGCGCATCACCAGCTGTTCGGACGGCATCTCCATAGAGAAGGCGAGTACCGCGCCCGGCAGATCCGTCATCAATGCGTGTTCCACCATGTTCATCATCAACGCGGTTTTGCCCATCGACGGACGCCCGGCAACGATGATCAGATCCGACGGTTGCAGCCCGGCGGTCTTCTTATCGAGATCGTCGAATCCGGTCGGCAATCCGGTGATTGGATTACGCGATGCGTACAACGCTTCGATACGTTGCACCGCCCGCGTCAGTAGCGGTACCACGGGTTCGGGACCGGCGTCGCGCAGGCGGCCCTCGTGAATTCTGAATACTTCGGATTCGGCCAGATCGAGCAGTTCGCTGCTGGGCCGTCCGAGCGGTGCAAATGCCGACTCAGCAATTCTGTTGGCGACCGCGATCAACTGGCGTAGCGTCGAACGTTCGCGAACGATCTGCGCATAAGCGAGCACATTACTTGCACCTGGCGTTGCTTCGGCGATCTCGGCCAGAAAACCGATACCGCCGGCTTTGTCGAGCAGCCCGCGCGAGTTGAGCGCCTCGGACAGCGTCACGGCATCGAGCGGCTCGTTCGCGTTCGCAAGACCCGCCATCGCTTCAAAAATGATCTGATGCTGGGCGCGATAAAAATCCCGGCTCGTCAGTACGTCGGCGACACTGATCCAGGCGTCGTTGTTCAACATCAGCCCGCCCAGCACCGACTGCTCCGCTTCGACTGAATGCGGGGGAACCTTGAGCTGCGCCGTCGCCGACAGGTGCACGGTCGGGATCGCCGCGGAACGTGGCTTGTCCGATTCTGTGGCGGTATCCGACATGGCGGGGACGGGCTCGTTGCGGGGCCGAACAGCCTCAGCAATCAGGCTGAGGCTGTCAAGGGCGTGTGGCTCTCTACTCGGGTACGACTTACCGGGACAGGACTCATCCGAGTCCTACTTGATCCGGAACAACTTATTCTGGAACGACGAACACCTTGATCGCGACGTTTACGTCGCTGTGCAGATGCACGTCGATCTGATATTCGCCGATGACGCGGATAACGCCCGCGGGTAACCGGATCTCGCTCTTCGCTATTTCTACACCTTGAGCCGCCAGCGCTTCGGCAATGTCGTGGGTTCCGACCGAACCGTAGAGCTTGCCTTCGTCGCCGGCCTTGGCGGAAATCGTGACGGTTACTCCGGCAAGTGTCGCAGCGCGCGCCTGTGCACCACCAAGGCGCTCTTGCGCGCTGCGTTCGAGTTCCGCGCGGCGGGCTTCGAATACGGCGCGATTGTCTTTCGACGCGCGGACGGCTTTACCTTTCGGAATCAGGAAATTCCTCGCGAAGCCGCTTTTAACCACCACCTCGTCACCCAGATCACCCAGATTGACGATACGTTCCAACAGAATGATGTTCACGATGCGGGCTCCCGAATCAAAGATGCGCGTCGGTGTACGGCAGTAGTGCCAGATAACGAGCACGCTTGACCGCGAGTGCCAGCTGCCGCTGATAACGAGCGCTGGTGCCGGTAATACGACTCGGCACGATCTTGCCGGTCTCGCTGATGTACTGCTTCAACAACTCGAGATCTTTGTAGTCGATCTCTTTGACGCCTTCCGCGGTGAAGCGGCAGAACTTCTTGCGCCGGAATTGACGTGGCATGCTCATTCGTCTTCTCCTGTCGCAACTGATTCTTCCGGTTCGGCGGTCTCGTCAGCGCTGGGTTCCGTGCGGCGCGCGGCCAGCTCTTCTTCGCGGCGGCGATCGCGTTCGCGCTCTTTCTCCTGATCGCGCAATTCCTCGACGTAAATTTTCGACTGTTCGGTGACCGCTTCATTGCGCTTGATCGTCAGATTACGCAGCACCGCATCGTTGAACCGAAATGCGCTCGACAGCTCTTCCAGCGTTTCGGCGCCGACCTCGATGTTCATCAGCACAAAATGCGCTTTGTGAATCTTCTTGACCGGAAACGTCAGCTGGCGCCGACCCCAATCTTCGAGGCGGTGGACTTTGCCGTTGCCGCGCTCGATCAGAGCCTTGTAGCGGTCGATCATTCCGGGCACCTGATCGCTTTGATCAGGATGAACGAGGAACACGACTTCGTAATGTCGCATGGTGCCTCCCTATGGGCGTAACCGCTTCCGCTATGGGTGCGTGAAGCAAGGAGTGATTTGAGGGCCGCGCATTCTAGAGTGGGTCGGTACGTTTGTCACGGCTGATTCGGCGCGGTGCCGCTGCGCTGCCGAACAGCCTCGAACAGCAGGATCCCGGTGGCGACCGACACATTCAGACTCGATACCCCGCCCCGCATCGGTATCGACACCAGCTGATCGCAGGTTTTGCGCGTCAGGTCGCGCAGCCCTTTGCCTTCGCCGCCGAGGACCAGCACCGTAGGACGACACAGATCCGCCGCGTTCCAGACGGCCGCCGCATCGCCCGCCGCGCCCACGACCCACAATCCCTGTTGCTTCAGCCACGCGAGCCTTCGAACGAGGTTGCTGACCTGCACGATGAACAACGATTCCGCGGCGCCGCTGGCGGCTTTGCGTGCGACCTCGCTGACCGGCGCACTCCGCCGCTTGGGTAACAACACCGCATCGACTCCGGCGGCATCGGCACAACGCAGACAGGCGCCGAGATTGCGCGGATCCATAACGCCATCGAGCGCGAGCATCAATAGAGGGTGGCGCATCGCCGGCAGGCGCAGCTCCAGCTCCGCTTCGGAGCCGAGTTCCGCCTGCGCCGTTTCGGCAACGACGCCCTGATGGCGCCCTTCCTGGGTCAAACGATCGAGTTGCCGGCGGGCGCAGATTTCGACCGGCACCCTCGCCGCACGCGCGAGATCGATAATCGTGACGATCCGCGCATCGTCACGTTCCGTCTGCACCAACAGCCGCTCGACGCGCTCGACATCACCGCGCAGCAGTGCTTCGACGGCGTGGATACCGTAGACCCGCTCGGTCACGAACGTTTCCGCCGCTGCCGTTTGCCTCCCGCATTACCGGCCAGCAACAGATCGATCTTGCGTGACTCGATATCGACGTCGCCGAGCACGACCTGCAGTTTGTCGCCGAGCTTGATGCGCCGTCCGGAGCGTTCACCGACCAACGACATCGCGGCCGGATAAAACTCGAAAAAGTCGTCGCCGAGGTTCGACACGTGCAGCAGGCCCTGCACAAAAATCCGGTCGAGCTCAATGAACACGCCGAAGTCGGTGACCGCGACGACCGTGCCGGTAAACGTCTCACCGACAAACTGCGCCGCGAGCTCGCACTTCAACCAGTCCGCAACGCCGCGGCTGACTTCATCCGCACGCCGTTCGGTCAGCGACAGGTGTTCACCCACTTCGTCGAGGCCGCGCTGCGCGACCGGACTGCCGCCAAGCACACCCGCAATCGCACGGTGCACGACGAGATCGGCATAGCGGCGGATCGGCGACGTGAAGTGCATGTAGCGGCCGAGCGCGAGACCGAAATGACCGACGTTTTTCGGACTGTAGCGCGCCTGCATCATCGATCGAAGGATCATCGTTTCGAGCAGCGCACGGTCCGGCCGCTCACTCAACTGCGCCGCCACCGCCTGCAGTGTTTTCGGCGATGGCGGTTCATCGTTGAGACGAATACCCGCGTGCGCCAGTGTCTGACGCAGCAGATCGAATTTTTCCGGTGTCGGGCCCTCGTGAGTCCGGTATAGCGCCAGCGCTTCGTGTTTTTCGAGGAACCGTGCGGCACACACGTTCGCGGAGATCATCGCCTCTTCGATCAGCCGATGGGCATCGTTGCGCATCACCGGTTCGATGCGTTCGAGCAGGCCGTTCTCGAGGATCAGCTTCTGCTCGGGCGCATCAAAGTCGAGCGCACCACGTTCTTCGCGCGCCGCGAGCAACGCTTTGTAGGCTTCGTGCAGCGACCGCAGCGAATCAGCCACGTCCCGCTCGAATCCCTGATAGCCGGCCGTGATGAACGCGGCCACTTGTGTGTACGTCAGCCGCGCGCGCGAGAACATCACCGCGGGATAGAACCGGTAGCTCGTGACGCGCCCGAGCGGCGATACCTGCATGTCGCAGACCATACACAGCCGATGCTCCTGTGGTCGCAGCGAACACAAGCCGTTCGACAATGCCTCCGGCAGCATCGGCACCACCCGATCCGGCAGATATACCGAGTTGCCGCGTTCGCGGGCTTCAACATCCAGCGCAGAGCCAAGACCTACGTAGTGACCCACATCGGCGATCGCGACCAGCAGGTGCCAACCGCCTTTCGGACGCTCACTGCAGAACACCGCATCGTCGAAATCGCGCGCATCCTCACCGTCGATCGTGACGAGTGGAATATCGGTCAGATCCTCGCGATCGCCGTGGCGCGTCGGATCGACGCGATCCGGCAAGGCGCGCACTGCATCTTCGACATCGGCGGGCCATTCCACCGGCACGCCGTGCGCGCGCAACAATGTCGTCGAGGCCGCGTGCAGATCGTCGCGCGGAACAATCACGTCAACGACGCGGCCGGTGAGCCCGAAGCTCTCCTCGCCGACGACCTCCACGGCAACTGTATCCCCGTCGGCGGCTTCACCCTGACCATCCGGCTGCACCACTGCGCGGCGGCTCAGTTTGCGCTCAAAATCACCAGCACCGGCAGAGTGTCCGCCTGCATTTGCCAAGCGAACGATCCGTTTCTGATCGGAGATCTCCGGCGGCAGAGCTTGGACGAGATCTGGGTCTCGGGGCCGGCCCAGAAATTCAGGTCCCTGTATCAGGGGATCCCCGAGTGCGTCGCCTGCTCCCGGAGCGGCGTTTGCCGGGGAGGATGCAGGAACAACGCC
>Ga0209254_10003175_pt1 | contig 15000 bp, 14 predicted proteins | sample FrelakmetDIP11DI_FD_187148 | JGI IMG/M metagenome (GOLD analysis project Ga0209254, IMG submission 187148) | Freshwater lake sediment microbial communities from the University of Notre Dame, USA, for methane emissions studies - DIP11 DI (SPAdes)... | ecosystem: Environmental > Aquatic >...
GTGCCGGGGCAGACGCAGGCCGCGCTCATGTCGCAGTTCAAGCTGGAAAGGGAGGAGGATTAGATTTTTTCTTCCGGATCGCGGCCTTGCGTCGCGATCTTGAAGCAGTGGTTTCAATTCGCGTCACCGCGCGTCACGGCAAGTCGCAAATTCTTCGCGATTTCCCGTTGACAGCCGCAACCCGGCTTGGCAATTTCGATCCCCCGGCCACACCCGCGCGAACGTCGCGCGGCCGCATGAAGCCACCAGGGAAGGGGTCACGCCATGATCGAGATTCGCGACCAGCAACTGCGCCTGCTCGTCCTCGCGCACTTCGTGCGGGAGCTGCAGAAGAGCCTCGACGAGAGCCGTCCCGCGCCGGCGGGCATGACGGAGCAGCAGTACGCGGAGCTGCGATCGCTCTCCACCGACGACCTCGTGCGCCTCTCTGAGCTGCAGGAGCCGCGCGTGGCGGTACAGATCGACGCGGGCTCCTTCGAGCATGGCCTCCGGCAAGTGGACTACGTGAGCAAGCGCTCGCGGCAGATCGAGCACTTCGTGCGCCACGGGGCGACGTCGGCCATGCTCACCAAGCTCTTCAAGATCTCCTCGACCGACGTGATCCTCAAGCGCCGCCTCTTCGCCGGCACGCACGAGAAGCTGCGCCGCCCGGCCATGCCCGCGCCCGCCGTGCGCGAGGCGATCCAGAGCCGCTGGTACGAGATCCGCAAGGGCAAGGAACGCGAGCCCTTCCGGGCCGAGGACTACGAGCTGCTTCATGCCGACTTCCCGGCGCACACCTACGCGACCCTCTGGGCGGTGGTGCACGAGTTCGACAAGTAGCCTTTCCTGCCGGCCGTAACCCGGCCGTCACGCGACTGTCGTATACCGATCGTTTAACCTGGGGTCGCCCCCATGCTCGACATCTTCCGCAACGAACCCGAATTCGTGACGCTCCAACCCGGAGAATTCCTCTTCCGCCTGGGAGACGCCTCGATGGAGCGGATGTTCGCGATCGTCGAGGGAGAAATCGAGATCTCGAAAGACGGGCGGATCATCGGTACGCTCGGGCCCGGCGAGCTCCTGGGCGAGATGGCGCTCTTCGAAGGCGGGCCGCGGGGAGCCGACGCAAAGGCGCTCACGCCGGTGAGGGCGGCGATGGTCGGCGAGAAGCGCTTCATGTTCCTCGTCCAGCAGCACCCGACCTTCGCGCTCGACATGCTGCGCATGCTGACCCGGCGCATCCGCGCCAACCTCGAGAGCTGAGAAGGTTCCTCACCCCGCGCGAACGAAGGAAACGCAACCCTTTTCCGGCAAGCCCGCGGGCCGGTGAGAAAAGGGTTGCGTCCCCTTTGTCACACGTGCTGCAGGAGTTCGCGCCGGATGAACTCGTGGAAGTGCACCATCCCGTCCTCGTAGGGCGACTGGTAGGGGCCGTGCTCCTCGCGCCCCTCCTGCCACAGGACCCGCCGGCCTTCCGTCATGCGGCGGCAGATGTCCTCGTCCTCGACCGCGGTCTCCTGGTAGGCCTTCTGCTCGGCCTCGATGAACTCGCGCTCGAAGTGGTGGATCTCCTCGGGGTAATAGAACTCCACCACGTTGCGGCACTTCTCCGGACCGCTGGGCTGGAGCGTCGAGATGACGAGGACGTGCGGGTACCACTCGACCATGATGTTCGGGTAGTACGTGAGCCAGATGGCGCCGTGGGGCGGCGGCTCGCCATTTCGGTACTTGAGCACCTGCTCGTGCCACCGGGCGTACGCCGCGCTGCCGGGCTTCGCGAGCTGGTTGTTGATGCCCACCGTCTGCACGCTCCACCAGTCGCCGTATTCCCACTTGAGGTCGTCGCAGGTGACGAAGTGGCCCAGTCCCGGGTGGTACGGGGCGACGTGGTAGTCCTCGAGGTAGACCTCGATGAAGGTCTTCCAGTTGAAGTCGTACTCGACCACGTCCACCTTGTCGAGGATGTAGTCGGAGAAGTCGAGGTCCTTGGCCGCCACCATGCCCGCGAGGTCCTTCGCGATGTCCCGCGGGCCGTCGAAAAGCATGCCGTGCCATTGCTGGATGTCCCTCTTCGGGAGGTCCAGGCAGGGGTGGTCCGGAAAGTGCGGCGCGCCGATGTGCTTGCCCGCGCTGTCGTAGGCCCAGCGGTGGATGGGGCAGGTGATGGTGCCGCCCGGGAGCTTGCCGGCGCCCTCCAGCATCACGGCCTGCCGGTGGCGGCACACGTTGGAGACCATGTCGTGGCGCCCGTCGTTGTTGACGAGCATCCAGCCCGGGCCGCTCTCGCGCCAGTCGAGCACGCGGTAGCTGCCCGGCTCGGGCGCCATGAGGGCGTGGCCCACGTAGCCGGGGCCGCGATCGAAGAGGAGCTTGCGCTCGAGCTCCGCCACCTTCGGGTCGAAGTACCACGACAGGGGCAGATGGGTGGGCGTGCGCGTGAGCGCAAGCTGGCCCGCGAGATCCGACATTATCCCTACCTCCAAGGCGTTCGAAGATAAAAACAACACCGGGCTAATCGAGTCAGCCAGCTTTTAACTCTGCAGCTCCGTCCCGAGAAACCTTAACGACAGTCCGACCTGAAATTTTGCCCCAAGTTCACTCCCGAGGCAAGGACTAAGGTCCTGATACTTGAAGGGAATCAAGGCAACGGCCCCCCGGGCTGGCCGCCGGGGCGCGGGGGGCGGAACATGACGGCATCCCCCAATTGCGATAAGGTGCCGCCCATGCCGAAGACCGCACCCGCCGGCGGGGAGATCCCGTTCGAAAAGGCCCTCGAAGAGCTCGAGACCCTCGTCGCGAAGATGGAGGACGGCAAGCTCCCCCTGGAGGAATCGATCGCCGCCTACCAGCGCGGCGCCGAGCTCCTCAAGTATTGCGAGGGCAAGCTCTCGGCGGCGCAGGCGCGCGTCGCCGTGCTGGAAGGCGAGCTCCTCAAGGACCTCCCCGAAGCCGACTCGTGAGCACTCCCGACTTCGCGACCTGGTCGCGCGAGGTGGCCGGCCGGATGGAGACCGTCATCGCGGACCTCCTGCCCTCGATCCGCGCGGCGCCCGCCCGGCTGCACGACGCCATGCGCTACGCGAGCCTGGGCGGCGGCAAGCGCGTGCGGCCGATGCTCGTGTTCGGCGCCGGGCTCGTCACGCAGGCCGACCCGGCCCGCCTCGAGGTGGTCGCGGCCGCGATCGAGCTCATCCACGCCTACTCGCTCGCGCACGACGACCTGCCCTGCATGGACGACGACACGCTGCGCCGCGGCAAGCCCACGCTGCACGTGGAGTTCGACGAAGCCACGGCCCTGCTCGCGGGTGACGCGCTTCAGAGCCACGCCTTCGGGCTCCTTGCCGAGCACCGCCTCGCCGACGATCCCGCCGTGCAGCTCGAGATGATCCAGCACTTCGCCCTCGCCTGCGGCTCGCGCGGAATGGCGGGCGGGCAGGCCATCGACCTCGCGTCCGTGGGCAGGGCGCTCGCGCTCCCCGAGCTCGAGAACATGCACATCCACAAGACGGGCGCGCTCATCCGCGCCTCGGTGCTGCTGGGCGCGCGCTGCGGCACGGCCCTCGCGAAGGACGAGCTCGAGCACCTGGACCGTTACGCCAAGTGCGTGGGCCTCGCCTTCCAGGTGGTCGACGACATCCTCGACGAGGAAAGCGACTCGACCACCCTCGGAAAGACCGCGGGCAAGGACCGGGAAGCCGGCAAGCCCACCTACACGAGCCTCATGGGCATCCCGGGCGCCAGGCGTTTCGCCGGGGAATTGCTCGCCGACGCCCAGGCCGCGATCGCTCCCTTCGGCCCCCGCGCCGAGCGCCTTTCGGAGCTCGCCGACTTCATCGTGAAGCGCAATCGCTAGAGATACGGTACATTTTCCGGGCCTGCCCCTCGCGGGGCCGGTCCCCGCCATGAGCCCATACCCCCTCCTCGACAGAATCAACGACCCCGCGGACCTTCGCACGCTCGGCCGCGAAGATCTGGGCGCGCTCGCCGTGGAGCTTCGCCGTTTCATCGTCGAGTCGGTGGCGGCCACGGGCGGGCACTTCTCCTCGAACCTCGGCACCGTCGAGCTCACGATCGCGCTGCACTACGTCTTCTCGACGCCGGGCGACCGCATCATCTGGGACGTGGGCCACCAGACCTACGGCCACAAGATCCTCACGGGACGGCGCGCGGGCATGGCGCGGCTTCGCCAGCGCGGCGGCGTCGCGGGCTTCCCGCGCCGCGACGAGTCGCCCTACGACGCCTTCGGCACGGCCCATTCCTCGACCTCCATCTCGGCGGCCATCGGCATGGCCGTGGCGGCGCGGGCGAAGGGCGAGGACCGCCGCGCCATCGCGGTGATCGGCGACGGCGCCATGACGGCCGGCATGGCCTTCGAGGCGCTCAACAACGTGAAGCACTCGGGCACGAACGTGATCGTGGTGCTCAACGACAACGAGATGTCGATCTCCGAGCCCGTCGGCGCGCTCAACAACTACCTCGCCAAGCTCATGTCGGGCCGCTTCTACGCCGCGACGAAGGCGACGGCGGACAGGATCCTCTCCGTCTCGCCCACCGCCAAGGAGTTCGCCAAGCGCTTCGAGGGCCACGCCAAGGGCATGATCACGCCCTCGACGCTCTTCGAGGAGTTCGGCCTGAACTACACCGGCCCCATCGACGGCCACAACCTCGACGTGCTGATCGACACGCTCACCAACGTGAAGCGCCTCGAGCACTCGCCGCAGTTCCTGCACGTGGTGACGAAGAAGGGACAGGGCTACGCGCTCGCCGAGGAAGACCCGATCAACTACCACGGCCCGGGCAAGTTCGACCCGAGCGTGGGCCTCGTGAAGGCGAAGCCCGCCCCCGACGCGAAGCCGAGGCCCACCTACACGCAGGTGTTCGGCGAGTGGCTGTGCGACATGGCCCGCGCCGACAAACGGCTCGTGGGCATCACGCCGGCCATGCGCGAAGGCTCGGGCATGGTGGCCTTCTCGAAGGAATTCCCGGACCGCTACTTCGACGTGGGCATCGCCGAGCAGCACGCCGTCACCTTCGCCGCGGGCATGGCGTGCGACGGCATGAAGCCCGTGGTCGCGATCTACTCGACGTTCCTGCAGCGCGCATACGACCAGCTCATCCACGACGTGGCGCTGCAGAACCTGCCCGTCGTGTTCGCGCTCGATCGCGGCGGCCTGGTCGGCGCGGACGGCCCCACGCACCACGGCGCGTTCGACCTGTCGTTCGTGCGGGCCATACCGAACCTCGTGGTGATGGCGCCCGCCGACGAGAACGAGTGCCGCCAGATGCTCTACACCGCCTTCACGATCGACGGGCCCACCGCCGTGCGCTACCCGCGCGGCGCCGGCTCGGGCGTGGAAGTGCGATCGGCGATGAGCGCGATCCCCGTCGGCCGCGGCGAAGTGCGCCGCGAGGGCCGCCGCGTCGCGATCCTCGCCTTCGGATCGATGCTCCAGGCCTCGCTCGAGGTGGGGGATGAGCTCGAGGCCACCGTGGCCAACATGCGCTTCGTGAAACCGCTGGACGACGCCCTCGTCCTTCGCCTCGCCGCCACCCACGACCTGCTCGTCACGGTCGAGGAGAACGCGGTGCAGGGCGGTGCGGGCTCGGCGGTCCTCGAGTCGCTGGCCGCGCAAGGCGTCGCGGTGCCCGTCCTGCAGCTCGGGCTACCCGACCACTTCGTCGAACACGGCGATCCCGCCGGGCTGCTGGCCGAATGCGGCCTGGACGCGGCGGGCATCGTTCGTTCCGTTCGAGAAAGGCTTACCCAGAACCATGCGTCCCGACGTCCCGGCATGGCGGCGTAGCGCCGCCCTCCTAGCCCTCTGCCTCGCCTTCGCGGCCCCCGCGATCGCCCAGAAACCCTGTTCGAAGTCCGACGCGGCCGCCGCCGAGAAGGCGATCGACCGCGTGCTCGCGTGGCCCGCGATGCACAAGGCGTGGAAGGACTACGGCCATTGCGACACGGGGCCGGTCGCGGACCTGTTCACGGAGGCGCTGCTTCGCCTGGTCGTGGGCAACTGGCCCAAGATCGCGGAGCTCGAGCCCACCTTCAACAACGACGTGCCCTATCGCGAGTGGATCCTCGCCCGGATCACGGGCGGCGCCATGGCGAAGGGCGACGTGGACGACATCCACGACCTCTCGCAGAACAGCTGCCCGAAGAGCCAGAAGCGCCTTTGCGATGCGTTGCACGAAGCTTCGGAGAAGGCGCAGGGCAAGGGAGCGCCGCCCCCGCCCAAGCCTGCCGCACCTGCTTCCGCACCTGCCGCACCTGCCGCACCTGCCCAGGCGCCATCCACGCCACCGAAACCGGCTTCCTGATGCCCGGCGCCCCCGGGGCGCCCGCGCTAAAATAGCGTCACCGACCTTCGAAGAGGATTCGCCCCATGAAGCACGCCGCCCTCGCACTCGCCTGCGCGTTCGCCACTTCCGCCGCGATGGCCCAGGCACCGGCCGCGGCCCCGGCCGCCCCGGTCGTCGAGACGCCCAAGCCCAAGTGCGAGCCCAAGCCCGAGTACCCCGGCCGCCTCGCGATGACGGTGGAGTCCAAGCGCAAGGGATTCGAGCGCGACATGAGGAACTACGAGGCGTGCATGAAGGCGTTCCTCGAGGAGCGCAAGGCCGCCATCAAGGCCAACGAGACCGCCGCCAACGCGGCCGTCGAGGAATTCAACGCGGTGATGAAGAAGATCCGCGAGGAGCAGGAAGCGGCCCGCGCCCAGTAGCGATGCGGCCTTCCTTCCGCCGGAACGGCGACTACCCGACGACGCTCCGGTCCTGGCCGAAGAGGAGCTTCCTTTCCTCGGGCGAAATCGACGTGCGCGGCACTGGGTTGATCTCCTTCGCCCGGGCGTAGGCCCGCTTGGTCGCGGGCCTTTCGCGGATGGCCGCATGCCAGCGCGCGAGGTCCGGGAAGTCCGCGAGGTCCTGGCCCTGCCGCTGCGGGATGATCCACGGGTAGGCGGCCATGTCGGCAATCGAGTACGACCGGCCGAGGATGAAGTCGCGGCCGCGGAGCCGCTTGTCGAGCACGCCGTACAGGCGTCCGGTCTCGTTCACGTAGCGGTCGATCGCGTAGGGAATCTTCTCCGGCGCATAGTGCGCGAAGTGGTGGTTCTGCCCGGCCATGGGTCCGAGCCCACCCATCTGCCACATCACCCACTCGAGGCACTGCACCTGGCCGCGTAGCGTCTTCGGGATGAACCTGCCCGTCTTGCCCGCGAGGTAGAGCAGGATCGCGCCCGACTCGAACACGCTGATGGGCTTGCCGCCGTCCACCGGATCGTGGTCGACGATCGCCGGGATCTTGTTGTTGGGCGAAATGGCGAGGAACCCGGGCTCGAACTGGCCGCCCTTCGAGATGTTCACCGCGTGCAGGCGGTAGGGCAGCTTCGCCTCCTCGAGGAAGAGCGTGATCTTGTGCCCGTTGGGCGTGGTCCAGTAGTAGAGGTCGATCATGGCTTTCCTCAGCGGCCGAAGGGGCCGACGTCGGCGCGCAGGTACGGGTCCGGCCACTTCAGGTCGACGCCGAGGGCCTTCGCGGCGTGACGCGCCCAGTAGGGATCGCGAAGCAGGGCACGGGCGAGGCACACCGCATCCGCCTGGCCCGTCGAGACGATGTGTTCGGCCTGCACGGGCTCGGTGATGAGACCCACCGAGGCCGTGGGGATGGCGACATCGCGCCGGATGGCGGCCGAGAAAGGCACCTGGTAGCCGGGCCCCAGGACGATCTTCTGGTCGTGCGCGTTGCCGCCGCTCGACACGTCGACCAGGTCGATGCCGATCGCCTTCAGCTCGCGGCAGAGTGCGACGGACTGCTCGAGGTCCCAGCCGCCTTCCTTCCAGTCGCTCGCCGAGATGCGCACGAACACGGGCTTGTCCTGCGGCCACGCGTCGCGCACGGCCTGGCACACCCTCAGCGGGAAGCGCATGCGGTTCGAAAGCGAGCCGCCGAACTCGTCCGTGCGCTCGTTGGAGACCGGCGAGAGGAACTCGTGCAGCAGGTAGCCATGGGCCGCATGGACCTCCACGACCTCGAAGCCGGCCTGCAGCGAGCGATCCGCGGCGAGACGGAAATCGGCCACGCACGCCTCGATGTCCGAGGCCGTCATCTCACGCGGCGCCGGATAGCGGCCGAAGGGCAAGGCGCTCGGGCCTAGCGTCGTCCATCCGCCCGCATCCATCGCGAGAGGCTGGCCTCCCCCCCACGGTTGCGCGCACGAGGCCTTGCGGCCCGCGTGGGCCAGCTGGATGCCGGGCACGGCGCCCTGCGCCTTGATGAACTTCACGATGGGCTTCCAGGCCTCCACCTGCGCGTGGTTCCAGATGCCCGCGTCCCAGGGCGTGATGCGGCCCTCCGGCGAGACGGAAGCGGCCTCCGTGAGCACGAGCCCGCACCCGCCGACGGCGCGGCTTCCGAGGTGCACGAGGTGCCAGTCGCTGGGAAGGCCGTCCGTGCAGGAGTACTCGCACATGGGCGAGACGAAGACGCGGTTGGGGATCGTGAGGGAGCGAAGCGTGAGGGGTTCGAAGAGGCGGGACATGACCGTCGGCAGGGTGCGCAATCGAGACGGCCAATCTAGCACGGCGGCCGGGGCCGGGATCTTCGCGCGGGTTAGAATCGCCCGTACTTCCCGTGGAGCCTTCATGAAGCGATTCGTCGCCTTCCTCGCCATGACCACCGCCCTCTCCGCCGCCGCCCAGGACAAGCCCTTCGTCATCGCCATCCATGGCGGGGCAGGCACGATCACGCGCGCCTCGCTCACGCCCGAGCGCGAGGCCGCCTACCGCGCGGTGCTCGTCGAGGCGCTCGAAGCGGGCCGTCGCGTGCTTTCGGCGAGCGGCACGAGCCTGGACGCCGTGGTCGCCGCCGTGAAGGTGATGGAGGACTCGCCCCTCTTCAACGCGGGCAAGGGCGCCGTGTTCACGCACGAGGGCACCAACGAGATGGACGCCTCGATCATGGACGGCAAGGGCCGCCGCGCGGGCGCCGTCGCCGCGGTGACTGTCGTGAGGAACCCGATCGAGGCCGCGCGCGCCGTGATGGACAAGTCGCGCCACGTGATGATGGCCGGCAAGGGCGCGGAGCTCTTCGCGAGAGAGCAGGGACTCGCGATCGTGGAGCCGAAGTACTTCTGGACTCAGGAGCGCTGGGACCAGCTGCAAAGGGCGAAGGAGCGCGACCGCCTGCAGCTCGATCACGACGCGCCGGCGAAGACCTCGGCCCTCGAGGAAGACGAGAAGTTCGGCACCGTGGGCGCCGTGGCCCTGGACCGCGCGGGCGACCTCGCCGCGGCCACCTCGACCGGCGGGCTCACCAACAAGCGCTTCGGCCGCGTGGGCGACTCGCCGATCGTCGGCGCGGGCACCTGGGCGGAAAACGAAAGCGTCGCCGTCTCCGCGACGGGCACGGGCGAGATGTTCATCCGCGGCGTCGCGGCCTACGACATCGCCGCGCGCGTGAAGTACAAGGGAGCCTCGCCGCAGCAGGCGGCGGACGACGCGCTCGCGACCGTGAAGTCGCTCGGCGGACGAGGCGGCGTGATCGTGCTCGATCGCGCGGGCAACGCCGTCTTCTCGTTCAACACCGAGGGCATGTACCGCGGGGTCGCGAAGGGCGACGCGAAGCCCGAGGTGCACATCTACCGGTGAGCGGCGCCTCGCTCGTCATCCGCGCGGGCCCGAAGGCTCTCGCCCGCATCGCGCAGCACGGCCTCTCGCCCGCCGACATCGCCGTCGTGCCTGGCGCGGCCGGCGGCCCCAAGGCACTCGGCTTGAGCGGCCTCGACATCGCCCTCTTCTCCGACTGGCTGCCCCGTGCGCCGCGCGTGCGCCACCTCATCGGCGCCTCCATCGGCGCATGGCGGTTCGCCGCGGGCCTTCGCGCCGACCCGCGCCAGGGTCTCGAGGAACTCGCGCGCCTCTACGCCGCTCAACGCTATCCGCCCCGCCCCGGCGCCGCGCTCGTCACCCGCAAGGTGCGCGAGATGCTGCGCGAGCTCTTCGACGGGCACGACGACGACATCCTCGCGAGCCCGGACTACCGGCTGCACATCCTCGCCGTGCGCGGTCGCGGGCCGCTCACGACGGATGCGGGCATGCGCCGCACGCTGGGCTTCGGCGCGGCGGCATTCGCGAACCTGGCGGGCCGCAAGCACCTGCGCCACTTCCTCGAACGGACAATCTTTCACGACGCGCGCGAGCGCCCGCCCTTCCTCGACGACGCCGGCGTCGCGGGCAACCTGCTGCCCGCCACCGGCTCGGCGCCCATCCGCTTCGACGCGTTCCACACCCACGCCGTGCCGCTGGACAGAGGCAACCTGCGCGAGGCCCTCGTCGCCTCGGCCGCCATCCCGATGGTGATCGAGGCCGTGCCCGACATTCCGGGCGCGCCGGCCGGCATCTACTGGGACGGTGGCCTCATCGACTACCACCTGCACCTGCCCTACTCGCGCAGCGAGGGCCTCGTGCTCTATCCGCACTTCACCGACCGCATCGTGCCGGGCTGGCTCGACAAGGCGCTGCCGTGGCGCAAGGCGCGCGGCGAATGGCTGGACAACGTGGTGCTCGTCTCGCCCTCGCGCGAGTACCTGGACCGGCTGCCGCACGGGAGGCTGCCCGATCGCAACGACTTCAAGCGCTTCGCGGACGATTTCGAGGGCCGGCACGCGTTCTGGAAGCAGGCCATCGCGGAGAGCGCGCGGCTGGGGGACGAGTTCCTCGCGTTCGCGGAGCAGCCCGATCCCTCGCGCGTGCTGCCGCTCTAGGCCGTCCGCACTGCGCCGCCCCCTTGCGCCTCGCGCAAGCCCTCGTCGAAATCGAAGGCCAGCGGGCCCGCGGCGATCAATCGAGGACGAGCCCCAGCGACTTGCCCACGCGGGCCCACTTCGCCGTCTCGTCCCGCACCACGCGCCCGGCCACCTCGGGCGAGGAGCCGATCGGGTCGATCCACTGCGGATCCCACAGCGCGGCCTTGAGCGCCGGATCGCGGATGATGCGCGTGAGCTCCGTGCGCAGGCGCCGGACGGCCTCGGGCGGCGTCTTCGCGGGCACCACGATCACCATCCACACCGATGCGTCGAATCCGGGATAGCCCGATTCGGCCACCGTGGGCACGTCGGGGATGAGGGGCGAGCGCTTCGCGCCCGTCTGCGCCACGACCTTCAGCTTGCCCGCCTTCACGTGCGCGATGAGCGCCGTCGGATTGAGCGCGAGGATCTGCACGTCGCCCGCGAGGAGCGCCGTCACCGCGGGCGCGCCGCCGTTGTACGGGATGTGCTCGGTGCGGATGCCGGCCGCGCCGTTCAACTGCTCCATCGTGAGTTGCGAGATGCTGCCCTTGCCCACGGAGGCGAAGTTGAGCGCGCCCGGTTTCGCCCTCGCTTTCGCGACCATCTCGGCCAGCGTCGAGGCGCCGAGCGACGGATGCACGGCGATGAGGCCCGGCGCGGTGCCCACGAGGGTCACGAAGGCGAAGTCGCGCGTGACGTCGTAGGGCAGGCTCTTCGCGAGCGCGGGGCTCACGGCGAGCGGGCCGTTGGTGCCGATGAGGAGCGTGTGCCCGTCGGCCGGGGCTTTCGCGACAGCCTCGGCGGCGATGTTGCCCCCGGCGCCGGGGCGGTTCTCGACCGTGACAGGCTGGCCGAGCGCCTCGCCCAAGGGCCCCGCCAGCGAGCGGGCCACGACGTCGGGCTGCCCGCCGGGCGCAAAGGGCACGACGAGCTTCACGGGACGCGTGGGCGACCAGTCGGCCAGGGTCCCGGGCGCGATGGCGAGCAGCACGGTGGCCAGCAGGAATCGAACGGCGCTCATCGCGGCGTGACGCCTTTCTCCGCCGCGCGGCCCAGGGCGCGCTCCGCGATGGAGGCCGAGAGGATCGGCACGCCGCTCGCCGGCACGTCCTTCAGCATCTCGTACAGGCGCACGCGCTCGCGGAAGCCCGCATCCCGCGGCCACGGCTCGTCGACGGGCTGCGTCACCCAGTAGGAAAGGAACCCGCCCGCGGCGTCGCGCACTTCCGGCGGCGATCGCTCGTCGAGCACGGCCTCGCGCGCCGCCGCGAGGAAGAAAAGGCCCGCCCCGGTCCGTCCCGCTGACTTGTCCGTCGAGAGCCGCTGGAAGAGGACCACGCGCTCCGCGCCCGTCATCGCGCGAACCTGCGGGGTCGTGGCGGCCACCAGCGCGGCGAGCGCCTCGTCGCCGTTCTTCGCCTGGCGCTCGGGCTTCACGAAGCGCAGCCGGCCCAGCGTCTCGGCGTAGGCGCCACCGCCCACGCGAAAGCGCAGCGCCTCGCCGCCCGCGAGCGTCGCCTCGTCCGGATCGCTCGCGACGAGGCGCTCGACGCGCTCCACCGAGACGAGCATGTCCGCGACCACCTCGGCCACGTCCGGATGGATGCGCGCGAGGTTTCGCGGCAGGGCCTCCTCCCACCAAGGCAGGGCCAGCAGCGGCAGCACGGTGAAGAAGAGGCGCGCCGCCTTGTGCATCGCCGGCAGGAAGATCCCCATGCCGAAGAACCAGAGCAAGCCGCCGGCCGCCAGGGGCATGAGCGAGGCGACCCAGGCGCTGCCCGCCTCGCGCCGGCCATCGACGTGCCCTTTCGGCATCGCGCCGGACGGCTTGGCCGGGTCGAGGGCGAGCGCAAAGGCCTGCGGCGGCGCGGCCCAGCTTTCGATGGCGACGTCGTCGGGGCGATCCAATTCCCGCTCGAGGACGCCGAGCATCGTCTTCGGCGCGAGCGAATCGCGGTCCGCGTCGGGCTGCGGCGTCTGCGCGAGCCACCGGAGGGTGGCAGGCGCGAAGCGCATTTCCGGCACCGCGAAGCCGCTCGCCTCGCGCGGCCAGTCGAACGGCACCGCCGAGGCCATCTCGCCGACGTCGTGCAGGTAATAGGATTCGTTGAACTGCAGGCGCTTGCCGCAGAACGCGCGCCGAAGAGGCGAGCCCCAGTCGCCCTCGTACTCGACGACGGCGCACGGCGTGGCCAGGGCGGAGGCGCGCCAGAACCCGCCCGGCCCCACACGGGCCGGATTGAACTCGATGGCGAGCCAGCTCTCCACGATGCGGCCCTGGGCGGTGGCGGTGAAGGAGGCGTATTCGCGCGCGTCGAGGACGCGTTGCGGCCCGGATTTCCAGGCGATGGTGAGGAAGACGGCGGCGGCGCCCAGGAAGATGGCGGCGTACAAGCGGATGCCCCAGCCGATGGTGAGGCCCGCGGCCTTGCCGATCGCGATGGCTTTCAGGGCTTCGCCCAGCCTCGCCTTCGCGGATGCAGGCGGCGCGGGCGGCGGCTCCGCGGGGGCCGGGCGACGATCCTGCCGATCCGCTTCCGGCTTTCGCCGCTTGGCCACGGTCCGCCGTCAGTAGTTGAGCACGGGCGCGAGCCAGCGCTCGCACGCGGCGAGGTCCATGCCCTTGCGGTGCGCGTAGTCCGCGACCTGGTCGCGCTCGATCTTGCCCACGGCGAAGTAGCGCGCTTCCGGGTGCGACAGGTAGAAACCGCTCACCGCCGCCGTCGGCAGCATGGCGAAGGACTCGGTGAGCGTCATGTCCGCCGTGTTCGGCGCGTCGAGCAGGGCGAAGAGCTCGCCTTTCTCCGTGTGGTCCGGGCAAGCGGGATAGCCCGGCGCGGGACGGATGCCCGCGTACTTCTCGGCGATGAGCTCCTCGTTCGAAAGCTTCTCGCCCGCCGCGTAGCCCCAGTATTCCGTGCGCACGCGGTGGTGCAGGTGCTCGGCGAAGGCCTCGGCGAGACGATCGGCGATCGCCTTGAGCAGGATCGCGTTGAAGTCGTCGTGCTTCGCCTCGTAGTCGGCCACGCGCGCGTCGATGCCGCCGCCCGCCATCACCGCGAAGGCGCCGACCCAGTCCGCCACGCCCGAATCGCGCGGCGCCACGAAATCGGCGAGGCACAGGTTCGGGTTGCCCCCGGGCTTCTCGTTCTGCTGGCGCAGGCTGTGCCACGTCATGAGCCGGTGGTCGCGCTTCTCGTCCGTGTAGATCTCGATGTCGTCGCCCACCGCATTGGCGGGCCACAGGCCGAAGACCCCGCTCGCGGTGAGCCAGCGGCCCTTCACGATGCGATCGAGCATCGCCCGGCCTTCCTTGAAGACGTTGCGCGCGGCCTCGCCCACCACCGCGTCCTGCAGGATGTCGGGGTACTTGCCCGCGAGATCCCACGTCTGGAAGAACGGGGCCCAGTCGACGAAGGGCACGAGCTTGTCGAGCGGGTAGTTCTTGAGCGACACGCGGCCCGCCTGCCTCGGCTTCGGGGGCGCGTAGGCCTTCCAGTCGATCTTCGCGCGGTTGGCGCGCGCCGCCCCCAGCGTGACGGACTTCTGCCCTGTCTTCTTCGCGTGGGCGTCGCGCACCTTCACGTAGTCGGCGCGCGTGTCGGCCACGAAGGTGTCGCGGCTCGCCTCGCTCGACAGGTGCGTGGCCACGCCCACGGCGCGCGAGGCGTCCGGCACCCAGACCACCGGACCCGAGTAGTTGGGCTCGATCTTGACCGCCGTGTGCGTGCGCGAGGTGGTGGCGCCACCGATCAGGAGCGGTATCCGGAAGCCCAGACGCTCCATCTCCTTGGCGACGTGCGCCATTTCCTCGAGCGAGGGCGTGATGAGACCCGAGAGGCCGATCATGTCCGCGTTCTCGGCGATGGCGGTGTCCAGGATCTTCTGCGCCGGCACCATCACGCCCAGGTCCACCACCTCGTAGTTGTTGCACTGGAGCACCACGCCCACGATGTTCTTGCCGATGTCGTGCACGTCGCCCTTCACGGTGGCCATGACGACCTTGCCCTTGGCCTTCGCGTCGGCGGTCCCGAGGAGCTTCTTCTCCTCCTCGATGTACGGGATGAGGTGCGCCACGGCCTGCTTCATCACGCGCGCGCTCTTCACCACCTGCGGCAGGAACATCTTGCCGGCACCGAAGAGGTCACCCACGACGTTCATGCCGTCCATGAGCGGGCCCTCGATCACCTGGATGGGGCGGGCGAACTGCTTTCGCGCCTCCTCGGTG